>C687J35174_10002098_pt1 | contig 28465 bp, 24 predicted proteins | sample RifCSPhighO2_01_FD_35174 | JGI IMG/M metagenome (IMG submission 35174) | reverse complement strand
TCTGTAATAGATTCCGGAGGGAGTTCGAGCGGTGATTCAATAAACATTAGTATAACGGGCGGGGCAGGGATATGCGGGGACGGAATTATAAATACCGGAGAGGCGTGCGACGACGGAAATACCGTTCAACTTGACGGGTGTTATTCCGATTGCCGGCTTTTCGTAGCGCCGGTAAGTCCGGTTTCCGCGCCCGAAAGTTCGGCAGTCAACTTCACGGCAAATGTGAGAGATTCGTATTCGTCCGGAGGGGTGTCCCAGTGCGAATTTTTTGTGAATTCGGTATCTCAAGGAAGTATGGGTCTTAGCCAAAACCCCTGCAAGAATTGCACAGCGACCAAAAATTACACATTTCAAGGAGGTTCGCCGAATCCATCAAGTATCGTTATTCAATGTTCTAGCACCGGAGGGGGAGGGGTATCTGAAGAATCCAATTCCAGTATTTCGGTATTTCCGGCGCCTCCGCAGACATCTCCGCCGATATCAATGTGCATTTCGCCAAATACATGCGTCTCCGTCGGGTCGTGCGGTACTATCGTTACGGGAGATTCGTGTTCAACGGCTGGACAGGAGTGCTGTATGTCCGCGACTTTAACATCCGGCATGGTAAAGATAATAGATATTCTGAATAATATAGTGGATTTTATCCTGAATTTGGTAATGGGGATTCTTATACTCGAGATATTGTGGGTGGCGTTTAAGTTTATGACATCGGGCAAGGATCCGGCAAAGGTTGCGTCTGCCAGATCCGCCTTCATTTGGGCTATTGCCGGTTTAGTTGTNGTGTTATTGGCAAAAGTATTTATTGCGCTTGTCGAGGGAGTTTTAGCATGAGGAGTAGTAGTAATTTGCATTGACTGCCAGTCATTTTTATGGTAAAAATTATCATCGATTCAGCGATGATTTTTTGTACTTTCAAAAAGAGGTGAAAACTCAAACAACCGGCGTGTGCGGCGAGGGAGTATTCAAAACATCAAAAAATCTAGCGAGGTTAAAGATGTTGAAGAGAAGCTTAATTTTCTTTCTCGCGGCGATTGGGTTGCTTGTGTCGGTTTCAGCGGGTGAAGCAAGTGAAGTTTTAGCCGATACTTTTTCCGGCTCTGGTTCGGTGGAGTTAAGAGATCACATGGCGGATTCCGGGCATACCTATAACTTAATTCAAGGCGTAGCAAACGAATGCGTGGTGGAAAGCGGCATTTTAATATGCAAAGCCGCGCAAAGCTTTCCTTATAAGGTTNAAATTTTCAATCCAGACGGAACTGAACTCGAAATGGTTTCAGGAAGTTTTATAGCAATGCTTGAAATGTTCCCTCGCGGGAATTTTAGGGTGGAATTAAGGAAAAATTCTTTTGTTACCGTAGAAACACAGATTGANCTTAAAACATGCGTTCGCGTGTTCAATGAATATATTGATGGATCCGGCACAATCAAGGAAAGCGTATGTTTCGCGGCNCCGGCGTCAAANGGCGAATTCAAAGTGGAATTTTCCCCCGCATTTCTCGAGGCGTATTGGGACGGATCGCTTATAGGCAGAGTTGACAGACAGCCCGTAGGGGGAAACGATTTTGTTTTTGTATCGAGCTTCGGGTTTACAAGTTTAACAAAGGATGTGGAAGTTTCCGAATGGCATCTTGAGCCAAGCGATGCTTCGCCGCCAGCAGGCGAGATTCCGCTATCCGTTTCGGTTTTGGTCAGCATAGATAGGATACTCGAGGTCGCCGATGGCTGTGGCGATAATTTATTCAGCGGAGAACCNGAATTTTTTGCGAAAGTAGTAATTGGAGATAAGGAATTTNTATCCGACACGGTAAGCGGCAGGGATNTTGCTCCCGGCTGGGAGTTTATTGCGGATGTCACACCGACGGTGGCTGGTGAAGTGCCGATTAGCATTCTTGTTTTTGAAAAAGATTTTTTTGTAGAAAGCGAGTGCGACATAAACGAAGATCCGTCAAGAAAGAATCTCAAAATTATTTACAATGCGGATTCAGAAATATTTTCCGGCGACAGTACTGCAAGCGGAAAACTTATTACGAATTCCACCGGGTTTGGCGCGGATTCCGCGGAGGTCTGCTTTGGCGCGAGCCGCGGCGGTCATGTTACTTTCTGCGACGCAAATCCCGTGCAGGTGTCATTAAATCCCGATGCGAACAGCGACGGTGTTACCGATCTAGTAAATCATAAGCCCGCTGTCGTTTTAGGGTATTATTCGATTCACGGATCGGTTTATAGCGGAATGCCGGTTTCGCTTGTTTTGTCTGCGGACGGGGTTGTATTGGATTCCAGAGAGGTTACGCTGGACGAACTTGAGGCAAATAGGTTTGGGGAGCTCTTTTTTACGCCAGATTCTTCCGGCGGGAAAACTATGTTATTTGAGGTCGTTCAGGATCATTTCATATCTCGAGTATTTGAAGAGATATGGGTCAAGGACACTCGGACGCTTAACATTTCAATTGTTCGGATTAACGGATGCCAAAACGGGGAATGCTACGGTTCGGTTACTGATGCGCGCCTTAACGACACTATAACGGAAGGAAAACAGGCGGTGCTTGCCCTTTTTCCCATATCGGAAAGCGATGTAAATGTAGTAGATGTCGGGCGGTCGTTTGCCGGTGATTCAACTACGGAGCAAGCAGGNGAGACTTCAACCGGCGCGTTTATAACAAAAGGAATCGTGAACGACCTTCGCGTTGGATGCGTGATCGCAAAGCGATGGCAAACCGATACGGAGATAACGGTAGTCGTTGTTCCACGCGGGTATTTTGATTATCACGGCCTTCCGGGTTGGCACGGCGTCGCGTTCTTGGGAGGTTTAATGAAATGCGTGATAGTCGAGGAAGGCCACGGGTCATGGACTCCGCATGAAATCGCGCATTTGTTTTCAGTAGATCATCGTTTTGCGCTTCCAAACGGGTATTATGTTAACGGTGTTGGGGCCGTCGATCCATTATTGTCGGCAAACTATATGTGTTCAGGGCACAGTTCGTGCAGTAATCAAATGCCTCCAGGAATCTGGAGCGATTCAGAAACTTATAATATGTTGTTCGGCGCTTTTGTTGAGATTCCACAAGATCCGGAACTCGCTCTTATAAGCGGGTTTATAGACAAAGACGGCATTGTGGATATTGTTGACACGGAAATACTTGATAACGGCACGGTAACTATGGCGGAATCTGGGCTGTATTCGATCGGAGTGTTGGATAAAAACGGAGCGTTGATTTTTGAGCTTCCGTTCGATGCCTCGTTTGAAATCGAAGGAGCGAAGCTAAATTATATGCCTTTCGTTGTTAGCGTGCCATTTCCTCCAGAAGCTAAAGAAGCGGCAATTATAAAAGACGGAGTTACGCTAGTTAAGATTGATCCTCGCGTTAAATCCGATGATGATGACGAGGAGAAATCAGAAAAAACGAAAGACAAAAAGAAAGACACCGATAAGCATGAGAAAAAAAAGAAAGCTAAGCGCGACAAAGACAAGAAAAAAGAAAAGAAAGATAAGGGTAAGGGGGGAAAAAGGAACGGCGGCGGAGATCACGATCGAGATAGAGAAGATGACTAAGTAAAAAATAAAGGCCTGCTCGATGGAAATATCTGGCAGGCCTTTTCGTCCGTGTTATAATACCGAATATGGCCCATCGCAGAATATTTACGATACTTGCGTATATACCGATTGTTTTTGGATTTCTTGCAACCTCGTCGTACGCGCAGGATTCGTACGCGTTCTCGGAACTGTACGACGCAACATGCTCTAACGCTTGCGTAGCGGCAGGAGGAACTCCCATAAGCCAAACCGCGGAAGGAGGAACACATGCGAGCGCCCAAGCGTTAGGATTAGTTGGGTTTAACGATTTTGTATGGCTTGATTTTGGGTCAAGAGCTATAAAAAATGGGTCTTGCTCGAATAGTTATGTTACGCAACTAAACCCCCCAAGCGCTATATGCGTGTGCGGAAAGTGACAATAATTATGCAAAACGAGGATTCGGTCATTAGAATTAAAACTACCCGAGGGAAGATTTGCAAAGATTGAATTATTTGTAAATTTAGGGGCTTGGCCAGCGTATCTATTTGACAATATTTTAGTCGGATGCTATGCTGATAGTACATTGAAGCTCCGATTTTTCGGGGCTTTATTAGTAAGATTTAGAATTGATTATTAGAGATTGTATAAGCTGTAAAACTGGAAAGTTTGAATATTGATGTGGTCTAAAATTTTTAATCTTAAATAAAACATCATGGACTTAAAAGCATTTAGTTCCGCAATAGCCCAAATATCAGAGGAAAAGGGCATACCCGAAGAGGTAATACTAGAAACCATAGAAACAGCTATTGCCGCGGCTTACAAAAAAGATTACGGGAAAAAGGGCCAGATAATAAAGGCCAAGCTCAATAAAGAAACCGGAGAATTAAAACTCTGGCAAGTTAAGTTAGTTGTTGACGAAAGCATGCTTAAGCCGGAAGAGGAGGCAGAAATAGACGAAGAAGGTCAAATAATACAGTTACCAGCGGACGACGATTATTTAACGACGGAGGAAGGTGATAAGAAAGTGAGGTTCAATGCCGAAAAACATATAATGATAGATGAGGCAAAGGAAATCAAAGAGGACGCAAAGCCAGGAGATGAACTGGTATTTGATTTGGAAACAAAGCAGGATTTCGGGAGAATTGCCGCGCAAACGGCAAAACAGGTGGTGCTCCAACGAATTCGGGAAGCTGAAAGAGACGCGGTCTTTTCAGATTATAAAACCAAAGAAGATCAGATAATTTCCGCGATAGTTCAGAGGGTAGAGGGNAGAACCGTGTTTTTTGATGTNGGTAAGACCACGGGAGTAATGCTCGATAANGACCAAATTATGCAGGAGCNCTATCGTATAGGTCAGCGTATGAGGGTTTATATGGTTGGCGTTGAAATGGGTCCAAAGGGCGCAATTATTTATCTCTCTCGTTCTCATCCTAAAATGCTTTCCCGTCTTTTTGAATTGGAAGTCCCGGAAATAGCTTCGGGTTCGGTAGTTATAAAGTCCATAGCAAGAGAGGCAGGCGAGAGGAGCAAGGTTGCGGTAACTTCCACCGCGGAGGGTATAGACCCCATTGGCTCTATGGTTGGCCAGCGCGGAACGAGAGTATCCGCCGTCATAAATGAACTTGCCGGAGAGAAAGTAGATATAATAGAGTGGAACGAAAATCCGGAAAAATTTGTCGGGAATGCTTTAGCGCCGGCAAAAGTGCTGTCAGTTGATAAAGATAAAAACAGAATGATTGTTACAGTATCTGCTGATCAGTTATCTCTTGCGATCGGCAAAGAAGGTCAGAATGTACGGCTAGCCGCAAAGCTAACCGGATGGAAGATAGATATAAAAAGCAGGGAAGCGGGTGAAACAAAAGAAAGCGTATCTGCGGAAGATTCGGAACATAAAAAAGAAGAGAAAGCGGGTGAAGAAGAACAAAAAATAGAAGAAAAGGAGATAAAAGGTAAAGCCGAGGATAATTAAAAATCATTCATTTGCGATAATATAGCTAATACAATTTAACCATGATTATTCTTTCATCGGTAATAGTATCTTTGATAGCTTTGTCTTTAGCCGGTTTTTGGGCGTTCAAGTTTAGAAAAACAGAAGTCAAGAGCGAAAAAGTCAGGGAAATCGCCGGCTACATAAGAGTTTCAGCAAAGGCCTACATAAAAAGAGAATATAAGGTGATAGGACTGGTAGCAATCCCTGTATTTTTTGCGTTACTCTTTATTCCGGGGCTTGGATTTAATGTCGCGCTGGGATTTTTTATCGGAGCTGTTGCTTCGGCATTGGCGGGATACATTGGAGTTTTGAACTCCGTTTACGCTAACGCCGTAACTGCTGAGGCCTCAATGCGGTCGGAGAAAGAAGGGTTCTTCTCGGCTTTCAGGGGCGGAGCTGTTACTGGACTTATGGTTTGCGGATTGGCTCTTTTGGTTTTGTCCGTGTTTTATTANTTCACTAAAGATCTTTCCGCTATCATCGGTCTTGGCTTTGGAGGGAGTNTGCTTTCCGTATTCGCAAGAATAGGTGGAGGCATATTCACTAAAGCCGCTGATGTGGGAGCGGATTTAGTCGGTAAAATTGAAGTGGGAATACCTGAAGACGATCCAAGAAACCCCGCGGTTATAGCGGATAATGTAGGAGATAATGTTGGAGATTGCGCTGGAATGGCCGCGGATCTTTTTGAAACTTATGTAATTTCTACTCTTTCAGCAATGTTGCTNGGTTCTTTGATGTTTCCGAATTTCGATGGGATAANTCTATTTCCTNTAGTAGTGGGGGGAGTTGGGGTCGCGGCGACAATAATCAGCGTTTTGGCCTCAAGCTTTATTCCGTATATGAAAGTNATGAAAAATCTGTATTGTTCGGTAGGGCTTACAATACTGCTTTCAGCGATATTTCTGTTTCCTGTGTCTTCGGCGGTTATCAACGGAAACATTCAGTACTCTATTCTCGAGGTTTACTTTTCCATTCTTGTCGGGTTTGCGTTAGTCGCGGGAATGTTTTTTGTGACTGATTACTATACCTCAAAGAATTTTTCACCGGTAAAACGAATAGCAAAAGCATCAACTGGCGGACACGCGACAAACATTATAACCGGTATTGGTGTTGGCTTTGAAGCAACGGCACTGCCAGTCATGCTTATAAGTATAGGAATAATCGTGAGTTTTTGGCTTGCCGGAGTGTATGGAGTCGCGTTAGCGGTTATGGGAATGTTGTCTCTGGCGGGTATTGTTGTGGCGGTTGACGCGTTTGGTCCCATAGCCGATAACGCGGGAGGAATAGCAGAAATGTCTGGGTTTCCCAAAGAGGCGCGTAAATCAACGGATATACTTGATTCCGCGGGTAACACCACAAAGGCAGTAACAAAGGGGTACGCCATAGCTTCCGCGGGATTGGCGGCTCTTGTTTTGTTTGTTTCTTTTAGAGAAGAACTGTCGGTAATGATTGAAAAAGGCGTAAAATTTTCAATTGATGACCCGTATGTTTTAGTGGGGCTATTCTTAGGAGGGGTGGCAAGCTATTTATTCGCGTCCCTGCTTATGTTTTCGGTCGGAAAGACGGCCGGCGCCGTTGTTGAAGAGGTAAGGCGCCAGTTTAGAGAAATTCCAGGGTTAAGAGAAGGCACGGCTAAGCCGGATTATGAAAAAACAGTTGATATCGTTACTAAATCTTCAATAAGGGAAATGATACTGCCGGCGTTGATTCCGGTAGTTGCCCCGATAATTATAGGGTTAAAGTTGGGACCCGAGGCATTAGGCGGTTTTCTTGTGGGAGCAATAACAGTAGGACTGTTTTTGGCGCTTTCAATGACTTCCGGCGGAGGAGCGTGGGATAACGCCAAAAAATTTATAGAAGACGGAAACTACGGCGGAAAAGGATCAGAAGCCCATAAAGCCGCCGTGACAGGAGATACCGTAGGCGATCCGTACAAAGATACCGTTGGACCCGCGATAAACCCAATGATAAAGGTACTCAATTTAGTAGCTCTGCTTATAGTAGGACTTTTAGCTTGATATACTAAAATTTGAAGTCATGCGTGTTAATAGCGCGAAGCATAGCTTTTAGTATTAAATTTTCTTAGGTAATGACTGCTAATTTTTTAAACAAGTCAAAAACCGAAAAAGAATTGGAAGTTGAGATTTCTTCGGAAGATTTTAGTGAATATTTGGATAAAGCGGCAAGAAAACTGTCAGAAAATTTGAACACTCAAGGTTTTCGAAAAGGACATGCGCCGCGAAGCATCATAGAAAAAAAGGTTGGTTCGGATAATCTCTATAAGGAAGCGGCTGAATTAGCCATGCAACGATCCTATGCCGAAGCATTAAATGGCAATGTTTTATCTTCAGACAGCGATATCAACGGGAAAATTTTGAAAAGCGTTGTGGAGCATTTGCCGAGGCAAGCGGTTTCGGAAGTTAGCGTATTAAAACTCGCGCCAAACAATCCTTTTGTTTACAAAATAATTTTCAAGATTCCATATTTTATGCTTGCGGAAGATTACAGGGGCATAGCAAAAAAAGTAATAGCTAGAGAGAAGCGTGAAGTCAGTATTGAAGAAAGCGAAGTAGAGGAAACATTGAATTGGCTTCGTAGAAACCATAAAAAAGGAGTTTCTGGGACATCCTCGCCAAGCAAAGATAAAAACGAAGAAGAATTACCCGAATTAACCGACGAATTTGCCAAAAATGTAGGAAATTTTCAAAATGTGGCCGAATTGAGAAATAATATAAGCGAAGGTATAAAAATGGAAAAGGAAAAGAAAGAGAAGGACCGCATCAGAATAGCGATTGTAAAAGAAATTATGGAAAAATCCGAACGAGAAATACCTAAAGAAGTAACAGACAACGAAACTCGCAAAATAGAGGAAGAATTTAAGGATAGAATTTCCCAGATGGGCTTGGAATTAGACAATTATCTGAAAAGAATAGAAAAAAAGAAGGAGGATTTAGAAGGCGGATGGCGCGATAGCGCCAACGAACGCATAGAAACATATTTGGTACTGGACGCGGTGGCGGAAAAAGAAAACATAGAGATAAAGGCGGAGGATATAGAAGAGGAATCAAAAAAATTTTTGAAGCGATTCGGCGGTATAAAGGAAGCGGAAGAAAGGATCAGCACAGATAGACTCGAAGAGTATGTACGCGATCTATTGAGGAGCGAAAAGGCATTGGAATCTTTAGAAAAAGTATCTTAGCCCGTCCGTAGGTTTTAGTAATACTAACGCCTGCGTACTTAGAGCTAAAGCTTAACTACGCGCTATGAATTTAATCCCAACAGTTATAGAAAAATCGCAATATGGAGAGAGGGCGTATGACATATATTCGCGACTTTTAACGGAACGCATTATATTTTTATCGGGTCCGATTGGCGACCCGTTGGCTAATACGGTTATCGCGCAGTTTTTGTTTTTGGAAAGCAAAGACCCCGAAAAAGACATTCAGCTTTATGTGAATAGTCCTGGAGGTTCTGTAACCGCCGGGCTTGCCATATANGATACGATGCAGTACATAAAGCCGGATGTTTCAACGATTTGCGTGGGCATGGCCGCTTCAATGGCGGCTACAATACTTGCGGCAGGGGCGAAAGGAAAGCGCTACGCTCTACCTAATTCGGAAATGCTTCTGCACCAAGTCATGGGGGGAGCGGAAGGTCAGGCTGTTGAGATAGAAATTTCAGCAAGACATATAGTAAAGATTAAAGAGAAATTAAATCAGGTATTGGCTGTTCACACAGGCCAAAAACTTGAAAAAATAGAGCAGGACACGGACAGGGATTTTTATATGTCATCGGAAGAAGCAAAAAATTACGGTTTAATAGACGAAATAATATTCAATAAAAACAAGCAAAAGATTACAAAAAGAGCGAAGTGATATGATACGCGGTGTTCTAGTGCGTGAAAACAGCCCCGTTTTAGGGGCTGTTTTCACGCACTAGAAAGTGAGCTAGTTTATCATAACAGGCAATAAACTTTGGCCAGTCATCTTGTCCGGTATGTCCAAACCCATTAGCTCAAGGCAAGTTGGAGCGACATCTGAAAGCAGACCCTTTATGTCCTCTGTGTAAAGAGATTTATATCGCGTTTTTTTTAAAGCGAAGTCCTTATGAATTAAGTAAACAGGCACCGGGTTTAAAGAGTGTTCAGTTTTCGTTATTCCCGTATGGGCATCTATCATTTGTTCCGCGTTTCCGTGGTCTGATGTTATTAAAATAGCAGTGCTTTCGTCTCGTGCTTTTAAAATTCTGCCAATACATTCGTCAATTACTTCTACGCCTTTAATAATGGCGTTAAAATGGCCAAGATGGCTTAACATATCTGCGTTTGCAAAATTAACAAGAATAAAATCAAAGTTCGGAATACATCGAACTATTTCATCCGTAATTTTTATTGCGCCCATTTCGGGATATTTTTCGTAGTGAGGAGCTCCAAAAGACGGGATGAGAACTCTTTCTTCTCCTGGGAATGGTTTTTCGCGCATTCCGTTAAAAAAATAAGTGGCATGGGCGTATTTTTCTGTTTCGGCTATATGAACCTGTTTTTTACCGGAGTTTGAGATGACTTCTGAAATAGTGTTTGATATATCTGGNGGAGTAAAAATAACATTTGATTCGGGAATGTAATCCTCGTATTTTACCAATGTGGTAAAAAGCAGATTGTTAAACGNTTTTCTTTCAAAATACGGAAAGTCATGACCCAAGAAAACTTTTGTAAGTTGTCTAGCGCTGTCCTCTCGGAAGTTAAAGAAGATAACAGCATCGTTATCGGATATAAGCTGGCTCTTTTCGATTTTTCCATCTTCGTTTACTACGGCAGGTTCGATGTACGGGTCGGTTATGCCGTTTTCGTAGGATAATTTTATGTAGCTTACGGCATCCCTTACCAAAGTTCCCCTTCCGTTAACCAAAAGATCATAGGTTTTCTGGGTTGCCCCCCAGTCCCCACTCCTGTCCATAGAATATATTCTGCCTATAACGGTGCTTATTTTGCCGAGATTTTGAGTTTTAAGTTTATGGTCTAAATTGTAAACAAATTTCGCGGCTTCATTTGGCGGACTGTCTTTACCGTCGGTAAAAATATGTAAATATACTTTTTCTATGGATTCGCGTTTGGCAAATTCGAGTAAGCCGTACACATGATCTATATAGCTATGCACGGAACCGGAAGATGCAAGTCCCATAAAGTGGATGCTGGAATCATTCTTTTTAACATGGCTAGATATTCGCTTTAGGGTTTGATTTTCGAAAAAAGAGCCATCCTGTATGGAGTTTACTATTCTTGGAAGATAGTGAAATATTATTCTGCCGGAGCCGAGGGCTAAGTGGCCGACTTCAGAATTTCCTTCGTTTCCCCATGGCAANCCGACAGTCCTTCCGGAGGCCTGAATTTGNAAAGACGGGTACTTCGCTTCTATCGCGCTAATATTCGGAGTTTTGGCCGAAGTAATAGCGTTACCGCTAGACGGTTTGGCTACACCCCAGCCGTCCAGAATTATCAAAATTACTTTTTTGGCGATACTATCCATTGCTTTAATTATAGCAAAACCAGCATCAGATTAAAATCTCATACTTGCAAAGAGCCGTATAATTTGCTATACTTTAGTTATGATAAAGAAATTAACCTTAGGAGTTCGATATCTTATTGAGCGTATAGAAGAAGATCGCACTATGAATATACTCGCGCATATAGGCGTTGTTTTTGGTGATTCGGGAAAACAAGTAAAAAATGCTATAAAATTTGCTAAAAAGACAATTTGCGAAAATCGTAAGTCAGCAATGCGGAGAGTCGGAGGAAGCTCAGTAAAAGGACTCGAACGACCTAAAAATTTTTATGACAGTAGAAGTAACTACTCTTATAATATCTTTAGTATCAATAGGATTTGGAGCGGTTTTAGGATACTTTGCGCGGCAAAGTATTGCTAAGCATCAGCGAGGTACTGCCGAGGAGCATGTCTCAAAGATGCTATCCGAGGCAAAGACAGAATCTCGCGATATACTCATAGGCGCCAGAGATAAGTCAGTAAAAATACTCGAAGACGCTAAAAAAGAAGATCAGGCGCTAAAAAACGGAATACTCGAACATGAAAAAAGGGTTTTCGACAAAGAAGCCCTTTTAGAGAAAAAAAGCCATGAGGCACAACAATACACGGAAGATCTCGCAAGAAAAGCGGAACAGGTTCGTTCCGCGAAAAGAGAGGTGGATGAGCTTCGCGTTAAACAGTTAAAGGAACTCGAGCGCGTAGCAAACATTTCGAGCAAAGAAGCAAAAGAAGAGCTTTTAGTGAAAGTGGAAAGGGAATTCGAGATTGAGTTGCACGATAGGTTAAAGAAATTGGAAAACCACGGAAAAGAAGTTTTTGACGCGAGAGCCAGAGATATTTTGGTTACAGCCATGCAAAGGTACGCTTCTTCTCAATCCCAAGAAACTACTACAACAACAATCGCTCTTTCATCTGATGAAATAAAGGGAAGAATAATTGGCAAAGAGGGTAGAAATATACGCACATTGGAGCGTTTATGCGGGGTAGAACTTATTATAGACGACACTCCGGAATCTTTGATGATTTCAGGGTTTGATCCCATAAGGCGTCATATTGCTAAATTGGCTTTGGAAAAATTGATGGTGGACGGCAGAATACAGCCCGCGCGTATAGAAGAGTATGTATCAAAGGCAAAAGAAGAAATTTCTGCAAAAATAAAAGAAGCGGGGGAAGCCGCGGTGTACGATGCTGGCATAGTTGGACTTGATCCCAAGCTGGTTTGGTTGCTGGGAAGATTAAGATTCAGGACTAGCTATGGCCAAAATGTGCTTATGCATTCTCTCGAAGTGTGCCATTTAGCGGGAGCATTGGCGGCGGAGACCGGATGCGACATACAGATAGCTAAAAAAGGAGGATTGCTTCACGATATAGGTAAAGCGGTGGATCACGAAGTGGAGGGGTCGCATGTCGAAATAGGAAGGAATCTTCTTAAAAAATTTGGAGTTTCCGAAGATGTTATAAAAGCGATGCAGTCGCATCACGAAGAATACCCGTACGAAACCCCGGAGTCCATAATAGTTCAGACGGCAGACGCTCTCTCCGCCGCTCGTCCGGGCGCAAGGCGCGATACTGTGGAGAATTACATAAGAAGATTGACGGAACTCGAAGCAATTGCCGATTCTTTTAGTGGAGTTGAAAAATCCTATGCCATACAGGCCGGAAGGGAAGTCAGAGTTTTTGTAACGCCTGTATCTGTTGATGACGCGGCGGCAAAAATGATAGCAAGAAAAATAGCCAACAGGATTCAAGACGAACTTAAATACCCCGGCGATATAAAAGTGACTGTTATAAGAGAAAACCGATATGTTGAATACGCGAGATAAGCTAATGCTATACATCCTCTTTGCGGTTTTTGCCGGCAAATAACGGTTTTGCCAGCGCTTTCTGTTTTTTGGCAAGCATGGTAGGATTTCGGTAATGGATATGCGAACATTTGCGGAATTTTAATTTCAGCAAGCTACGGAGATATTACTATAATGAGCGCATTATTAAAAAGAATATTTTTGTTTTGGCTGTGTCAATCTCACTAGCAGTGATAAATGCGTCGAGATTGGCAAGCCGTAAGCTTAAGGAATGAAAATTTTGTTTCTAGGCGACATATTTGGACGCCCTGGAAGAGATGGCGTAACATCTGTATTGCCCGAGTTGAAAAAAAAATATAGTCCGGATGTGATAGGAGCTAATGTGGAGAATTTAGCGCATGGCCGCGGCATAACAAATGAATCAATCAATGACATTATGAACGGTGGGGTTGACTTTTTTACATCAGGAAACCATGTCTGGGAGGGAGGGGACTCCAAGGAGCTGTTGTTAAAAGAGGGCTTGCCTTTGGTTAGGCCTGCAAACTANCCACCAGGAGCTTACGGAAAGGGTTTNTGCATTGTAAATGTAGGGACAAGAAAGCTTTTAGTGATAAATCTGATGGGTCGGGTATTTATGAGAGTTCAGATTGACTGCCCCTTCAGGAAAGCCGACGAAATTCTTTTGAGATACGGCATAACGGATGTGGCTCTCGAATCTTCGATAGCAGAGATTACGGAGGGCGAGATAGACGCGATATTCGTGGATTTTCACGCGGAAGCAACTTCAGAAAAAAAGGTTCTAGGATTTTATCTGGATGGCAGGGTATCTTGTATGGCGGGAACTCATACTCATGTTCCAACTGGGGACGAACAGATATTGGTAAACGGTACTGGATACATAACCGATGCGGGTATGTGCGGCGTAACGGATTCTTCCATTGGGCTCGATAAGCATGCCATGATGAGGGAAATGGTAACCCAAGTCCCGCAAAAAAAGGAAGTTGCCGAGGGAAGGGTTGAAATAGGCGGCGTATTATTTGACATTGGAAAAGAAGGTAAATGCAGAAAAGTTACAAGAATCAGGGAGTTTGTGGATTAAATACTTGCGTTGTGGCTTTATAGAGCGGTATAATTGTGGTAGGTATAATAAAAGGTCGTAAAAGATTTCCGATAAGAGTAAACTGATGCTCTTAAGCGTTGGGAAACTTTTATTCCGGGTTAGTCCGATAACGATCGGATTCATTGAGAATTCGAACTCGGCAAACTCGGAGTGCTCAATCTGCAAGTGAATCGAGCGTCGCGGATAGCTCCGCTCGTAANTTGCTTTTTTGAGCAAAATTGGCATGACTCGAGATTATGTAATTGANCAGATGGCCGCTAAAGCTGATATTTCAAAAAAAGCCGCTGAAGACGCGCTTCGCGCTTTCTTGGACACCCTAACTGACGGATTAAGCAAGGGTGATTCGTTAGCTTTAACCGGATTTGGTACTTTTCAGGTTTCAACTAGGGGAGCAAGACAAGGCGTTAATCCAAGAACAGGAGAAAAACTCCAGATACCTGCTATGAAAGTCGCAAAGTTCAAGGCGGGAAAAGCGTTGAAAGACGCCGTTAGATAAATGTTTTCAGTATCTTAAATCCAAAAAACCACCCCAAGATTAAAGGAGTGGTTTTTTGGAATGCAAATATCCTGCCAATGCCCCGCCTAATCCGGCAAATACTACTGCTATTACGGCCTCGGCGGCCGTATAGTGAAACGCAGGATCGGTGAATTGAAGCGAAAGGACATATAGAATAAGTCCGCCAATAATCCCAGAAAATAAACCCCTCATCGTATAATTCTTTATGAACTGGGTATCAATTGCGACAGCCGATGTTATTTGGGATAAAACAAGTATCCAGCCGGGTATGTACGGGAAACTGCCTATGGCTCTACTCGCATAAACTATTCCAGAGTCGGCGATGGTGCTTTGTAAAATAATCGAAAAAGTAGCAACGAGAAAAGCGGGTGCTACATGGGGAAGCAATCCTGTAGCGCGAAAGAAAACCCACGACATAACGAATGAAGTTATGGCCGCTCCGTAAAAACCGATAACAGCAAACGGGCTAAAGGGGAAAAACGGACCCGTAAGAATAAACNCCAGATTTAGCAGTACCGCAAGCAAAATAGCTCCAAATATTTGTTTGGCCGCCATATTTTCTTTCCTGTGCAACATACGNGTAAGCAGGAATAGCGCGGTAATCGCGGAAACAAAGAGCAGTATATGAGGAGGGCTCCAGACAATTAAAACAGATTCAACGGATTCTTTGCCTAGAAAATAATGCCAAATCTCGTCAAANGGCAAAGAGAGCGGAATAAGCAGAAGAACTAAGAATATGTTTTTCCATGCCTTATGNGCTTGCTTTCTCCACGCCCAGAAACTCGCCCCAAGAATTACAAAAACACCGCTATGAATAAACAGATGCGGTAGAGCAAAAAAACTGTCNCGCCCCATTGACACATGCCACCAAGCGTCAAAGCTGGCTCCAAACGACATTAGCAACGCCCCTATTATTGCAATATGCAGAATATCTCTTCGTTTTTTAATTGCCATATTTTTATGCAATTCAAAAACCCAATTTTTCATTCACGAGAATCATTGTTATTTTTCTTCCCATCATTGCGGGTTCGCGTTCAAAAATGAGTATTTTTGCCAATACGCTACCTGGGTAGCCAATGCCTTTCATGCGCTTATCTTCGAGGGGGAAACTGTATTCGCATATGCGCTTGAGTCCATCTTCAAGCGTCGCGACTATTTTATTTGAACTCGTAACCCAAATAACATTTTGCGCGGTAAACGCGTATGGCGCAAGTTGGCTTCCGGAAGCGGAAGCAATTAGANTTTGCCCATTTTCGGTAATGGCATGAACGCTTCCTAAAAAATACTCGGCAAATGAGCTTTGCATCCGTAACTGATTCTGTTTATCTTTGTCTTTCTCGGCAAGAACTGCGTCATGCAGATTATTCCAGCCGTGCTCACCTGATTTTAGATATTCAACGAAGCCGATTTGTTCAAGCGTCGTTGAAGAGCCATTCATTACTTTAGCTCCGGCAGGTATCAATTCTTTAACCTTTCCTAGGGCTTCTTTTGCCGTTTCGACAATGAAGGTTTTAATTCCTCGGGCTTCAAGGGATTCGGCGGTTTTGTTGATTTTTTCCCGCAAGGGAATTTTTTCGTAATCCATAATGTTTTATGTTAATTTTTAACAATTTTTCAGATCGCATNCATCTGACCCGAAAGGCGCGATGCGATCTAAACGATTTTAGTAAGATTGGCGAGTACGACCATATAGCATAGCACACTAAGTATAAGGAGTTTGTATGCCATTTCGCTTTTAGTAAGCGTGTTTATGAGCGGGTAAGGGGAGTCGAACCCCTCTCAACAGCTTGGAAAGCTGTGGTAATACCGATATACGATACCCGCGCTTAAATATAGCCAGCGAAAAATTTGACAAGTACTGAATGGTCGGGCTGCCGAGATTCGAACTCGGACTAAATCCTCCCAAAGGACTCGTGCTAGCCGTTACACTACAGCCCGATTTATCGGATAATTTTCGATACTATCCGCGTAAAAATATATCAAAAACGAAACGAAGATAAACTAGATCGAAACCAATCATCATCATATCAAATTTGTACACTTTTCGCAATCGGTATTGGCTGGTATAATTAAAGTATAAAAATCCCCGAATGCTTCGCGGTCATAGATCGTCGAGAAACTCAAAGTATGGCTAAGAGCAAAGGGTCAGAAAAGTAAATGCGACATAATTTTGTATTATTCAAGTACGCTTGTTTTAATAATCAGGGATGAGAATACTATCGTACATAGCCAAAGAAATAAAATTCTGGGAAGAATGCAATAAATACGGAGTAAGCATTTGGGAATGCCCGCGGTTTCTGTTTCTTATAATGGGATTGGTTACCGTAGTGTCTATGGTAGCTACGAATTTGATAGCGATACGCTATGCTGATCCGGAAATTGTTGTGATAAGCGTGGCTTCAGTAGCGGTGCTTATCTTTTCAGTAGGCAATGTTGTTGTAAGGAGTTTTGAAAAAGTGGCAAATGTAAGCCGCATGAAGACCGAATTTGTGAGCATAGTATCTCACCAATTAAGAAGTCCGCTAACTGCTCTTAAATGGTCTCTTAATCTTCTAATATCAAAAGATTCAAACTTAAACCCGAACGAAAGAGAGTACCTTGAAATAATAAGGGAAGGGAACGAAAGGATGATAAAATTAGTGAACGACTTGTTAAGTGTTACCAGAATCGAACAAGGACGGCTTGCCTACAATAAAGAAGATTTTGATATCATTAAGCTGGCAGAGAGTTTGGTTCTCGAAGTAAAAAGTTTTGCTGATGCAAATAATGTCGATCTTAAACTGCTCGGCGACAAAGGGCCACTAAACATACACGCGGATAAGCAGTACATAACAATGGTAGTTAGTAATTTAATAGATAATGCGATAAGATACATACCCAAAACCGGCAAAGTAGAGGTTGTCCTGAAAAAAAATAAAAACTTTGTGGATGCGAAAATTAAAGATAACGGCATAGGCATTCCGAAAGACGAGCAAAAAAATATATTTCATAAATTTTTTAGATCAACAAGCGTAATGCGTCATAGGACAGAAGGAACCGGTTTGGGCTTGTATCTGGCGAAAGCTTTTGTAGAGGCCCATGGAGGTCGCATCGGTTTTGTTTCAACGGAGGGTGCGGGAACAACATTTTGGTTTACATTACCGTTAAGCAAAAAGATTAATAATCAAAGATTAAAGAGCCAAGCCAGCGAATAAATCTAATTGCGCGAGTTAGCTTTAATCTTTAATCTAAATATCATGAGTAAAATTTTATTTGTGGAGGACGAGCCAAGTCTTCAAAAAACAGTTGGCGATATTCTTATAAAGGAGGGGTTTACGATATTTCAAGCTACGGATGGAGAATCGGGTTTTCAAGTAGCAAAGTCAGAGAAACCGGATTTAATCCTTCTGGATCTAATATTGCCAAAGAGAGACGGTTTTGAGGTTTTGAAGGATTTGAAATCCGATGTCGAAACAAAAGACATAAAGGTTATTGTGCTCACAAATCTCCAAAGTTCGGGGGATATCGAAAAAGCGATAGAATTTGGGGCTACAACATATCTCGTCAAGGCAAATTATAACCTCGATGAGATAGTAGTCAAAATAAAAGAAGTATTGGGTAAATAATACTCATCTAAAGTTAGGTATTTTTATGGGGTTTGATTTCGGAGTATAGCGATACCCCAAATTATTTTATTAGAGCATTAGTTTGTTTGATAATCAAAAGACCAGGCAAGCCGGCTCTAAATATCGCATGAAAGTATTCGACGAACAATTGAAAGCGTTTGTTTTAGACACTAATCTTGTAACGGAAGAAAAAGTAAAGGTAGCGGAAAAAAAAGCAGAAACCGAAGGTAAGAGGCTGGGGGATGTTTTGGTTATGGAGGGACTTATCAACGCCGAAGAGTTGACGAAACTCGAAGCTTACATCCTTGGCATCCCATTCGTTGATTTGGGAAGGGAAATGATAGATCCTAAGATTCTGAAAATAATTCCGGAGGCAATAGCGAGAAAGCACAATATAATAGCTTATAGAAAAGACGGCAAGGTGCTTGAAGTTGCGATGCTCGACCCCGATGATCTCCAGACGATAGATTTTGTGAAAAAGAAGGCAAATCTTAAAATTTTGCCCCGGCTTACGAATAAAGAAAGCATCAAAAATGTGCTTCGTCAGTACGAGGAAAGCTTAAAGGCTGAATTTAGCGAATTAATAGGAAAGGAAGCCGGCGAAGTTAGAGTGAAAGAGTTAAAGGAAGGGGAAAGTGAGGAGGAATCTTTGCAGAAGCAGGCGGAAGAGATGCCAATAATCAAGATAGTTGACGCTATATTGAGGCACGCCATACTTCAAAACGCTTCAGATATACATATAGAACCACAGGAAAGAGAGGTCAATGTTCGCTACAGAGTTGACGGTATACTCCACGACACGATGACATTACCAAAGGCCGTACAGACCGGAATTGTGGCGCGCATCAAAGTTCTATCCGAACTCAAACTCGATGAGCACAGATTGCCCCAAGACGGCAGGTTCAAGGTGGAGAGCGACGATTACAAGGTATCTTTCAGAGTTTCTGTATTGCCCGTGCATGACGGAGAAAAGATCGTGATGCGTTTGCTAAAAGAAAATGTAAAAGGTTATACTCTCGAATCACTGGGTTTCTGGGGCGAGTATCTTGAAAAAGCGCATAAGAATTTGAAGCGTCCCGTGGGTATGATTCTGGTTACCGGCCCGACAGGATCAGGCAAAACTACGACACTTTATACGATGATGGATATATTGAATACGCCGGCAGTGAATATCTCAACAATCGAAGACCCTATTGAGTATAGAATGCCAAGAATAAATCAGACGCAAGTGAAACCGGATATAGGGCTTACATTCGCGAACGGTCTTCGCGCGCTGGTTAGGCAGGACCCCGATATACTCATGGTTGGGGAGATTCGAGATTCGGAGACGGCATCTCTCGCGATAAACGCGGCGCTTACCGGTCATTTAGTTTTGTCCACTCTCCATACGAACAGCGCGGCTGGAGCACTGCCAAGGCTTCTGGATATGGACCAGGAAGCGTTTCTTATAGCATCGACAGTAAACCTAATAATAGCTCAACGGTTAGTCAGAAAGCTGTGTGAAGACAGCAGAGAAAAGTACGAACTCAATAAATCGGATTGGGATGATATAAAAAAAAGCATAGATTCAGCCAGGGTTATCGAATACTTAAAACAAAACAATTTCGTTAAAGGCGCGGAAAAGATAGAAGACCTAGAATTTTATAGGCCGAAACCGTCAAAAACTTGTCCAGATGGATACAAGGGAAGAATAGGAATATACGAAGTTATGGAAGTGACAGAATCAATAAAAAGCATGATAACATCTTCTACGAACGACTCCGCGATAGAAGACAGGGCGAGAAAAGAAGGGATGATAACCATGACGGAAGATGGAATTATAAAAGCGGCCCAGGGCATCACTACAATAGAAGAAGTATTGAGGGTAACCAGGGAATAGTTAATCTTCTTAGCTTTTCGGGTTTACATAAATAGTAAACAGTTCCGGGAAGAAAGAGGCCAATTGCTTGTCCACTTATTCATACACAGCAAAAAACGCGTCAGGAGAAACAAAGCAAGGTTTACTTGAGGCAAACGATAAAATTGAGATTGCCCGATCTCTTAGAAGGCAGGGGTTAGTGCCCGTAAGTATAAAGATGTCGGAAGGCGGGAAAGAGATTGAGAAGTCGAATTTTTTTATATCTAAAATAGTAAAATTCGACTTAAACCGGATAATCGACTTGATTAAAGGAGTATCGCTTGCTGACAAGATGATGTTTTCAAGACACTTGGCGGTTATGATTTCAGCTGGGGTTTCAATAACTAGAGGTTTGAGCGTATTGTCCGCGCAGACCGGTAATTATCGTTTCAAGAAAGCAATAGCGGGCATTTTAGAAGATATAAGAAAAGGCAAATCCTTTTCAGACGCGCTTTCGGAGTATCCCAAGATTTTCAACAGCTTATATGTAAGCATGGTCAGGTCAGGAGAAACTGCCGGCAACATGACGGAAGTTCTGAATCTTTTGTCAGATCAGCTAAGGAAAGAGCACGAGCTAAAGTCGAGGGTAAAGGGAGCGCTTATGTATCCCTCGGTTGTGGTAGTGGCCATGACCATAATAGGAGTGCTTATGATGGTGATGGTCGTTCCGAAGATCGCGGCAATTTTTGAAGATTTCGGCGAAGATCTGCCGATAATGACAAAAATATTTATAGGAATGAGTGAGATTCTTTCGGGGTATTGGCCGTTTATACTTGGCGGATTTGTACCGCTAATTTATATGATTAAAAAATTTCTGGCGACAAATGCGGGGAAGAGCGCGTCTTCGTGGGCTTTACTTAATATGCCGATACTTAAGCCGCTTACAAAGAAGGTGAATTCCGCGCGTTTTGCGCGAACTCTAAGCTCCTTAATAGGAGGAGGCGTGCCTATACTGGATGCCATAAAAGTAACAAAAGATACGCTCGGTAATTATTACTACAGAAAAAGTATGGATACAATTTACGAAGAAATTAGGACAGGAAAAACTCTGCATGAATCGATTTCGAAATTTGGAAACATTTATCCCGGGCTGATAGTTCAAATGGTTGAAGTTGGCGAAGAGACCGGAGAACTTAGCGACATTTTGAATCGAATAGCGGAATTTTACGAAGAAGAAGTTAGCAACGCGACTAAAAACCTATCGTCGATAATAGAGCCGATCTTAATGCTTGTTATAGGCGCGGCAGTTGGTTTTTTCGCGATTTCGATGATTCAGCCGATGTACACCCTAATGGGAAATGTGTAAATATATTTTAGGACTTAGCATTTAAGATTAAAGTGCGCCATGCCTAGGTTTGATTCATGGCGAGCATCGTAACTTTAATCATTAATTTTTAATCTTTTCGTGAGGGGCTTTACTTTAATAGAGTTGATAATAGTTATAGGCGCTTCAGCTATTTTTATTGCAACTTCGGTTGGGGTTTACATATCGTTTTTGAAGAGAAGTTATTTGGATGTCGCGGCGAGGGAAATGCAGAGTGTTATAAATCTCGCAAGGAGCCAAACAATTTCGTCTGAAGAATCGCAAAGATTCGGAGTTCATATAGATGATATAAATAATGAGTATATTTTTTTCTCGGGAGATTCATACATTGTCGGTGATCCGGAGAATGAAATATTCGCCGTACATGAAAGGGTTTCCATTTCTTCGCTGAATTTTCAGGGCGGAGGAAGTGATATTATTTTCGACAGATTAACGGGAGAAACATCCGCGTACGGAGTAGTAACTCTGGAAGATTCAGTTAATAGTTTATTTAAGAGGGAGATATGCATAAATAGATCGGGAATAGTTGAGATTCAACAACAATGCGCGGAAAATTTACTTTTTTACGACACGGGAACTACGGACCTTGATCTTGCCTCGTTCCCTTCAAACGCGGGTCAAGGAGATCCGGGACAAAGTTTTACCACTGGAAGCGGTGATGTTTACGCGGGATCAGTTGATCTGTATTTAAGGAAGACAACTCCGGATCCAAGCGATATTTTTCTTGAAATAAGAGAGGCAAGTACAGTTGGAGATGTGATTGGGAGGAGCTGGATATTGGATGGATCCTCGATAGGCGACTCGTATGGATGGATTAGATTTATTTTTTCCGATCCTGTATTTTTACAATCCAGCACGCAATATTTTTTAAGATTGAGATCTCTGCCTGATTCCGCTATAGCGTTGTCCGGAGCGGCAGGGACTATTTATTGGGGGTACGAACATTCAGCAAGTTCTCCTCCGGGATATGCAGGAGGAGACGCGTGGAGATACATTAACGAAAACAATACGCCCATATATGAAGGTGAAAAATTAGGACCAGTAGATCAGTATGATTTTAGTTTCAAAATCGTCTATGGCATAGACCCGCCTTCAGCTAAGGATTCAAGGCACATGGAATTCGATTTAAAAGACGCATCCGGGTTTAGTTGGGGTATTGAAGGAGCGGCTAGTTCGACCTTAGTTTTTAGCGATATTCCCGATGTGGCAATGAATATTTCCATACCCGATTTTTCAAATGCTTCGAGTACGGTTTTTGACTGGGAAGACGATGTAGATGTGAACGGGAATATCGAGAAAATTCGCATCCACACGAACTATATGGACAGCAATAATACGATTCTTTCGGTGCATCGAGACGGCCGTTTCAACGATAAGGCCGTCACAATATACATAGACAGTAAAGAAATAGTTTCTTATACGGCTATCGGCGACCCCACAGTCGGGGTTCACGGAGGCAGTATGATATACAGGTAAATGTTGGAAATAAGGAGCAAAAAAGCGGATAAAGGGATGAGCATAATTGAAATAGTAGTTGTTGTCAGTATTGCAATAATAGGCGTTATGTCAATTTTACAGTTGTTTAATGTTGAGATACGCGCGGAGAGGTTAAGACGAGAAGAGTTGAGTGTTTACGCGTTGCTTGCGGAATCGCTTGAAGCCGTAAGAAGCGTGAGAGATGCGGATTGGGCAAATATATCAAGCTTGAGTACGGGAACGAATTACTATCCGGAAATTTCGGGAAGTTCATGGATTCTGTCAAATTTAGACCCGGGACCAATAGATGGATTCACGCGGTGGATTGTTGTGGACGAAGTGAGGAGAGACGCGAATTTCGATATTACCGATTCGGGAGGGGTTATAGACGCCGATACTTTGAAAATTATAGCTTATGCGGAGTGGGAAAGTTACGGAATCACGAAAACGAAATCCATCACTATGTATTTGACTAATTGGCAGTAGGAATTAGCATAACTTTCGGGAAATACGACACTTTCTTATTCTAGAGAGAAATTCGTTAACACTCGGAGGTGAAAAATTTTGTGCGAGGGTTTACTTTAATTGAACTTCTTGTGTATGTGGCATTATTGGCCGTAATTTTAACATTAGCTACGCAATTCATTTTAACCGTAGTCGAGTCAGCCGCGCGGATGGACGCGAAAGACGAGGTTGGCAAAAATGCCGTGGCTATCGCGCGAACATTCGACTATATAGCCCGTCATTCAAACACAATTTACGGCCCCACATCCGATTTTGTATCCGATCCCGGACAGGTGTCTTTTGTTTCAAACATCAATCTTCCCGAGGACGAGAACGAAACCTACACGGATATATATGTGGACAACGATAAATTCTGCACGAAAAAAGAAATTTCTGGGGTTGATTGCGTAACATCTTCGAGGGTTAAGGTTACTTCACTGATATTTACAGTAACAGACGAAGGTTTAAGTAGCGAATCGGTGCAAATGAGAGCGACAGTAAGATTCAATAGTCCCAGGCCAGAGTATTATTTCGCTGATACGATTCAAACAAGCGTAAGATTAAGAAATTATTAGTTAATAGAGAGAACTAGTGAATATGCGGATATTAAGTTTAAGAGACAAGAATTTAACGACGAATTCAAGCCAAAAAGGCGTTATAGCGATACTGGTTATAATTGTGGTAATGACGGCGGCGGCGGGAATTTCACTATCGGTTGTTTTCGCGTTTCTTAATAAGATAAAAACCGTAAAAGATTTATCAAGTTCTTATGAAAGCGTTTACGCGGCAGAGTCGGGGATTGAGGACGCGCTTTTTAGGCTTGGGAGCGGCAGTAGTTGGGTAAGCCCGTATACGCTTCAAGTCGGGGATGCTTTAACCGAAGTTACGATCTCGTCTATTAGCGGTGGAGTTCAAACAATCACATCGGAGGGCGTTTCCCAAAATCGCTTTCGGAGAGTTCAAGCTGTGTATGAGATTTCTTCCGTTACGCCGGGATTCTTTTTTGGGGCGCAGGTAGGAGATTTGGGAATTGAAATGGAAAATAACAGCCAAATCGTGGGAAATGTGTTTTCAAACGGAGACATTGAAATGGAAAACGATGCTTTAATTACCGGAACCGTGAAAATATCTGATGCCGGAAATCAGCTTTCAGGCGGAGATATTGGCGGAGATGCATATGTGGACACATGCATAAATGCGAGCGTCGGCGGCACGCTTTACGCCTTAACTAGTAGCGGCTGTGGAGTGTTTGTATCCGAATCTCCTCCAGTCCCAATTCCGCTTCCGATTCCCAGCGCAACTATTGATGATTGGAAAGCAGATGCGGAAGCGGGAGGGACAACCACGGGCAACTATAACCGCTCAAGCGGAACTTCTTCGTTGGGTCCCAGGAAAATCGCGGGCAATATGACGATACAAAATGACGCCCAGGTGATTCTTACCGGCACCGTTTGGGTGACGGGGGATGTGATTATAAAGAATAATACGCAAGTGCGAGTCGACAGCGGATACGAAACCATGAGCGGAGTTTTTATCAGCGACGGGAATATTACGCTAGAGAATAACAGTATATCTTCGGGTTCTGGGCAGGCGGGAAGTTATTTAATGTATATATCCACATCCTCCGAGGATCCGGCGATTATCATTAAGAATAATGCGATTGTGGACATCCTTTATGCTTCGAGCCAGTTTGTTCAAGTGGAAAATAACGCGGCAATGAGGGAAATTACCGGTAACGGGTTGCGTATAAAAAATAATGCGACAGTCACATACGAAATCGGATTACAAGATGCGGCTTTCATAAGCGGACCAAGCGGCGGATGGACCGTAACGAGTTGGAAAGAAATCCCATAAAAGTTACAATATAAGCTGAAATAAACATTTCAAACAGTAAAGATTAAAAATTTTCATTGACTGCTAGCTAGGATCTAAATAAATGAGCCGGTTAGCTTCAACAACACATAAAGTGTTCAGCAATCTTTTTAAGATAACCCCCGAGCCATTCGGACTTGATATATCCGATACTTCTTTCAAAATCGCGAAACTTTCAAAAAAGAAAGCAAGCTTACTGTTACAGCATTTCGGAGATATAGACATAGATGCCGGCTTGCTCGAGGANGGAGTTATTACGGATGAAGAAAAACTGGCAAATGTGATAAAGAACGGCGTAGGNAGTCTGACAACGGGTGACATAGCGACTAGGTACGCATCTTGTTCATTGCCCGAACAAAAAACATATCTGCGTATTGTGCAATTGCCAAAAATGGAAAAAAGGGACATGGGAGACGCTATTTCCTGGGAGATAGAGGCAAATGTGCCGATATCTTTGAGCGAAGCATATTATGATTGGCAGATTATCCATCCCGTTAATGAAGATAAAACTAGGGCATTCGACCACTACGATATTCTCGTAAGCGTCGCGCCAAAAGATTTGGTGGATTCTTATTCAAGAATGCTGAAAAAGGCGGGCCTTGTTCCATTTTCTTTTGAGCCGGAATCCGTAGCTTTGGTGAGAAGTATAATCAAGGGAGGGTTTTCGGAAAAGCCGTTATTGGTGGTTGATCTAGGCCAGGCTCGCACAAGTTTTATAGTATATGCTGGGAGCGCTATCAGATTTACTTCTTCGGCAAAGCTTTCAGGCGACGGGATAAGCGAGATAATAATGAGGAGCATGGGCGTGGATAAGAGCGAAGCGGAGCGTCTCAAAATGGGGGTCGGTTTAGACAGGGATATGGACCCTAGGGTTTTTGAAGCTATTATTCCGGCGTTAACTGACCTTAAAGAGCAGATACAGAGGTATATGGATTTTTACGCGGAGCATTCCGCTCACACGCACAACGGCGAACCGAGAGTTTCGAGAGTTTTAGTGTCCGGAGGCGGAGCNTTGCTTAANGGTATAGAAAAATACCTGGCGCTTAGCCTGAATATTCCGGTCGAGATAGCAAATCCGTGGGTGAACATACTTGGCGATGATGTAAAAACAATTCCGGAATTGCCATACGAAGAATCCATAAGATACGCCACGGTATTGGGCTTGTCATTAAATCGCTGATCTAATCTAAATAAGAGTGAGAAAAACTGTTTGCGAAAGATCGGCGTTAACATAGTGAATTTATTAGCGCGTTCACAAAAGAAGGCGATCGAAAACGAGATAAGGTTCAAACTTGCGTTTGTGGTATTTGTGTTGATTGTTTTTTGGGCTTCAATTTTTTTAGTGCTGGAATACTCAATGATTTTATATTTGAAAATTCAGATACCAGCCCTTGAATCAAGCATAGAAACGGGAAAAGGGACAGAGGCGTCTAAGGATGTACGGCTTGTCGAGAGCGACATAGAATCGCTGAACAATATGCTTTCGAAAATAGGTCTTATACAAAAAGGCGGAATCCAAAATCTTCCGAAGTTACTGAAAAGAATCGGAGAGATTACGCCCGCAGGCGCAGATCTCGATCAGGTAATCTTTTCTGTAAACAGCATATCGCTGGCGGGAATAGCTGATTTTAGATCGGATGTTTTGGAATTTAAGGAGATGCTGGAGAACGAGGATTTTTGCGACAATTTGAATGCTCCCATAGTGCCGTTAAAAGAGCAAGATGTGAAATTTACATTTAATTGTTCAAGATTAAGCAAATAGTATGACAACAAACGGTAAGAATGGCCTGATTTTCATTTTCATAGGGTTGCTTTGCCTTTCGATGATAGGTTATTTTGCGTATTATCTTTTGGGCCGGGTTAATTCCCACAAAGAGTCATATTCTGATAAAAAAAAGGAGCTTGTAGTGCTGGAGGAAAGAAAAAAGCAAAGTCAGCAACTAAGGGATGATTTGGTGAAACTTTCGGATGACGCGGAAAAAATAAATGAGGCGTTTTTGGGAGCAGGTTTTGATGATACAGTAAACTTCACTATTCAAGTTGAGGACATAGCAAAAACCCTGGGTATTCAATACGAAATAAATATAGCAAGAAACGCTACGAATATTCAGCCATCAAGCATAAAAGATTTGCCGGTCGACAGAGTTTTAGACACTTTCCCCCATATAGTTTTCAAGATAGATCTCGAATCAACCTATGCGGATTTGGTTAAATTCATCGAAGGTCTGAATAGGATGCCTTATTACATAAACATTGAGCGTTTGGACATACGNAAAAGCGGGATAGCTGAAGAAGGGGGAGTTGTTTTGACAAAAGCTACGCTTCAAGTAAAAGTTTTCACTCATGAAATTAAACCTAGCAACTAAAAGTATTCTTAAGGAGTTTTCGTTTCTTTCGGCGGCGGAAAAATTCGAAAAAAATGAGTTAGCCATCGGATTAGCCGGAGTGATTTTTGTGTCTATTCTTGGCGGAACAGTTTTTTATTTCAACGCGTANAAGGTAGCAAAGTACGAACCTAAAATCGGAATTGAAGAAATTAGTGTGGATAGGGAGCTTCTTAAAAGCGCGGTTTCCGGTTTATCTGAAAAATCAAAATTTTTACCCCAAGAAAATATTATTGACCCGTTTAGGTAAAAAAGGTAAACTGGTTTTCCGGGGCTGGTAGCCAGCCAGTTTCCAAATTTAGTGAACGCTCGGATTGCTCAATTCGCGCTAAAATCTACGGCCCCCGTAGCTTAATGGATAAAGCAGCGCTCTTCTAAGGCGTTGATGTAGGTTCGATTCCTACCAGGGGCACCAACAACGAACTGAACGGTTTTTTGGAAGCCAGAAGGTGGGACGCGCGAAGCGCGTCCCAAGGATTCCCGCCGAATTCCCCCAAAGAATTCAGAATTTTTGGCGCGCTTGCGCGCACTGATTTTTCGCCGAGGAGGAGGTTCGAAATCAGAAGCAATTTTGACTCTATGATATTTGCTTTGATACAAAAAGAATTTTTGCTATACTGAATCTGCCCCCACCGAAGATTGCTTATTTTAATGACCATCTTTGGTTCCACTTTGAGCAATCTTAGTGGGGGCACCAAGGGTGGTCATTTAAGTTTTTAATTTTCAATATACATATTATGCAAAACCTATCATCGCAAAAATTCTTTTTGTATGCTCGCAAGTCCACTGATGTCGAGGATAAGCAGGTGTTATCTATTGATGCTCAACTCACCGAATTGCGAGACTATGCCAAGAGAGAAAATCTGAACATCGCCCTTGAATTTATCGAAAAACAATCTGCTAAAATTCCAGGTCGTCCAAT
>C687J35174_10002094_pt1 | contig 28475 bp, 37 predicted proteins | sample RifCSPhighO2_01_FD_35174 | JGI IMG/M metagenome (IMG submission 35174) | reverse complement strand
GCCTTATTGTCGGGCCTAACTGTATTTATCAGATTTCCTTTCAGAACATTTATAGATAGTTTAAACTCATCATCACAATCTTTCGAATATTTTTTAATAACTATTTTATGCCTGCTGTTTTTCTTTACAATATTATCCCCATTATTTGCTTTAACTTATTTAATTTTCAATAAAAAAGCAAAAGAATACTTCAAAATCAAGAATTAATCCAAAGAATAAAAAATGATCTCCGGAATAACCATTAATAATATAAAACAATCTAATCAATAAAATACATGGTTTTAGTTCTCACTGGAGGCGGAAATGGCAAAGACACTGAGGAGATTGACAAATATTTTGCTTCACTAGTAAACAAAAATAAACCTTTATTATACATTCCAATTGCAATTGATACAATAAAACATCCTTATCCTGAGTGTTTGAAATGGTTAAAACAAACATTTGACAAATTAGGAATCAATAAATATGAAATGGTCACTGAAGAAAATATATTAGAATATGCAGATAAAAATCCAAACAACTATGGGGGAATTTACATCGGTGGAGGAAATACGCCTTACTTGTTAAAAAGCATAAAAGAAAGCAGATTAACAAAATTTCTTAATGAAGCAGTCAAACAAGATATTCCAATATACGGCGGAAGCGCAGGAGCAATAATATTCGGAAAAACAATCAAATCTTCATTAAAAGCAGATAAGAATGAAGTAGGATTAAAGGACTTTAACGCATTAAATAAAGCATACGGATGGGATATCTGGTGCCATTACATAAAAGAAGACTATAAAACAATACAAGAATTTCTATCAGAAAATAAAGATGTAGATAAATTAATAGCTCTTTCAGAAAGAAATGCAATCCTAGTTTCCAAAGAAATAGAAATCATAGGTCAAGAACCAGCCCTAGCAATCTCAAACACATTCAGAAAAACGGTTCAAGTGGGCGAAATAATAAATTAAAATTTAAACTCATAAATAAAAAAAGGTTTCTTAGAATAAACCATTCAGCAAAGTTTATTAATTAAAGAAAGTAAATAATATTATGGTTAAAGATAATAAAATCCTTATCGCGGGAATTATTCTTTACTTAATCCCTTTAATTTTAGGAAGGTATATTGACAAAATTCTGAGAAATATATATTTTAACATTTCATTTGTTAATCTAATTCTTCCAATAGTGGGTTCAATACTGATTTCCTATTTTATTATCAATAAATTTGATAAATTAAAAAATGGGCTAAAATGGATAATTATTCTATTATTAACAGTTATCTTATCTTTTGTTAATCTCTCCATTATATTTAAGAGGTACATATTTTACTAACTTCACTTCGCCAGCCCTAAAAACTGCACGTCGTCTGGAAGCAGTTTATCAATCGCCCTTCGAGCATCTTCAAATGATTTAATAAAACTCTCATAAGTCAGTCCGTTCTCTTTCTTATAATTACACCAATCACAATAACGACCATTACAAGCAGGCCATTCAGTGGAGGATTCAATCTTCTCAATCAACTCAATAGTATCTTTCTTTAACTTCTCAAGTTGTTCTGGCGTCCTTTCAGAAGTAACTTGTTGATTAAAATTAAGGAAATGCCAAATTAATCTAACCTTAATATCTTTTCCAAATGTTTCACGTAAACCAATATCATAAAACGCTAACTGTCTATCCTTATCAAGCTCTTCTTTCTTCTTCATCGACTGATTTGTCTTATAATCATGAACTTCATATGTGCCATCAGGAGCCATATCAAGTCTGTCAATGAATCCTTGAATCTTGTATTTGCCTTCAGAATCTAAAGGAAAAAGTATTTTGCGTTCAATAGCTAAAACATTCTGCTTAAACGGCTTATTTTTAGTATAATAGTCCATCAAAAATCTAATCCCTTTATTATATGCGTCAATCTCATCCCCATTCTCAACTTTAATATTCTCATCAAACTTATTTGTCCAATTATCTGTAAAATACTCAATTAACTCATCAGCACTAACTTCACGGTGTTTAATCTGATGATATAACCATTCAAGTGCTTCGTGAACAGCACTTCCAAGAAAAAGAGGCATTGCAGTAGGCATCGGAGGAACTTTCTTATCAATGTATTTCAACTTGTAAAACTCAGGACACGATTCATAAAGCCATAAACGAGAATGTGAATATATCTTCTCGCCCTTCTTATCGTCAGATTTACCAGTTCTCGCAGCCATCATCATCTCCAATCATCTCAGACACAAAAGATTACATTATAAAAACACTTCTAATCTGAAGGATAAGAATAAACATTTCCTCTTAACGGTCCAGAAGTAACTTCAAGTCTCCACTTAACGCCACCAACAAAACCTAAATCCTTAAAATAATCTACATATTGTCCAGTAAGCCCAAGTTGATAAGGTATCAAATCAAAATCTGATTGTGTTCTAATTGGTAAGTCAACTAATTGGACTGTACCTCTAGAATCTAAAGATAAAGTAACTAAGTTATTATTATCAGAACTAAAACCCCCAGGCACTCCACGAACTAAAGAATTTACTCTACCGCTAAAACGCCCCCCGCCATCAGAATCAAGTTTCATAAAAAACTAATTAATGTTCAGTTTATAAGTCTTTATATCAAACAACAAGAATTATCTTCCAGCAACTCTTTTAGCATGCTTTCTCTTCAAAATTGCTCTTCTTCTAGACCTTCGTACAGTTTTTCTCATATCTAACAAAGAAAAAAAGAACTTTTAAACCTATCTTTTAATTAATTCCTTCAAAACCTTCAAGAAATAATCAGCCTCTTTTCGCGTAACGTCAGCAGGAAGCGAAATTCTCAAAGAACTCTTAATCTCTTTTGAACTCAGTCCTAAAGCAATAAGAGATTTATCTTCAGTTTCTTTCTTAGAATCACAGGCACTGCCAGTAGAAACATAAATCTTCTTTTCAGAAAGCTGATAAAGTAGCTTTTCAGCATCAATTCCAGGAAAAATAACAAATATATTATTACAAAGTCTATTATCTCTAGCGCCAATTAATTTACATCCAAGATTTTCCAATTCGGCAATAATATAATCTCTAATTTCAGAAACTTTATTCCAATCTTCTTTCAAAGAAATCTCAACAGCCTTAGCAAATCCGACAATTCCAGGAACATTTTCAGTACCGCTTCGCAACCCGCGTTCCTGTCCCCCTCCATAAATAAAAGGAGAAAATTTAACACCTTCACGAACATAAAGCAATCCAACACCTTTAGGACCAGAAATCTTATGTGCTGAGGCAGAAAGCAAATCAATATTCCAATCATGTACAAGTATCTTTAATTTGCCGAAACTCTGTGCGCAATCAGTATGAAAAATAACACCCTTGCGTTTGCAAATGTCTCCAATCTTTTTCAAATTTTGAATTGTTCCAAAAATATTATTCACATGCATAACCGATACAAAAAGAGTAGACAAATCAATATTTTTTTCAATAAAATCAATATCAACAAAACCGCGAGAATCAACAGGAATTTCGACAATAGTGTATCCCCAATTTCTAAACAAATTAGCAGTCTCACGTATAGAAGGATGCTCAATCGAACTAATCAAAATCTTCTTCTTATCAGAATTATTGTGCGCAAGCCCAGAAAAAACCCAGTTATTAGACTCTGTAGTCCCAGACGTAAAAAATATCTCGTGAGTCCTAGCTCCGAGAGCGCGAGCAATATTTGCCCTAGAGTTAATTAAAAATTTAGACGCTTTATCTCCAAGAGCATGCAAAGAGCTAGCATTTCCATATTCGGCAAGCATAATCTCATTCATAACACCAACAACGGCAGGATAAACGCGAGTAGTAGCGGCATTATCAAAATATAATTCTTTAACCATATCAAAATATAATAAACTGGGCTTTTAACGTTTATCTATGCCTCATATACATCTAATTACATGATTACGTTTTTTCTCAAGTTTTATTAAATTTTCTCTTCTTAATCTATGTATATCTTCATATCCGCGAATTCCAATATCCCAACTATCTAATCCTTCTCTAAAAATGATATATGGAAATATTTTAACTTCAGAATCAAAAATTATTGGTTTAAATTCAGGATTTACAATTACAGATTTGCCATCAAAAAAGACCCTTCCAAATGCATGAGTGCTAAAGGGTTTACCATTAATTATATAACCTTCATGAAATGTCTCTACATATGCCGTAGGATGACCTTGTGTGGCCATTAATCCTCTAAAAAGAACCCCAGTATCAGAACAAGTAGGATAAATTCCATCTTTCAAAATTTGATCTAAATCTCTTTGTCTAAAAATACTATCTTTTAATTGATTATTTGCTTTTCTTTCATTTTCAGTTTTTGGTGAAGGATTATATCCTGCGATAAAAGGCAATTTAGAAATATATTTGCAAGTTCTACGAATCGATAATTCACAATCTTTAGGAATTTGTATTCCGGGCAATTTACCAATCTCTGAATCGTCTATAACTATATTTTTAGCTTTCTCTGCATGCTCATGAACTCTTTCCGTAAATTGAGTTTGTTCTCCCGGGCTCAAATAATGGTTAACCATATTTTCATGAACAAATGATTATCCTTATAAATCTTTCTATATTTACCACTTTATAGATACATCATATGATTGATCTAGTAAAATTTATAATAAATTTCTGAGATTCATAGAGTTAAAATCATGAAAAAATAAACAGATTTAATAAAGAAGTGTTCTATAAAGCTATATGAAAATCATCTCATGGAACGTAAACGGCATCCGTTCAGTCTTAGGAAAAGGCTTCCTAATGTCCATCGAACAAGAAAATCCTGATATTCTATGCCTTCAGGAAATAAAAGCGCATCCAGAACAAGTGGATAAAATTCTAAGTCAATATTCAGATCATATTTGGAATCCAGCTGAAAAGAAAGGATATGCAGGAACAGCAATATTCAGCAAAATAAAACCAATCTCAATAAAATTAGGCAAAGAATTATTAGACGACGTAGAAGGCAGAGTAATAGTGGCAGAATTCAAGCACTTCTACTTAGTAAACGTATATACTCCAAACTCTCAGCGAGGTTTGTTAAGACTCACTCACAGATTAGAATGGGATAAAAAATTCTTTCACATTTTAAAAGAACTAGAAAATAAGAAACCAGTAATATTCTGTGGAGACTTAAATGTAGCTCACAAAGAAATAGATATTGCAAGACCAAAAGAAAATGTAAAAAACGCCGGCTTTACAGTAGAAGAAAGAGCAAGCTTCACAGAGTACATTAATCACGGTTTCGTAGACTCATTCAGATACCTGCATGAAAATGAAAAAAACCAATATACTTGGTGGAGTTATATGCACAACGCCAGAGATAAAGATATAGGGTGGAGAATAGACTATTTCTGTCTATCAAACAGTCTAAAAAGCAAAATTCAAAAAGCGGAAATATTAAGTAAGATAGAAGGCAGTGACCATTGCCCTGTCGAGCTTATCTTAAATATATAGTTCTAAATATAAATATTAGTCTAAATTAAGTTCTACGCCTAAACTAACAGACCCTTGAGAATCTCTAGATATTGTCTCTGTAAAGATATATCTATCTTTCACAAAACATTTATCATAGACTCTTTTCATAGCCTCAAAAATTTCAGGCAATTTTTTTAATAATTCGTCTCCGCGTGCAGGTTCATGGAATGGTTGACATCCAACTTGCATTTCTCTAAAAAATAAAGTCATTTTAGGATCAATTCTGTCTAAAGATAGCGCCATATGATAAAAAGATGATGGTATTTTACCATAAAAGTCTTTTTCATGTCTCCAATTTAATGTATTATTATTAACATTTAAGGTATTTCTCCCGCCAGTTTGGACGACATAATCTACAAAATCCTTTATTTCAGGAAAAACTTCAACTGCTTGTTCCAATGTCTCTACAACCATGGAGTTGTCGTTAAAAAGAGATATATAAATTTAACTCTTAGATCCTACTTCCTGACATCACAACCAGAAATACCCACTAACTCTGAAAGCTCTTTATATCCATAATGTGTCTGCGTTCCAATCTTCCACGCAGGAACGCCTCCAGCAGGACATTCGTCAACGCTAGAACAAATAACAACATTAATCAATTTAGAAGCATCTTTTCCTAAAAGTTCAAGCTGTTTATCGCATTCTGGGCACGTCGTAGAAGAATAAAAAATAGCATTCTTATTCTTCAAACAAGTAGCCAGATTCATTTTTTCACTTTCGCCGAAAACATACCCGGTAGTCTTAGAAAACCAGTCGCTAAAATAATACAATCCAAATAAGACTAAAACAAGTACTCCAAATGTCAAAGCAGTCTTATAAAATTGTTCCATGTAAAACAGTAAAAACAATCAACGCACATATAAAAAGGTTTATAATGGCAAACAAATTAATAATAATATGGTTGGATGGATAATAGGAATAGTCTTGGCAGTAATAATTATTATGTTTATTTATTACTATAATCGTTTAGTAAGCTTAAGCAATCAAATTGACAACTCTCTGTCACAAATAGACGTCCAGTTAAAGAAACGTTCAGATTTAGTTCCTAACTTACTAGCCTCAGTCAAAGGTTACATGAAACATGAAAGAGGAGCAATTACTGAGGTTACAAACGCAAGAAAAGCCTTGATGGGAGCAACAACAATGGAAAGCAAAGTCAAAGCAGGCACTCAATTAGAATCTGCATTAAAGTCAATATTTGCAATCTCAGAGAACTATCCTCAACTAAAAGCAAACGAGAATTTCTTACATCTTCAGCAAGAATTAACTTCAATAGAAGAAAAAGTAGCTTACGCAAGGCAGTTTTACAACGACGGAATTCTATCTTACAATAACGCATGCACGACATTCCCTGGAAAATTGTTCGCAAGCATTTACGGCAGAAAAGAAAAAGAATTCCTTAAGATTGCGCCGGCAGAAAGAGCAGTTCCAAAAGTTAGCTTCTAAAGGCTTAAATATCCCAGAGCCCTATAATTAAAGATGATAAAAAGAGCGCTCGTAATTTCAGCAATATCTTTAATATTAATGTCAGCATTTGCATTAGCTGCAGGTACATCAACAGGAAATGCACGAGTAAGAGATGTTCCTTCAGCAACAACTGCAGACTCAACAGTCACAACATGCGAAGACAAAGAGACATTAAAAGACAGAATAAAATGCCGTTTTGAAAACAAAGAAGTGGCTGTAAGAGAAGCTTACAACGCAACAGAAGAAGCATGCCGAAGCTCAGCAGACGAAAAGAAAGAAAGATGCAGGCAATTTTACAAAAATTCAGCAAAGTGTTTCAACTCGGCAAGCCCTGTAGAGAAAAAGAAATGTTTCTTGAAAGAATCTGGAATAAACATTAACGCAGGTGGAACATTTAGAGCAGCACCAGATGAAACAAAAAGAAATTATGTTGTCCTATTATTATACGAATTACAAGAAAAAATAGAAGCAAAACAAGAACAAGGCATAATAACAACAGATCAGGCAACAAGCCTAGTCACAAAGATAGTAGAAATAAAAAAGCTAATCTTATCTGGAGCAAAACGTTCAGACATCGTGCCTAAAATACAAGAATTCAAAAAAGAATTTAGAGAAGTAATGACATCAAGCGAGGTATCACAATGAAAATATTAATCTGGATAATCGTCGCAATAGTTATAGTCGGAGGTTTGTTTTGGTTCATGTCGGGAGATTCAAATAACTCCTCAAACGATTCAGAAAATCAACAAAACTCAGGAAACACAGACACATTATCAGAAAACGGTCGTGTAATCGACACAGACGACAAAGTCTTTGAAGAAATCGACGAAGCCCTAACTGGATTAGGATAAATAACACTTACCTAAAAACTTAAGATTATTTTTTGATTAAATCTCTAATAATTTTTATTATGTTTTCAAAATCGTCTTTATTCTTATTATAAAAATCTAATGGAACAGATTCTCCGTAATAATTAAGTCTATTTCTAAAGAAAGACATTTGCGCAATTAAATAAGCTTCTCTTTCAAAATCAGGATTTTTATTATAAAAATAACTTATCAAACATTGATGATTTTTTGATCTTAATCCATTATTCAAAAGGTAGGCAGTAAGTAACTCTTTAATGACTTCATAATAATCCTCAACTACAAGTGAAACATTCTCTTCATTAATTTTTGTATCTCTTGCCCGTTTAAGTCGTATAAATGCTTTATCTATAATTGAATCTATCCTCGCTATATCTATCTCAACTTCTCTAATAAAATTATTCTCACATTCTTTCCAATTCATTATATCTGTCATTTTAAGGATATGTCTAAGTATCCCTCTATTTTTATGCCATTAATGACATTTTTGAACAAGTTAGGCTGAATTTTTTTTATATCTTTTTCAACAAAAATCTGGATTTTATGTCCAATTTTTCTCTCGTAATCCTCCAAATTTAGTTTTTTATCGATGCTGCTTTCTATAAATATATCTATATCACTTTCTTTTTCATATTCTCCCTTTCTAACACTTCCAAAAACTATAACTAAAGAAGGATTTAATTCGCGATTTATAAAATCTAAAAGACCTATATTGTAAATCTTATCAATTATATAAAATGTTTTTTTAAACTTAAAATACAGAGTAATAATGGCTTTATTTTCGGCAGTAATCAAATTTTCTTTCTTCAAAATCTGCAAATATCTATGTACGCTAGAACTTGGAATCCTTGCTTTTTTCGATATTTCTCTCACACTAAAACTTTTATTGGGATATTCAAAGAAAAGTTCTAATACCTTGTCCCATTTTTGGTTTATCTGTGCCATTTTATATACAACTGTGCCATTTATGGTATATAAACCTTTACATTGTATATAATCATTCCCCAAGTCCCAAAGGAACAACTTGAGACACATAATTTCCAAACAACGTATGAATATCTGCTTCTACAACAAATCCTCTATCTTTAGAATAACAGGAAGTAATTATCTTGCCATTGCACTTATCAAGAGTCTTAATAATGGACTGAATAAACGCCCTGATATCTGTAGAAAACTCATTCAAAGCCTTTATATAATTCCAAGTTTTTAAATAAAAATGCAAGAAAGACTATCATTCCACGAAGAAATAAAAAAGAACAAGATAAAATCAGCTATTCTAATGTCTATTATAATTGCCATACTCATAGTTCTAGGCTATGTCGTTGCAATGTTCTTCGACCCATCATTCTTTTTTATAATAATGATATTTTCAATAATTATATCGATAACCTATACAATAATAAGCTATTACAACGCCGATAAAATTGCATTAGCATCAGTAAACGCAAAACCTGCGTCAACAACTCAACACCGACAGCTTATTTCATCAGTTGAAAATATGGCCTTGGCTTCAGGTCTTCCAAAGCCAAGAATATATGTAATGCAATCTCCACAAATAAACGCATTCGCGTCAGGCAGAAATCCACAAAATGCAGTGATTTGTGTAACAGAAGGAGCAATAGAAAAATTAAGCAGACAAGAACTCGAGGGAGTCATAGCCCACGAAATGTCTCACATAGCAAACTATGACATCCGTTTTATGACATTCACAGCGATAGCGATAGGAATGATTTCAATAATTGCAGAACTATTTTTAAGAAGCCTATGGTTCTCCGGAGGAAACAGAGAAAGCAAAGACGGGAGAGCACAACTAATTTTAATTGTAATAGGAGTAACATTATCTATAATTGCTCCATTACTTGCAAATCTAGTCTCTCTAGCAATTTCAAGAAAAAGAGAATTCGCAGCAGATGCAACAGGCGTTAAATTAACTCGTTATCCAACAGGTTTAGCATCTGCATTAAAGAAAATAAAACACGAATCTTTAACGCAAGAGGACAAACATCGTTTTCCAAAAGCAGTAGCTCCTTTATTCATCAGCGACCCATTTAAAAAGAAATTCATTAATTTATTCTCAACTCACCCATCTATCGACGACAGAATATCAAAATTGGAAAGAATGTAAAAGTTAAGATTTTACCAGTGTATTACATTAATATAAACATAATTTTTAGTTTTTAGTAATTTTGTTATAAATCTATCCTTTCCTTCATAATAAACTCCGTGCCCATCATTATCATAAAAAGGTTCTCCATTTGGTTTAGTCCAAACAAATCTTCTAATGAAATCTTTCTTGACTCTCAAACCAGTTTTTTCAAATATTTTCAAATTTTTCTCTCCTGTAAAACCAATAATTGTCTTTCCAGTTTTCAAAGAATAATCAATCATGTATGAAATCATTATTTTTCCATAACCTTTTCTTTTTTCCATAGAGATTGTACTGCAAATTCCTCCAATGTGGAGATTTTTCCCTAAATATCTGACTTTAATTGGCCTTATGCCTCCAAGAGAAACCACATTGCCTTTATTTTTAATAAAAAACCACAATGTGTTAGGTTCGTAATCTTTTGAGAAATCTTTTCTTTGCGCCTCTCCCCAATGAGAAACACGAGCATGATTAATAATCATTTTATGCTTATTAGTTAAATCTTTATTTTTAATTATTTCAACAGATAAATTCTTTTGTATAAGATTATTTTTAGTATGCTTCACGCTCATAAATGATTAAAGAAAGAACAATTTATTAAGTTATTGAATGCTAAATCACAAAACTATTTTTATCGTCGATAAAAACGCAAATCGAAAGTCTTATAAACTCCAAAGTCTAAAATACAATATGAATAACTATTCAAGCAATAAAGAGAGCATTTCTATTAAGATCATCACTAGTAAGGCCACTAAATTCAATTAGTGTCCTCTGATTTCTAAACCAATTTTATACCAAAATGAGCGACACTATCAACAAACTACATAATGAAATCCCAATGCAGGGATTAAATAGACAGAGCTGTGTTAGATTAATAAGAAAAGCCGAACTGCCTGTAATACTAAGAGCAGAAACAGAGCAATTTATTTCAAGAAACATCATCCCAGACTGCGGCCGAGTAGCTCCAAACTGCCTAAAAGCATTTATGATTAGAACTGCCCAAAGAATGGGTCTAAACAACTTAATTCCGAGCATAAAAAGCCTATTCAAATCTAAAGTAGGTTACAACGGATACTACTTAGACGGCGGGAAGCTGTTCCATATTGAGTTCAGCGACAACATGAGCCAATTTACCTAAATCTGTAAGCACATAGTCGGACTTCTTTTTCACAATATCTGTTCTAGAAGACCACGAACTCTTTGAAGCAATCACAACACTATAACATCCAACCCCTCTAGAAACATCCACGTCTATGTCTTTATCACCTACATACACTATTTCATCAGCATTTAATCTATATTTTTTCTTTAATTTATTAATCATCCAAACTTTATTGTGTCCTTTAAATTTATCAGCCCCATAAACCTCATCAAAAGAGTCAGCATGTAAAAATTCAAGCGATTTGTTAACAAAATCTGTAGAGTTATTTGAAACAATTATTTTTTTACATTCAATATTTTTTACAGTCATCAAATTCTTGCAAGGTTTTATTTTATGATATTCATTCATAAAGTCTTTAGTAATAGCAGAACAAAGGCTCCTAACAAAATCAGAAGGAACTCCGACAAATGAAACATAATCCCAAAGAGGAACACTCCCAAAGAATTTAATCATATTTTTAGTAAGAGATATCTCAAAAGACAAAAGATGTTTAGAAACGATACGTAAAAGTAGCTCTCTAGTATCAGCAAGAGTGCCATCAAAGTCAAAAACGATTAGTTTAACTCCGGGATTCTCCCTCCATGAAAAAAGTCTCCTAAAAAAAGAACTCATGTCAAGATGCTTGAGTAAATCATGCATTTAAACTTATCGTAGCATCTTGAGCATCCAAAAAACCAAACTCAAGGTTTTTTTGATTTTATCTATTCCTATCTGAAAATCTCTTAATAAAATCTCTGCTTTGAGAATGGTCTATAACTCGAGTAACTTCCCAAACATTTTGGAAAGGAGATCTATCGGTTTTTACATTACTTATTACCTTGCGACGCACAGAATCTGATATAAATAATTTCATATTAGATGACTGAGCAATCCTCTTAGCGAGACTTATCAAATTTCCAGTACTTGTGAAATGAAATTTATCATTTTCAACTTCACTTATTATCTCTCCATTACTGACTCCAATTCCAAAAAGCACTCCATCGTTATTGTTTTTAACATGCTCCAAAAACAACGCCTGAATACGTCTTCCAACACTAACAGCAACAGACTCATTATCTATATTATTAGTTAATTTAGGAGAAAATAATATTATTTTGTATTCTCCATCGATATATATTTTAGCTCCTGCTTCTTTAGCCACTGACAAAGCCCCATTTAATGTCTGAGTAATGTTTGTAGACTGATTGTTTACATATAGGGCAATAGCGACGGCACGCTCACGGATACCCTGATTTTGACTAGCAAATAAAGTAGATGGAACAATCTTAGGTATAGGGTTCTGTTGACTGGTTACAACATTTTTTGGAGGACTAAAGTCTATATTTTTTAGTTTGGGCATCCAAGAATTATCAAACTTCGTGCTCTTTCCAATAGAGATATCATCCTTTCTACTAAAATCAAATGTTAGTTTTTTTTCAACAACATCATCTGCAACAGGTTTATTTTCTACAGCCTCTTTAGGTTTACTATTCGCACTAAACGCCGGAGTTGGAGTCGTCGTTCCAATATGACTCCTATGTGTTTTTCTAATTCTCATCTGAACAAATATTATTATCAAAACTAAAAAGATTACAGCCAACCACCAAATTATAGGATTTGCAATAGTATAGAGAAGATCCTCTCTAAAATTAGTTACTTTTACAGCATTCCCTGTAAGAAATGTACTTCCAAGCATTTGAGTTAATCCGTCCTCCATTATAGATATAGAATAATCTCCGTCCGGTGCACGCAGAGTAAATCTTTGCATCTCACCAACACCAAGCTTAACCTGCTTTATTTCCACAAAAGACCCAATAGTTACTTCTAATGGTCCATCGTAAGGAGAGTTTCCTATATTAGTAACAAGTAATGTATCATTTATAAGGCTTACCTGTAGCTCTTGAACTTCCAATAAATAAAATAACTTTCTCTTTAAATTTCCATCAACATCTGCTTCAACATTCCAGTAACCAGGAGTATTATTAAGGGAAAACTTCAAAACCTGCGACTCTTTTGATTTAATAATTTTTTTTACATATGGAATGCCTTTAGGATCATTAATAGAAATACTTACATCTTTATTTATATCATCTCCTGCTTGGTCAACTGCGTCAACGCGAAAAACGAAGTCAGTCCCAGGATTAACATTCTCGTTATCAATAACAATTTCAAAGTTTTTCAAAACCTGCAAAACAGTAAATGTATTTGTAAATGAACCAAAATTTATTTTTCTCGAGCTAGAATCAGTATTATGAATCTCTAAAGTAACATTATGTTTTCCAGATTTTACATCTGCAGGAAGCATTAAACTCATATTAAAAATCCCCTCAGTAACAGTAAACGACTTATACAAATTCAGCGAGTTAATAAATAACTCGACAAAACCGTTAAGAGGAACACCACTTTCTTTTATTGCAGTACCGCCAATAATCAAAGAATTACTTGGCTTTAGTTCATCAAATTCAATTTCAGCTTCAACATTTATTTTATTAGATAAAGCAAATGAATTGCTATTTATTGACTCTCCAGAAAAACTAGCCCTTAACAAACAAGAACTAGTAATATTATTCAACAACGGATTTAAAACCTGCGTCATAACTGTAACTTCTCTCTCGACGTTAGCGGACAATTCCAAGAAATTATTAAAAACATTAATAGTAATATTTCCACACTTCAAATCAACAGTATAATGCCCACTCGTAGCAACAGAAGGAACAATTTTAGTCTGAGCAATTAAAGTATCGCCATAATTATAAACCTCATTTAAAGGCTCGATAAAAATACTAGAAGAAACCAAGGGCAATAAAAATAATGCCAAAGCAAACAAAACTATCATCACCCGCAATCTCATGTCAATAACAGTAATATAATGTATATAAACATTATCAATTAATCAGATTTTATGTAGATTTATTTCAGCAGAGTCTCTAATTGCACAAACAGCAACATCTATTCTAGCAATGAATAACTCATAGTCCGCACTATATTCAATTTTATGAGGTAGTGTAGACCATAATCCTAAATATTTACCATCTAAAGAACCATCCGATTCTTTTCGCAAATAAAATGCAACATTGGTTCTGCTCTCTTTTGGAGGGTGCTTAACAAACCACATCTTATCAAAGCCGTCTTCAGAACGAAAATGTCCTTGAACGACATATTTGCGAGTTTCAGCTCCAAAATCATTAACAAGACCTTCAAAAGATAAATTGTCTGCAATTTCAATCTCTCCTTCTAATTTCCCACCCCTATTGTTTAAACCACTACCCTTATAATTTCCATCTAATCTAAATTTTTGAGTCATTTTAGTAAGTCTTATTTATTAATAAAAATCAATTCTTTTCAATATATAAAATTTCTTTGGGGGTTCCCGATCTTTTAAGGTCATCTAAAGAGATCTTAGGTCTTGTTCTTGTCCCCCATTGGTCTGCAAAACACAACTCTTTATTTTTATCCATTCCAAGATAGAGCACTGCATGAGTATAACCAGCTCCGCTCCTCTCCGCACTAGCGTCATATCTAGAAGGATGATTTATAGTAATTCCTATAATCATTCCAGGTTTTAACTTTCCATCTGCAACCAATTGTTCAAGAGGAGTTCCATTGACTGCAATTTCAGAGACTCCTTGGTAATTTCTAATATCCCAAGCGTTATCTTCAGGATATTTTATTCCAAAAAGATCGTTAGCAGCTAAACGCACATATCTCGAGCAATGAAGAGGAGGAACTTTCTTTTCACTATAAATAGGTCCAGGTCTAAATGAGAATGGCTTTTCCTCTTCTATTTTCGGCACATTATATCTCTCAAATTCAAAAGGCTCGCCAGTTCTATAATCATAAAGTTTAACGCTAGTTACGGGCTTATCAACATCCGTAGGCCTTGAAGTACCAGAATTACTAAGTCCACAGACTAATCCAACTAGTCCAGCCACAAAGCCAAGCCCCAATACATTCCTAATTTTCATAAAAACCACAAATAAACCTCATTTTTAAACCTTGCTATTAGTGTCATAAATCAGTAGTTACAATTAAACGGCCAAATATTTATCTCTTTCACGTCTAAATTGCATGACTAACTCTTTTAAACTAGAGGTATCTCCATGAATTTTACTCATAATTTCATCAACCAAAGCATCTTTTTCCTCTTTAATTTTAATAACTCCCTCCAATCCAACCATTTTAACAAGAGTTTGTTTTTTTAAATCTTGATTTGATGGTTTTCCAGTTTCAGAAGGCGCCCTTTTATCAAAAGCATCATCACCGATTTGATAAGAAACACCAATGCATCTTCCTAATTGCCTTAGATAAACAACATCAGATTCACTAGCAGAACCAATAATTCCTCCAGAAGCAAGAGCAAGTCCTATCAAAGCCCCAGACTTTTGCTCATACATTCTAATTACATCTTTAGGTTCTCTAAGTCCTGTCTGCATTATATCCTTAGCCTGTCCACGTACCATCTCAATACCAGATTCAGCGGCAAGTCCTGTTATCTTTACTCTTTGCTCATCGCTTAAATTAGGGCTAAATCTATCCTTCAACAATAATTCATAAGCCCTATTGACTAGATAATGCTCAGTCAAATTTGCCATCCTCTTTCCAAAAGTAACATGGCATGAAGGTCTACCTCTTCTTTCATGAGAATTATCTGCTATATCGTCGGATATAAGACTTGCAGCATGAACAAGCTCAACAGCAGAAGCCACAGCAAAAACGTCCTCTAGCTTAGAAACTCCAAAATCTCTAGCAACTGCGGCAACAAGTAAAGGTCTCAACAAACCAGCATTCTCATTTAATACAACATATCTAGCAGCAATTACTTCTGTAGAAGCCTTATGTGCTATTTCATACGGAAGAACTTTATTATCAATATAATCTCTTACTCCATTAGTTATTTTATCAATATCTTGCAAAAACATAACATCATGAGCAATAATAGAACTTTTAAAGATTACTGCAATCAAAGGAGTAATAAATATTAAATACACTCAATTCCAAAATAAAGCATGAAAATATTAACATTACATTGCGACTACGTCAAATTCAAGCCCCTAAAGAAAGCCCTAAAAGACGTAGAAGAACTTTCAGATAAAGATAAAGAAGAGACAATTGTAAAAGAATGTTTAGTTGTCTTAACCTCGATAGAACAAGGAGATTCAGAGAAAGAGATTAAACAATTAATAGAAGCAGTAGAAAAAACAGCAAAAGAAGTAAAAACAAACAACCTCGTATTATATCCTTATGCACATCTATCGTCAAACTTGGCAAAACCTCATCTAGCATTAGAACTTTTAAAAGAATCAGAATCACAGTTAATTAAAAAATTCAAACACGTAACAAGAGCCCCATTCGGATATTATAAAGAATTGGAATTTAAATGTAAAGGCCATCCATTAGCAGAATTAAGTAAGGAATTCAAATCATCAAATACAGAAGAAGTTAAAACAAAAATAATTTCAAAAGAAGAGCCAGTAGATCATAAAAACCTCTTACATCAAATATCAAGGTCTAAATTAGACACTTCAAAGTTAAAAGACAACGACCATAGAATTCTCGGACAAAAGTTAGATTTATTCAGTTTCAATGAAGTTGCTCCGGGAATGGTTTTCTGGCATAGCAACGGACTCATAATATATAATGAATTAATAAATTTCTGGAGAGAAGAACACATAAAAGAAAATTATCAAGAACTAAAAACTCCTCAGATAATGGACAGTAAGTTGTGGAAAGTTTCAGGACATTGGGATAAATATAAAGAAAACAATTTTACTACAGATTATGAAGGTCGTCCATTTTTAGTAAAACCTATGAATTGCCCTGGTGGAATGTTAGTATTCAAAGCAAATTCAAAATCTTATAGGGAATTACCATTAAGAACATCAGAAATGGGAACAGTTCACAGAACAGAACTTTCAGGAGTTCTAAACGGTTTATTTAGAGTAATTCAATTTACTCAAGATGATGCCCATATATTCTGTGCAGATGAACAACAGACAGAAGAGGAAATTATAGGAGTTGCAAAATTAATTCAAAAATTCTATAAGAAGTTTAATCTTGAATTTGACCATGTAGAATTATCAACAAGACCTGAAAAAAGAATAGGTTCTGATGAAATGTGGGATAAGGCAGAAAAAATGCTATCCAAATCATTAGATAAAATAAAAATCAAATATAAAATTAATAAAGGAGATGGCGCATTTTATGGTCCTAAAATAGACTTCCATGTAAAAGACTCTTTAGAAAGAACATGGCAAGTATCAACAATACAATTAGACTTTGCAATGCCAGAACGCTTTGAGTTAGAATTCGCAGATAAAGATAACAGCCAAAAAAGACCAATAATGCTTCATCGAGTTATTTACGGCTCTCTAGAAAGATTTATAGGCATTCTTTTAGAACACACAAACGGCGCTTTACCATTATGGCTTTCCCCTCGACAGGTCCGGGTCATCTCATTTACAGACAGAAACAATAAAGCCACAGAAAAACTAGCAACAGAGCTAAAGAAATATTTCCCTCTGCTAAGAGTAGACACCGACACCCGTTCAGACACATTACAGTCAAAAGTCAGAGACGCTGAGCTCCTAAAGGTAAATTATATGGTAATAATTGGAGACAAAGAAGAAGAAAACAGCACATTAGCTATTCGCCCACGCGGAGGCAAACCGCAATTCGGAGTTAAGAAAGACAAATTCATAGAACAATTAAAGAAAGAATTAGAAGAAAGAAATTAACTCACAAATCTCTTCTAGCCATGTCCTCAACATAAACCTCATAAGTCCTAGCATATACAAGACTATTAGAAACAAAACGCACTACCTTTTTCCCAGATAATGGCAAACCTCTTTTTGCAAAATAATCCATGTCAAAACAAAATTCTTTTCCCAAAACTGCATAAAAGGCATCCCTTATTTGCCTTTCAGTCCTAGAAGGTTCATCAAAAAAAGCATCAAATCTTCCAATCAAGCGTCTTTTTATCTTAATTGCATTATCTCTAGCTATAAAAGGCTTAATATTCGCAACCATAAAATTTAATAAAAAATATACTTAAAAACCTTCTTATTAACTTAAACAGTCATCTTTTTCATCAAAAACTTCTCAGCCCTATGAACTCTAACCGAAACAGCATTAAGTCTTAGCCCCAATCTTTGAGCAACCTCTTCCCTACTAAGTCCATCGACTACATAAAGTTTAAACGCATCATAACAAGAACAAGGCATTGAAGCAACTGCCCTTTCATAACGTTCTAAGTCTTCATGCAAAACAGCCTCATCAGAAGGTCCTTTTGAGCTACCAGGAAATGAAGAAGCATCTTCCAAATTGACAGGCATTTTTCTTTTCAAACGTAAAAAATCCAAACAAGCATTTCTCAAACTCTCGCAAAAATATCCTCTTCCAGATCTGTCTGAATCTAATCTACCATCAATAGAAGATTGAACTAATCCGACATAAGCATTCTGAAAACAATCTTCAGCATCACAATAAGAAATTCCCAATCTCAACTGAACTCCCCTAATCAATGTATCTTTAGACTTTTCCAATTCATTAACAAGGTCAACAAAGTAATCCGAAAAGCTTACCATGACTAACAAATAAACGAAGCAGACTATTTAAAGACCGTAGTGAAAAAATAATATTTTAATCAGCCAAGCTAAAACTTTATATACCAAACAAGCAATAACCTAATATCAAGAGGTAAAATGAAAATACAACCATACGTTCAGAAACTAGAAGCATCAGAGATATACAAAAAATTTAGAAAAGACAATTCAGAATCATTTTTAGTAGCAGGTTTCTTCATTTTAGATTACGAATCAGGCGTAAACATGCATCAAATTGACTACTACGTTCCTTCTAAAAAACAAGTAGCTGCTTTCAACCTAGATGGAGAAGTAGAAGTCAGACTTTTAGATATGATGTCTAAAGAAAAAGTTCCTGAAAAACTAGATTTGAAAACAAAGGTAGACCTAGATGCAATCAAAGGAATCTTAGAAGACGAAATGAAAAACAGAAACATTACAGAATCAATAAAGAAATGTGTTGCAGTAATACAAGTAGTAGATGGCAAAAAACTATGGGTACTAAACTGTGTCCTTTCAGGAATGGAAATACTGAAAGCTCACGTTGACGACAACTCGCGCACAGTTCTAAAAATGGAAAGAAATTCTATGTTAGATTACATCAAAAAAATACCTGGCGCAGGAATGCAAAACCAGCAAGGACAACAAAATCAGCAAAAAGCAAGCAAAGAACAATTACAAAAACAAATAGAACAACTAGATAAGTTAAAAGAACAATTACAAAAAGAGCAAAATAAAGTTAATTCCGAAGATAAAAAGTAATTAATTATTTTTTAAGTTATTCATTTTTTCATAAAATAGATAAATAGAAATAAAAAAAGCTAGAATAGGGAAGAAAATGAAAGAACTAAATTTTGAATAGCCCTCAGAATCTCCAGTTAACAAAATATAAGATATCAAAGTACCCAATAAAGAAAAGATGAACATCATAAAACTAAAAGCCCTTGAAAACGCCTTATTTTTACTCCAAATAGATGTTTCTAACATTACCCAAGATAAAATAAACCAACAAAAATAAGATATCAAATAAGGGAAGAATAAAGAAATATCTCCGCCTATATTAATCAAGAAAGAAAATAAAGCAAATAAAATAACTCCTGGAATTGCAGTCCAATAATAAAATTCTGCAACTGAACTAATGCCACTTAGAGGATAATATAAAGTAAGAAAATAAAAGATTAGATGCAATATAAATGTGAATAAGATGGCTAAGACAATCGCTTTAAGTTTATCCATTTTTCAAAGCCCATAACTGTTTAGTATACCCTCTCACTTCAGAGTCCTTCTCGCTAAAACCAAGCCTATCTCGAACAGCAACAACTTTCTTGCGAGCAGAAGAAACATCTTTAGAAGCACACAAAACCTCAATTTCAAGGAACCATCCCAATTTTTTAACGTGATTCAACTCAATATGAACTCCATCTTTAGTCTTATATAATTCAGTAGTCTTTTCTTTATGCAACCATCTTCTAAATCCAAAATCTTTAATCAATTCAAAAAAACCTTTAATATCTGATATTTCAAACTGCACTTCTTTTTTAGCATGTACACCATTAGAATAATCTTTACGTTCTTTAAAATTCACCTCGCGAACAGCGCCCATATCGCGAACACGCAAGCTTTTTTCAGGATACTGAAAATATTCAAGACTATAGTAATCATCTTTTTTAGTTTCCTTTTTAACAAACTTAGCAATTTTTCGAATACGTTCGCGAACATCAACAACATTCTTAACAGGAACCTTAGTCTCTACTTCAATCCAGCTCATGTTTAATTTCGCCTCCCTGGTGCGAGTGTAGATGAGCAGTTAGAAATTAAACAGGCAAAAGTTTCAATACTAGTTAACAAAAACTTTTTCATATTATCATACCTCAAATATATCTATCATTACAAGTTTTTAAAGGCATTTATGATTGCCTATCTTTACGTGAACCCTTGCTCTTTAAAGCATTTCTTCTTCTATCATTCATTCTTTCAGCAAGCAAATAACCCATAAATCTTTTCGTATGTCTTACTCTTTCCACGGCTTTCTCAACAATATCTGGAGAAACCTTATATTTTGAATCCCAATCTGTTCCTTCGGCAATATCCTTATCAGAACGCCCATTATAAACTGATATTGCAATAACCTGAATATAATTATCGGACAACTTACGACTTAAATCATTCACTTTCGCATCGTCATCTCTGCCAGAATAATTTTTCATTTCAAATATTTAAAATGTAGATATAAAAACATATCGTTAATTTTCAGATATTAATCTTAAACACAACAATCTTTTAATAATCAATTCAAATAATAGGCAAATGGATTATTCAAAAGCAATTGCAAAGATTGCCTGGGAAATTCCTACAACAGAGTTAAGATTTAATAACCCTGTACTGTGGGCATCAGGAGTATTCATGCCAATTTATAATGATAATAGGATTTTTTAAAAAGATATGACAATAGAAGACTTGTAATTGATGCGCTAGAATATTTATCTAATGGCTATGAATTTTCAGTAGTTGCTGGAACATCGACAGCGGGAATTCCTTGGGGAGAGGCTTTAGCAGATAGAGATAGACTCAGAAAAGGATTTGTTTATGTTAGAGATAAACCAAAAGATCACGGTAAGAAAAATAGAATTGAAGGTGTAGAAGATAATGGATTAAATGGAGAAAAAGTAATTTTAATAGAAGACTTAGTTTCAACAGGAGGCAGTTCTGTAAGTGCAATAGAAGCTATTAGAGAAATGGGAGGAGATTGCACAGTTTGTTTATCTATTTTTGGTTATGGTCTGCCTCAAGCAGAGTCTGCATTTGGAAGATTACAACCACAAGCCACTTTAGAGAGTGTTTTAAGTTACGACACACTTATAGAAGTTGGTCGAGCCAATGGCCACATTAGTGATGCAGATCTTGAGAAGCTAGTCGAATGGAAATCAGACCCATTCAACTGGGGAGATAAACATGGTTTTCCCAAAGTAGAAAAAAAGTAAAAGAAAAATCCTTAAGTGCAGGTAATAGGCTGCGGAATAATTCCACACAACTGTCCACCAACTCTCAACACTACATTAGCTTTAGTTGGAGTCACCGTTCCAGAACTAATATTGGCAAGTTTTAATGTATTAAGCTCATATAAAGCAACATCTGTAATCGCAGTATCATTTATATATCTCTTAACATTTCCTTCATCATCTTCAAAAACAATTTCTACATTTTCAAAAGCACCAGGTCCAGGATTACGTTTAATCGTAACATCATAAAAACCAGCACTTGCAGTTTTTTGACACTTTGTTAACTCAACATCAATAGTGAAGCAATCACTTCGAATTTGATTAGTACTCTTATCCACAGTAGGTTTCACAACAGACCATATAACAGCTATTCCTACAACGACTAGAAGCACTATTAGAATATTAGCAACAACTTCGCTTACTCCTTTCCTATTATTTTTATTTAACATTATCATAACCCTCCTTTACAAAAAAGTAAAGTCTACCAGATATATAAATTATTCGTCTACAATTGATTTCACTTTTTAATCTCTAACTCATCCGCATCCAACAACTCTTCAATAGGAACTCTCCCCAAACAAGAGTTCTCTGAACGCATCACAGACTTTGAAGATTTAGCATTTTCATTAAATCTGCAAGCAAAAGCCAACCCCATACAAATTCCTCCCAAAACATAAGGCAATGGATTCTCTTGCAAAGGAAACGGCTCACCAAAAGAACCATTTCTATAAATTCGATTATGCACCGAGTAATCGACCAAAAAAGGACAACTAACAGTAGAAAGACTAACTCCAAAAGCGGCACCCAAATAAAATTTATTTAAAGGTTTAGGCCGAGCCATTAATAATAACAATCTAAGATACTTTTAAAGATTTAGTTATGGCTAAACCAAAATTCCATAACTTCCTCATGTGTTCTATCAAATCTAACGAAACCAAAACGCTCAAACTGAACTACTGTTCCAATTTTTAATTTAGAAACAGAAGGCTCAACCAATCCAACAACCCATGAACCATCAACTAACAAAACGCGCGCAGTAACGCCATTAGAAACCCAATTTATTTTAGATATCTTCTTATTATCCACTGAAGTAATATGTGTCTTATCTCCGACCTTAACATTAAACAAATGCAGCAAACGCACTTCCTTGCCATTATGCTCATTGAAATCTTTAGAAGAAATTGCAATATCTGAACCAATAGAAACCTCTCGCATCTCTTCAGGCCTATCAGGGTGAACAGGCACAGAAACACTTTCAGTCTTAGGCATATCAACAATATTCAATTTAACAGGATTAGAAACAAACGAATATCTCGAAGTCTCGGAATCAATCATCTGACGATTTATGGCATACAAGCTATCTACTGGAACTACAATATCTTGCTTATTCAACCCAATGCGTTTAACAAATTCACGTATTGCTTCTGGCTTTATCCCACGACGAGCAAGAGATTGAACACTCCAAGTTCTAGGATCATCCCAACCAGTAAATTGTCCAGACACAACTTCTTTCTGAGCCTTAGATTTAGATAAAGTTCCGCCAACACCTTCAAGTCTAACTCTTCCACAATGAATTAAAATAGGATGTTTCCATTTAAATAAATCCCAAATATATTTTTCCATATCGCTCTCTATCATTAAATCGCTCCCGCGAATAACATGAGTAATTCCAAACAAATGATCATCTATTGCCCAGCACATATCAAGAGTAGGCCAAACTCTATACTTTGTTCCAACTCTGGGATGAGGCCTATCAGCAATTTTAAAGAGCACTCTGTCACGAAAAGCAGGATTAGGATGCTCCATATCGGTCTTCAATCGTAAAGATGCCTCCCCCTCGGCAACTGAAGGCTTAAACAACTCTTTCCACCTAGCATGCTGTATCCCTTTAGGAAACTGACGACAAGAACATTCTTTCGCATCAACTCGATTCTGCCTTAAAACATCAGTCTTACAATAACAAACATATGCCTTGTTCATCTCAATTAATTTTTCAGCATACTCATAATAAATCTCAAGCCTATCAGACTTAAAATAAGTCTTCTTATATTTCATGTTAAGCCAATCAAACGCCTCAGGAATCAAATCATAACTTTCTTTCATAATTGCTTTTTCAGCACTCCCAATAGTATCATCCATCACAAGCAACAAATCTGCATTATACTTTTCAGCATAAAGAGCATTTAATAAGAAAGTCTTAGCATTTCCTAAATGCAAAGCACCAGAAGGAAAAGGAGCCAGTCGTAAAACCATTTTCTTCCCGATAGGAGACTCAGGAAGCTCAGAAAGTTCATAACTCTCAGTTCTATCATGTTTCACAACAACACCCTCGACAGAAGCAAATAATTTTTGTCTATCTTTTTCATTCAAAGAATTAACTTTCCCAACAGTTTCGTTAATCAATTTCATAACTAATGGAATCTCTTTTCTATCAAGCCCATGCTGAAACAACTTAGTTAACACACGACCAGAATCGGCCTTGCCATGCTCAATAGCGTTCTGTAAGGCATAAGCCAGAATCTCTTTATTGAAGTCTTTCATGAATTATGCTATGTTTTGGGCTATTTAAAAATATTGATAAAGACAACTTGAAATCTCATACAATTATTTATTATAGAAATTTAACAACCATTTTTGCAAATACTAGATAAGAAATATAAATATCCTGTAATAACTGTTACTAAAACTCCCACCATTCTGCTTATTGCACAAATATCTTTTAGCTTGTAAGTACTCTTCTTCAATGAAAGAATTGTTCCATTTAATTTACCTGGAGGAGCATCTAAACCTTTCACGGACGACAATACTTTAGTATTTAGTTCCCTTAATCAAATTTACGCTTCGGAATGTTATTAATCTACAAAGTGAATTAAATTTATATACTTTGTAAATATAGTTAAGATAAAGATGGTAAAAGAAAATCCTCACATTAACAAGCAAAAATATGTATTTTTGCCTTACAATAAACAATATCCATCAATGTTTTTGAAAGAGAAAAATAAAATAGAGAAATCACTTGGTAAAAATATTAAAATAGAGCATGTTGGTAGCACATCAATTCCAGGATTAGGGGGAAAAGGGATAATTGATATTGCAATAAAAACTCCAAGAAACAAAATTAATCAATTTATTGATAAATTAAAAAGATTGGGTTATGAATCTAATTTAGAACATCAAAGAACTGACAAAAGCATATTTCTTCAAAAGAAAATAAAACACAAAAGAAAAGAAAGACGCATACATATTCATCTTACTCTCAACAATAAATTCTGGAATTCTTTTATTGTCTTTAGAGACTATATTAGAAATCATGATAAAGAACGTAATGAATATGCCAAAATAAAAAAAGAAGCTGTAAAGTATGCAAAAGGTCACTCACAAAAATATAGGGAATATAAAAAGAAATTCTTGGAGAATTTAATTAAGAAAGCATTAAAAACTAAATATTAATTATCTTTTAGACAACACGCCTTCAGACATAGAAATATATCTTTGCAAGTACTCGTAACTAATATCTCTTCCATTCATCCCAGTATCTTCCAAACAAAGATTTCTATAAACATCTCTCCACTCACTATCGGAAGTTATTCCATTTCCATCTCCTCGGCTATCCGCAATGCTTCTAACTCGCTCAAACATCGTCTCTCTATTTCTCTCTTCTCTCAAATCCCCATTCATGGACAAATTAGACAAATAATATCCCGCAAGCAAACCCAAAGGAACAACCCAAAAAGACCAATTAAAAACTCGTGTAATAAAATCCTCTCTAATTTTCAAAGGCTCACCACCAGAATCTTTCAAGTGAGATAACATGATTAACTGATTATTTAAAAGGATATAAACTTTATCTTTCAAATTAATTTGAAGGAGGAGTAGGATCTTTATATTGAGATGTTATTCCATCAAGTCTTTTACTAAAATCATCTTGTAAATCTGCAAAATGATCCTTAATTCCATTAGGTGTTGCAACAACTAAATCCAAACCTGAAGAATACGGATCTTTACCTTGAGCATATCTTAAAGCTTCTAAACCAACAATCAACATACCTTCTTTTCTAGAATTTTTATTTTCTTTTCTAGGAAGATAATCCATTGCTTCTATAATAACTTCTCTTCCTTCAAAATATTTATGAGCTCTTTCAGAACCAGAGCCAATATATGTCAAATCGCGCCTCTCAACTGCTCCAAATGGAAAGCATGAATATAAAAGAGGTTTATTATCAAAATTAGTAATTAGAAGAAAAGAACTAAGATTATTTAAGTCAGNCACATGATATCCCAATCTATCTATATTAAATTCTCTCAATGCATTAAATTTACCAGTATCTACAACTTGTCGAACATCTATGTTTCCATCAACCATTTTAGAAGCAAAATCTAAAAGTCTTTCATCTCTCAATCCAGAATGTCCAAAAGCATAAACTCCATCTCTTGAGACCCAAAGTTTTCTTCCCAATGTTTTATCCATAGGGATAGCAGGATTTGAATGTTGACCTATAGTGCCTTGTCTATCTGCTGCTAAAAGTGCAATGCCCATAGAGTCATTTGCTATTCCTATTACCGTAGTCATATCAAACCAAAAAAATAATGATATATAAACCTATCTATCTTTTACTATTTTTAAGTTACTAATCCAACGGAGCCCCAGAGAACGAGCTATTACTTGCTTTACCTGGAAGTTCGCCTCCAGAATAAGCCGGCAGTCCGCCGAAGCCTCCGCCGTATATAGAATGATGAACTTCTGGATTTATAATTCCTAAACCGCTATAAGAACTTGCATCAGAATTAACGGCAGAATTCCAATAAGCAGCGCCGGCATCCCCCATTGAACTTTTTCCCGAAAAATAAACTGGCGCTTGCAATCCAGAAAAAGCTTCAGTAACTGGAGTCTTAGTCATCCCCATTCCACCCTGACGAGAAAACCAATCTCCTGTTTCAATTACTTTTTTAGCATTTCGGAAATTCTCGCTCCCTTCCCATTGAGAATTTAATATCTCATCAATAGGCACGTTACCCATTCCAGCAGGCAATTCAGAATCCTCAAATCCCAAATTATCTGCAATATGCATGTGCTTTACAAATGGAGCTATAGTCTCTGCCTGTTTCAAAACATCTTCTTTGCCATATCCCCACTTACGAATACTGTTAATGTGCCCAACGTCCCAAGTAGCCCCAATAATCTGCTTAGAAACTTCTGTAGCTTTCTCGCGAGACATCATCTTGTTTTCAACAGCTTTATTAACAAATTTCTCCCGAGATGCCAGAACAAGTTCCTTAATCTCCTCTGCCCTAGTCAATCCAGACATTCCTGCAGGAGGATTTTCAATGCTTATTATTCCAGGAGAACGATTATGCGCCTTAGCATTCTGATACGCAAATAAAGCAACATTAGAAAAAGTCTCAGAACCCTTATCTACGGCAAATTTTTCTAATTCTTTAAATTTTTTAGGCCTAATGCTATCTTCATTCAATAATCTTGTTCCTTCAGCTATTTTTTGTTGAAGCTCTGCAACATTATAATTATCGTTATACTTATCAAATGTTCCCTTCAAATCTTTAGCATAATTCTTAAGTTTAGTCAAAGCTTCTTTCTTTCCAGGTTCATTTTTTTCAGCACCCTTCTCAACATCATGATAGGCTTCATTAAAAAATTCTTTCATCTGAGTGTATGACTCTTGAGCAAAGAAACTAGCATTTTGAATATTAATCATATTTTTATTAATAATATTTGCAGTCTGGGGAAAATTTTTACCAATTTCTTCAACTGTTTTTTTATAATCTCCATAATTATCTTTATAAGACTTATAAGCTTCAAACGCATTCCCATATTCTATGCCTGATTTATCTAATTCTTTTTTTATATTTTCATCTTCACCTCTTATTCCAATAAGTTCATTGTTCGCCCTAGTGCTATTAAGAAAAACATTTTCTATTTGCCTCCTCCACTGTTCTTCATTCAATTCATCAAGGCGTTGTTGAGCAGTTTGCTCTTCTCCTCCTTTGAAATAATCTTTGCGCGGAGTAGGAATGTTCCCAATCTGCCCCGTGCGTTCATCGATAACCGCCATCTGAACAGTTTCTATAGTTCCATCAGGTCTCTTAATTTGACGCTTAACTTCAGGCAATCCGTTATTGGCATGAAAAGTCATAACTACACCCTTAGAGTTTTTTTCAGCAGTCTGTGAATTCATCTGTTGAGCTAATTCAACAGCCGCCTTCATCTGCCTTTCAGCTTCAACCCTCTGGTCTTCAGACCAATTCCCCCTACCAGTAACTCCAGTCGGATCAACAAGAGGTCCATGAAAAGTCAAATCAACTCCAGTTAACTGTCTAAGTCTGTCTATCTCTTTCCAATGCTGTTTAGGAACAGATGCAAGATGTTTCATCGGACCTGCTCCAGTTAAACCAAGACCTGAAACTTCTATTGTCTGCGCTCCAGTGCTTATCTTATCTGAAACTTTCTTCAACTGATTTGCAGTCAAAGGGTCAGAAGGATATGCTATATCCTTAGTAGAAGGGAGATACGCAGAGCTCACAGTTGATTTCTCAAAAGGATACTGTGAACCATTAAAAAAAGCTTCGTAGTTAGCCATCTTCCCTCGTTATTTAAAACAGTTTCGAATATATAAATCTTCAGTCGTTAATTATTTAGTTCTCTAAACTTCTTAATAATCTCTTCATATCCCCATCTGTCCACAATTCTCCAAGAATATCTATAACTCATTGAAATCTTGGAATTCTCAACATCTCTCTCAAATCTAAATTTATTAAATAAATCTAAATATATTTTTTTATG
>C687J35174_10002070_pt1 | contig 28628 bp, 36 predicted proteins | sample RifCSPhighO2_01_FD_35174 | JGI IMG/M metagenome (IMG submission 35174) | reverse complement strand
TTGTTTTAAGAACTTCCGTAAAACCATTTTCTGTTGCTGACAAATTGTCAAAATTTGAAATTTTTTGGGAATCAATAATGGTTGGCATTCGTTCAAAATTTTTTACAAAAGATATACCAACATGGTCCAGCAAGTCCAAGTGGGAATTTAGTTTTGAGTTATGTTTTCGCGCGCCTCTCACCCGAAAATCAATTTTACCAAAATCTTTGGTCAAAANNCGAGCCAAAAAATCCGCTTCTCCATACGGCGTTTTNTTNANCACAATCCCTTCGGTTGTATGATACGTACTTGACATTTTGTGTGTAATTGAAGTAGAAAATTATCAACGAAACGAAATAAGCAGTTTTTCTGATTCTTGAGTAATCAAATCTTTCAAATTTGTTTCTTTTTTGATTTGCTCCGTAAATTTTTTGGCGATTGCGATAATTTCCGATGGCGCCGAAATTTGCGCCAAAACTTTATCTTGTGGTTTTAGTCCGGCTGTTTTTCGCGCGGATTGAATTTCACGAATCAAATCACGAAGCATTCCCTCTTCTTTTAGTTCTGAAGTAATATTTGTATCTAACCGGACTTCATCCTCCAAGGTAGCGTCAAAAATAACCTCTTTTACGTTAACCTCGTCTTTTATTAAATCGACTAGCGCCTTGACCCTATCTCCTTGACCCTTGATCCTTAATTCCGTAAGTGGCTGTCTTACTTTTATCCCCGCTTTTGCTCTGGCTTCAAGCGCCAAAGAAACAATCTTACGAGCCAGATTCATTTCTTCAAGCAACTTTTCATCAATTTTTTCCGTTTTAGAAAAATTTTCAAGATGAATACTTTCTTTTTCTCCACCAAGTTCTTTGTATATTTTTTCTGAAACAAATGGCGCGAATGACGCTAAAATTTTTGAAATCTCCAACAAAACAAACCGCAAAACAGATTCTGTTTCCATTTTTTCTTCCGAATCTTCTTTCATAACATCTCTAATTCTGCGCACATACCATCGCGATAAATCTTCGGTCACAAAATATTCAATATCACGCGCCGCGCCAACAATATCATAATTGTCCAATTTATCAGTTGATCGGTTGATCAGTTGATTCAAGTTGGCAATAATCCATTGGTTGATTATCAATTTCGAATTAGATTCTTGACCCTTGATTCTTGACCCTTGACCCTTATACATTCCCAAGAAGTTAACAACATTCTCCAAAATCATAAAAAATCTTCTTTGTGCGTCTTTTATGTCTTCCTCTTTAAATAATTTTGAATCCCAAGGTTGATTGATCGTATAAAAATACCACCGCACGCTATCCGCTCCGTATTTTTCAATGAGCAAAAATGGGTCCGCAATATTTCCCAACGATTTGGACATTTTTTTGCCCTTTGCGTCCAACAAATGCCCCATTGAAATTACATTTTTATACGGCGCTTTTTTGCCCAAAAGTGTCGCCACCGCAAGCAAACTGTAAAACCAGCCCCTTGTCTGGTCTATGGCTTCAACAATGTAGTCCGCTGGATACCCTGCCACGTCCGATGCTATCGGCATTGAGCCTGAATCAAACCACACATCCGCCACTTCCGAAATTCTTTTCATAATTCCTCCACAATCGCATTTGAAAAAAATTCTATCAACATACGGTTTGTGTAAATCCAAATTTCCGTTTTCATCGGCAGGCAAAAGGTTTAATTTTATATCATAAACATTGCCGGTTTTGGGATAGTCGTTTTTGAGAGTGCCGTTTAAAATCCACAAAGGATCTCCATGACCAACAATTAAAATATTTTTCCCTTCAAACTTACCGTCAATGTCATAAATTGCGTTTAACATTCTGTTTTTAACTTCAATGTGGCTTTCGGATACTTCATTAATGTCATTAATATCTTTTCTTTCTTCAATCAAAACGTTAAGAAAATTTTCTTTGATTATTTCCGCGGTTTCTCTTGAACGAGCCAATGTTGAGTGAATTATAATGTCTACATTTTTCAAATTTTTTGCAGTTTTTTTTACTTCTTCCTTCCCAATCTCTGTAAGGTGAGATGTAAATTTTTCAGAATCAAAAAGGGATGGACCTCCAAGCCCCAAAACATTGTGGTCCGCTTCGCCATGGCGCATGAAAATAAAGTTATTTTTGAAACATGATTTTTTTTGAAGTTCTTTCAAAGAACCAATTGTTTCAATGTTGGAACAATCGGCACACCTCCAAATAGGCAATGGGGTTCCCCAAAAACGTTCTCTAGAAAACGCCCAGTTTTTTTCTTCTTTAAGCCATTCGCCGAATCTGCCGTGTTTTAAATAGTCCGGATACCAATTTATTTGTTCGTTATTTTTTAAAAGATTTTTTCTAACCTTGTTTACGTCCACCCACCAAGCCTTTCTCGCGTAATACAAAAGCGGGGTCTTGCACCGCCAACAAAATGGATACTCATGAGAATAATCTTGTGTTGAAAATAAAAGATTTTGGGATTTGAGATAATCAATGATTTTTTCAGCCGTACCGTTGGCTTTGACAAACATTCCCGAAAGTCCAAATTTTTCCAAATCCTTTGTAAACTTTCCTTCCTCATCTACCGTGTGGTGTTTGGGGAGACCGATTTTTTCCCCAAGCTTGTAGTCATCTTCTCCATACATAACCGCTGTATGCACAATACCAGTACCGTCTTCGGTATTTACAAAATCCGCCGCGTAAACTTTATGCGAGTTTTCGTTTTGCAAAGCCGGAATATCAAAAAGTGGTTCGTACTCTAAACCCAAAAGTTCTTTTCCGTTCATTAAACTTAGCGAACCGCTGAATTCTGGAAGTATTTTCAACAACAAATCTTTTGCCAAAATATAAGTTTCGTTGGCGGGTTTTATCTTTACATATCTAATATCTTTACCGACAGCCAAAGCAACGTTCCCGGGCAATGTCCAAGGAGTTGTTGTCCAAGCAAGCAGATAAGTATTTTCTTGGTTTTTAACTTTAAATTTCACATAAACCGATTTATCCGTAACTGTTTGATATCCCTGCGCCACTTCTTGAGATGATAATGCTGTCCCACAACGCGAGCACCAAGGTAAAACCTTGTAATCTTCATATAATAATTTTTTCTTCGCGAATTCTTTTATAACACCCCATAATTTTTCAATATACGAATTTTCATACGTTACATATGCATTTTGCGTGTCAATCCAAAAACCCATTTTATCTGTGAGATCTTCCCAGAGTTTTTTGTATTTCCAAACAGACTCCCGACATTTTTTGTTAAATTCAGCAACACCGTATTTCAAAATATCTTTTTTTGTTTTAAGACCGAGTTCTTTTTCCACCTCCACCTCCACAGGCAACCCGTGAGTATCCCATCCCGCGACTCTTGGAACAAAAAATCCGCGCATAGTTTTGTAGCGCAAAATAACGTCTTTGAACGATCGTGCTTCCACGTGGTGAACTCCTGGTTTTCCGTTCGCCGTAGGAGGACCCTCAAAAAACACGAATTTTTTGTTTTTTTTATTTTTTTCTACGCTTTTTTTAAAAATCCCCGCTTTAAGCCAAAATTCTAAAATTTCCTTTTCATTATATAACATAGTCCGATTTTATCACATTTTTTCTGGGGACTTAATGCCTAAAAGTTTAAGTACATAATTTATGGTAATTTTCGCTGATTTGTTTAACTCCGCGCGCGCGCGGGACAATTTTTTGTCTTCCAAAATAATCTGATGGTTTTCGTAAAATGAAGTATAAATTTGCGCCAATTCGTAAACATAATGAGTTAGGGTGTGTACCTGAAAACTTTCTGCGACATCTTCAATCAATTCATAAAATTGAATAATTTTTTTAATTAATTTCAACTCTTCTTTCTCTTTTAACAAAGAAAGATCTGCGCCCAAAAAGAAAAACGGCACAGACCTTGCAACCGAACAAGCCCTTGCATGCGCGTATTGAACATAATAAACTGGATTTTTTTTGGAACGCTCTTTTGCCAAATCTAAATCAAATTCCATTTGAGTGTTGGGGGTTCTCTCCAAAAAAAACCATCGCGCCGCATCAACACCAACCATCTCCGAAAGTTCATCCATTGTTACAAATTCCCCCGTTCTTTTGGACATCCTAACCTCCTGTCCCCCGCTAATCAATTTAACAAGCTGCATTAAAATAATTTTTAACTTTTCTGGATTTACACCCAAAGACTCAACGCCTTTTTTCATTCTTTCAACATATCCATGATGGTCCGCGCCCCAAATATTTATAGCCAAATCAAAATTTCTTTTTATAAACTTATCGTAATGGTACGCGAGATCCGCCAAAAAGTATGTTGGGGTTTTGTCGGATTTTATAAGCACATGTTCGGCAAGCCATACTGCCCCATCTTTTTCTTCTAAAACTCCTTTTTTCTTTAGAAAATCGAATGTTTTTTGGAGTTCGTTTTTTTTGTGCAAATTTTCATTTTCAGAAAACCAAACATCAAATTTAATACCAACATTATTTAAAGATTTTTTAATTTTAGAAAGTAAAACTTTGACCGCCTCTTCAGGTGTTTTGTCTTTCAGGTCTTTTATATATTCTCCTTTATAATATTCTTCTTTTTCGGAAATTTTTCCTTCCGAAGCAGAAATACTCTCTCCCAAAAGTTTAATTTGGTTGCCCGCGTCATTAATATAGTATTCGCGTACAACGTTGTGACCTGTCTCCACCAAAACATTCGCCAAAACATCGCCATAAAATCCTCCTCTGCCATTTGCCATTGTAAGGGGTCCTGTGGGATTTGCTGAAACAAATTCCAAATTAATTTTTTGAGGTTTTGGATTTTCAACCCACCTTTTTATCTTGGGGTTTTTTAAAATTCCCTGAAACGAAGCGGTTAGAGCAGAAGGCGCGATAAAAAAATTCAAAAACCCGAGACCTGCGATTTCAATTTTCTCCCACTTAGCTCTCAGAGAGCTAAGTAACTTGTTTTTTAAATCTTCCGCAACATCTCGCGGGTTTTTGCCTTCTTTTTTTGCGAGCACCAAAGCAATATTTGAAGAATAGTCGCCGTGTTCCGAAATCTCCGGAACTTCAACGGAAAAATTCGTCCCCAAAGGAACAATTTTTGCAATTTCATCTTTAATTAATTTACGAAACATAATACATTAAATTTAGCTTAAAATCTCTCAAAATGCTAATATGCAAACATGGAAATTTTATCAGAAAACAAAAAGGCGCGGTTTGACTTTGAGCTTTTGGAAACATACGAAGCTGGGATTGAGCTTTTTGGTTTTGAAGTAAAAGCCGTAAAAAACCACAAGATAAACCTTGAGGGTTCTTATGTTTTTCCACGATTTGGAGAATTTTTTTTGGTTGGAGCGACAATTGCTCCTTACCAGCCCAAAAATACCCCAAAAAATTATGAGCCAACGCGCGAAAGGCGTCTTTTGTTGCACAAAAAGGAAATAAATTATCTTTTGGGAAAAATCTCGCAAAAGGGACTCACAATTTTACCAGTAAAAATTTATATAAAAAATGGAAGAGTAAAACTTGAAATAGCTCTCGCGCGCAAATTCAAAAAACACGATAAGAGAGAGCGAATCAAAGAAAGAGAATCAAAAAGAAAAGTAGAACGAACAATAAAAGAGATTTGACATTTACGTATTTTTTGCTATAATTAAAACAGGGAGTGAATAGGATTCGAGGAAGAAAAATTGACTATGCGCTCAGGCGGAGCATGTAAAGTAATCTCCTTAAACTTCTTTACAAACCAATAAGTGTAAACTTATTTTCAAAAGTAGCTTCCGCTTTTCGCGGAGTTACGCCTTCTTACGCCTTGGCATAAGAACATCTGCCCTTGATGCTCGCTAGAGGATAAGCAGGTGTTATAAGCGAGCAAAACAAAAATCTCCCGATTTTTCGGGAAAAACTTTAAGCCTGTCAACCGCTTTTCATGATTTTTTTCGACGTGGGTTCGACCCCCGCCACTTCCACAAATGAAAATACTAGCAATAGAAACTTCGTGCGACGAAACAGCCATAGCCGTTTTAGAGGGTCTAGGGTCTAGGGTTAAGGGACAAGAAAAATTTAAAATTCTTTCCAATGTTGTGCTGTCTCAAATCAAAATACACAAGCCATTCGGTGGAGTTGTGCCAAATTTAGCAAAACGAGAACACCAAAAAAATCTGCCGATTGTTTTAAAACAAGCTCTTAAAGAAGCGAAAATTTCCCAAAAAAAAATTGACGCAATCGCGGTAACATACGGTCCAGGATTGGAACCCGCGCTTTGGATGGGAATTAATTTTGCAGAAGAACTTGCGGAAAAGTGGAAAAAACCGCTTATACCAGTGAACCATTTGGAAGGACATATATACGCTTCATGGCTACCGCCACAAAGCGCAAATCCTAAATCTCAAATCCTAAATCCTAAATTTCCGCTTTTGGCGCTTCTTGTCTCTGGAGGACACACGGAACTTGTTTTAATGAAAAAACATTTAAATTATAAAATTCTTGGAGAAACATTGGACGATGCCGCGGGCGAAGCGTTTGATAAAGTAGCAAGGCTTTTGAAATTAGAATATCCGGGAGGACCGGGAATTTCGAAGCTAGCAGAAAGGTGGAAAAAAACTAAGGACTATGGACTAAGAACTATGGACTTATTCCCCCGCCCCATGCTCAACTCTCCTGATTTAAATTTTTCTTTTTCCGGACTTAAAACAGCTGTTTTGTATTATTTGCGCGACAATCCAAACTTCCACAAGGCGGAAATTGCTTACGAATTTGAACAAGCGGTGGTTGATGTTTTGGTAAAAAAAACAGAGAAAGCCATACAAAAATATAAACCAAAATCTTTGGTGGTGGGTGGAGGAGTAGCGGCAAATAAAGCATTGAGAGAGGCGCTCAAAAACCTCACCCATCAATCCATTTCTCTTTATCTTTCGCCTCTTTGGCTCACTGGCGACAACGCCACAATGATCGCCTCCGCCGCGTATTTCAGGGCCAGAGCGAGCAAATTCGCTAAGACAAAACTAAAAGCCAACGGAAATTTGAAACTAGGCTGAAAAACTGCAATAATTGGCTCATGTCAAAACGATACTCTATTTTAATGCCTCCGCCGAATTTGACTGGCGAACCACATGTAGGGCACGTGATGCAACATTTGATAATGGACGCTATCGCCCGCCGCAAGCGCGCGGAAGGTTTTGATGTTTTATTTCAACCGGGTGTGGACCACGCCGGAATTCAATTTGAAGGAACATTGAACAAAATGCTTGCGAAAGAAAATTTGAGCAAAGAAAAATTGGGACGGGAGGAGTGGCTCAAACGCGCGTGGAAATTTAAAGATGAAATTTATAAATCTTTCCACAACACGTGGAAAATGATGAATATATCCGCGGATTGGGACAAAGAAGTTTTCACGCTTGACCCAAAAGTACAGCAAGCGGTTTTTCATCAATTCAAAACTTTTTGGGAAGACGATCTTTTATATAAAGGGGCGTACATAGTGCAATGGTGCCCAAAGGACGGCACGGCAATTGAAGATATTGAAATGGATTATCAAGAAAAAAAAGAGATTTTATATTTTGTAAAATATAAAATTTATGAACCGGAATCTAAAGATTCCTTCAAAGAAAATCACAACAAAAACTCCCCTTCTTATATTGTTGTGGCTACAGCAAGACCAGAAACAATTTCCGCGGATGTGGCAATAGCGGTTTATCCGAATCATCCAAAATTTAAAAAATTTGTCGGGCAAAACGCCATAAATCCATTCACGGGAAAATTGATACCTATTATAGAAGACGAAAGAGTCCAAAAAGATTTTGGAACAGGAGCTCTCAAAATTACTCCGGGGCACGATATGTTGGACTATGAAATAGGCAAAACTCACAGTCTTCCCATACTCCATGCCGTAGGTAAAGACGGCAGAATAACCAACCTTGATTCAGAGTTAGTTGGACTCAAAATTGAAGAAGCTAGAAAAAAGGCGGCGGAAAAACTGGAGGTCTCCGATCTTATTGAAAAAAAAGAAGAATACACACATTCTGTTCCTGTTTGTGAAAGATGTGGAACAACCGTTGAACCTTTGATTTCTACTGAATGGTTTGTACGCATGAAAACACTCAAAGAAAATGGGCTCACAAACATCAAAAAAATAAATTTTATACCGGACCATTATTTAAAAACAATATTGGAATGGATAGAAAATATTCACGATTGGTCAATTTCGCGCTCGCTTTGGTGGGGACATAGAATTCCGGTTTGGTACTGCGCGATTTGTAACACAGCCCAAGAAGTTGGTAAAGACAAGGACATGATAGTTTCAATAGAAACTCCAGGGAAATCTTGCGATAGATGCGGAAAGAAGCAATGGGTTCAAGACGAACAAATATTGGATACTTGGTTTTCTTCCGGACTTTGGCCGCTCGCGACTTTGGGATTCCCAAACAAAACAAAGGAACTAGAAAAGTATTTTCCTTGGGACTTTGAAATTTCGGCACCGGAAATAAAATTTTTATGGATAGCGAGAATGATAATGATCTCGTCGTACCTCAAAAACGAAATCCCCTTCCGTAACATGTTTTTTCATGGAACACTAAGAGATCCAGAGGGAAGAAAATTTTCCAAATCTTTGGGGAACGGGCTTTATCCCGAACAATTTGTAAAAGAATGGGGGGCGGACGCTTTGCGCGCGGCGTTATTTACTTATTCCGCGCCGGGAAGAGACGGTAGAGTTGGAAAACAAGCCCTCAACGAAAGATGTAAAAATTTCAGAAATTTTGGAACAAAACTTAAAAATATCGCTAAATTTATTTTGGATTTAAAGCCGGAAAAAAACTCTGATACAAAATCAAAAACACCGCATCCAGAAGATGAGGAAATTTTAAAAAAATTAGCGCAAATCGAAACGGAAATTGAAAAACATTTTAACCTTTTTGAACTTCATTTGGCTCTTGAAAAAATTTATAATTTTATCTGGCATGAATTTGCCGACACATATATAGAACAAAGTAAAAAAAGGAGGGCTGAAGCACAGGGGTGCTTGGAAACGATTCTCAAAAAATCCACAGCGCTAATTGCCCCTTTTATGCCAACCTTGGCTGATGATATAATAGAAAAATGGCCGCAATAGAATTAATTTTTTCCACACAATCCGCGTTGGTGCTGGTTTTGGGGGTTTTGCCCCCCATTTTTTGGCTATTTTTTTGGTTGCGGGAAGACGCGCATCCGGAACCCAAAAAAGAAATATTAATTGTTTTTTTTGCTGGAATGGTATCGGTAGCGGCAGCTCTTCTTTTGGAAAATATGTTTTTGGAAACAAATTCGGCTTTTAAAAAAATTTTTGTATACGGCTCGGCAACTTTTCAAATATTAAATCTTTTGGGGTTCGCTCTTGTTGAAGAACTTTCCAAAACGGGCGCGGCTTTTTTAACCGGAATAAAAAGCAAATACTTTGACGAACCGGAAGATGGCATAATTTATATGATAACCGCCGCTTTGGGATTCGCAGCAATGGAAAATATTTTATTTATCGCTGGATCGTTAAAAATAGGCTTAAGTCAATCACTTATAGTAAGTTCATTTAGATTTATAAACGCGGTTTTATTGCATGTATCCGCCGCCGCTATAATTGGAGCTGGACTCGCGTTTTCCTTTTATCACAAAACCCACAGAAACAAAGACGTTGTGTTCGCTATAATTCTCGCAACATTGTTGCACGCGCTTTATAACTATCTTATAATTAAAAATATTGAATCCGCGCTGGGGCAATTTTCCGCAACTTTTTTGGTAGTAATAGGCGCGATAACAGCACTTCTTTTATTTGAAAAAGCTAGGCGTTTGCACAAACAAAATTTAAATTTAATGATACAATAAATAAATGGATAAAATGTCATTTTTTGAAAAACTTACTGGAAGCGTAAAAATAGTGGAGCAGGAAACTCCGCAAAACAACGTATTTGCTGGCGAAGTAAAAGCAAAAAGAGACGTGGTTCAAGAACTTTCAGAACCGGAAGAGGGACAGCTTACCCTTGATATGTGGCAAAATCCCGATGAAATTGTCGTACAAACAATAGTGGGAGGCGTAAAACCGGAAGATTTGGACGTTTCCATATCGCACGATATGGTCACAATCCGTGGGAAAAGAGAAAAATCAAAGGAAGTAACCGACAAAGACCATTTTTACCAAGAACTTTACTGGGGAACATTTTCCCGTTCAATTTTATTACCACAAGAAGTGGACTCCGATGAATCGGAGGCTACAATAAAAAACGGGCTTCTTACAATCCGTTTGCCCAAACTAGACAAAGCCAAAATCCAAAAACTCAAAGTAAAGAACGAATAAAACCTCAAAAACATTTTGTGCTCTCGGTTGGAATCGAACCAACATCAAGGCCTTAGAAGAGCCCTACTCTATCCATTGAGCTACGAGAGCTCGCCTACGCTCCGACTGTTGTCGGAGCTTCGGCGGAGCGAGAAGTGGAATTAAAACCACCACTTGCCCTTCCGAAGCTCAAATAACAATTTGAGCGAAGGGGGAGCCACGAGAGCAGCTTATTTCTTGAATTAAACACTAAAATGGGTCTTTTATCAATGGATATTTTGGATTTGATATAAATTCGTCTTTTTTTGTGATTTCTTCCGTGGCTTTTTCTAAAAGAGGTGTTTTGAGCAAAAACAACTGTTTGGTATCATTTTTGCGCGAATTCTCTTCAATCCCCAAAACAAAACTTTTATAAACCCAGAAATCAAAATACAAAATATAGACCAAAAAAATTAAACCGCAGATTAAAAAAAGTTTAAAAATTGAAAATCTTCTGATGTTCATTTATTTAAAATTAAATAATAAATAATCAACGTTTGCCAATAAATCGGAGGATTTACCGCCCTCCATCAAAGAAAATTTGAAAATTAATCCAGAAAAACGAATGTTGTCCAAAAGAACCAAAAACTTGGCAATAGAATCAAAATTTCCCGAAAGTTCAAAAGAAATTTGCGCGTGTCCATTTGTTTCTGGAAAATTTGCTCCTTTTGCTTTAAATTTCACTCCAGCTTTTTTTGCCAATCCTTCAAACACATCAAGTAAATCCACAAAAGAACTTTCGGAAAAAAACGCACTTTCTAAAATTTGTAAATTTGCTTCCTGATTTTTTAAATTTAATTTTGCAACTTCAAATTCTTTTCTTTTTTCATCAAGCAAGTTTACGGATCTTTTGGCAGAACTGATTTCATTGCTTAAAAATTTTATTTTTGAAAAAATAAAAAGGAGGGAAAAAACAAAAAACAAAAGAACAAAAAACCCGATTATAGTCCAAAATAAAGATTTTAAATTAATTTTTGTATTCATAAAATTGAGGATTTATAAGCGCCTCAAGTAAAAATTTGACTTCTGTTTCTTGAAGCAAATTTGAAACAGGAGAACGAAGATCTTTTACTTCCGGGAGCTGTCTGATTTTTTGAGAAAATAAGATTAAAGAATTTCTTGTTGCGGCCTCCCCACGAATCAAAAACACAAATTCGCCACCAGTTGATTTTTGAAATTCAACTCCAGTTAATTTAACACCGTTTGAAACATTTTTTGTTAAAGAAAACAAAAGTTCAGAAAAAGATTTTTGCTTAGACACGCCCAAAAAATAAGAATCTAGAAGCGAATTTGTGTAAGAAATTGTACTTTCAAGCCCCTCCACGTTTTTCCTTTTTATCGCAACTTCTTCCGTACCCAAACTACGCAAGACGTCGTCAAGTGAAAAAACAAGCGTAAAATAAGAAGGTAGAAGAAATACGACTCCAAAAGCCAAAAATAAACCCCAAAGAATAAAAACAATAAAAATCCTTTTGATTATTTTCTCCTTTTTAAATTCTTGTGAGTAAACTTTTGGCAAAAGACCTATCATAAAATTTTTTCACTTTCCATAACTTTTAAAGAAAGTCCAATTACCGAAGAAAACCGCAAGGAGTCTTTAAATTTTATTGATGGCAAGTATTTTGACGGAAATTTGGCGTTAACCCATGGGTTTGCAAGACTAACCGGTATATCAAGTTCTTTTTGTAAATATTCTGGGAGACCAAATAAATTTGAATCTCCTCCCGAAAGAAAAATTTGATCCACTTTGGTATTTGTTCCAGAACGACTGAGCCAATAACCTAAAATCTTTTGTATTTCTTCCAGAAAATTAGTTATAACCGGCAAAACGACGTTCAAAGTCTGTGGAGAAGTATTGTGGTCAAAAATATCGGTTTTANTTTTTACTTTTACAGCTTCGCTTTTTGAAATACCCAAACCTTTTGAAATAGAATTATCCAAAATTTCTCCGCCAAATAACGCCGTGGAAACGAAACGCAAAACCCCTTTCTCAAATATAGAAAAACTAACGCGTGTTTTTCCCCAATCAACAATCATGGCTGTTTTTAAAAAACCGCGTGGAACAATAGACCGCGCAACGGATTCAATTTCCGATTCCACAATTGTGGGCAAAACCCCAGAAGAACTCACAACTTCTAAATACGACTCCACGATATTTCTTGGAAAAGCGTTAACAACTAATTCAAAAAAATCATTTCCTTTGCCTGTCACCGTATATTCAAAAAAAATGTCAGCCGCGGGCAAAGGAATATGTTCTTCTATTTGAAATTCAAGAGTCCCTGCTAAATCTTTTTCCGTAACTCCAGATATTTTAATTTCCCTTAAAAAACCTTTTTCTTCCGGTAAAGACAAAGCTATAAATTTTATATTATTTTTTAAAAAAACTTCTTTTAGAAGTTCTGAAAGCCTTCTTTTGTCTTTTATTTCTCCGTTTTCTATAACACCCTTATCTATCGCGCCTTCTCCAAAATCAACAATCACAACCTCACCGAAAGAATTTTGCGTAAGACGCAAAAATTTAAAAGATTGGTCAGATATATCCAAAGAATAAATAGGAATTTTACCAAAATCAAAAATGCCCATATATTCATTGTATTACTTCTTTCCATTCAACAATAGACCATCCGCCGGAAGGACCGGAAAAAAAGTTAACGTTGGTAAGTCCTGATTCGTAAGTTAATATTGAGTTATTTTTTATATGTACCTTATAACCGGTTACTTCTTTTAAATTGGTATTGTTTTCTATCACCACTTCTCCGGCCGAAGTGTAAACAATATCAACATTAGCATCATTTTTAACATTAAGAGCCGAATCTCCTGTTTTTGTGGATAAATACATAAGATAGCTCCCAGCACTACCAGAACCGGAAGAAACACTGTTGTTTTCTAATAAAATGGTACCGTCGGCTATAATAACTCCACTATTACCCCCAAATGAAGAACTTAATTTAACTTGAGTATTATTTTTTACCGTCACATTTCCCGTAACCCACAAACCTCCGGAAAGCGTAAGAACCGCACTACTTTCAACTTCCAAATTTCCAACAATTTTTCTTGGACCCAAAGTCAAGGTTTCACTACCGTCAAGTTCTATGTTTCCATTTGTTGTCCCCCCGTTTTGAGCGTCATTTTTCCACCCTTGAATATCTTCTGCGGAAATTGGAAGAGAAATTGAATCTGGAGTGCTGCCCAAAGACTGCAAAGAACCGTAAAAACAACCGTTATTATTATTTGTGTGAAGAACACCATCAATATCCGCATCTTCACACTCATCAGCAAAAGCATTGCCCTGCACATGAATACCTTTTATACCATTTCCAGAACCAGCAATGGTGATATTTCCAGTAACCACAGCACCTAAATCTCCTTCGGTATCCCCATTTGAAAAAACATTTCCTTCTACTTTGCTATTATTATCCATTACCAATCCACCATCTCCAATTTGCGCCCCGTAAAAAAAATCCGCGCCCTCTCCGGAAACAACTTTTGAATAAAGCGATTTAAAATTTTCTAAAAATTCAGAATTTGATTTAATTTCTTTCCCTCCAATAATATTGCTTACAGTCGTACTCACCGTAGAACCATTTAAAGAGAAGGAAAAAGAACTTGTGACATTTTTTCCGCGTTTCAATCTATAAACAGCGTCTTCTACTCCGGCTTCCGCGGAAAAAAACGCTGTTCTTCCGCGAAAACCGCGTTCGGCGCTCTTTGCCTCTTTTAGTGCCAAGTTGGAAATAGCGCCTAAAATAGACAAAAGAATAAAAAGAAGAAAAATTACAGCGGTAATCGCGGCTTGTCCATTTTTAATTTTAATATTTTGATATTTCGACATTTCGATATTTTAGTATGAACCTCTTAAAACCGCGCTTCCAAAAAATTTTCTTTGTTTAAGTAAAACCCCTTCTCCAGACTCAACAATAAACTCCATTTTTATTATGTTTGAAGAAACATTCTCTGTAGAATGCGATTCTTTCCAAAAAATAAGACTTTTAATTTTGGAGTCGTTTGACGTTATATTTTCCGGAGAGTTGTTGTCTACTTTTCTTTGAAGAACTGTTCCTGAAATAGAATAAATTGTTGAAGTGGCGCCAGAAACAATTTCCAAAATTCCGGGATTTACTCCAAAAACAGATGAGGCTCCAATATTTTCTCCCAACCTCGCGTCGCGCGTAATAAGTTCCAAAACAAATTCTCCGTTTTTTGCGATTTGTCCGTCAATCTTTATTTTTTGAAATCCTCTCCACGAAGAAATAATAGACACTGCGGAAATTGAAACAATTACAGCAAGAATTGCGGAATAAATTACAGCTTCAAGTAAAGAGTAGCCTTTTTTCATGCTAATTATCAAAAATATCCGATAAATATGTGCTTAAATTTATTGTGGTTGTGGCGTTTCTGTCTCGCCACGAAACAGATATTGAAACTTTTTTGGTATCCGGATCCTGTGTGCCTCCACTTAAATCAATATTATCATTAGAATCGCGAAAAACATTTTCCACTGTTATTTTTCTTTCAAAAAAAGAATCTACGTTTGGCGCAACAGTTGAACCAATATTCCACTGTGAAGTAGACGAAGCAAAAGAAATATAATAATTTGTTCCAACAGAAAGACTTGAAAGATTTGCATTCCAACTTTTATCTCGTAAAAAACGTAANGCTTCAAGACCTTCTTCCGCTAAAAAATTAGCCCTTATTTTTTCCAAAGACTGGCTTTGTAAACGGTTTCCAATAACCGAAACCGCCGAAAGAGAAAATATGCTTACACTTATAATCGCTGAGGCAACCACAATCTCCACCAACCCAAAACCTAATTTATCCATAAAATAATTTTAACACAATTATTCTATATTGCCGGAAGAAAAAATGGTAATTGTTTTGGTTTTTTGCGGGTTGGAAATAGAACTAACCATGATTGTGCCCGAAGCGGAAGAAAAACCAGTAAGACGAGTAAAAACCGCATCGGAAGAACCACCAAGGTTTATTACGGAAACCTTTGCAAGTGACGGCGTCGCGTACGGTTCATTTGAAGAAGACCCCGAACTGTACGACGAACCAGCAAAAAGAACAATTTGATTTGTTTCAAAATGCACACCGTATTGTGTGTTTTTATTTCCAGAAAGCGTCCGAGACCGAGCATCACGCAAAATAGATATAATAGCCGAGTGCGCTTCATTTAATTGTGATGATTCGCGAAAAGAATTAAAACCGGAGGTTACTAAAATGGACACCACCACAACAACCGCAATGGAAACCAATAATTCTATAAGGGTAAAACCAAATTTCATATTTAAAATCCTCCTGCTAAATTATACATTGGTGAAACCATGGAAATCGCGAAAAAACCAACAACAACCCCAATCACTATCATTAAAATCGGTTCAATCACCGTAGAAAGATTTTTTGTGGCTGAATTTACCTCACTTTCATAAAATTTTGCTAGGTCCGAAAGCATCGCGGAAATTTTTCCTGTTTCCTCTCCCACAGCGATGAGTTCTCCGACCAAAGGAGGAAACAAACTATCGTGAGATAAAAAAGATTTTGAAATAGCTTCGCCCTTTTTAACCGAAACTGAAGCGCCTTCCAAAATTATTTTATAAAGATGGTTTTCAATAAGTTCCCTTGTAATATCAAAAGATTCCGCAATCGGAACTCCGGAAGAAATAAGAGAGCTTAAGGTCCGGCAAACCCGCGCCGCGTTAAACTTTCTGTTTATGTCTTTTACTAACGGAAAATAAGCAAAAGTATAGTCAAGAAATTTCTTTCCTAAATCAGTTTTTAAAAAATAATAAATCGCGTAAAAAATTGCAGCTAAAATAACTACAAAAAATATTCCGCTACTCTGTATAATATTGCTTACAAATATTATAAAAGATGTGGAGGCTGGAAGCTCAACGTTAAGTTCTTTAAAAGTCGCGACCAAAGACGGCACCACAAACATCATCATTAAAATAGCTATTGCCACCATTGTTAAAAGAATAATGGAGGGATAAATCATGGCGCCCCTGACTTTTTTTCTAAGAGCATAGTCTTTGCTTAACTGAAGAGTAACCAACTTTAAAGATTCTTCTAATTTTCCGGATTTTTCTCCGGAAACAACCATTTCTTTAAAAAATTTAGGAAACACTTTTGGGTGGTCCAGAAGTGCTTTGCTAAAAAGCCCACCACCTTTTACAGTATTTAGTATGTCGGAAATTACCAAATTAAATTTATTGTTTTTACTCTGTCTTAATTCAATTTCAAGAGCTCGAGTAAGAGAAAGTCCTGAACCCACCATCACTCCAATGTTTCTCGCAAAATTTATTTTTTCTTCAAGAGATATTCGCGTAAGAAAATTGGAAACAAAGTTTGATATTTTTTTTATTTTTGATTCTTTTGCTTCTGCTATGTTTATTACCGTAAATCCTCTTTGTTTGAGAGAATCGGCAAGATCAAATTTATTTTCGGCAATCTCTGTTCCTTCAACCGTGTTGCCTTCTTTTTCTTTAGCTTTGTAAAAAAATACCGGCATTTTATTCACTTGTAACTCTTAGTATCTCTTCTATGGTTGTAACCCCTTGCACGCATTTAAAAATTCCATCTTCAAGCATTGTCATCATGCCTTCAGATTTTGCTTGCTTTTCTATAGCATCGGAAGAAGCGTTTTCTATAACCAAATTTTTAATGGTTGAGGACATAAATAAAATTTCATGAACACCAGTTCTATTTGAATACCCATCCGGGCAATCTTCCGTTTGCACAGGTTTATAAAAAGGAATATCTGTCCAAGAAGAACTTTTTTCAACAATTCTTTCATTTTTTAAAAACATCAAAACCCTGTCCAAATCTACCGATTTTTTAAGTTCTTCAATTTCCTTGAGAGATAAAAAATATTTTTCCCGTTCCCCACAAAGCATTCTAACCAATCTTTGAGCTATTATTACGTTAACGGTGGAAACTATTAAAAATGGTTCTACTTTCATATCCAACAAACGAGGAAGAGCGCCTGCGGCTGAATTTGTGTGTAGTGTAGAAAGTACTAAATGCCCGGTCAAAGAGGCGTTTATGGCCAGTGACGCTGTTTCATTGTCGCGTATTTCTCCAACCATAACTATATCCGGGTCTTGACGAAGCAATGAACGCAAACCATTCGCAAAAGAAAGCCCAATATCCGGACGAACCTGTGTTTGATTTATTCTAGGAATTCTATATTCTATTGGGTCTTCTATTGTTGAAATATTTACGCCGGGATTATTTAACATTGATAAAATTGAATAGAGAGTTGTTGTTTTTCCGGAACCCGTGGGACCGGTTGCTAAAATCATTCCAACTGTTTTTTTTATATTTTTATGCAAAATTTCAAGTTGTTCTCCGTGAAAACCGAGTTGTTCCAAAGAAAATGCCTTGGTATCTTCCGGAAGAAGACGCAAAACAACTTTTTCTCCCTCAAACACGGGAAACACAGAAACCCTAAAAGAAAACTTGTAAGTTTCGGTCTCCAATTTAAACCTGCCATCTTGAGGGAGACGATGTTCGTCAAGCTTTAAATTTGAAAGCACTTTTATGCGCGCCACAACACTCGGAGCAATATTTTTTGGTAGAGTCATTGCGTCGCGCAATATTCCATCTACTCTGTATCTTACAAGAACATCTTTTTCCATTGGTTCAATATGAATATCAGAAGCTTTTTCTAAAATTGCGTGATGTAAAAGAGTATCAACTATTCTTACAACTGGTAATTCTTCCGCTGATTTTTCCAAATTTTCACCAAAAACATCTTCATTGCTAGGCATTTCTCTTTGAATATGCAACACATTTTCATCGGCCTTCATTTCATTTTCTTTTCCAACCAATTCCCCAAACTCAACTTGAAGGCTTTTTTGATACTGAGATAAAACAAAATTCATTGACTCAGAATCCGTGAGCCTAGGTAAAATTTTTAGATTTGATGTTTTTTTTATAAATGTAATGGTTTCCAAATCCTCTGGATCAAGCATTGCCACCTCCAAAGCCTGATCGGTTTTTTTAAAAGCTATTATTTTATGTTTTTTGGCAATTGGTTCTGGTATAAATTTTAAAATATCTTGATCAATTTTTAAGCCCTTAAGATTCACGAAGGGTATCCCTAGAATATAGGCCTTAAGTCTAGAAAGATTACTTTCTGAAATTTTTTTATCTTCAAGTAAAACATCTTCAAGATGTTTGTTTGTTTTTTGGGCCTTTTTTTCTGACTTTTTTAAATCTTCTTTCTCAACAAGTTCAGAATCTAGCAAAAAAGCTTTTAATTGTTGTTCTTCTATTCTCATTTTAAACTTTAAATATTTAAGTATGTAAATTTTTAAATATAATAAGTATTTTTACTCTCCAAAAACATTTTTAACTTTTAACAAAACGTCGTCCAAACTATAATTTGATTTCACCAAATATGTACGTGCGCCAAGAGATAATGCTTTTTCTATATCCGCACTACCTTCAAGATTTGTAAGAACTATAACTGGAATGACGGCAGTGTTTGGATTTTCTTTTAGAGCTTCTAGAACCTCAAACCCGTCTTTTTGCGGCAATATTAAATCCAGCAAAATAAGATCTGGTTTTTCGTTTTTGGCGATTTCTATACCCTTTTTTCCATCCAAAGCGGACAACACATTATAACCGTTTTCTTTCAGGGTTTCCTTAACAACATTTTGCAAAGATTCTTCATCTTCAATAAATAAAATTTTCTTCATATTTTTTTTAACTATTAATTTTACCTGCTGTGGGCAAGGTAAACCAAAAAATCGACCCTTTATTTTCTGAGGAAAAAAAACCCATTTTTCCTTTTGAAAGACTTATAATTGATTTGGCTATAAAAAGACCTATTCCGGAACCGGAAGTTTTATAACGGGCAACATTCTTTGATCTAAAAAACTTATCAAAAATTCTTTTTTGATCTTTTTGTGGTATTCCAGCGCCTTGATCAGTAATTTTCCATAATATATTTTTCCCCTCATGTTCAATATCAATTTCAATGCTTCCCCCGTTTAAGCTGTATTTTACCGCATTGTCCAATAAATACTCTATTACTCTTTTTACTCTAATTTTATCCGCGTAAACAAGTTGGTCAGATCCCAAAGAAACTGAAATCTTAACGTTCATAAGCAAAGCTTCTTTAGTGTACTGATTAACCACTTGTTCTGTAAGAGCTTGGAGAGAAAAAGACTCTGGATTTAAAACCATATCTCCATCTTCTATTCTGTTTACCTCTAAAAGGTCATTTACAGATTTTATCATTCTCTCATTTTGTTCGTAAACTCCTTTCAAAAATTCTCCAAACTTATCAGTTGATAAATTTTTCTTTAAATCTTCTGAAAGAAGCATATCAAGCTGCCATTTGATAGCAGACATCGGAGAACGGAGCTGGTGAGATATAATACTTATAAATTCAGATTTAGCCAAAGAAGATATGGCAATTCTTTCAAAAGAATTTATAATTATTTGGCCTATAAAAAAAATCATCGCGCTCACAGCAAGTACTATAAGCGCCGCAATTTCCGGCTCTTGATAAATTTTGGCTATTTTATAAGTTGTTAATATGGCCAAAATTTGCGCGCAACCCATAATCAAAAACAAAAACTGCGGGCAGTGAAATATGCTTACTCTATACTTTGAACAGGTTTTTTTGAGATTTAAAGAGTCAAACCAATTTTCTGATTCTTCCATAATCTCCAGTATAACACAAAGAGTTATCTGGATTTAAGAATCTTCAAAGCCTCAATGGTCGCTTTTGCTATGTTTATTTTATTTTTTGTGTGTGAAAGAGTTTTTAAGGAAGCATTAAAAACTCCTGCAAAAGAAAGAACTGTGCGCGCGGCCCCTCCAGCCACAAGTCCTTTTCCAGATTTTGCCGGTTTTATTATAACTCTTCCGCTGGAATATTTAGCTGAAACTTCGTGAGGAATAGAATTATCTTTATTCAACAATACAAATATCATGTTTTTTTTGGCATCTCTTGTGGCCTTTTCAATCGCCAAAGAAGTATCCGCTCCCTTGCCCAAACCAAATCCGACTCTGCCTTTTTTGTCTCCCAAAACTATAGCCGCGCGAAAACTAAAACGGCGACCCCCCGCAACAACTCTTGCAACACGACTTAAATCTATTAATTTTTGGTCAAATTCGCTTTTTACTTTATTAAATGGTCTCATTTTTTATAAATACTAACTACTAATTACAAAATACTTAAAATTTAAGTCCCTCTTCTCTCGCGCCGTCAGCAACTTCTTTTATTTTTCCTTTAAACAAATAACCACCCCTATCAAAAACTATCGTATCTATTTTTTTTTCTTTTGCCAAAACCGCAATTTTTTTTCCAGCCTCCCTAGGAGAAGACGATCTCAATCCTACAATGGTTTTACCAATTGAATCATCTATAATTTGCAAAAAAATATATTTGTTGGAACGAAAAACAGAAAGACGTGGACGTTCTTTGGTCCCAAAAATTTTCGCTCTCACTCTTTTGTGTCTTTGAATTCTACTAATCATATAATTTTGATATATCGATATTATTTTACGCCGTTCCTACGGCTTTCTTGCCAGCTTTTCTTCTAATAATTTCGCCTAAATAATGAATACCTTTTCCTTTGTATGGTTCAGGGGGCTTTTTTAATCTAATTGTTGAAGCAATCTGTCCAACAACTTCTTTATTAATACCGCTTATTGTTATAACATTTTTTTCAACTTTAAAAGAAATTCCTTTTGGCGCTTTTATTTTTATTGGATGCGTAAATCCCAAACTTAAAGAAAGATTCTCACCTTCCAATTGAGCTTTGTATCCAATTCCTTCAATTTCAAGTTTTTTTTCAAATCCATCCGTAACTCCTTTTATAGAATTTTTCAAAATAGAAACCATTGTCCCAAGCAAGGCTTTATTATTTTTTTGATTGTTAGGTTTTGATACCACCAAAAGCTCTTCGTTGTTTTGTTTAATTTCAATATTTTCGTGCACAAAAAATTTAACCTCCCCTTTTGGTCCACCAACAACAGCGTTTCCTTCTCTCAAAGCAAAATTAACGCCTTTGGGTAAAATAATCGGTTTTTTAGCAAGCCTTGACATATTACCAAATTTCAAATAAAAACTCTCCTCCAATTTTTAACGACCTTGCTTCTTTGTTGGAAACAATTCCTTTTACTGTGGAATACACCCCCCAACCAAAACCATTTTTTACTTTATGGATTTCTTTTGCTCCCAAATAAATCCTGCGGGACGTCTTGGAAAATCTTTTAAATCCAGAAACCTTTGGATTTTCAAACTCATCGTAAAGCAAAACCGCCTCAATAAGTTTTATATTCTTTTTTCCTTTTTTTGAAATTTCTCCAACCATCTTTTTTTCAAAAAGAACTTTCATAATCTCAAATTTTAATTTGGAATAAGGAAAAGATACGGTCTTTTTTCCCGCATTGCCAGCGTTTTTTATCCTTATTAACATGTCTCCGATTGGATCTGTTACCATGATGATTTTTTAATTCCCGCTATTAAACCTTCATTTGCAAGCTCTCTGAAACAAATTCTGCATAATCCAAAATCTCTCATATAAGCTCTTTTTCTACCACACCTAAAACACCGTCTTACTACCCTGCTTTTAAACTTTGGTTTTTTAAGAGACCGAACGTATGTTGATGTTTTAGACATTTTGCAAAGGAAAACCCAATAATTTAAATAAGCCAACCGCTTCGTTTTTTGACTTCGCGTTGGTAACTACTGTTACTTCTAAACTAAAAATATTTTTAACATCTTCGCCCATGGTCTCTGGAAACACAATATGTTCTTTAATACCAAATGTCAAGTTGCCAGATTGATCCACAGAACGCAATGGTATACCCCTAAAATCCCTTGTTCTGGGAATTGCCAAACTTATCAAACGCTCAATAAAAGCAAACATTTTTTCTCCGTGCAAAGTGACCTTAAAACCCACAATCTGACCCATTCTTGTTTTAAAAGATGAAATAGCTTTTTTGGCTGGACACGGAGATGGTTTTTGTCCAGTTATTAAACCAAGTTGTTTTTCCACTGATAAAACAGCGTCTTTATTGTCTTTTATTTTACCAACTCCAGAGTTTACAACCACCTTCAAAATCCTCGGCACCGCCATCGGTGTTTTATATCCAAATTCCTTTATCATTTCAGGAACAACTTTTTTTTGATATTTTTCTTTTAATTTTGACATAATTTTAAATTTAAATATTTAAGATATGTTGTTTTTGCAATTTTTGCAGACTCGTGATCTTGACCTTTTGTTGCAATTTTTACAAAACAACATTGTGTTAGATGAATGAATGGAAGAAGGCACAACAACAACTTCACCTTTTTGTCCGGCTTTTTTGGGACGTTCATGGTGTTTTTTTAAAGCAATGCCTTCCACAATAACCCTGTTTGATTTTGGAAAAACTCCAATAACCTTGCCGTTTTTACCGCGATCTTTTCCGGAAATTATTAAAACTGTGTCGCCTTTTTTTATTTTCATACTATTTCTTCTGCAAGTGAAACTATTTTATTAAAACCTTTATCTTTTATTTCACGGGGAATCGGGCCAAAAATTCTTCCTCCTTTTGGTTCATCTCCATCCAGTATCACCACAGCATTATCGTCAAATCTAATATAAGATCCGTCTCTCCTGCGATAAACATTTTTTTGACGAACAATAACAGCTTTTTGCACTTCTCCCTTTTTAACAGCTTTTCTTGGTTCGGCAAATTTTACCGCCACCACAATTTTATCACCAATCTTGGCATACCTACTGCGTGTTCCTCCCAAAACTTTAATACACTGGACCAATTTTGCCCCAGAATTATCGGCTACGTTTAACATTGTTCTGTGTTGAATCATATTTTTTATTTAACTAGTTTAATGACTTTCCATTTTTTGTCTTTAGATAATGGCTTTACAGATTCAATTTCAACACTAGATCCGACTGAAATCTGTTCCTCGGAATGCGCTTTATATTTTTTGGAAATTTTAATAAATTTTCTATAAATAGGATGTTCTTTAAAACGAGAAACTTCAACAGTTACAGTGTTGCGCATTTTATTTGATATTACTTTTCCATTTAAAATTTGGCTCATAATCGTGAAATAAATTTAGTTTTAATGGGAAGCTTTGACCCAGCTTTTTTTAACGCATCTTGCGCCACCTCCTTTGTAATTCCATCTATCTCAAAAATGACTTTTCCGGGACGCACAGGAAATACATAACCCACCGGATCACCCTTGCCTCCCCCCATTGTCACTTCCGGAGGTTTTTGAGTTATGGGTTTATCAGGAAAAATTCTAATCCAAAACTTTCCCCCTCTTTGAATAAATTTGGCAGCCGCTTTTCTCGCCGCTTCTATTTGTTTTGAATTTACCCAACACGCTTCTTCAGCTTTGAGTCCAAAAGAACCAAAAGCCAAAGTGGTACCCCTTGTTTCTTTGAGGATTCTCTTTGTCGCGTTTCTCTGCCATTTTCTAAATTTTACTCTTTTTGGAAATAACATAACTTTAAATTTAAATATTTAAAAATTTAAACATTTAAAAAATTTCACCCCGATAAATCCAAACCTTTATTCCTATATCTCCATAAGGAAGATGAGCTCTGCCTCTTGCAAAATCTATGTCAGCGCGCAAAGTTTGTAAAGGAATTCTTCCAGACCTCAACCACTCTCTTCTTGCCATTTCAGAACCATCCAAACGTCCGGCAAGCGCTATTTTCACACCCAAAACTCCTTTCCCTGAAGAAATTTTACTTAAATTTTGTTTTAAAACCCGCCTGAAAGGAAGCCTTTTTTCCAAATCATGAACTATTTGTTCAACCATTACATTCGCGTGGCTTTCTGGAGACTTTACCTCCAAAATATCAATCTTTAGTGTTGTTTTTTTGGTCTTTTTATCTTGAATAATATTTTGAAGTTCTTTTTTTAATTTTTCCACACCCTCACCCCCTCTTCCTATCAAAAGTCCAGGTCGCGCTGTTTTAATAATAACAACAAGATTTCCTGGTGATCTTTCTATTTCTACACCATCAACAAACATACCTTTAAGTCTTTTATTCAAAAAATCTCTAATTTCAACATCTTCTTGAAGAAGTGCTTTAAAGTTGCGACGGTTAAACCATCTGGATTTCCAGTTTCTTATAATTCCTAGCCTTATAGAGTATGGATGAGATATGTGGGTCATGATGAGTATTTAGTAGTTAGTAATTAGTAGTTAGTTTTTAGTACTAAGAATAATAGTAATATGGCTGGACCTTTTGTTGATTGGTGTAGCCATACCTCTTGCGCGTGGCAAAGAACGTTTTAAAGTCGGACCTTTATTTACCAAGATATTTTTTACAAAAAGAAGATCTTTTTCAATTTGAAAATTTTGTTTAGCATTCGCTATTGCGGAATTTAAAAGTTTTCTCAAAGGTAAAGCTGTCCGCTTGGTAACGCTTCTTAAAATATTTTCAGCTTCTTTTGTTGCTTTACCTTTTATCAAATCAGAAACCAACCGAACTTTTCTCGGTGATATCCTCAAATAATTAAGATGTGCTATAACTTGTTTCATATTTTATTTCTTTTCTTTTGTGGCTTCTGTTTTTGTTTTTTCTGTTTCTTTGGCTTTTTGTTCAATTTCTTTTTGCATTTTTCCTCCGTGTTTTACAAACTTGCGAGTTGGAGAAAATTCTCCAAGTTTGTGGCCAACCATTTCCTCTGCAACTTTAACCGAAATAAAATCCCGTCCATTNTGAACTCCGAATTCAAAACCAACCATCTCGGGACTTATTGTGGATCTTCTAGACCATGTTTTTATAANAGTTGTTGAGCCTATTTTAACTTTGCCCATCTTTTTGATGAGTTTTGGATCTATATATGGTCCTTTTTTTAAACTTCTNGGCATAACTTTAAATTTAAATATTTAAATGTTTNAANATTTAATTCTTTGTTCGACGACTAATAATCAAGTTTCTTGAATATTTCTTTTTGTTTCTAGTTTTTACACCCCTTGTTCCTTTGCCCCACATGTTTTTAGGTCTTCTTGTTCCTCTCATTGTTCTTCCTTCGCCTCCTCCATATGGGTGGTCCACTGGATTCATTGCTGAACCGCGAACTGTTGGGCGAATACCCATCCATCGCGACCTACCAGCCTTTCCAATTGAAACAAGGTTATGCTCATCATTTGAAACTTGTCCAATGCTTGCCCAGCATTTATCTAAAACCTTTCTTACTTCTCCGGATGGCATTTTGAGAGTCGCGTATCCACCATCGTGAGCCAAAACCACCGCAAAAGATCCAGCAGACCTCACAAAAATAGCTTTTCCATCTGGATTTGAAGCAATATTATAAACAAACGTACCTACCGGAATTTTACTTAATGGCAAACGATTACCAGGCAAAAGAGGCGCGTTTTGCGAGTTTAATAATTCTCTTCCCACTGTTACATCTTTTGGTAAAACAACATACCGTTTTTCTCCATCTTTGTATAATACAAGACCCAAAAACGCGCTTCTACTGGGATCATATTCAACAGACAAAACTCTGGCTGGAATATCTTTTTTGTTAAACAAAAAATCTACAATTCTAAACAAACGTTTTGCTCCACCACCTTTATGGCGGACAGTAATACGGCCAGCGCTATTTCGCCCAACAAATCTTTTTCCTCCAAAAACCAAAGATTTTTCTGGTTTGGTTTTTGTAATAAAATCACGATATTTTATACCGGTTAAATTTCTTCTTGATGGACTTGTTGGATTATAAGTTTTCATAAATTAAAATTCTATTTTATGTCCTTCTTTTAACCTTACAACAGCTTTTTTGTATCCAGCCTTTTTACCGATAATATTTCCTCGAATCCTTTTTTTTGGTTTGGTATTTACNATTCNCACAAAATCAACNTTTACTCCATAATGTTTTTCAACCTCTTTTTTGAGCATAATTTTGTTCAGATTTTTTTGTATTTTAAAAACATAGGAATTGATACCCTGAAGATCGGATGATTTTTCTGAAACATGAGGAATCATGCCCTCTGGAACGCTGTTGGTTTTTTTGGAAGTATCTTGAATCTCTTCTTTCTTTAAAATTTTCTTTTCTTTTCCAAAATCAGAAGAGGGTGTTATTTTTTTAACACCTTCTTTGGGGGTCCGACCGGAGTCGGACCGNTTCTTTTTTTGAAAAAAATTAAACGGCATATGTTTTTATTAATTCTTCTATGCTTGATTTATCAAAAATTATATATTTATTTTTTAAAAGCGCGCCTGTGTTCAAATTTCTCGGCTCTTCATATGAAACAAATGAGAGATTATTCAAAGCCCTTTCAATTTCTTTGTTTTTTGGCACAGCCACCAAAGATTTTCCGCCCCGTTCTCCGACTCTATAAATTTTTGCGCTCTCTCTCAAGTTTTTAAAAACAGTAATCGCTTCTTTTGTTTTTGGTTTTTCCAAAGAAAACTTATCCAAAAACACAATTTCTTTTTCTTTTAATTTTTTTGAAAGAAGAGAAAACAACGCTCCTCGTTTCATTTTTTTGTTTATTTTTACTTCATAATTTCTTTCATTTCTGGGTCCATGCGAAACTCCTCCACCCTTCCAAATAGGAGACCTTGTTGAACCGTGACGCGCTCGTCCCGTACCCTTTTGTTTCCATGGTTTTTTGCCTCCNCCACTAACTTCGCCNCTTGTTTTGGTNTGCGCCCATGGTTGGCGTTTATTTGCCTCTTCCCCNTCAAAAACCTGCTTTACCAAAACAGGACTCCAAGTTGCATCAAAAATACGGTTAGGAAGCTCAATTTCCCCCGCTTTTTCGCCTTTTATATTGTATGTTTCTACTACCATATAAAAAAACCTGTGAGATTAAGGCCTTTTTTAAAAAAGACCGCAACTCACAAGTATTTACGATNTTAGCATATAGTAAAAAATCATGCAAGCTACATGATTTTTTACNNNANTGCTTGGATTTCCATCTTGCTGCCCCGATGTCCTGGGACAGCGCCGGAGATAGCGATAAGATTTTGTTCTGGAAGGATTTTTACGATTTTGAGATTGCGTACCGTAACTCGATCGCTTCCCATTCTGCCTGCCATTCGGATACCCTTTGCCACTCTTCCTCCAGCTCTACCCCCTCCTCCACCAATAGCTCCCGGTTCTCTTTCGGAATGCTTTTGTCCGTGAGTTCGAGATCCACCATGAAAACCGTGTCGTTTTACCACACCCTGAAAACCTTTTCCTTTTGATGTGCCAATTACTTTTATTACGTCTCCTTCTTTGATGGATAACGCCTCATCGGAGCTTTTTGTCAAAACCCAAGTTATCGGAATTACTTTTCCGGTATCATCAAAAATCTGAGACATTTCCATTTTGGTTACTATCATATTTTTATTTATAGTGAGTTTATTGAACTACATCTTAACTTCAATATCAACTCCTGCCGGCAAGTTAAGGTTGGTTAAAGAATCTATAATCTTTGGATTTGGGTTTAAAATATCAATAACACGCTTGTGAACGCGCATCTCAAACTGCTCTCTTGAATTTTTATAAACAAAAGAAGAACGGTTTACTGTATATTTTCTAATTTCCGTGGGCAAAGGAATTGGGCCTACCACCAAAGCTCCATGACGCAATGCGGTATCAACAATTTGTTTTACAGAAACATCCAAAATTTTGTGGTCATACGCTCTTACCCGTATGCGAAGTTTTTGCCCTACCGCTGGTATTTCAGGAGCATCTTTTTTTACAGGCTTTTTTTGTGCTGTTTTAATATGAGCTTTTTTTTCCGCAACTTTCGGCATTTGTTTTCAAGTTACCCAATATTTATTATTTAATATTTTATTTAAGAATTTTTGTTACAACTCCGGCTCCCACCGTCTTTCCACCCTCTCTTATGGCAAATCTTTGTTTTTCTTCCAAGGCAACTGGAGCTATAAGCTTTACTGTAAATTTAATTGTATCGCCCGGCATAACCATTTCAGTGCCTTGTGGCAACATAACCTCTCCGGTAACATCAGTTGTTCTAATGTAAAACTGTGGTTTGTATCCTGCAAAAAATGGAGTGTGTCTACCACCCTCTTCTTTTGTCAAAATGTAAACTTCGGATTCAAATTCGGTGTGAGGAGTTATTGAACCTTGCTTCGCCAAAACTTGACCTCTTTCAACGTCCTCTTTTTTGGTTCCACGAAGCAATAATCCAGCGTTGTCTCCTGCTATTGCTTGATCAAGTTGTTTGTTGAACATTTCAATGCCGGTTATGGTTGTCTTTTGAGTGTCACGAAGTCCTACAATCTCCACTTCTTCGTTAATATTTAACTTTCCTCTTTCAACTCTACCAGTAACAACTGTTCCTCTTCCTTCAATTGAAAATACATCCTCTACTGGCATCAAAAA
>C687J35174_10002058_pt1 | contig 28731 bp, 29 predicted proteins | sample RifCSPhighO2_01_FD_35174 | JGI IMG/M metagenome (IMG submission 35174) | reverse complement strand
TGTACGTTGAATATGCAATATTTCTGTAGACGTAAATTGGCGCAACCGAAGCAACTGGAGCAGCCGCGGCAATCTTTCGAGAACCAAACGTCGGTGCAGTCATCGCATTGCACGGAAAAATGCGTACGGTAGGAATTGGTCAGCCAAAAGGAGCCATAGCACCTCTCGCATTTTTGAATGTGGGAGTCGTCGATGCAATTATTCGAAAAGTCCGTGCCGTGACAGTACGCGCAATCTTCTGAATGGTTGGAATTGAAACACAAGTAGCAATTTTTCAGATCCTCCGCATTGCCAGAATATTCGCTGTTCACGCGGTTTACCGCGAGCGAGCCGAGCTTTGGAACTACCTTGGACAACTCATAAACCTGGGCCAGGAACGGCCTGGAGAAATCCACTTCGCGACCGTAGCTCTTTGGATCCCAAGCATCCGAACGCCATTCCTCGTCTGTATATACAACTACGCCGGATTCTGGCGGATAAAGGCTGAGAAAATTCTTTCCGGAAAGACCGCTTACAGTTCGAAACAACTTACCCTCGTTGCGAAAGAGTATGCGCCTTTGAAATCGGCACGGCGGGCACCATGTAGGCGACGGCACTTGGAAGCGCTCAAGCCAGGCAAAGTCCTCCGGCGCGATGCGGAAATCCAGCTTGCAGTTCTGGCAAGCTTTTAACGAATCACCGTCGCCGTCCATTCCTTGTATTTACGGTTAATGCGCCGGATATCAAAAGCTCCGACGAAGGGCGTCGAATAGCTGTGATTGGCCTCGAGTAGATCTTCGACCGGCTGCAGGTTCTTCTCTATGGTTTTTATGAGCATGGCCGCCTCGGTCTGATTTTTCAAGTTATCCCCTTCCATCAGCATGGATTGGATAGGCCAGATGTTCACGCACGCCGCCAGGTGGCCCTTGATAATAAGGTCGCCCAGGCGCGTCGCTTCCTTGGTATCCTTGCAAGTGCTGTATATGAAGACCATATATGGGTGATCGGTATCCTCGACCTTTCACCCTCATTATACCAGCCATTTCTGCAACCTTTTGCGGTCCCGCGCGAGCCAGGCGGCGTTGCCGCGGACCTGCTCCAGGGCCTGCTGCAAGGTGCGTTTCGCGGACACCGGCACCGGATTGGCCCGGAAGAACCTCTCTATGTTTCGCGCGTCCTGCTCGGCATTAAAACTGCCGGCTAAGCTGACTATGCGCGCCAGAGTATGCCCGTCGCCATAGCGACGCACGAGGAGTTTCCAGTTCTTCTTCAAGAAGGCCCAGGCCAGGGCGCGGCCGGATGGGTTCAGCCAGACCGAGCCGATGATGCCCGGCGCGTCCTGGATGCGCACGTGTTTGGACAGAGCAAAAGCCAGCGTCTTTTTCAGGAGCGTCCGGGATCGGAATTTGCCAAGAGCGCCGCCGAGGCGGTTTTTCTCTTCGTGCAGCGCCTCTTTTTTATAAAACCGCAGAAGCTTGGTATGTTCCCGCTCGCCGCCGTTCTGGGCCGCGAGGTTGTAGACGACATCGCGCAGGTCCGGAGCTATCTTGTTCCTGCGCGCCGCGACACCAGCGAACATCTTTTGGGCGCGGGCGATGGTCGCCCCGTCGCCGTACTGGCCGAACTGGGACAAGACCAGGTTACGCAAAAGTTTTTGGGTGTGGTTCTCGTCCGGCGCCGCGCGCCAGCCCACCTTGCCGACGATGTCCGCAAACACACNCTGAGCAAATTCCTTATACGCTGGAGCGAACGGCTCATTGGCGATGAGCAGATACGTTTGCTTCAGGGCGGCGGCGATCTCCAGCCACACGAAATACTCCGTCTCTCGGTGGTAGTGGCGCGAGAACTCCAGCATATCCACCGCGGACAGATGGCCCGCCTCCGCCAGGGCCGCCATGTCGCGGATGAGTCCTAGGCGGTCCCCGACCGGCAGTTCCCCGTCCAAGATGGGCGCCGCGAACCTCTCCCGGAGCTCCTGCGGATAATTGGTCCGGAAGAAGCCGGTCTCGCCGGCGTTCAGCTTCAGCCAGGAATCCTTTTTCATCGTCCCTAGGCGACCGTTACGCTTGGCGAGCAGGGTCAGCCGGGAGGCCTTGTCGCCCGACTCGGCGTAGCGTATGGGTATCATCCAGGGCGCTCTCCTGGCGCGGTCTTCCATAGAGCGCGGACTGGAGAAAAATCTGGATTGCGCGACGTGAATACTGCTGTCTTTCTTGTTGACCGTGATGAGTGGGTAGCCGGCTGTCTGCGTCCAGCCGCGTATCATCCGAGCTACGGGCTTCTTGGCCACTTTCTCGAACGCCTGCCACAGATGCCCCGTCTCGGTGTTGGCGTAAGAATGCTTTTTCAGATAGTGGACCAACCCCTTGCGGAAATCATCCTCGCCCAGATAATCCGCCAGCATACGAATGACGCTCGCGCCCTTGGAGTAGCTCACGGCGTCGAAGATCTCGCTGATCTCCCCCGGATGGCCGACTTCCACCTCGATCGGATGGGTGTATTTCAATCCGTCCAGCTTCAGGGCCCGGCTCAGGTCCGCGGAAAAGAAATGCTTCCAGATATCCCATTCCGGGAAAATGTGGTCCACGGCCACATACTCGATGTACGAGGCGAAGCCCTCGTTCAGCCACAGGTGCGTCCACCACTCCATGGTCACCAGGTTGCCGAACCACTGATGCGCTATCTCGTGGGCAATGACCAGAGCCACCCACTGCTTGTTGGCCGAGGAGGAGTGCTCCTCGTCGAAGAGCAGCGCGGACTCCCGGTAGGTTATGGCGCCCCAGTTCTCCATGGCTCCGGAGGAGAAATCCGGGATGGCGATCATGTCCAGCACCGGCAAGGGGTATGGTATGTCGAAATATTTGGAATAGAAGGACAGGATCTTGGCCGCGCAATCCAGCGCGAACTTGGCCTGATGCTTCTTGTCCGCGGTGGTGAATACCCGGACCAGCACGCCTTCCGGCGTTCTCTTCTGAACATGTTCAAAGTCGCCGACGATAAAGGCCAGGAGATAGGTGGACATCTTCGGGGTCGGCGCAAATTCTACGGTCTTCATGCCGTCCGGTCCGCGCCGCACGGCAACGGGGATAGTGTTGGAGATGGCCACCTTGTCCTTGGGGATCACGAAGGTGACTTCGAACACAGCCTTGGCCGCCGGCTCGTCGAGGCACGGGAAGGCGCGACGCGCGTCGGTGGCCTCGAACTGGGTGGTGGCTATATAGCGGGTTTCTTGGCCGACCCGGTAGCTGCTGCGATAGAAGCCACTCATGGAATCGCCTAATTTGCCGCTAAAAACTATTTTTAATTTGTATTTACCCCGCGGCAGGACCTTGTGAAAATCAAAGGTCGCCGTCTCGGAGACGTCGTCGTAGCTCACGATAGCGGTCGCGGCCAACCGGTCGCCCAGAACCTCCGCGCTCTGGATGTCCAGATCTTTGGAATGCAGGGCGATCCTGCGCGCTGGCTTGGCGAGAACTATATCTATGGTCTCGGAACCGCTGAACGTGAATTTTTTCAGGTTTGGCTCCAGCGTTATGGAATAACGCTCCGGCACAACGTCCCGCGACAGGCGCCTGAAACCTTTCATATCGCTCAAACCGCCTCGCCCTCCCTCTTATGGAACTCGGCGTAGATGTCTAAGAGAGCGAAGAACAAACTGAAGACCAGCGGGCCGATCAGGAAGCCGACCGGGCCGAAGAAGGTGATGCCGCCGATGACCGCCACGAACACGGCGAAGGGATGGATCCGCGCGCCGCGGCTGACCAGCTTCGGGGTCAGGATGTTGTCGATCAGCATGATCATCACGAGCCACCATATCCAGAGGAAGATCGCGGGCCAGAACTGGCCCTGGATGAAGAGATAGATTATGGAGGGCAGATAGACCGTGGTCGCGCCCACTGCGGGCACCAGGGCGGCAATGGCCACGATTATACCCCACAGGGTCGCGTTCGGCACGCCGAAGATCGTGAGGCCGATGCCTGCGGCGACGCCATGGACCAGGGCCACCACCAGGTAGCCCCGGATGACCGAGTTCACGGTATTCATGAGCCGGTCCAGGATAAGCACATCGTACTTGGCCGGCAACGGCGTGAAAGCGATGAGCCACTCGCGCAGATGCTTGCCGTCCTTCAGGAAATAGAACAGGGCGAAGATGCAAAGCACCACGTTGATGAAGATAGCCAGAGTGCTGCTGAAGAAATATCCGGCGCTGGCAAGAAGCCAATCCAGGATGCCCCGCAAGATGTCCTGCGGCCGGTCCAGGGTGTCCGGCGAGAACTTCTCCAGAAACCCGGCAATGGCCGGATTATTCTGCAGATCTTGCAGATCATAGTTGCTGATCCAGTTATATAAATTGGTGGCCTCGCGGAAGGCCTGCACGCCAATAAAGGAGATGGGCACGAAAAGGACGATGACGACCGCCAGGATCATGAGGACCGCCGCGATGCTCTCGCTCCGGATCTTCCTGACCAGCCAGAGGTACGGGTGGTAGAAGATCGCGGCCAAGGCCGCCGCGAGGACGATGGCCTGCAGGTACGGCCTGGCGATGAAAAGGGCCAGGGCGCCGATCAGGATGAGGAAGGTGAAAAAGAAATACAGCTGGTTTTTCTTGAGCATGTTTAGTTGATTATACAATATGCCGCCTCAGAGCGCCCGCACTGCCGCGCTGAATTGCTCCCCGCGGTCCTGGTAGTTCCGAAACATGCCGAAACTGGCGCAGGCGGGCGACAGGATGACGATGTTCCCCGGCGCCGCCAACTCCGCCGCCGCGGCCACGACCGCGGACATGTTTTGCAGGCCCTCTATTGCCTGGACTTCCCTACCGGTCGCGGCCAGCGCCGCCTTTATCTTCGGCCACTCCTGGCCGATACCGATGATGGCCTTGAGCGAATGGTCCGCGGTCAGCTCCGCCGCGAATTCCCGCCAATCGGCGCCTTTGCTGGAACCGCCCAGGATCAATATCTTCGGGACACCGAAAGAACGCAGGGCGGCAATGGCGCTTTCCGGGGTGGTGCTGATGGAATCATCGTAGTATTTCACGCCGGCTGTTTCGCGGATGAATTCCAGGCGATGCGGCAAGGCCTTGAAGTATTGAATGGCGGCGGCGGTGATCGCGCTCGGCACTCCCAAGAGGGCCGCGGTCATGGCCGCGGCGCAGACGTTCTCCAGGTTGTGCGCGCCGGCCAGGGGTACCGCATCTATCGGCAGTATCTGGCGACTCTGCCCTTTTTGAATCAACGTCACGAAACCATTCTCGACATATGTGCCGTTCGCCGGCCTTTTTTTACGGCTAACCGCGAAGACCTCCGCCTTGGTCATGGCCGCCATGGCGCGGGAGGCGGGATAGTCCATGTTCACGATCGCGTAATCCCCCGGTCCCTGGAACCGCACCAGATTGGCCTTGGCGCCGACATATTCTTCCGCGGTCTTGTGGAAATCCAGATGCTCGCTGGTCACCATGAGCACCACCGCGATGTGCGGGCTGCGCTCCATCTCCAGAAGCTGGAAACTGGAAAGTTCGTAGACAACAATGGAACCTTCGTTCAGCCTATCCAGGAAGTCCAGCGCGGGCGTGCCGATATTGCCGCAGAGGTACGCGTCCCTGCCAGCGCCCTTGAGCATCTGGTAGATGAGCGAGGCGGTGGTGCCCTTGCCCTTGGTGCCGGTCACCCCCACGATCGGCGCGGGGCAGAGATCGAAGAATATCTTGGTCGCGGAGGTGAATGGGATCCCTTTCTTCGCCGCCGTGACGAGCTCCGGCACGTGCGGCGAGATGCCCGGCGAACGGATTATCCCATCGAAACCGGTGAACGGCCCTAGTTGCCCGAAATGGAAGACCGCGCCAAGCTCCCGGATGCGCGCCACGACCTCTGTCGGGAACTCGCTCTCCGGCTTGGAGTCGGATATCTCCAAACGGGCGCCCATCCGCAAAAGGAAATCGGCCGCGCTCTGGCCTTCGGCGCCGAAACCGGCCAAGGCCAGCCGTCTGTCTTTGAAACTGGTCCGGGTGTACATGCGGGAACTAGGGGGCAGTGGTGGTCGCGGCGGAGGCCCCGGGCATGTTCAAGCGGTTGAATTCCTGCTGCAGTTCCTGGGTCCGGCGGGCCTCGGCGCCGTAGTAGAACTCGTACAGGCCAAGAACGCTGAACATTATGATCAGGAAAGCGATCACGAACTTCAGATATCTGGCTATGTCCACCTGCCGCTCCGGATCCATATTCCTAGGATATCACGCCGGCGACAGGGGCTCAAACCACCTCGACGTTATAGCATTGTTCACAATAAACGACCTCCGGACGCTCCGGGGCGTAGGAGGTCTGGAACTCGTTGGCGCAGGGGGAATCATTATGCGCGTGGTTCACAGCCGCGCAATCGCATTTTCGAGTCCACAGTCGCAAAGGATTTCTCTGAGCCACTCTCTCATAATGCCGGCAGTTAGGGCAAAGCTGTGGTAAGGGCAAGTTCAGATGCCGGTAGAATGCCAGCTCCGAAGAGATGAAGCGGAAAGCTTTCGTGCAATGATGGTCGCAATCGCCCTCGTGCAAACACGCAATGGTCTCGTTAAGGATAGAGTCTTCAATTTCCTGGATGGATCCTGGCAGCGTATTGCCTGCTGTTGTCGGCGTATAAATGTTGTTCTCGCGTTCACGCCAATTGAAGCCGCTTGCTACCGCTTGATCGCGATCCAGCGGAAAGTATTCGTTCGCAATCGTCTCATTGTATCCCGCAAGGCTCAGATCCGGAGGCAAGAAATCGCCGTAGAGATACTGGTTGCCATTCAAAACATAAGGCATCGCATCCATGTGCTGCACGATCTTTGGCACAAGCATCTCGTATTCCTTTTTGCTGTACTGCTTGTTCAGGATGCAGTATTGTTTGTTGCGCAATCCGACGCAGCCGAAAAGGTTGCTTGAACCGCGGCAGGTCCAGGAATATAGGATGTTTTGGGAGGACGAAACTAGCAGCGAGCCGACGACGCGGCTGCAGCCGGAAAAAATCGCAAAGGAGTTGTACATCAGTTCGGTGCCGTGGCCGGAATGATTGCCGTAGCATGAATCCTTCATGTCCCAGCCGCCCAGGAAAAAATGATGCAGGTTTTGCGCTGGCCCGGCTACATCGAAACTGTCTTTGACATTGCTGGCGTTCGATATATTGTCTCCGGTGCAATCCACGGATTTGAAGATATGCGCGTAGCGATGCGGCAAGGACCCGCGCAGAGAGTCGAAGCGGGTACGGACACTCGCGAGTCCGGCCCGCGTGCCGAGGGCGAGTTTCTCGATTTCTTTCTGGTACTCTTCCTTGGAGTATGCCTGGTTGAATATATAATATGATTTATTGCGCAATCCGACGCAGCCGATGCAATTGGTGCAACCTATACAGTCATATACGAACATGCAGTCGCTGCAATTTTCCACATAGCGGCCGAACCGGACGCGGTAGCAGGCCTCGCTATCGACCAGCTCATAGCATAGCTCGCATTTATTTACAAAGTACGTGTCCAGGACGTCCTTGCTGACGAAATTGAAAGTCGAGTAAGAGCAGTCTTCGTTGAAATCGCCTCCAAACACGAGGTAACAGTTTTTGTTGTCCGTGGTGAAATTACAGTAATCACTGTTGACCGCATTTAAATTTAAAAGGGCTACTGAGGGTACTTTTCTGCTCAGTTCCTTAAGTTGGGCGAAAAAAGGTTTTGAGAAGTCGTATTCTCTGCCCGCGTCCATGGGGTCCCATTCATCCGACCACCAAAACTTTATGTCGTAGACCGGACATTGGGCATCAGGCGCGTAGTTCGAAATGATCTCTTCGGAGTGCCCTGGAGCATCGCATTTTCGTTTGTAAAGCGTCCTTTCGTTGCGGAACGCCAGGCGCTGGGCTAGAAGGCATTGATGACACCTTCTAGGCTTAGGCACTTTCAATAACTCGAAACGAGCGATGTCGTCCGGTTCGACAACAAACGCTTGCCGGCAGGTTTCACACGTCCGCGTCTCGGATGGCATGCACTAACTCTAGCAGAACGCGGGTTCAGTAATCCAGCTTTGTGTCGGTTTTCACTGCGATCTTCTTTAGCCATCCCTCGTGGCGCTTGAATTGTCCGCTCAATATTTTATGTTCCTGGAAATATTTATCCGCTTTGTGGGCGTAAGCATCCACGGCCTTAAGAATCTTATTAATGTCATTTTTGTCGGCCATCTTTTCCTCGATTGCAGTTATCCTCCCTTCCACTTCGAATATCTTCATTTTTACGTCGCCGAAGCCAGTATTCATTGAATTTCTCAATTCATCTACTTCGGACTTCGAACTAGCAAAGCCAATTTCCATTGATTTCCGGAGTTCCTCTCTTTCAGACTTGGCATGCGCAAAACCGGTTTCCATTGAACTGCGCAACTCCTTGTATTCTTTTGTGTCCATTGTCGCCAGCATAGCAAATACAGATTAAGGAAAGTTAAAATCCGCCGCCCCTAGACCCTATATCAAGGGCTCCGGCGCCTTCTCCACGGCCGCGGCGGCCTCGCCGGGCTTCTTGCCCTCTATTATGGCCTTTTCCTGCGCGCTGCGTATTATAGTGGACTCTTCTTCCTGGATGAGTTTCTTGGCCGCGCCGGCGGGCATGGCGTACTTGTGGCGCGAGGACTCCATGATCTCGTGCTTGAAGGAGCGATGGGGTGCGTCCATAACCGACAAAGTTTCCGCCGAGAACGGGTCGTAGGACTCGCCGTCAATGGTCATCTTGACGTAAAACTCCCGCACCGCCAGGTTGATCATGTCCTTGACGTCAAAGACCGGCGCCATCTCTGGCTTCAGCTTGACCGCGTCCTCGCCGCCGACGCGGAAGATGATTATGGAGCCGGTGTTGCCCAGGACCGCGGCCTGCACCCGCGGGATGAGCTGGCCCACGTACTGGTGCGCGATTGTGAGACACAGGGCGTATTTGCGGGCCTCGGACAGGATGTTCTCGAAGGTCTCGGTGACCAGATTGTGAAACTCGTCCACGTACAGGTAGAAGTCGTGGCGGTCTTTTTCCGGCATAGAGGCCCGGGCCATGCCCGCCTGTTTGATCTTGGTGATGAACATGGCGCCGAAGAAACTGGAATTCTCCTCGCCCAGGCGACCCTTGGAGGTGTTAATCAGGATGATTTTTTTCCCCTCCATCAGCTTCTCCAGGTCGATCTTGTTCTCCTTCTGGCCGAAGATGTTGCGCAGCATCGGGTCGGACAGGAACTGGCCCAGTTTGTTGACCAGCGGGATGATGGCGTCGGTGTCGAACTTCTCGGACCAGTCCGCGAATTCAATGGCCCAGAAGCGCTTGACCATGTCGTCCTCGATGTATTCCACCACCTTCTGGCGGTAGTTGCGGTCGGTCAGCATGGAGATCATGCCGCGCATGGTGGCGTGCGGGTAGTCCAGAAGGGCCAGGGTGGTGAAGCGGAAGACGTGCTCCAGGCGCGGCGTCCAGTTGGCGCCGAACTGCTTCTCCATGACCTCGATCAGGCCCTGGGTCAGCTGGTGCTTGAAGTTGGGGTCCACGTTGGCCAGCGGGTTGAAGGACGCCGGATATTCGAAATCCGACGGGTCGATGACCACCACGTCCTCGACGCGGCTCTCGGGCACGAAGTCCAGGACGGCATCTATCACGTCGCCGTGCGGGTCAATGAGGCACAGGCCGTGGCCGTAGGCGATGTCCTGGCGGACCATGAGTTCCAAGATCTTGCTTTTACCCACCCCGGACTTGCCGACGATGTACAGGTGCCGGCGCCGGTCCACGCGCTTGATGCCGAAGACGAACTTTTTCTCTTCCAGCGCGGCCACGTAGTTGGTGCGACCGATGTAAGAGACGTCTTTGGGATCGTCCTTGCCGTACACCGGCAGTTCCGGCGGCGGCGGCGCATATGTGATTATCTGGATGCGATTGCCTCTGGCCATGTTATAGGGCTTTAAGTTCTTTCAGGAACGCTTCGTAAGCGGCTATGGACTCCTCGGCCTTGGCGGCCGTGACCTCGAAATCCGGAGTGTGCACCAGGTTGTTGCGCAGACGGTGCGCGTCCCAGACCTTGTCGAGTGAAGGGTACTGGTCGGACTTCACGCGGCCCAAGCGGTCGGCGAAGGTCTCGCCCTCCAGTCCCATCCGCTTCAGCGCCTCGTCCACCACGCCGTCCGCTTCAATCACGGCAAGTCGCAAGGAGTCCGGCGAGGGGTCTTTGAGTTTGGCCTGTACCTTGTCCCAGGCCGCGGCGATGACCGGCGTGGCGATTTGTGGCTTTTTTTTCTTTTTCTTCAAGTACCTATGCCAATTGTGGGGATTGTAGTATAGCTTCGGCCGGTACTTGAGGATCTGGCGGAGAGCGTAAAGAGTGAGAACCAGGAAAATGGCGCTGAGGACGATGAACACGCCCCGAACCACCTGGTACATGACAACCAGAATTTGGTTCTCGGCAAGGAATCGCGCGATGAAATCAGCCATTGGCCGCTATTTGAATTTGTCGATGTTGCCTTCGTCGCCGAAGATGGCCATGCCGGCGGGCGGGCCGCCCTTACGGCTGTCGACGCGCTTGATGTGCGGGCCGGTGAGGACCATCATGGTCGGCGGATGGAACAAGGTCGCCAAGCTGCGCGTGCTCAAATGCTGGAAACGCGAGCCCCAGGAGAGCCAATGTGGCCGGTTGCGGCCCAAGGTGCCCCAGGTGTCGCTCATCATAAGATGCCCGAAGAAAGTGTGCGGCGGGATCTCGCGATGCCGAAAGTCGTTGTATACCTTTTGCCGCCGGTATTCGTAGCGGGCCCTGGGGAAAAGGATCGGCCACTCCCAGATCTTGCCGCGGGATTGGGTCAGCTTGTTGCGCTTCAGCTGGTTCAGGTCGGTGTCGCCGAACTGGTTGAAGGCACCCCACATGGCGCGGCGGCCGAAGTGGCTGGTATATTCCTCGGTCGGCGAGATGTAGATGTAGCGCATGATGACGTTGAACATCGGCCGGGCCAGGTTCTCCTCGATGGCCTCAATGGTGCGCGTTTCACCAGGGGTGCGGGAGAGCACCGCGCGCTTGATGAGACCCAGCTCCTCCGGGTCAGCATCTTGGCGCGAGAGCTCCAGGACGGGCATCAGGCCGCCCGGAAAACTCGTCCTGTTGGCCACGCTCGGGCCGTTGTGGCTCAGGGCCTCGTGCTTGCGTTCGCGCAGCTTGATGATTTCTTTCTTGTACTCCTCGACGGTGTGCTCGTCGTGCGGCCCGAAGATCGGCGAGCAAAGATATTGGATGGCGGTCATCTGTCCCGGCTTGATCTTGGCCATCAGCTCGGTGAACGCGGAGATCGGGTCGTACTGTTTGTCCTCGTCCGGCGATTCGAAATCGATATAGCTCTTCAGGGGATAGGCGCCGCTCTTGGCAAGCTCCAACTCCGAGCCCCACATGGTCATGCCGTCGCGGTATAACTCCGCCGTGGTCGGCGCGTAGCGTTTCATGTAATCCTCGGTTTCCACGATTTCGATGTCCGGATAGAACGCGAATAAGGCCGCCTCAATCAGGTCGCGATAGACGGTCGGCACGCGCATGTAGAAATGTATCTCCCCGCCCAAACTGGCGATCTCGAAAGAGTACCAAAGCGTGACCTCGCCGTCCCACCAGTACTCCTTGACGTCGCCGGGCCAGTTCTTGAGATGGAAGATCTGGTTGAAGACCTGTTCCATGGCCTGGGGGCTCTTGGTGATCTCGCGCGGGATGAGGATCTCCAAGAAACTCCATTTGATCTCGTGCTCGTATTTCTTCTGGCGCCAGGCGAGCCAGGCGTTGGCCGTGATTGGCGCCAAAATTATGCAAAGCCAGAACCACCAGGTGTAGCCCCAAAAGACGCCGATAGCATTAGAAATTGTGCCCCAGAAGGCCTCCATTACGAATGGATTATATCATTCCCTGCCCCCCATCCGCTATCCGCTAGCCCCTGCCTTCTACGCTTCGCGCACCCGGTAGGCGCCGCCCTCGTCGCGCTGGAACAAGCTCTTGTTCTGCAAATTGACCAGGATGGTGTTGTGCTTGAAGAGGCGCTCCTTCTGAACGGCCTGGATGATCTCCGCGGACTTCATCGGGCCCTGCTTTTTCAGGATTCGGGCGATGACCTCCTGCGCGGTGCCAGGCTCGTAACCATGCTCCGAAAGGCCATACATGCCGCGGCCCACCAGCACGAAGCGGCGGTCCTTGATGAGTTCGTTGTGGACGGTGGAGGCAATCGCCAGGCGGGCGTCCAGCTTGGCGTCGTTGATGAGGCGCGCGATATCCTCGAAATGCACCGGTTGCTTCTGTTTCTTCAGCACGACGTAGATGCGGTCGCGGATGGTCTTGGGGCGCACCTCCGGCCATTCGGCCAGGCCGACGTCGCCAAAGGAATTACGGTGGATGCGCTTCGAGAGCAGCGCGTACTGTTCCGCGGCCGCCGGCGATATCTTTTTTTCTTTAACGAACGCCGTGAACTCTTCATTGTAACGGCCTTCCAGGATGCTGTGCTTCTTGGACTTCAGATAATTGATCCACTGGTTCAGGAAGGTCTCCGCTTTCTTGAAAGAGTCCTTATCGAGGTAATAAGAGGCGTGGAAGCTGTCATCCTCCGCGCGGAAATGGAACGCCTTGGAGGCGGCCAGGAGCAGGCCGAAGTAATTAGCGGTCAGGCCCTCGAACTGCCCGGACAGAGCGTCGATGAGTGCCTCCTTGCGCATCGCGCCGCCACTCGCCGCGAGGACGCGCTTGCTCTCTCTCAGGATGGCCTGGGCGGTCGCGAAACTCTTGGTGTTCGCGGCCACGGCGGACAGAGCGGACGATTCTATCTGGCGGACGCGCTCGCGGGTAATGTCGAACTTCTGTCCGATGGCTTCCAGGGTTTCCTTCTCGCCGCCATTGCCCAATCCGAAACGGCCAATAAGGACCGCTTTCTGGCGGTCTGTAAGGTTCTTGAAAAGAGGGTCTGTTAATTTGCTGCTGATTTGGGCCATATTTTTAGGGTCACTTGGCTAGAATTATATACCTTAAAGGCCTATTTTGTCAACTACCTCTCCGGGACCATTTCTGCCAGACGATGAGCATGGGGCTGGCCACGAAGATCGAGGAATAAATGCCCGTAATGACGCCTATCAGCAGGGTCAAAACGAAGTAATGGAGCCCGGCCGGACCAATGGCGTAGAGGGCCACCAGGACCAGGATGAGGGTCAGGGACGTGTTGATGGACCTGGCCAGGGTCTGGTTGATGCTGCGGTTCACGATGCCCTCGAAATCCCCCTTGGCCCGCTCTTTAAGGAGGTTCTCGCGGATGCGGTCAAAGACCACGATGGTGTCGTGCACCGAGAAGCCCATGACCACCAGGAGGGCCACCAGGAAGTTCGTGTCTATCTCGACGTTCAAATAATGCCCCAGGGCGGCCATGACGCCGGCCGGCACGGCCACGTCATGCAGCAGGGTCAGCAGGGTGATCCAGCCGTATTTCCAGGAGCTCACGGGCTGAAAGACCTTGCGGAAGGCGAAAGCGATGTACAAGGAGATGGCCGCGAGCACTAAGATGAGCGCGACGATCGCCTTGTTGCGCAAACTGGCGCCGACCGAAGGGCCGATGGACTGGAAGGATAACTCCTGGAAACCGGAGTACTGGGCTTGGATGACGGCGGCGGCCTTCTGGTGCTGGTCCTCGCCCAGGTCCGGCAGGCGCGCCAGGAAGGCGCCGTCCGAATCCACGCTCACGTGCACGTCGGAAGTGCCGAGCGCGGAACCCAGGAGCTCGTTCATCTCGGACGCAGCCGGACCGCCGTCCACTTTGAAGTTCCACAGCGTACCGCCTTTGAAATCTATTCCCTGCCGGAAACCGAAGACGGCGACCGCGGCGACGCAGACGATGACCAGGACCGCGGAGAAGGTCAAAAAGATTTTGCGGTTGCCGATGATGTTAAGCATTGGGTTTTTTCTTTGGGTCCTGGGCGAAAACATCCAGCATGAGGCGAGTCAGGGTGATGGCGGTGAACATGGACACGACGACGCCGATGAAGAGGGTCAGCGCGAAGCCCTGCACGAAACTGGAGGTGAAGAAGTACAGGATCACGGAGGTGATGATGGTCGAAGTGTTCGAGTCGCGGATGGACGGCCAGGCGTGGCGGAAACCCTCGTGCATGGCGCCGGCGCGGGATAGGCCGCGCTTCATCTCCTCTTTGACGCGTTCGAAGATGAGAATATTGGCGTCCACGGCCATGCCTATGGTCAGGACGAAGCCGGCCACGCCGGCCAGGGTCATGGTGATGGACACCAATTTGAAGACCGCCAGGGTCAGGGCGACGTAGGCCACTAAGGCGATGGTCGCGAATATGCCCAGCGAACGGTAGTAGATGATCATGAAGAGCATCACCAGCAGCGTGCCCAGGATGCCGGCCTTGATGGCATCGCGCAGGGCCTCCTGGCCCAGGGTCGCGCTGGTGGTGTTCTGGTTCACCAGGGTGATCGGGGCCGGCAGGGCTCCGGCATTCAGGTTCTGCACCAGGTCTTGCGCCTCTTTCACGGTGAAGTCGCCGCTGATCTGCGCGTTGCCGTCGGTGATCGGCTCCTGGATGACGGCGGTCTGGATGAGCCGGCCGTCCAGGAAGGTGGCCACCTGCGCGCCGACGTTCGCCGTGGTGTACTCACCGAATAGTTTGGCGCCCTCGCTGTTGAAATCGATAAGGACCACCGGCACTTGCGTGGTCGGGTTGAAACTGACCTGCGCCCCGGTCACGTACTGGCCGGTGATGCCGGTCGGCGCGAAACCGGTCGTGGTCCCGTTCAGCACGACCGTCATGAACTCCAGGGTCGGCGTCTCGCCGATCTGCTCGATGGCGGCGGATATGTCCTTGATGCCGGCCAGATCCACCACCAGGTTGTCCTGGTTGCCCTCCTTGGCCAGATACACCTGCGGCTCGGAGACGCCGAACAGGTTCACGCGCCGCTCGATGACGTCGCGCAGGCCGTTCAGCACGGAATCGCGGTTGCTGTCGGCCACGCTCGCCAGATCCACTTTATAGACCAGGTGGCTGCCGCCTTGCAGGTCCAGGCCGAGGCGCCAGGGCAGCCATCGCGCGCCGTATCCCTGGGGATACACAAAAATCCCCGCGGCCACCGCGAGAAGCACCACCAGCGTCAGATAGAAACCCTGGTTCTTTTTCATCTCGATCTCAGATGGAAGCTATTCTACAACTTCCCCGCGAAAAGGCAAACTTCAATACTGCTCCGCTCCGAAGACGCTGGTGGTCTCCGGCGGCCAAATGCGCAAGGCCACCCTGCCGACGATGTCCGCGGCGGCGAGAGCGCCCCAGCTCCTGGAATCGAAGCTCACGGAACGGTTGTCGCCCATCACGAAGTATTGGTCCGCGCCCAGGGTGATGTCGGCCTCTCCGGTGGTCACCGTCGACGGGTCCAGGTAGGTCTCATCCAGGACCATGCCGCCGGGATTTTCCGAATTGAAGATGGTCACCTTGTCATTCTTGACCACTACGCGCTCCCCTGGCAGGCCGATGATGCGCTTTAGGAGGTCGTCACCGTTCGAAGCCGGACCGTGGAACACGATGGCCTCGCCTCGCCGCGGTGCCCGCAGGCGGTAGCTCATCTGGTCCACGAAGACGTAGTCCCCGTTCCGGAAGCTGGGGCTCATGCTGGTGCCGGAGATGCCGTAGGGGTTGAAGACGTACTGGCGGAGCACGAAGACCGTCAGGACGGCCAGGCCGGCGATGACGATGACCTCGACGATGGACCTTACGAATTTCATTGCTTCTTATTATATCATGGGCTAATATCTCACCCATGAACGTAACTAAAATGAAGATAAAGGACTCCGAGGCGGAGATCGAGGGCGAGATCCCCTGGGAAAAGCTCGCGGCATACCGCCGCGAGGCGCTGGAGGACACGCAAAAGGACTTCGCCGCGCCGGGTTTCCGCAAGGGCCATGTGCCGATTGATATCATCGAGAAAAGCGTGGACGAGCACCATATTCTGGAAGACGCCGCGGAGCGGGCCCTACAGGACGCGTACCCGCGCCTCATCAAGGACAACAAGCTGGAGCCGCTCGGCCGTCCGGAGGTGACCATCACCAAATTGGCCGCCGGTAATCCCCTGGGTTTCCGCGTGCGCGTGGGCGTGGCGCCGGAGATCAAACTGCCGAACTACTTGAAGATCGCCAAGGAGGCGGTCGGCAAGGAGCCGGAGGTCGCCGTGTCCGACGAGGATGTGGATAAGGTAGTGAACGAACTGCGCCTGCTACGCAAAGAAAAGGACGCCCCGGCCGACGCGCCGCTGCCGGAGCTCACGGACGAGTTCGTGAAGACGCTCGGCGCCTTCGAGGGCGTGGCCGACTTTCGGACCAAGATCCGCGAAAACCTGAAATTGGAAAAGGAGAACGAGCGGACCCGCGAGCGACGCGAGAAGCTGGCTGCCGCCCTGGGCGAAAAGATCAAGATGACCTTGCCGGCGACGCTCTTGGACATGGAGGCGCAGGCGACGCAGGAGCGGCTGGAGGCCGACCTCGCCAAGGCGAAAATCTCCCTGGACGACTATTTGTCGAAGATGAAAAAGACCAAAGAGGAGTTAGTGGCGGAGCACCGCGGCTGGGCCGAGCGCCAGCTGAAGACGCGCTTCATTCTGGAGGCCATCGCCAAGCAGGAGAATCTCGCGGCCGACCCGGACGAGGTGGCCATGGAATTGCATTTCCTGCGCCAGCAGCACCCGCAGACCGACCCGGAATCGCTGAAACGCTACGCGGAGACGCTCCTGCGCAACGAGAAGGTCTTGCAGTTCCTGGAAAGCGGCGGCGCTACATCCTCTCCACCGAAAAAGTGATGTGATAATCGCTTTTCTTCGGCGCCGCGCCTAGACGCGCCGGAGAGACGCCGGTGATGCCTATCTGATGTTTGCCGAAGGTCGAGGGCGCGCTCATGCTGTGTAGGGACACGGTCTCGTTTAGGTTCCCGGAGCTCAGCTGGACGCTGGCCACGACCTCCCCGGCCCAGATGCAAACGGCCTCGCGCGGACAGCGGCTGTCGCTCTTGATGTCCAAAAGCCGCACGGTGAGCCCGCCGACTGTGGCCTTTTCGCCCACCTGGAGCGCGAACGAGAAATGGCGCTGGATGTCCGGTTCAACCGGCTCGGTGGAAGTGACCCCGGCCCAGACGGCGTTCGCGATCTGGACGGCGCCGAGGTACGGTAGGGACATTTGCCCGACAAACTCCCCTTTCAGGTCGTAGCCCTTGGCGAATATTTCTGTGGCCGCAATCGGCTCCGGTGGTATGGGTAGGGTCCAGATCTGGATCAAGGGATCGGTGCCCGGCTGCAGCGCGGCGTTGCCGAGCAACACATAGTCGTCTTCGGATATCTCTGTCACGCTTGCGGGCACGGCCCAGATCTCCACCTTGCCTAGGCTGGCGCTGTCCACGATGAAGTTTGGTCGGGCCACCAGGAAGGCGGTCAGGTGGGCGGGCTGGTCGTTGCGTGGGACGCTGGGAAAGGGCGTACCGGAGACAATAATGATGTTGTCGTACGCATAGATGCCAAGCTGCAGCAGCAAGGCGATCGCCAGCACGCCGACCAATATTCCGATTAAAGTACGTGTCCGCATTGGAGGTGATTATAACACGAAGGCCCCGCGGTGAGCGGGGCCTGGTGTCGCTATCGGCCTAAGAAGACGAATTAGTAGTCCTCGTCCTCGGTGTCGAAGGCGCGCAGATCCGAGGTCCGCAGGTTGCCGGCGGCATCCTGGGACTCGACCTTGTAATAGTAATCCGTGTCCGGGGTCAGGCCGGTGACGGTCACGGAATGGCTGGTGGCTAGATCGGTGTCGAGCGCGGTGCTCGAACCCAAAGTGGTGCTCACGCCGTAATGCACCTGGGAAGTGGCGGGCTCATTCGTGCGCCAGCTTATGACCACGCTGGAGGTGGCCTCCTCATCGCGGATGCGGGAGATCCTCGGGGCGACGACGTCGGAACTCGTGGAGACCACGATGGTCGAGCTCACGCGGCTCAGGATGCCCGGCGGCAGGGTCTGGCAGGCCGGCACGATCGGCACTACGCCGTCATGCCTGCGGAGCCAGCCCGGGGCGATCAGGTGCCCCGGCGGGACGATCGCGCACAGGCGCTTGCCTCGGTTGGAGTCAGAATCATCATCATCATCATCATCATCATCGTCCTCCAGGGCCAACGGGTTGTCCTTCAGCTTCTCTTTGAGGCGGGCCAAGGTTTGCGGGCCGACGTTGCCGACCTGCGGCAAGCCGTTCTGCATCTGGAAGTTCATGACCGCGCGGCGGGTCAGGGCGCCGAAGTAGCCGGTGATCCGGCCTTCCGGATAGATGCTCGGATCGGCGGCCAAGAGGGCCTGGAGGATCTCCACGGCACTGCCGCTCGAGCCCTCCTTCAGGGTGTTGACCAGCTCGACGACCACCTCATGGCGCTCGGTGCGCAGCTGCTCCATCTGCGCCTGCAGGTTCCTTATCTGCTGCAGCAGGGACTGGATGGTCTGCTGCAGGGACGAGGTCGTGGTGGTCTGGGCGGAGGCCACGGACACACCGCCGAAAATCATCGCTACGGCAACGAACGCGATCAACGCTTTCTTTCTGTTCATTTTATTTTTAGTTTGTTTTTCGACTTGCTAAAATGCCAATTTCATTGCCTAACTCGACCTGCGTTAGGACGTATGTATATTATAACGTATCGGTTGAAGTTAGCGTGACGCTGCCTTCGGAATCCACCAGGGAGGCATAGACGATGAGGTTCATGTCGTAACGCTCGGAGTTCTTGTCGTAGCTTCCGGAACAGGTGATGAGCCGCAGGCCGGCGTAGTTGATGTCGCCGTAGACCAGTTCCGTGGGGAAGTTCTTCTGCGGATACCTTTCTAATTTGTCCACGCGGAAGACGGCGACACTGCCATCCTGGCGCTCCACCCTGATCGTATCCCCCGGCTCCAGCTGACCGAGCGTGAAGAATACGCCCGGGCCCAGGTAGGAATCGACGTGGCCAAGAACGATCGCGGGGCCCAGTTCGCCCGGGGTCGGTCCGAACTTGTACCAGCCGACCTCCTGGGTGCTTTTTGGTATCTCGATCTCGTTGTTGGCCTTGAGGCCCAGTTCCACGAAACCCGCGTCCACGTTGATGGCCGGGATCTTGAGCCGCACCGGAGCGGATTCGGGCATGCTCCGCCCGATGACGGCCGGTTCCAGCTTCTCCTCCGGCAAGACGGGGTTCTGCACGAACATTACGTTCGCGGCGTAGTTCAGAAGGAAGACGATGCCGGCGGCGATGAGGATGAGCGACGCAAAAGCCCCCCAGCGGGGGCTTTTGGAAAAGATCTTCGCGAAGGCGTCCTTCAATTTAGACGCGGGCTTCTTTTCTGGAGCGGGCAAAGCCATAGAGACCGAGAAGGGTCAACAGGGTGCCGTAGAGGCCGCCCTGGGCGCCAGCGCCGGTACCGGCATTCGGGGCGCCGGTCGGCATTATCTCGATCTGCTCACCCAAGACCTGCGGGGTCGTGTCAGTGTCGCCAAGGACCTGGCCGCCACCGCCACCTCCGCCGCCACCACCGCCACCACCACCGCCGTTATTAGATTCGCGGTCGTTATTGGTGATCGTGCAGATCTCAGTGCTTTCATCCGAGACAAACACGTCTTCGCAGTTCTCGTAGGAGACATCATAGCCGGCAGCTCCCTCCTCGACGATCGTATGACTGCCTGCCTCAATGGTGATTTCGTTCACGCCATCGCTCTCGAACTGGACCGGGGCGCCGCCATCCACTATGAACTTGAAGCTCGTCGCATCCGCGCTGCCGCCGTTGTCGTTGATGACCACCTTGCGGATGATCAGGTTGCCGCTGTCTTCAACCGGAACTTCGGTGTTCGTGAAGGTGCAAGTAATGTCCTCACCTTCGGAGAAGGTCAGTTCAATGCCGCTCTCGCCCATGTCGGTGCCGACGGTTTCCTCTTGGTCGTTGAGACACTGCCAACCGGTAAGGCTCCAGTCCGGAAGGCCGATCTCATTGATGAGGTGCACGCCTGCCGAAACAACGATCGCACCCGAACCGCCATCGTTGTCCTGAAGGGTCGCGAAGGGATCGGTGTCGAGCTCAAAGTCGAACGACTGCGTGGCCCCGTCGGGGAGCGTTTCTTTGATGACGGTGAGGGTCGATGCGGTGGGAGGGATGTCGTTGTTGGTGATTTCGCAGGTCCAACCATTAACAGTCAGGTTGATGTTGCTACAATTTGAGGAGGAGACGCTGTATCCACCAGCGGCAACCTCGGTGACGTTGTAAGAACCGACCGGCAGAACCAGATCGTTCTGGCCGTCGACATCGAACGGAATCGGTTGGCCGCCATTCACGATGAAGCTGAAGTCGGAACTGGTCGCGGTACCTTCATTGTCATTGATGACCACTTTCTTAACGACCAGGGTGCCGGTCGTCGGCTCGCCCGGGTCGAAGGTGTTGGTAATGGTGCAGAAATACTCGCCGTCCACTTCAACGGTCAAGTCGCCTTCCTCATCACAGTCGCCGGTTATGACAGCGACGTAGTTCTCGTCGGTGTTGGTCTCGGAGATGACGTAATCGCCGGCCTCGAAATCCTCGGCTACGCCGCTCACGACGGACTCCTCGTCAACGAAAAGCGGGAAGTCGGAAATCTCGGCTTCGCCGCCGCCGTCATTCACGACCACCTTGGTCACAGTGACCGAGCCAGTAGTGGACTCTTCAGGGGCAACACAGCCATTTTCCCAAGTAGAAATGAATGGTTCTTCCCAATTCATTCCTAAAAATGCCTCGTTTCCATCACCGTCGTCATAGTGAAACGGCGGAATTATGTCGTCAAGATCCGTGTCGTGTCCACCAGAAAAAAAGCTGCTTATATTGACTTCGGGGTTTGTATATGGGTTACCCTCGCTGCCAGTCGCATGGCAAATTCTGATTTTGTCAATTGTGGCAATTTCACTAGTTTGGAGATTCCCCAAGATCTCTTCTTCATAAGGAGCCCCTATATCGTGATCCGCAAGCACAATCTCAGCCTGCGCAAACGGCATGAAGACGAGCGCGAAGACTGCCACCACAGAAAGCACCTTCTGCACCGGCACCGCATTGCTCCACAACCTCATCGCTTTGTTCATTTTTTATTTAATTTTTATTTACTTTTTATCTATAATCTGCGAACGTGGAAAAAGCCGACCAGCTTGTATCCCGTTAATTAGTTATTGATATATTCTATAACTTTATTTTAACAAAAGTTAATACGGCATAGCGTATGCCATATTCCAAAATTTGTCAAGGGGGTGCCCCTACCCTCCGGTCGGCCTCATGGGCCTCATACTAAAATGGGCTAAATGCGGCAAAAACCCCCGGTTTCGGGGGCTTGCCGCATTTGCCGGATTGCCGGATTTGTCACCATGCCGGGCTCTGCTTGTCTATCGCCACTTCTTCGCAGCCACTCTTTCATAAATGACGTCCTTGCGCTCCACTACCACCTCCCAGCCGGCATTGCGGGCATGGTCATACAGCTTGCGGTTGGGATTGAAGCAGATAGGGCGACTGACCAGCTCCAGAAAGGCGATGTCGCTTTCGGTGTCCCCCACCCCCACGGAGCCGCGCAGGATGAGGTTTTCTTTCTGCATCGCCCGCTCCAGAAGTTTGGCTTTGTCCGACAGGAGGTCCAGGTGCAGCACCCCGCCGGTGTACCTGCCTTTCTTGTCCGTTTCATACAAGGAGCCATAGACCTTGTCGAAGCCCAGCTCCTTCGCGAAGTTCTCCACAATGCCCTTCGGCGATTTGGAGATGGCCAGCAGGAAATATTTTTTCTTTTTCAGTTCCCGGACCAGCTCCCGGGTATACACGTAAGTGCGATCCTTGTGGCCGGCCACCACCCGCTTCGCGACCCGCAGGAAGTCACGGTAGTGGATGCCCTGGATGTGGCGCCGGAAGACATCGACCACCCGGTCGATATAGTCGTCGTAGACGCCCTTGCGGTCCAGCCACCGGACATACTCCCGGGCATAGCTTTTCCGGACCGATTCCGGGAAGATGCCGGCATCTATGAGGGCGTTGGTGACCTCGATCAGCAAGCTGGACCGGAAAACGGTGCCGTCGATGTCGAAAATGGCGAATTTCCTGGGGTTCTTGGGGGGCATGGCCCATATTGTACACCTTATAAATTTTTTAAGGATATTTAATGGCCGCGGAAGATAATGACGGCGTGCCTCCAGGAAGCCCTTGACGGCGATATAGCAATTTTGCTATCATCTCTTTAGGTGGAGGCGCACTTTATGGCCAACCTCCATCTTCTAGACAATGTGCGAAACACTCTGACCGATCTTCCGGAGGATGAAAGGATCAAGGTTTCCAAACACATTCACTTGCTGGAGAGTGGTGTCATGGAAAAAGTCGTGATAAAAACACTGAAAGGAAAGATCAAGGAACTAATCGTACAACAATACCGCTTGATCTTCTTTAGGAAAAATGAAATGACTTATGTGGTAGATATATTCAAGAAACAAAGCCAAAAGACACCTGTGCGCATTATTGATCGGGCAGAAAAAATATACAACCTACTATGAAGAAAAAAGGTGAAAAAATAATAGGGGGCTTCCGATTCATTCCTTTTTCGACCTTCATCGAAGAACAATGCAAAAAACCTGGATTCAAGAAAGCCTATCTTCAAGAAATAGCCAGTGTCAACATTGCTTTCGACCTTAAACGCCTCCGAGCTAAAAAGAGAATGACCCAAAAACAAGTGGCGGCGAAAGCCGACATGCCTCAGTCGGTGATCGCTAGGATGGAATCCGGGATGCATAGCTTTTCCGTAACTACCCTGCAGAAGGTCGCTACGGTCTTCGACAAGCAAGTGGGGCTGGTGAAGCAGTCGCGAAAGCGCCGATAAACAAAAACCCCCGAGAGGGGGCTTTTGCGGAAAGCATTGCGAACTGTGCTTAGCGGGTGACAGACAGATCCGGATTCGCAAGCTCGGTTTCAGGCGCTGCGATAGTAATGCGACCGCTGGTAGCCATCGATACGGTGTACGCCGTATTGTATTGGCCTGAATCATCACAATCTTCTCCCTCCACTGGATCGCAGACCATAGCCGGCATATAAGTCGGCACGAGGCAGTCGTAAATATCGGCTGCAGCGATGCTGGCCCGAATAACCGTAGCGCTACCCGGCAAAGTAAACTCGGATCCCGAGCAAGTGAAAATACCGCGATTGTCAGCAATGTTCTGACCAATCGCATTCAGGATGGTGTTCAAGTTGCTGGTGCGCTGAGTGTCGCGCGCTTGGGCGAACTGGCGGGCCGGGTTGATGGCGATGATGACGATCGTCGCCAAAACGGCAATGATGCCGATGACCACCAGGATCTCGATGAGCGTAAAGCCTTCGCGCTTCTGGATTAGTTTTTTAAGCATGATTTCCATTGATTTGGAACGACCTTTTGTGTGGGATTGTTTATATCATGAATGTAAAAAAGACGCAAGTGCCCTCATGGCAGGTTCGGCACTTCTTCGAAGGCCACTACAGCTAGCGTAGTTGGGTTCACAGTGACCTCCAAGTTGGAATATGTGTCTTGGTGGATCACCTGGACTTGAATTATTTGCTCTCCGCTGACAGGCGGATCGATCAAGAACACCTGGCAAGTGTCCTCTCCGAACGTCAGCGTCTCGTCGCCGGTGTAGCTCGGGTCTCGCCCCAGCTCGATCATTACCGCGTTGGCACAGCCCTCGGTCACCGCCAGACCGTACTCCTTGAACTCGGAGTAGAGAATGTTGAAACGCCCGAAGAAGCCGCTGAAGCTGAGCGTTGTCAAAAGTCCCATCAGCACCACGGCGATGATGATGGCCGACATGAGCGCTATGTAGCCGCCGCGGGAGTTCATCAGCGCAGGTATTTGGTGAGGCCGTACGACCGGCCGTTTATGGTGGTGGAAACCTGGACTGCCGCCGGAACGGGTGGCACGGCAGCTATTTGGGTAAAGATGAGGGAATCCACTGTGACATTGGCGCTGTTCAGGGGTAAGGTGTCGCCGCCACGCGTGATCTCCATATCGGTGCCGTCTAGCGCGATGGTGATGGAGCCGATCCCCGGCTTGGCCACCGTGAGCGTGTCCCCGGAACTGCCGGCGGACGGGCTGGAGATGGACGTGGCGCCGCTCAAGGCCCAGTCGACCTTGCGCAGCATGAAATTGGCCTCTTCGTCCGTATTGACCCGGATGCGCGTGGCGGTCGCATCCTCAAGCAACTGGTACGCCGCCAGGATGGCGCCGCCCATCAAAAGCCCGAGCAAGGCCATGTACACGAGCATCTCGACCAAAGTAAAACCGGCGCGGCGCGGTGTAGAAGATCTCATGAGTCGCAGGTTTCAGAGGTATTATTCTTAATAACGCGAAAAGCATCGTTGGATTCGTTGGAGGTGTAAACAAAATTATCCATATAATCCAACCCTGTGGTGTGCTGGGAAAAGTTGTAAATATTGCAAGCGGAAGGCGCGACTATGTTCGTCGGGTCTGAGATGATCCACACATGGAAACCGTCGTTAGGATCGTTGATCGCAAGGAATGCGAATTTGCCGCTCACAGCTATGCCCGAGACCTCCGTGCCGGGATTTAACTTCAAACGCTTGCCGCCAAGCTCCGCCGGCGCTGCGGGACTGGTCACGTTCAGTATCACGAAATCCCTTTCTTTGGCGCCAACCGCCCGTTCGCGACCGACGTACAAACGGTTGCCGACCAGAGCCAAGCTGGTAGCATCCATGTTGCTCGGGTTGCCGTCGGTATCTCTAATGTTGAACACGGCCGCCTGGGACATTGAGCCGGGACTCGAGATATCTATGACTGTGATTTCGGCAGTGTCCGCAGATGTCGCCAGGTAAGCATAACCGTCGCCGTCCACTTCTACCGCATTCACGTCACGGCCGAGCTCGATGCCGCCAAGCTGGTTCGGATTTTCAGGATTGGACACGTCAAACACGAAGAATTCCGGCCCATCCGGATCGCTCGCCGTGCCAATATATACGCGGTCTTCCACCGCGAAGTCCTCATCGTGGTAATAGGCGATGCTGATCGCTGACGCGTCCGCGCCACTGAGCGAACTGGAAGCCACGAGGTGCGGGTCGGTCGGATCGCTCACATCGATGACATGCAGTTGGTTCACGCTGTCATTGTTCGCGGCGAAAGCGTAATCCCCGGCAACATCCAGGGCGTTCAGGCCCGGACCGGTGCTGGTGCTGCCTAAAATAGAAAGGTTTTGCGGATCATTGATGTCTATGGCCCAAAAGTCATCGTTCGCATCCGGGCTTTTTCTAGCGGTTATAAAAGCGACCTTGTTCCCGCCACGCTTAACGACATCCACATCGGTGGCGTCATTGCCGGCGGGACTGATATCTATAGAATTGGCCGTGTCCGGATTCTCCCAGTCGTCTTCCGGCGGTAGCGCGCTGCAATCCCCGCCCAGCGCGAAAAGCTCCTGCGGCGAGACCACCACGCTAGTCAGCTCCACCTTCTGCGGCCGCAGAAGGTCCACCTGCCAGGTGATAGTGCTCGTAACCGCCTTGGCGCAGGGCGAAATGTCCAGGATGCCGATTTGCTTGGTGTATATGCTGTTGTATTCGCCTTCGCTCAAGGCGAGCAGCTCCGCCGGGCTGGAGCTCACCGCGTCAAAATCCGCCAGTGCGGCGGCCCGAACCTTTTCGAGTTCCCGGGTGGCTTTGTAGAAGGCCTGGTGGTCCAGCTCCGTGTCCACGGTCACGCCCTGGTTGCCGAAGGCCACGGAGATGGCCGCGGTGATCGCCAGAATAATGACCGAAAAGGCAATGAGTATCTCCAGCGTGCCGCTCCCCCGCCGCCTGCCCCGATTTTTACCAATCCACGCGTCCCTCATCATTTATATAAATTACCTTGTCGCTCCCGTTTTGACCAATGGTGATGGTCGTCGAGGCGGAATCCCCGGAAAGCTGTTCGAAAACCACGGGGTTTGCCGACCCGCCCTCGCAATCCATACCGTCCACGCTGACGCCGCTGCCCGCGGCCACTGTTTCGTTCGTGGCAGCGCCAGAGTCGTACGAAGAACCGCGGAACAGGACGTAGTTTGGGTCGTCGTAGCACACACCATGCTCGCTTTGACGCAGGTTCACCAGCGCCCGCTCCCGGGCCTTGAGGAGCAGGGACACCACGATGTCGCGCTCGTCGTTCACCAGCGTGTGGCGATAGAAGTCCATGCTCATAAAAAGACCGAGGCCGATGAGCATCGCCACGATGGCGGTGGTCACCAAGAGCTCGATCATGGTGAAGCCGCGCCGGCCGCCGCGCCGGGACCCCGAGCTACGGATGCAGGTTCTGGGTAATCTCATATATTGGCGTGATGACCGACACCGCCACGAAGCCGACCAGGATGCCCATGAAGATCATGAGGACGGGCTCCAGGGAACCGGACAGGTTTTTTGTGGCCTCGTCCACGTCCGCCTCGAAGAGCTCCGAAAGGTAGATGAGGGTCTCCGACAGGTTGCCGGTGGTCTCGCCGATGCCGACGAGCTGGGGCAGGATGTCCGGAAAAAGCCCGGGGTGCCGCTCCAGATGCTTCGAGATGCGCTCGCCGCGGGTGGTCGTTTCGACCATGGCCCGGATCTCTTTGCGGTACCGCAGATTGTTGGTGGTATCGGCAGTGATGCCGAGGGCGTCGTTTATCTTCAAACCGCTCTTCAAAAGCAGGCCGAGCGTGCGGCAGAAGTTGGTCAGGTTGTAGTTCTGGGCGATACTGCCGAGCAGCGGTGTTTTCAGCACTATCTGGTCCACGCCGTAATGGAAGGCCTTGGACCGGCGCATCAGTATGAAAAAGAGGATGACGGCGCCGATGATGCCCAGGATCAGATGGATGCCGTAGCTGCGCAGGAAGTCGCTGGTCGCGATCAGCGCCCGCGTGGTGAAGGGCAAGACCACGTTCAAGCTGGTGAAGATGGGCTGCAGCTTGGGGAAGATGAAGACCGTGAGCAAGCTGGTGAGGAGTAGGGTGGCGATGGTGATGAAGATCGGGTACACCAGCGCGCTGACCACTTTCTGGCGCAGGGCGTGCTTCTTCTTGAGCTCCTCCGCCAGGTAGATGAGATTCTGGTTCAAAATGCCGCTCGTTTCCCCTACCTTGATTATGTTCACCGCAAAGTCGCCGAAAACATTGCTGAACTTGGCCAAGCTGGTGGAGAGATACTGGCCGTTCGACACATCTTCGATGACCACGTCGAACATTTTGGCCTTGGCGCGGTTCTTGCCCTGGCGGCGCAGCACTTGCAAACTGTCCAAAAGCGGCACGCCGGCGCCGGTCAGGAAGGACAGACGCTTGATGAAAAACATCTTCTCCTTCGTGGAGAAGCGGACGTACGGGACCTTTTTGCCCGAAGCGCGCTTCGGGAGAATGGTCGCGAACCTTTTATTCATGTATGACGCGCATTATCTCCTCCAGGGTCGTCTCGCCGGAGTGGGCCTTCTCGAAACCGGATTCCACCATCGTGGTCATGCCGTTCTTCATTGCTATGGCCTTGATGTCGTTCGCGGAGGCCTTCTTCAGGATGGCCTCGCGGATCTCGTCGTCCACCACCAGCACCTCGTGAATGCCGATGCGGCCGTAATAGCCGCTGTCGTTGCAGGCCTCGCAACCCTTGCCGTAGAAGAACTTACCGTCCAGTTTCTCGGTGTTCTTTGGCAGGACCTCGGTCAAGCTCTCGCGCTCCGCGGCGGTTATTTTCTTCTCGGCCTTGCACTGCTGACAGATGCGGCGCACCAGGCGCTGGCCGATGGCCACGTTGACCGTGGAGGCCACCAGGTAGGATTCAATCTTCATGTCCAGGAGGCGCGGCAAGGTCGTGGCCGCATCGTTGGTATGCAGGGTGGACAGCAAGAGGTGGCCGGTGAGCGAGGTGTTCACGGCGATGCCGGCGGTCTCCTCGTCGCGGATCTCGCCGACCATGATGATGTTCGGGTCCTGGCGCAGGATACTGCGCAGGCCGCTCGCAAAGTTCAGGCCGGTGCGCGGGTTCACCTGGATCTGCTTGATACCCGTCACCGCGTATTCCACCGGGTCCTCGATGGTGATTATAGAAACGCTGCGGGTGTTGAGCATCTTCAGCAAAGTGTACAGAGTGGTCGTCTTGCCACTGCCGGTCGGGCCGGTGGCCAGGATCATGCCGTACGGCCTGCGGATGGCGTTAATAAGCTTCTTGCGGTTCTCCTCGCTGAAGCCCAAGCCCTCCAGGGTGAATTCCTCCTCCTGGTCCGCCAGAAGGCGCATGACCGTGTTCTCCTCGTGGAAGGTCGGCACCACCGAGACGCGCACGTCAATCGGCTTTTTGTCTTCGCGCAGCTCGTAGCGGAAGCGGCCGTCCTGCGCGGTCTGGTGCTCGTCGGTCCGGAGGTGCGCCAGGATCTTGATGCGCGACAGGGCCTCGGCGTACATCGCGCGCGGGAAGATTTGCACGTCCTGCAGGACGCCGTCGATGCGGAAACGGATCTTGACGTCGCCCTCGTCCGGCTCCAAGTGGATGTCGGAGGCGCGCATATGGTATGCGTCCTCGATCAGGGCCTCCACGAAGCTGATGATGGAGATATCCAGCCCCCGTTCCAGCTCTTTTCCGACGTTGGTGGCGATCATTGAAATTCGTTAGATACTATCATATTTACTCAAAAAAGTCAATATAGCGTACCCAAGCGCGCTATTTTCAAGCGTGAGCCCATATTATATACCCTATGATATACTGGGGCCAATGGCATTCGACGCGCAAG
>C687J35174_10002052_pt1 | contig 28745 bp, 38 predicted proteins | sample RifCSPhighO2_01_FD_35174 | JGI IMG/M metagenome (IMG submission 35174) | reverse complement strand
GAAAAATAAATACAAAAGGGTCCCGCCAGCGGCGGGACAGGTAGCGGAGAAAGCCAAATGCTTAAAAATTGAGCCTTTGGCGTTCTCCACTATTCGTCATAGCTGTTCTAACCCAGCTGACTGTAAAACAAAAACAAAAATCTTTGTATATAAAATAAAATAAATACAAAACAAAAGTTTGTTAGGTTGCGCAAGCGACCACAAGAACAGTGAAGAACCTCACACTTATATAGCGGTTAGATATATAGGCGTTCTTTCTACGGCATCTACAATATGAATGTTGGCCTCTGCTTTTCCTTTTTTGGATAAGCGGGGACGAGCTTCAGTAGAAGCCGCTCACAGGGCGGATCTCGTCACATAATATTTTATTTACGGGCGGTATGATCCGCTCTGTATCCACTAAATAGTTAGTTGACATACAGAGCCAAAGTTGAACCTAGGCTTTTTTTGTTGCTCCGACGTCGGGTTATCGAGTCGGAGCAAGTCCGACCTAGCGTCGGACTTGGCTAAAAATTTAAACGCTTGATATAATGATGACATATGAATAAATCACTAATGGAAGAAAACAAGGTCAAACTACTAGCAGAGCAAAAACAACTGCGAATAACTCTTGGCCACGAAGGCAAGCTTGAAGGGAAGGGAGAATTTCCCGGCGAATATAAACCTACCTTTACCGAACTTGGCAGTGAAGAAGGCGAGAACGCTTCCGAGGTTGAACAGTTCGCCAACGATCTTTCACTAAGTCAAGATTTGGAAGCGCGTCTTACGAAAGTTGAGGCCGCGCTAAAACGGATTGCCGATGGATCATATGGTAAATGTGTGGGGGGAGACGATATCGATGAGGCCAGACTCCGAGCTGAGCCGGCGGCGGAGACTTGCATCAAACATAGTAAATAGTTTTGATGCACAGGAAAATTTTTCTTTTAATTTTACTTGATCAAATCACGAAGCTAATTTTCTGGGGTCGTGATTTTTTTATAGGCTTGCTTCATATTCACCCAGTAAAAAATTTCGGGATATTTTTTTCCTTTAACTTTGGTCTACTTAATAATTTAATAATCATCCTGGCTGCCCTGGGATTTTTTATTTATTATTATTTCAAGCACCGTCGCGGTTTGAAATTCCTCGGACAATCGTCAGCGGTTTTGATTTTTGCCGGCGCGATTTCAAACCTCGCCGACAGGATCTACCTTGGTTACGTTCGAGACTTTTTAGATTTGGGCTGGGCATTTACTTTTAACTTTGCTGATGTGTTGATTGCATTGGGACTATTTTTGTTATTGTTAACTAATAGTTCCGCGAGTGATAAAATAGAATTATGAAACAAATTCTAGGGATTGATGTGGGGGGGACGAAAATCGCTGCAGGTCTTGTGGATAAGTCCTTTCGAGTCAGCAAAATTAAGGTTTTGCGCACTTCTCAGACGGATCTGATTAGCCAGCTTCGGGATCTGGTTTTGTCTTATCATAATTTTGATGCGATTGGGATCGGGGTTCCTGGTCAGGTCTTATCTTCTGGCTTAGTAGTTCATCTGCCGAATATTCAACATCTAAAGTTGGTTAATTTAAAACAAGTATTCCAAAAAAAGTTTTGTGTTCCGGTTAATGTGATGAATGACGCGAAAGCGTTTGCTTTGGCGGAAGCGATTCTGGGTAGCGGAAAAAAATTTAATATTGTCGTGGGTGTTATTTTAGGCACCGGCATTGGGGTGGGGATTGTCATGAATAAGAAAATTTATTTTGGTGCGAATTCGATCGCCGGCGAAATGGGACACTTTGTGATTCCGAATGGAAAAACCTTCGAGCAGTATGTGAAACGGGCGGGTAATTTTAAAAACGCCAGATACGCCCGCAAGTATTTGGAATTATTATTATATTTCATTACCCGATCGTTCGACCCAGAAATAATCATTGTTGGCGGGGGCTGGTCGAGACTGAAGGGTATGCAACAGTTATTTGATGAACTGATTAGAAACAATCAGCGTTTCCAAATCAAAACTCTCGTTAAGATTTCCCAACTCAAGCACGCAGGAATAATTGGCGCCGTCTTGCCCTTGTTTCGGAAATAAAATATAATAGTTTGATTGCGGGCCTGTAGCTCAACTGGTTAGAGCATTCGGCTTATATCCGAACGGTTCCTGGTTCAAGTCCAGGCAGGCCCACCAAAAATTATTCTACCTTGGGGCGATACTGAATTGCTTCCGCCAAGTGCGGAATTTTAATATCCTCTGAACCTTCGAGGTCTGCGATTGTTCGTCCAAGTTTTAAGATCCGATGATAAGAACGCGCGGATAGATACATCTTAATCACGGCAGATTTCATAAAATTTTGACCACTATCATCAAGTTTACAAAACTCCCTGATTTCTCGAATCCCCATTTCTGAATTAGTTTTTATATTTGGGTATTTGGCAAATCGCTTAGTTTGAACATTGCGCGCAGTTTGCACGCGTTTTTGTATATCTGCAGATGATTCGGTTAGATCATCAGAAGCCAGTTTTTCATACTCCACCCTGCCGACCTCGACGCAAAGATCAATCCGATCAAGGAGAGGACCTGAGATTTTTTTTTGGTACTTCATGATTTGTGATGGTGAACAAGTACAGGTTTTGCCCGGATCGGAATAATAGCCGCAAGGACAGGGATTTTGGGCAGCAACCATCGTGAATTGGGCGGGAAAAGTCAGGGTGGCGGCAGCGCGGGCAACCGTAACCACCCCATCTTCTAAGGGTTGTCTTAAGTTTTCCAAAGCCGACCGGCCAAATTCAGGGAATTCATCTAGGAATAGCACCCCCCGATGAGCTAAGGATATTTCACCGGGTTTGGGCATCGAGCCACCGCCCACTAAAGCGATGGACGAAGAAGTATGATGAGGATGGCGAAACGGTCTGGTGGTGACCAGATTCTTGTTCGAATGCAGCAAGCCCGCCACGCTGTAAATTTTAGTTATTTCTAGCACCTCGCTGACCGTGGGTTTGGGTAAAATAGAGGAGAGGGCTTTCGCCAACAAGGTTTTGCCTGTACCGGGGGGTCCGGAAAGCAGGAGCTTATGTTCCTAATTGAACTTGCTTCATCATTTTCAAGGATTTTGCTGTTTTTGAAGGATTTTAGATAATCGCTGTCAACCAATGGTATCTCTGCGTCTATCTCAAATCTCTTGTCCTGCAAAACTATCTTGCTAACCAATAGCCGCAATAGTTGTTGTTTCTCTGTAAAGCTCATTTTCTCTAATTTGGCTTTTACAATCGCACAGTATGCTATGACGGACTTTTCAGCGTCTTCGGGTAAAACCTTGCTTAGCTTGGCTAATAATTCATCACGTTGCTGAATAAAGACGGCTCTTTCCTGGCGAATTTTAGTCATCTCTTTATTCAACTGCTCAAGCGTAATCACCTTATGCCTGTAAGCCTCCAAGACCCGTTCTTCTTCTTGGTCGTAGCTGTTAACCTGCTTTGCTAATTCGTCTATCTGCCCCCGAATTTTGTCTTCTTCCGAATATCGAGAAGATTTAATTTTTTTGACCTGTTCCACAATCAATCTGGGATTCTGTATTGCTCTAGTCAATGCTTCCCATACAGGCTGGTCAAGTTTAGAAGTCGTTATGGTCGGTGCAAAGCACGTTCTTGGTTCTGGGAATGTCTTGCCCCTGTTTCCGCAACGATAGTAAGTTTTCCCGTGGCACGGTATGCCCTGATAAAGACATCCGCACAAACCGCAATACACCCTGCCTCTAAGCAAGTATTCCCGCTTACCGTTTCTGGGAGAAAACGACAAATTATTTGTTATTGATTTTTGAACTAAATCAAAAGTCTTATCGCTGATAATTCTCAAATGTTCAGGTAAGGGTATGAGTATCCATTCTTCGATTGGTCTTGTCCGTCTGCCTGATTTTAACTGTTTGCGAGGCTTCAAATCAGTATTGATGTGTTTGTCAGTTTCAACACATTCTTGCTTGTTGTAATACAGCTTGCATATATAATCAGTTCTATGCAGGATTCTTAGAACCGTGCTTTTCGCCCACTTCGTATTTTTTTTCTTGGTTGGAATTTTTCTTCTCGTTAATTCTCTAACAACTTCTCTGGCGGTTTTCTTTTCATAGGCTACCCAATTAAACATCATTTTAACGACTTCGGCTTCAGATGGAACCACTTCATAATAACCGAATATATTTTTGCTCTTATCACCTTTGATGTATCTATAACCATAAGGCGGTCTGCTCCCGACAATTTTTTTCAGCACCTGAGCTTTATACATTCGCCCTCTCCGAGTTCTTCCCGCTATCATTTCTTTCTCAAACTCCGCATACGACCCCAAAATGTTTATGAGTAAATTCGTTTGGGGGTTCTGCTCGCCAGGATGCTTTCGAAAAATTACCCGCACGCCCTTACGCCTCAGGTCTTTTATTATGATTCCTAAGTGGGTATTGTCCCTTGAAAGCCTGTCTACATCATTGACCAATACGGCCGAGAATAAACCCCTAGTCGCATCCTCTCTTAACTTATCTAACGCCGGACGGTTTAAGATGCCTCCGCTCCAACCATCATCAAGATATTTATAATCATTGATTAGCGAATACTCTCCCTTGCTCTCTTTAGCCAATTTTTCTAACTCGTCGACTTGGGAGTCGATATTTTCCTTCTTTTTCTGCTCTTCCGTTGAAACACGACCATAAATTGTAACATTCATAATTCTAATCTTCAGGTCTTCCGCTTTTCCGAATGTCGTATTATAATACAGACAAACGGTTAGGCGTTACGACGCTTAATTGGTTTCCGCTAAAGACCTACTGCTTATCGGCTTGGGTCTTTTGCTTTTTTGCGACCTTTGCTTGCCTTCTCTTGTCCGCCTGTTGGCAAAATTTTTCATTATACTTGTCAATCTTGCCTCGGACGAACCACCCAGTTGATAACCTTTGCATAAAATGCTCATAAATTATTTACTTTCTTGATTACTTTAATGACTGCTGGATAATCCAGCGACTAAGTTTATTTACCTCCTGCGCTATTTCCTCATACACCCTCCTTATTTTTTCCTGCTCAAGCGGCTTGTCTTCGTAAACAATTGTCCCGAACCTGTCGAACGTTCTGCCGGAAATGATGTCTGCCTTGAAATTTATCCAGCTTCTGCAATAAAACAACGTCTGCTTCAGTTTAGTTTCCATCATCTCACTCGTCATGTTTCCCCACGCCGCTTTAATCGCCGCCGTGACTTGCGGCTTTTTCAGCAATATCGGCACAATTCCCGAACAATGGCTGTCAATCGTTTCTATCGGAATGTCCGACTCGTCAGGTTGGTCTGATATTTCTTCGGCCTTGACCGTCGGCTCTGGGAAATAATTTTCCAACTGCTTGACGGTGAATTGTTTTCGCTTGAAGCGGTCAGTCCATATATGGGCAACTATTTCCAACGTCCATAAGTCACCACGCATACCTCCCATCGCCTTACGCTTGCGGATGGCTCCCACCAGCTCGGCTTCTTTTTTAGATAACCCTGTCGTGTCAGTCGGCAACTTGTTGATGTCCTTCTTGTGGTAAAGATAAGGAACATATCCTCCGCCGTCATAGTCTCGCACGGGACAGAGAGCAAGCTGTTGGACGATTTCAAGAGCAAACTGGCAATCGGCTTGGATTTTTTCTTTCGTCATTGCCGCTATCCGTTTTTTGGAGCCGTACTCTCTGGCAAGCTCCACGATTTTGCCGGTGGCTGGCAAAACTAGGCAATCTTCTGCGGCTATTACCACTATGCGACGAAGGAATGACTGCGGGTCCTGCCGGAATAGGGCCTTGGTTATCTTCAACGCCCTTTGTTCATCGTTCCTCCTAATAGCTTTTTGCAACCCTGATGTCAACAAGTTCGTGGGGAAACCGTTGTGTTCTGGCATTTCGTTTCCAAACAAAGTTTGATTCTTAGCCTTGCCCATAAATTTTTGCTTTCTCCCTCCTGCGTTGGTGGTTTATGATTGAATCATAACTTTTGACCACATGACCGCAAGTAAGAGAAACAAAATTATCCTTTGGCTTCTTTGGGTGGTTGGGCTTTGGTTTGATTAGCCCCCGACGTTCGTAATTTTCGATTTACCGCTTATGACGGCAGGGATGCGATTGTTGGAGTGGTAGGACAGAACCAAGCCCGCCACCGTCCTCCTATGGATTTTGAAACCTTGTGCAAAAATTATGATTTATTTCCCTTAACCCACTTTTGCACCCTAAACGCAAGACTAAACCCTTAATTTTGACAGTCTCTTTCTTCCATAAGTTCACAGGCTTATACAGTCATGTACAGGCAAATTCTTAATTTTTTACAATCTCATTTTCCATAAAATTCTGCGTCGTCTGCGTCGCTGTGCGTCGTTTTTCTCAAGAAACAACAAATTCATAAATTCACAGGCTCGTACAGGCGTGTACAGGCCAAATCTAAATTTCCTACAATTTCATTTTCCATAAATTTTATTGTCGTTCTTGTCGCAATACGTCGTATTTCTCAAGAAACAGCGACATTAAATTGGCGGGACGGACAGGTTTTAACTCTAATCTGAATATATTACTTAATTCGTTTAAGTGAGCACTTTGATGTTGTGGCGGCGTTTACGCCGCCTCTCTCTTTACTTATCTTTTCTTTACTTCGTCTAGGTCTAGGTTTAAGTATCAGTCTAAATATAGAGGGTTGTGAACGAACTATTATTCAAGCTGACCTTGACCTTTAATTGACGGGGCATTTTGCTTGTCACTGTTGTGATTCGAGGACGAAAGTTGTGATGAGTTTGGCGGAACAAGGGTTCGTTTGCGTCTAAGTTTAGGTCTAGGGTCGGGGTCATCTATAACTTTTCTCTCTCCCGTAACCCTGTCAATCACTTGTATTTGCCCGCTCGACAGCATGAGTGGGCATGGATATACGGGAAATGCTCCACCACTTCCCCGATGGGGCTTGAAATATACCCACTTGTGCTTCCGTAGTGATGAGAGGATTTTTCTGGCATTGTCATATTTTATTAACGGTTTGAATTGAGAAACCATGTCTGGATAGTTAACAACGCTTCTGCCCTTAGTAGGATTGGATTTTTGGTATATCCATATAAGCACCGCCCACTCGGAAAGTGTAATTTCGCCACACAAAAACGCTTCGTATGTCTCGTTAGGAATCATCGTGAAGTCTTTCATAACATTTCATCTCATCTTTCTTAATAATTTAGTTCTCCGAGTGGATGATGCTTTTTATCGTCTGAATTGCATCAATCAATTTTTTTGCGTCCATAATGACCTTGTTTTGATAATATCCGCCGACTACCTGTTCGCATTTCTTTGGATTTTCAAAATTAAAATAACACTTGCCATTGCTCCACTCCGATGACGAAATCACCTGACCGGAAGCGTAAAGCACGGCGGCTATGTAGAAATCTTTGGTTTGATATGATTTAGTTTGCATGACATTTCCATAAATTTGTTAAGATTTGCGTAACGACTGGGAATTAAAGTTTTTTTAGTTACGATGAAACTATTCCCCTAAAAGAATCTTAAAGGCCTCAAGGATTTTATCTTCTGAATCTTGGCTGGCAACGTGATTCCAGCTAATTTCGAATTCTTCTTTGGACATAAAATTACAATGCTAATTAAAAACCGACACAAGGCTTGAGTTCACGGTCAGATGAATGCTCAAGCCCTCTATCGGGTCTTTGACCGTGAATTAAATCACTGATTAAAAATAAATTTGCAAAAATAAAACTACATCCAGTATAAGATGTAGCCTATAAAAGTGTCGAAGTCAGTTAAGCCAGACTTAAGTGTCTTTTTCTATAAATTCCTTGAACCTTCGTATTAACTTTGAAATATATGAAGTGTCGTATGTTATTCCGAATTCTTTTTTTATACTTGTCTTTATATCCTTATGTTTAATCCCATTTAGTGCCTGTTCATGTGCGAATTTGGCAATTATCCAGTTCGTTGATTTTCTTGAACGCCTATTTGCAACATAATTGGGTAAAAAATGTTGGAATTTTTTAATCATAGGCCACAAATCAAGCCAATCTTCCTGGGTAGTCGAGGGGTTTAGATTATTAACGGTAACTCTCAAGTCCTTTGTGTGAAGCTGAACCGAAAGCTCGTTTTTCGGCTCGATGTTTCTTATACGTTCGCTTTTTGCAAAATAATCCCACAAAAATAATATATTATAAACCGGATTTGATTTTAGGCCCTCCTTCTTAAGTAAATTTAGGTCTGAAATAATTGCTTCGCCATTTTTATAAAAGACTTTATTTTCCCATGCTCTATATTCCTTATAAATATCAAAACCGTTCTCTGGGACTCCCCACTTTTTTCGTAATTTAATTATGCCCGATTGAAAATCCGATTTATATCTCAATAATTCAAGTTTGCTAATCGGGGTGGATTTCTTTTTTTTCAATGTTATTCAAAATAATAATTCTGACCGCAACTATTCTTTGAATTTTATTTAGTAATACTCGGCTTGCTTAATCCGCCCTTACGCCCAGCTCTTGCCGCTTTCTTTCTGTCATTGGCAAAGTTGCCTGGGTTATTACGCTTGCCCTGGGCCTTGCCGCCTTTCCTACCCGATTCGGCGTGTCCTTTTGAATTTCCGTACCAAGCCATAAAAATTTATTCCTTAAATTCCCAATTATTTTCATACTGCTCGACTGTCGGAGTTGGAATTGCGTATTGTTCGGCTTTCAAACCGATACGAAACATACGCATTGGGTTATCATTGCCTCCGTTGCTCCTGAATAACTGATGTTGCACCTTAACGTATTCAGCCACCGCTTTGCTTGGGACGATAAAGAAACGAAAGACGTTAGTATCTCTGCCAATGTTGACGAAGCAGTAAAAAAGATTAGGGCTGGTTATGGTTTCGTGCTTATCACCCATAATCCAGGCACTGACTATCTTGCCAAACAATTTGGAATTTGAACCTTGAGAGCGTGAGCTGGCAAAGTTGGTTTTAACCTCCAACTGATACATTTGATGATTCTTGGGATTGGAAACCAAAATATCAACGCTTTTGGTATGACCCAAGGTCATGTTTGCGTCGTAACCACGCAAGGCCAGTTGGGAAAGCACGGCAAATTCGCCAGCCAGGGATATGGAATTCTTGTTGATTTTGTTCTCAAGGTCTTTTGCCATAGATAAATTATATCCCGATTTCAGATTAAATTAAATAGCTGCCGTTTCTTCTGAAAATGGTTACACGTAACTAATAAACCGTGAAGCCCCAAGATTCGCTGTATTTTGCTAATCGCTTGCCTGATTGCCAATCATAAATGTCCACCCAGTAAAGGTTGGTTCCCTTCTTGTAGCCGACATAGTAGGCAAAGGCTTTTGCGGCGGTTTCCTTGGCTTCAATGTCCTGGGCATCCCAATATGGCTTGCTTACATAGACCTGGTTTAGGCTTGGGTCTGTTTTCTTGACCAGTCCCGCCTTGGTTAAATCTTCCATCGCTTTTTCAACCTTGGCGAAGTCTACCGTGGATTGCTGGGGAGTGGAAACCGAAGAGGATTCATTTCCGCCTAGAGACATAACTGCAACTGAAACTATTATTATGAAAAAAATAGCCGAGAATAAAATTAAACAGCTTCCCGTTCCCAACTTTTGATGCAAAATCCTTTTTGGCTTGTCTACTGACAATGAAGGATTGTTGGCAGGATTCACCAAATTACTTTTGCAATGCTTGCAAATTTTAGCTTCGTTTTGAATCTCCTCCGCACAATATGGGCATTTCATAAATTTTTTCTTTCTCTGGAGGTGGGCAACATAAAGCCCCCACCAGTGATGCCTTACGGCACCTATATGGGTTTCCCCATATAACCTGAAACAGGACCTGGTGAGGGTTCAATATGTTTCAGGTTTTGAGTCCATGTCTTTCAATCAAAAAATTGAAAGATTTAGGTCTTATTAAATTGTGATGTTATTATATCATTTTATATGGTTTGTAAATAGTGCTACAATATAGAAAATCCTTATGAGTAAAAGTAAATATAGTGAGGCACAAATAAAAACTATGCTGGATATGAGGTGGGGGCGAAATGGCTATCACCGTCATACTTTGGAAGAAATAGGTAACAAGTTTAATGTGTCCAGAGCAAGAATTCACCAAATACTACGGCCTGATGGGTTAAGGGGAGAGTCAACGGGAAGCTCGGAAGTTTTTACCTGCCCCCAGTTAGTAAAGCAGCCTTGGTTTCCCATTAAATCAGTTATTACCTTGAGGAAGCTGATTGATGGGGGCAAAATAAAAGCACAACTCTCTAACCCCACGACGAAAATAAAACGCTACCTTATAGATAAGGCAGATGTTATGAGGTATTTAGATTCGGTAACTAAACCGTCCAACTATGAATAAGAATAAAATTAAAATTACTGGTGCAGACCCCGAAGAAACTTTACATAAATCCTTAGCTACCAAGGATGTTTATTTCTATACCGATGGAGAAAATGGATTTGAGTTATTATCTAGAGAAATATTTAAGAAAAAGAAGATAGTTTTACATTACCCGTATAACCGCAAGACTGGAGAGAATAAATACAAATTTATTCAATGCATTGAGTACCACGAGATGCCCGAAACCCTACCCAGGGGATTTCTAAAAACTTGGGCAAATGGTTATGGATTTACTAGAGAATTAAGTCCGCTAATTTACTTCCTTGAAGAGAAGTGCCCCATCATCTCAAATATAATTGTATCTTCTAAATTAGCTAGTGAATTTTTTCCCAATAGAAACAAAATTGTATTTAACGCTTCAGATTTAGATAAGGCCTACAACCGTATCTCACCACTTCTTAAAAGACACAGACAAGAGATTAATATTCTTGCCAGTGATATTCTTCATTCAATATTTCCTAAGAAATTTGAAATTGAAGATAAAAAATATGTAACTGGCTCCCTAGGCAACTACATTGAAGAGAACCGATTAACGAATGAAAAACTCTCTGATTATGATATTGACAAGATAACACAGCTTATTCAGACACTGCCAAATTCAAATGTGTCTCACGAAAAAGTTATAGCTACAAAGGAAGCTATTGATAAGGTGTTCATCGAAACTATTTTAGAAAATTTTAATGCTTTAATTGAACAAAAGACTGAAACAGAAACGCTGGAAAAAAAATGGCAGGCGTTTTTCAAAGAGAACGGCTGGATATTCTCTCAGCTCTTTTCTTACCCGATGGTTATTTTTAAAAACCAAGCCTATGTAGGCGGCAAAAGTTTCGAAAACAAAGGTGGTAAGTACGCAGATTTTATTTATAAAAGCGAGTTCTCAAAAAACTTAGCCATAATTGAAATTAAAACTCATAAAAGTAAGCTTCTTGAGGGAAGACCTTATCGTGGCAAGGACGTGTTTTCAATCAGTAGAGGTTTAAGCGGAGCAATCAACCAGGTGCTAGACCAGAGACATACTCTCCAAAAAGATTTTTACTCAGTTATGAACGGCGAGGATATAGAATCGTTTAACTCAAAATGCATTGTAGTGGCTGGGAATGTCTCTGATTTAAAAAAACCACAACTAAAATCTTTTGAACTTTTCAGGAACAGTAATAAAGATGTTGAGATTGTCGGTTTTGACGAGCTACGGCGTAAGATTGAAATTATCCTTAAGCTCTTCTCTACAACTCCTGCATCAAAAGGCTAATCACTTACAACCTATATTTATAATAAACCTATTATTTTATGATGAATAAATTTTTGAGATATATGTCATGTGTATTTTTACCATAGCTCACCACTAAACCGTAGTGAGAAGTTTTATATTTATTTCTAAGATGCCACATATCTACCAACCTGACTTCTATTCCAGTGTTTCTACAAATAGTTCTATAGATATCCTGCAAATCATTATGGTTTAGTTTTCCTTTGAGTCGAGGCGGTTGTATAGGCAATGTAAACTTTTTCTGCATGCCCTAATCATACCTGAAAATTACCTAAGTTTGTATTTCCTGTAAGTATAAAGAGAAGAAGTTGGATGCCTAACAGGAGCTTTTAAACTTAACCATTAAGTGCTAGAATAGAGAAACAAAAATAAGATTTTATGCAAGTTGTAGACACTTACTCATTCAAAGGCGGAGAAAAATTTATAAAAGTAAAACACCCAAAAGAATTGAGGGAAGTTTTGGGTGCAATTGAAAGTTTAGATGCTACTGTCTGTTTGGTAAAGGAAAGTCAAGAAAAAACGATGAAGGGTAAACTTTTATTTTCTCCTTCTACTATGAATAAGTTGCTTAAAACCACTATGCATGCAAAGGGTTGGACTGAAAAAGCGGTGGGGAAGAAGAAGGCTTTTACCGAACCTCGTCACGCATTCGGTAATAATAGGTTTAGAGAAATGGACGGGATAAAAAATAATGTTGGTTTGGAAATCCAGTTTGGGAAATACGCTTTTATGGGTTATGATATTTTTTCCAAGATGGTGATTTTTAATAAAGTAGGTTTGATTGAATGTGGAATTGAAGTTGTGCCTGGACATAAATTAGCCAGACAAATGTCGACTGGTGTTTCTGATTTTGAACAACTTTTAGTAGACTTTGAATTCCGGGGTGAAAGCAATATCGATATTCCAGTATTTGTAATTAGTCTAGGACTTACTCCAGAAGAAGAAATTAAGTGTTCAAAACTTCGAAAACTTTTTGAAACTGATAGAGAAGCGGCCTTAAAAATACTTAAACTAACAACTTATAATGGTTCACCTCCTGGACCCAAACAATTTTAACCTTGCTTTAGTAAATTCTTCAGGTGTTTTTGATAAATTGGAATTTTCTGCTTTATAAACTTCAGTTCCCATAATTCGCCGTTTCAGTGTTCCATTGACGGCTTTTATAATTCTATCTTTTGCAATGTCTAGGTATTCTTCCATTATGTCAGAACCATATGCCTTTCTATTATGCAAAACGGCAGCACACAAAGCACTTCCGACACCTGCATATGGGTCGTAAACTATATCGCCTTCGTTGGTCATTGATAAAACCAATCTTTCTACTAACTCTATTGGAAACTGACAAGGATGAGAAGTTTTTTCTGGATGATTGCTTTTAACATTTGGGATTTCCCATACGTCTGACGGATTTTTACCTAAGGGGTTGCCAGAAAATTCTCCGTGCTTCCCATTTTTTTTGAAATTCTTTTTGCCAGGGTATTTTTGTGGCACACGGATTGGGTCTAAGTTAAAAGTATAATCATCAGTTTTTGTGAACCATAAAATACTTTCGTGGCGACCTGAAAATCTGTAGGTTGAATGCAGTCCGTGACCGAAATGCCAAATGATTCTGTTTCTTAGTTTCAATCCAAACTTCTTACCAATCGGATATAGAAGAGTGTCCAGTGGAAAAACTTCTCCATCTTTAGCGATATGATTCCCGACTTGCCAACACAAGCTTCCCTGGTCATCTAAAATTCGAACACATTCCTTGAACGATTCTTCCTGCTCGGCCAGATATAAATCAAGGTCTTTTCTTTTTTCGTATGCTTTTCCTATATTGTAAGGAGGAGATGTAATTACAAGTTTGACTGATTTGCTTGGTAAGGATTTCATAAAATCTAATCTGTCCCCATGAAACAAAACTACATCGGAGGCATCAGAATATTTCTCTGAAAATTTTAACTTATTTTTGGGAAGTAAGTTTAGGTTTTCTGTTGTCATATTTTGAATTTTATCACATTATTACGGCTAACTAAAGTTAATTGATTCAAAGACCTTATAGTATCGTGGTAAATCTGCCTTCTGCTTTATATTATCATTGTATACTTCAAGCATTTGGATACTTTTATGTCTTGTATACCGACTCACTTCCAGCAAATCTCCCTTGTAGCTGTTAATCAATGCCGTAGCGAAATAATGTCGGAAGCCGTGAACACATCTTTCAATATCCAAACTTTTAAGGCTCTTCTGCACAATCTGTCTTAGTCCTCTGGTTGTCAGGCGATGGTTTCTACTACCGTTGCTGATACTTACGAACAAAGCTCCATCAGCTATTTTATTTACTTTCAAGTATTCACTGACTGCTTTGACTGCTTCGGGATGCAAATGAACTATTTCCCGGTCATCTTGCCCCTTCCCCAAAACGAAAGCGGTTTTGGCTACTAAATCTAAATCCTTGAAGTCTAACCTTACTATCTCAATCTGTCGCAGGCCGTTAAGCGTGAGTAACGCTATAATGGCTCTCAGTCTAGTATTCTGTGGAGTGGAGGGAAGCTCACGCAACCAACTTACCAACTTCTGCATTTCTTCTTCATTCAAACCTTCTTTTTTATGTTTGTGATTTTCTTTGAAGGTCTTTATGTTCTGAGTGATGTCTGATTGCATCACACCAAGGCGGCTAAGTTCTCTTAAAAAGATTTTGGCGACAATCAAAAATTTATTTTTCGTGGAAGTAGACACATCATTTCTTCCAGCTAGATATCGCTTGTATTCTAAATAACTGTTGCGACTAAAATTATTTCTACGGATGTAATCCACGAATAATCCAACTCTGTATTGATAATCCTTTCTGGTAGATTCGCTTACATCCAAATTATCAAAAATCTTCTTAGCGTTGTCGTGATTTGCTTCAGGGCTTAAAGTTAAATCTTTTTGCATAAAATTACATTTTCATTACTTATTTTGTAAAATCTATCGAATGGAAAGCCCAACGTCAAGTTTTGGTTAGATATAAAAATGCCTATCTTTTTACGGATATTGGCTTAATTATCTTGAACTTAACGGATGTTGAATTAGGAATATAACTTAAGAATATTGTGCCCACCCGCAGCGGCTATTTCTAGCGCCCGCTTCGCGGCTTCTTGGCCCTTGATTAATTTCATGTCGAATAAAGTTTCGGGGGATTTTAAGAATCGGTTCCAGTTTGGTTTGGGCAAAGGAGCTATTTTAATCAAATTTTGCAAATACCCGATAATCTCATAAAGATTTTTGATTGGAATGATTTCGATTCCATCGACTAAGCCGGCTTCTTGGTTATTGTCTTTCGGAATGAATAATTGCTTAAAGCCAAGTTGTTTGGCCATCAAAGCAATTGGCAAAATGCCAGAGACCGCTCTCAAATTGCCATCTAAGGCTAATTCGCCAACGAATAATTTGTTTTTGGGATCAAAAAAGATTTGGCCGGAATTCAGCAAAATTGAAATCGCGATTGGCAAATCAAAATGGGTGCCATTTTTGGGCAAGTCCGCTGGGGCTAAATTCACCGCCACCCGGCTGGGCGGGAAAATCGCGTTAGAATTTTTAATTGCCGATTTGACTCGCTCTCTAGCCTCTTGGATCGCAGTGTCGGGAAGCCCAACGACAATTACTTTTGGCAGCCCCCCTGAGATATCTACTTCCACCTCTACCGGTGCAGCATCAAGCCCCACTAATGCTGCGGAAAAAACTTTAGTTGTCATATGTATCTAATTATCATTCAAAGAGGCCTGCTAAAAGCAGGCCTCTGCTAATTATTTTGCTTTTTCTTCCATGAACCCGACGGCTTCCTCGACAGCTTGTCGGAAACCGCTAACTTCGTTCTCAAAAATATTGAGATAGCTTTTCTTTTTCTCTTCCCCATTAATTTCTGATTGGGTGATCTTTAAAAACGGCTTGTCGTTTTTCGCAGATTTGACGTCGAAAAAATAGGTTCGACGTCCGGCAGAAACCCTGGTTGAGAAAAGTGCTGGTGCAAATTCTTGCATATAGTTTTTTCCTTAATGATTTAACAATAATCCATTGAATCTATCATTGACGATCAGTGGGACTCCGGACAGGCTGGAAACTTCAGAAACTATAGTTTGAAGTTTGCAATTATGATGCACTTCATTCGAGCAGTGGGCGCATAACCCTTTTAACTGCGCGATGATCGTGTATTTTTGTTTCTCCAACTCACTCATACTTACTCCATGCGTCTGATAACTCCGATTACTTTGCCCTGAATCGACCATTCATGTTCAGGGTAGATATTTGGATATTCCTTATTTTCGGCTTTTAAATAAAACTTACTGTCTTTTTTAACCAATCGTTTGACCGTGGCCTCATCCTCTAATAGGGCGACGACGATGTCATTAACTTCCGCGAGTTTTTGTTGTTTTACTATTACTAAATCCCCATCCAGAATTCCCGCGTCTTTCATACTCATACCGATCACTCGGAGTAGGAATACATCTTTTCGTCCTTTGATTAAACTGGCGGGTAAATTTAACCAATCTTCAATCTGTTCTTCAGCCAGCATGGGTAGTCCGGCAGTAATATGACCTAAGAGGGGAACGCTAAATAATCCACGACCGATTGGTTCGCCTTCCGGATTTAAAACTTCGATACCGCGAGCTTTGTTTGATCGCCGAATATAACCTTTCGTTTCCAAACTTCGTAGCAATTTAACCACGGCATTTTTAGATTTAACTTTAATAGCCTTGGCAATTTCCGAAATAGAGGGAGGTAATCCCTTGGTTGTGATTTCGTGCGTTAAATGGTCTAGTAATTGTTTTTGCCTAGGAGCTAGTTCATTCATAGTTTTAAATTATCAATTTTGAATTTCGAATGAATTTTCAATAAATGAATTTTGTTTTTAAAGTCTTTCCTGGAGCTTGCTCCATTTGCTTCCATGTAATTAGCACCCACACTTGTTCCCGATCTTACTAGTTGATTAATTATGGGTTTTGAAATAGCGGTTTGCTCTAGACTCGTACATAATTCTATGGTGTTTTCGCCAAATTTAGCAGTTCTTTCTTCCGAATCGTACTTTTTATTAGAATATTCGTTCATTAGATATTGATTCGAAATTACAAACTCTAAATTTAAAAACTTATTTTACCCTGGAAGGGGGCGAAGAAACCAGTGTTATTCCGGCGGCGTGGTTTCACACCAGTTTCTTCGTTCTACATCTTCCATAATCTATGGTAAACGATCGTTCACCTACTGTCAAGAACCTTATTTTTTGGGCTTTTGTGATCATTTATTATTTTTTATCAACAGGCTATAATATAAAACATGACTATGAAAAAAGTTCGCAAAGCAGTTATTCCGGCGGCCGGCTTCGGCACCCGGTTTTTACCGGCAACCAAGGCCCAACCCAAGGAAATGTTACCGGTTGTCGACAAACCGATTATTCAGTATGTCGTGGAAGATGCAGTTTCTGCCGGCATTGAAGATATTATTATTGTCACTGGCTGGTCTAAACGTAATATCGAAGATCATTTTGATTATCCATTTGAATTGGAGAAACGATTGGAAGAAGCGGGGAAACTCAAAGAAGTTGAAGAGATTCGTCGAATTGGTGATTTGGCTAATTTTACATACATTAGGCAAAGAGGACCAATTGGTAATGCAACCCCGATTTTGAATGCGAAACATTTGATAGGTGACGAACCATTTATGGTGTTATGGGGTGACGATTTTATGGATGCGACTCCGACCCGAGCGCAACAACTAGTGGCGACATACGAGAAGTTTGGAGGAAGCGCAGTGCTTAGTTGTATCAAAGCCACTAAACCCCAAGATTATGATCGTTATGCTTTTGCTGCCGGGAATATAATTGCGGATGGAGTAATGCAAGTCAATCAAATTATAGAAAAGCCAGGTAGGGGCAAAATAAATTCAGATTTGGCGATTCCCGGTGGAGCTATATATAGTCCAGAAATATTTGAGGCTATTGAGGAAGCAAAACGTCGGCTGGAAAAGAGTAATAGTGGGCAAGAGCTGGTCTATGTTGATGCGATCAATATACTATTGGAGGAGCAGAAAAAATGTTATGGAGTGGAAATAAAAAATGGTAAATTTTATGATTGCGGGAATAAATTAGAATATCTAAAGGCAGTAGTAGAGTTTGGTTTGAAACACGACGACTTGCGAAAAGAATTTAAAGAGTTTTTGAAATCTTTGAAATTTTAGACTTTTCGCGCCTTTTGGAGTAAAATAAAGACTAGTAAAGTTATTTTAGAAAACAAACGTGAATAATAAAAAATACTATATTTTAGGCGGGATTTTGGTTCTGCTGCTGATCGTGGCCGGTGCCTTATTTTTTAGCGGGGGCTCTGGCCCGCGCCCTCTTTCAGATAAAGTCACTTTAACCTGGTGGAAGACTTTTGAAGAGAATGAAAATGTGCAGGATTTGATTTCTGATTATCAATCGAGTCACAAGAATATCCAAATCACATTTGTCAAAAAAGACATCACGACCTACGAGCAAGAATTAGTCAACGCCATTGCGGCTGGCACGGGACCTGATATTTTCTCGATTCATAACGATTGGCTACCGAAGCATTCAGACAAACTCTCCCCCATGCCGAGTGCGCTGATGAACTTAAGAACATATAAAGATACTTTTGTGGATGTCGCTTATTCCGATTTTGTGAGGGAAGATAAGATTTTTGCCATCCCTCTTTCAGTGGATGTCATGGCTCTTTATTACAATAAAGATCTATTGGGATCGGCTGGCATTTCCCAGCCCCCCTCCACTTGGGCTGAAGTAATCGCTAATGTGCCAAAGTTAACCAAAATTTCCCAACCGGGCAGTTTTTCCCGTTCGGGGATAGCCTTGGGGACTGGTAGTAACATTAATCGGGCTGTGGATATTTTGTCTTTACTGATGCTACAAAACGGCACGAAATTTTATTCCGACGATTTTAATTCCGCAACTTTTGATCAGCAGCAAGACTTGGCGGGTAGCGATAACAACTTCAATCCCGGCGAGGCGGCGCTGTTGTTTTTTACCCAATTTGCCCAGCCGGCCAAAACGACCTATAACTGGAATGCTAAATCCAATTTTAGCGTAGACGCCTTCACCCAAGGGAAAGTCGCCATGATGATTAACTACTCTTATATGATTCCCGTGATCATGGACAAGGCGCCGAATTTGAATTGGGACGTAGCGGCAATTCCTCAAACCAGCGAAGCGGGATTGAAAGTTAACTTTGCCAATTACTGGGGGGAAGCGGTTTCGCGAACGTCCAACAATTCTGAGGCCGCTTGGGATTTTTTGAAGTTTATTTCCGGTCAGACGGAATTGAATAAATATTACGCCAAACACAAACTGCCGGCTTCCCGCAAAGATATTCTGCCTATTCAAGCTTCGGATACCCAAATCGGCGTGTTTGCCGAAAACGCTTTGACTGCGCGCAGTGTTTATAAGCAAGACGCCAATTTGTTTGAAAGCGTATTTTTGAAAATGATTGATGACGTAATTTTAAGAAATTTTGAAGCCAATGAGGCGCTGCGCAATGCCGCCCAACAAATCAATTTAAATTTGCAAAGACGATGAGGTTTATGGTATAATGTAGAAACTTTACGATTGTCTAAACTTCAGTGAAACCAAAAATAAAAATTATCCTGGCCAGTTTTTTTCTCGCAGTGTTACTAACTGCTAATTTTGCTTCGGCGCAACTCATCACCTGCGGCGGTCGGAATCCCGATGGCAGCGCCCAAACAGGTTGTCAGCTGGTTGATATGGTTTTTACGGTTGAGCGGATAATCAATTATCTGCTGGCCTGGGCCTGGTTGGTTTCGATTTTCTTTATTCTTTGGGCAGGGTGGGAAATGATGAATTCCGGCGGCAACCAAGAGCGGATCACCGTCGGTAAAGATACTTTTAAGCACGCGATCATTGGATTTTTCTTGATTATGTCCGCGTATTTATTGGTCAATGTAATTGTCGGGTTGTTGACCAGTACTAACCCGGGAGCCGGGGCTTTGGATAATATTTTGAAAAATATCAGATGATTATATGAAAATTTTTCTTATCGCTTTATTTATTGGTTTGGTTTTATTTTCAACCTCCTCCGTCGCGTTGGCGCAACAAAGCAGTGATTGTGTCCCGGGTAGCACCAACACGAATTTGTGCAATCCGATTCGGTATTCTCTTGACGATTTGGGCGAGTTTATCTTTGCTGTGATTGCCTCTTTTACGAATTTTTTCGCCATTACCGCTCTAATAATGATTATCTTTGCCGGTTTTCGGATGATTGTTGCCCAAGGCAACTCTGAAGCCTTAACCACAGCCAAGGATGGACTGAAGTGGGCGCTGTCAGGATTAATTTTGTCTTTATTTGCTTTTATCATTGTCAATGCCATGGCCGATTATTTGGGAGCGAAAGATTTGGCCCCGAGTTCCTATATTGGCAACAACCCAGTGCGTAATCCGCTCCTTGATAATACCTTCTTGGATTTTTTGATCCGGATGTTAACCGGCTTTTTGTCAGTGGTTGGTATCATGGCGATTTTGATGATCATCGTCAGCGGCTTTCGTTACGCCACTGCCCGGGGGGATGAAGAACAAGTTACCAGCGCCAAACAAAGCCTGCAGTGGGCGGTGATTGGTTTAGGTGTTATAATACTATCGTACGTCTTGGTTCGAGCAACCCTAACTTTTTTCGGAGGCTAGACATGAAGAAAATCACAAAATTTGTTTTACCCAGCCTAGCGGGTTTGATTGCTCCGTTAACTGTTTGGGCGGTTAATTTTACCAACCCCGCCAGNCTNNGTATTTGGTGAATTTCGCCAACCGAACCGGTGGCAATACCTTTGCCGGAATTTTACTGTTTATTGTCCAAGCACTCTTAGGCATTGTTGGCTTGCTTTCAGTTTTATTCATTATCCTGGGCGGTTTTCAATACATTACCTCCCGCGGGGACGAGGAAGCGGCCACCACTGGCAAAAAAACCCTGACTAATGCTATAATAGGTTTAGTCGTTACGATCTTCTCTTACATAATTGTGGTAGTGATAATGAACGCTTTCTTTGGCAAGGTTTAATTAATTTAAATATCCTTAAAGGTCGAAATATCCGCCTTCGCATAAAGCTTCGGCGGATAAGAAATAGAAAGGGAAAAACAAAGATGAAAAAACTTTCAACCTCTAAACTCGTCCCGATACTGTCGATAGTTTTGACTTTGGCTTTCGTTCTTACTCCCGTGGCATTGGCACAATTTCAAACTCCCAGCCCGGGAGGAACCGGCTTGCCGGGCGATGATCGGGTTTCGACATTCGTGCTGCGGATCATCAATATCGCTCTGGCCATTGCCGGCTTGATTGCTGTATTGTTCTTAATCATCGGCGGTTTCCGCTACATCACATCTGCCGGGAATGAAGAGACGGCCGAACAAGCCAAAAAGATTATCACCAACGCCATTATCGGTATCGTCGTGATTATCTTGGCTTTCGTCATCGTCCGCGTTATCTCCAACGCCCTAGTCAGCGGTCAGGTTTAATCCTAAAAACTCTAAAATGAAGAATCTGAAACAGACAATTCAACTTGCCCTATTCAGCCTCTTGGTGCCAGTGATTGTTTTGGCTCAACAAATTATTCCAATTAATCAAACTACTCTTCCAGGAAACCAATCGTCTACGTTTACAACGGTATTCAATTACTATATAAAAGTATTTTTGGGAGTCGTTGGTGTTCTGGCAGTAGCCTTTCTGATTTACGGCGGTTTTCGCTACATCACGTCTGCCGGGAATGAAGAACAAGCAGAATCAGCCAAAAAAATTATTCAAAATTCGATCATCGGGTTGATAATAATTATTCTATCTTACGTTATTGTGATAGTAATTGGGAATGCGCTGCTACCGGGAGGTCGCGGAATCTAAGTTTTAAACAAGCTAATATAAAAAAAGAGGCCGACACCCGGAGGGTGTCGGCCTTTGGCGTTTTCAGCGTCGCCGTCAGCGCCTGATGATAGCTTCGGTTGTACCAAAGCTTCTCATCATTTCTTCCGAAATGGCGTACTGCTTGGGATGGAATAGATCGTACTTGGATTCGATGTTAAACACCTCTTCCAAGTACTTGGTCACTCCATCCCTCCGTAGCTCAAACCGCAGTCGCCACCGTCCGACGGGTAGCTCGATCGGCTCGTGAAAATCTCGGAAGGACTTTCCAGCGGAGCCCTCCGTAATCCAAACGCCGTCCGTGTCCTGTCGCAGCACCACGACGTACTTGATAAACTTCGTGTCGCCGATGGCGTTTATTTTTAGGTAGCCGTGGGTGGCGGCTCCTTTGATTCGGAGCAACTGATTGCCCCACATGAGTCCACCGCCGTACCCGCCTTGGTAGTACGCGTCCGAATAGACCTGGTCAGCCCCGAAGTAGTACGGCTGGGCGGACCGGAATGTTCGGTATGCCTGGTTGGCTTCTGCCCAGGCGTTGTATTCTTGCATCCGAAGGTCCATCCAGGTGGGCCCGGTTATCGGTAGCATGCTGTCGGACATTACTGCGGCCGACAGTGATGGGTAGGGCAACCGGGCAACTGTCGTTTGCTGTGGCAGGGGTTGGGGGGGCGTGGTGGGTGGCGGCGTGGTTGCGGTCGGGGTCTCCTTGGCCTTGGTGGGCAAAGACTTGGTCGAGAGGATGACGACCGAGTCGCCTCCGACCAAACTTGCGCTGCCGTCCCACTGCTTGGCCAGAAATTCGATCTGGCTTTTCAGCGTCCCAGCCGGGACTTCGCCCAAATACATCCGATCCATGTCCAGTTTTTCGTCGATCGAGACTTGGAGCTGGTGCTTCTTCGCGATCTCCGCGAGAAGCACGGGAACCGAAGTAACAGTTTTCACCGCCACCGCCTCGAGCTTTTGCTCGAAAATCGGTGAGGGTGGCGTCTGAGCAGCCATTGCTGGCATGCCCAGTGCGACGAAAACGAGAGCGACGAGTAGAGCGCGCTTCATGGTAAAGTCCCTCCTTGGACTTGAGAGTGTGCGAATTGAACGTATCGTATAAATGTCGCGAAAAAAGAAATGATGAATGCGACGAAGTATAATATCAAAAAAGCTACAAAAAGTCAAGGCATTGATATTTATGACCCCGACGCTAAAGGTCGGGGTATTTTGCTTCGCAAAATAAAAAAGCGGGGTGTGAGAAGATTTGTGGTCTTCCCAACACCCCGGTGTTGCTCCGCTGGCAAGCGAACCTGCCGACGGACTAGAACCCCCCCTTACACTTGTATTCAGGCGCGGCCTCGTGCTCGAACCGGAAGCCGCCCTGATAGACGTTGAAGTCCGAACGATTCAACAGCCCCGTACTTGATTGGGCTACGAAACCGTTGGTCCAGATCCACAACGTCCCTGCACCGACCCGCTCAGCCGACAGGTACGCGCTTTGGCCGATTGGGAACGGCGTTTGACAGCTGTTCCCGCCAGCGTCTGCGCAGACTTTGCCGATGAACGTTCCCCAGGGAACCCCAGGGAGCACCTTGGCCCTGTCGCCATGTTCTTGCACAAACGCGCTGCGCGTTTCTGCATTCATGGCATCCAGATTGATGCCGTCTGGCCCGGCAGCGGTGATGGGATCTCGAGTGATCCTACCCGCTGCCGTAACGTGCGTGCAGGTGTAGACCGGAATCCCGCTGCTCACCCAGTCGTGGGTGTAGCCTTCGAGGAACCGATCCGGCGCTGGCAGGAACCCGCCGCGAGCAATGGCGATTTGCTCGTCGCGAGCTTGCCTGGCATTGGCGATATCCATAGACACCGGTGTTCTGGTGTCCTTAAACATCGTCACGCTGACCCGGCCGTTGCCGCCGCGGAAGCCGGTTTGCTTGAGAATGGTCTTGGCGTCACCTGCGTGCGCTTTGACCATTCCGTTGGCATCAGTCGTGGCAACCCTGACCCCCCGCTCTTCCGGCGGGAAGAAACTGGTCCACAGCAAGCCAACCCCAGATCCCGCTGCGAGGATGAACACGAACGTCGCGACGCTGATTAGCACTTTTTTCATGTCCGTGTCTCCTCAGCGAGCGGTTGTTGATGATGAGCTGCGAGTGCGCAGGCCAACGACGAGAGCCGCCAGCAGCGCCACGACGATGAGGCCTCGAAACATCATTTCCTCATCGCCGAAATCGAAGCTCAGAACGCTGAGCCCGACACTTTTCCAAAGCGGCCAGTAGTGGACTACTCCGACCGCGAGTAGTACACCGATTGCCGCCCGCCCCAGGATTTTGATTCCGACAGAACCCGGGTGGGTTTGGCGGAAGATCTGCAGTGATGTGATCGTCATCCACAGCAGTCCCGCCATCGTCATGGTGAACGGATTGACGATGTGCCATCCCATCTCCAAGTCCAGCAGGGCCAGCCCTGACAGAAGCAAGGAGATGAGAGTGACTTGCACCAGCAACCCGGTCATCCAGCGCGCCAGCGCTGCCGAGAGCACGACGATCGTGCCAACTGCGTGAACACACCGGCCGATCAGTCGGACTGGGAAAAATGGGAAAAACAAGAGTGGGACGGACCCCAATTTTGTTCCCAACCACCTGATCTGGGCCCCTGCCGCTGCCACTGGCAGATGCAGAAGCCACAGCACATACATCGGCACGAACCACAGCAGCGCGTTGGTGACGAAGAAGGCAACCAAGATCCCGGGGATGCCGATCGCCACTGCGATGATTAGGACCACGATGTCCACCACCACGAGCACGATGAGCCCGTAGAGGAAAGCGACCGCAGCGTCGTAGGCGCTGAGGCCACCCAGTTGCAGGTAGTCCCAGGCCCCGACGAGGACGTCGCGGACCTGGTTGCGAACGCGCGGACTGAACAAGCACCAGACAATCAGCCCGTAGATGAGAATTCCAAGGATCGTGATCATGTGAGTCTCTCCTACGAACGCCGGCGAGCTCTGTAGCCCGTCAGCCGGGTGGCTGCTGTCTGTCTGAATGCTGCCGAGGACTTCTCGGCATTCTGCATCCACTGCTTGTTGTTGAGTTCCCGCAGTGCCTTGGTGCCTTCGTTCAATTTCTTCTTGGCATCAGCCGGCAGGTCCTTGACCTCGTCACGAACCCGCTTGAGCAACTCCACTGCCTTCTCAGCCATGTCGACGCTGCGTGCGCCGATGAAGCCAAGAGCAGTCAGATGGACTTCACGAGCGGCGTGATCAGGCAGATGTGCCAGCTGCCAGAGGAATTCCACCGTGTCGCCCATCTTCTCGTCCTTGTCCGTGCCGACACAGGCCGCGTTGTGTTGAAAATCCTCGCGGTCAGCGTCAGTGTTGAGCCAGTGATCGACAAAGTCGCCGATCACGTCGGCGGCGCGACCATCGCGCAGCCGAAGCTTGACCATGGCGGCCGCGAAGTAGTGCTTGTTGCGTTTCCGCCCCTCTCTCTCCGCAAGTCTTGTCTCACTGGCTCGGTTAGCCAGTTTGACCATCATGGGGAGGCCGTGGGTGACGAACAGCTCACGGAAACCATCAAAAAGAAAATCTTTGATGGTATGACTGCCGCCCTTCGGTGTGTCTGCCATTGTTCGTTCTCCTACTTCTTGGCCGGTGCGGGTCGCACCGGCGGATTGACGTGGGTGACGTATTCGGGTTTCGAACGAAGACCGGCAGCGAGGAAGAACACGTCTCCACGCGCGCCGTCTTGGGTGACTTGCACTTCGACCATCAGCGTGCCGTCAGGCTCGGCAGGGACCGGCTGGTTGGACCAGCTGATCTTGCCGTGCTGGCGGAACTGGATCGGAATCACTCCTTCCACATTGACTTCAACCCCAGGGGCGAAAGTTACGCGGTAGGTGTAAATCCGGTCCGTGCTGATGTTGAGCCGCTCCACTTTCGGTGGCTCGGGCGGCTTGGCTGGCGTTGGCGCGGGTGCCTTGGCGGCTTCCCAAAGCGTGCTGTAGATCTGCCCGTTGATTTGGGCCATCAGCACGCACTGGTTGGCATCCATTGGCAGACCCACCTTCACCAGCTCGACCACGAACGTCACCGTGCCGGCGCTGTCCGGTGAAAGCGTGGCCTTGGGATTCGAAACTCGCTTCCCATTAGCCATCAACTTCACTATCAGATCCAGCGCAGCGACGTTTCCGCGCATCACCACGATCATCACGGGCAAGAAGCCCTTGACGACCGTACCGAATTTCCACGCCACCCCAAGTGCGAGTGGCGTTGGTGGCGCTGACGGGGCCGCTTTCGCAACCACCGTCAGGCTCGAAGCCATTTCCTTTCCCGGATTTCTCGGGTCAGGACCAACCTCGAACTCCACTTCATCATTCATCCCAGCCCTACTTCGTTGGAGCTCGAAGGATGGAACGAACACGTCTCGGCCGCCAGCGCGGGAGACAAAGCCAAACCCTTTCGGATTCAGCTTCACGATTCTGCCTTTCTCTGCCATGACTCACCTCCCGCACCTAGGCGGCTCTGAAGCTGGTTGACGAAACGAACAACTAGAACTAAACTATTTGATTCAAAAGAACCGTCTTGGGATTTTTGAGCCCAAGTTTCTGGCTCCAAGTTTTGGAACTAAAAATTTGAGCTAAAAGATTTATAAAGAAAGGGTGGAGGGGAGTGTCAGGGTTGAAACCTGAACACTTCCCTCCGAAACCTATCGAACACCTCCTTGGTGTTTTAGTGCGGACCGAAGACCCAGCCGATCGTTGCCGCCGCCCACATCGTGACGGTGGCAATAAGGACAGGGCTTCGCAGCGCTTGGCCGAGCGATCGCTGTTTGACTTTCGCCGTGAAGATGCCGCCACGTCTGCGCATCCGGAATGCAACGAAGGCCGAAGCCAACGCCGCAATCCACGTATGCGGCCAGATGTAGAGCACAAACGGCATCGACTGCTGGAGCCGGGCCAGGACGAGCGTGGCAGCCATGAACAGGCCGGCGATTGCGAGGACGGTTTTGATTCCCGTCAACGCAGTTCCGACTTGCCACAGCTTCTGAAACGGCCAAGCGATCCCGCGGCCGAGGCCACGAGCGCCTGCTGCCATAGCATGCCCGACTGCCTGAAACGGCGCGGCTGCGGCATGAGCAGCCGCTCGGACACCCGCCCCACCACGGGCTTGTATCCGACGCGCCACCCCGGGCCGATTGAGCTCCACGGTTTCCCGATAGAGCTCCTGTCCAGAGTTGGGGTCCTCGACGATGACGATGATCTGCCGCCTGTCCACCGTGACTGGAATGGTCACGTCAGGCAGATTCAGTCCGAAGTCGCCGTGAGGCCCGGTGTTGACCGAAGCGCCGCGCGTGTTGTGAGCCATCGCCCCGGCTCCGGTATCGGTCATGATCGGGACGATGTTTACGCCCGGCATGCCGACGGTGCCTTGGATGACCTGGCCCGCTACCGACTGCACCCATTCGTTAGGGTTGGTCATGTAGGGGAGGGTCACTCGCCAGCGGATGGAAAGAAAGCCAGTGGCTGGGATCGGAGCGGGAGCTCCCGCGGGGGCAGGTAGGGCGGGTCGCAACTGCGGCGGAAGCAGGGCGATGAGATCGGTCTTGAACTCATCGACACTGCGCTGCCGTAAGTTGGTGTCGTTGTGGATTGCCCGTCGGAAGGCGGCACGCCAGGTGGGAGGCAGAGCGTCGATTTCCGCCGCACGCTGGGTGAAGTCCCCAGTAAACGGCGCTCCGGTGACGAGATGGAACAGGGTCGCCGCGAGCGAATAAATATCGTCGCGGATTGACATGTCCGTTCCCGAAACCTGCTGCGGACTGGCGTATTCGAACGTGCCAGCGCGCGTGGCGCGCACCTGTGTGCCGGCCGATTGATTCAGGGTCCGCGCGATGCCCAGATCCAGAATGCAGATCTGGCCCGACGGCCGGAGAATTACGTTGGCCGGTTTGATGTCACGGTGAACGTGCGGTTCCGGTGTGTTGGTGGCGGGGTCAATGTGGTTGTGCAGGACTGATAGTCCGTCACAAATCTGGATTCCTAGCCGCAACACCTCATCTTCGCTCATCTTGCCGCCCAAAGTCGTCAGGGTTTTTTCGAGATCTCGGCCAGCCACGAACTCCATGGCCATGAACTCGAGGTTTTGGTCCACAAAGTAGCCATAGCCGGCCGGATAGAAGGGGGAATTGAGTCCGGCCTGGACTTGGGCTTCGCGCTTGAAGCGGCGCTGGGCATCCGGCAGATCGGCCGGGTTGTCAACGTGCAGCTGCTTGACCACGGCAGTCAAGCTGAAGCTGTCAGTCGCTCGGTAGACGATGCCCATGCCGCCGATGCCGAGCACCGAGTCAATGGTGTATCGATCAGCGCCGGAGTTGACGACGGTGTTGGGGGAGAGCGTTGCGATCTTACCGCAAGCAGTACACCGCTTCGCGGTTGGTGGGAGGACAAGCTTGCATGACGGACAGTATTTGTCCATGATGATCCGCCTCCTGGCGGAATGTGCTTGATTGTTGACGAAAAGAACTGTGGTCTTTACAGAGACCGCCATGAAATCAAATTTTTAATTCCATAGCATTCTCAATAAAGAAAGAATGAGAGAAGGGGAAGGAAATTTGGGTTTCCTTCGCGCCTTCTCTCGGAACTCGAATAGCTAGAGACTACTTACCCGACGGCGATGATCTCGTTGCCGAGCATCACCATGTCGCCGGGCTCGACCGTCATCGAGCCGCCGGGCTTGATGTACTTGACCACCCGGATCCCGACGCTCGTGCCGGTATCGCGAACGGTGATCACACCGTTCTCGACACTGACCTCGACCGGAGTCGAGGAGACGCCATCGGAGTTGATGGCCAGGTCGGGCGTGCACTTGTCTGTGCCTTCCCGCGCGATGATCACCTTGCTGCCCTCGCGCAGTGGGATGTTGGTCGCGCCGTACGTGAGCGTGGCGAGTGCCGGCTGGGAGCTGGCGCTGGCATCGGTAGTCGGGGTCGGCGTGTTGGTGGGGNCAGCGCTGGTCAGTTCCGTGCCGCATCCGGGGCAGAACTGTTCGCCAGTCGGAACCGGGGTAGAGCAGTTTGGGCAGACCATGATGAATCTCCTTGAAAGGGGTTGAAGTCGCGTGTGAACTTGCTCCTGCGCCAGAGACTAGCTCTGACGCAGGTTCCGGAGTGCCGCCGCCGCATCTTCAGCCGAGAAGCCGCGGGTCGC
>C687J35174_10002048_pt1 | contig 28766 bp, 34 predicted proteins | sample RifCSPhighO2_01_FD_35174 | JGI IMG/M metagenome (IMG submission 35174) | reverse complement strand
GGACATTTTTTCTTTTTGGGGTTGCCGAGTGAAGCGAGGCGGTGGCGGGGCTTTCGTGGAGCGTAAGATTCAATTCAGAGCCACCACGCGCTCCGCGCGTGGCACATCAGCGATTTTGGAAATAGGTGCGAGCTTGGTACAATAGAGACACCACATTATTCTAATGGATTTCTGGCTTGAGCGAAAGGCGGCTGGTAGTTAGAATCAAAACGTTCGTTTTTCTTCTCACCGTTTGCGTAGGATGTTGTTCGGATGAAGTAAGCCTTCATCGCTCCGTTGGCCTTTTGGTCATATTGGTGAGGACCGTCTAGTGTCACTTTTCTTCCGTCATCGGAGCCGTAGAGTTCCACGATCAACCGGGTGCCTTCTATTCTGGTTTGCAACAAAATGTGCCCCGGCGTGTCATTAGTGAATTTTAAGTTGGAAACCCCAGGATAAATAGTAGCGTCAAATCCTTGAGGGCTATAGTATTTTACAGGAAAAGAGTGGGGCCTCCTCTCTGTAATTGGCAAACCAGCTAATATAGCGGCTCTGAAGATGGTTGTAGAAAGTTGGCAAAGACCGCCTCCATATTCCGGTATGGTTTGTCCATTTTTTATCACGAGTTCGGGTTGATATCCTGTCTTTTCGTCAATATTTCCTAAAATATTGTTAAAAGAGAACTCCTCTCCTGGTTTTAAAATAGACCCGTTGAACTTAGAAGAACCAGTTTTAATGTTATTGATTCTAGCATTACTTGAACCAAGAAAGTTTGATTCGCCCTTGGCCAGGAGGGTTTTTATGCCAAAGTCGTTTGCTTTTTCGAGTGTTATCTCGGGTTCTATGATGTCTATTGTTAATCGGGCTGAAGTTTTACCTTCACGAAGGGAATCTATTATGGCTGTGGCGGATTTGGCAATGTTAACTTTTTTACCTTGAACTGACTGGCTAAATACAATTACTTTATTATTGGGTCCGAATTCAAACCTGGCGTCAATCGGCTCAATATTATTGGCAGTGGCTAACCGTATTAGATAGTCATTAAATTTGGAAGAGACCCGCAAGTCTTGTTTGCCAGAATAGGCTCTTGTGTAGGGCTCTACCCAACCTTTCAGGTCAGCGCTCTTTATTGTTATTCTGTTATTATTGCCTATATCCAGCTCCAGGTCATTTAGGGTTGAGGTACTAAGAATTGATGCAAAGTTTCTGAGTGGAACTTTGGGATTGAAAATTGAAACGGTATACAAATAAAACCAAGATCCTAAATTAAATCCAATCAAGACAACAACACCGACTGTGATCAACCGGTAAACTAAAACATTGAATTCTTTGGGACCTACGTAAACCAACTTGAACATTGATGAGGGAGGATGCTTTTTAAGAGACCTTTATCTTTTTTGTTCTGATTCTGTCAAGTTTTGGAAGTCGGATTGTGAGGATCCCGTTTTTCATTGATGCTTTGGCGTTATCGGCATCAATGTCAACGGGCAGTATGATGGATCTTGAGAATGGCCCCCAGTATAGTTCTTGGTAATAGTAATCCGAAGATTTGATTTTTTGTTCGGGTGTCCTTGCTCCTTTTATGGTCACCATATCGTTTGCGACTGATATATCCAGGTCTTTATCGCTGACCCCGGCTATAGTTGACTGAATAACCACATCGTCTTCAGTTTGAAAGACGTCAATTGTAAGCTGGCCCTCGCTTTCTTGACGGGGTTCTTTTTTAGTTGAAACCAATGTTGCTTCTAGATTGTTGTTTTTCTCAAAATAGTCTTCCATGTCATTGTCGTTATCTGACCCTATCTTAACAAATTTATGGTTTTGTTGCTAACAACAGTTGCTAAGCCGGCAGTTGTTGATGCATGTCTGTCTTTTATTTTATCAAATAAAATTGAAACAAGAAAAGCCATTAACAACAAAAGGGCCGTTGAATAAATCAAGCCAGTTACCCGGTTATCAAAAACCGACAAGAAGGTGTTGAAAGTGAAGTGAAAAATGGTCGCCATTATGAGTCCGATAAAAATCAACTTTTTTCTGTGATCGCGAAAGAACCATGACATGGCAAGGAAATAGCCAAGCAGTCCGGAAGATAAGGCATGAAGCAGGGTTGCTCCTGTAAAACGGAGGGTCCATGTGGCTAAAGTAGCCTGGGCTCCGTCAGGGAAAATTCTAAACATGACGAGGATGTTTTCCATTGCGGCAAAACCTAATCCAGCTGTTATCATGTAGATCATGGCATCAACGGGTTCGTCGAATTCCGGGTTTCTTAAGATCAACATTCTGACAGCGTAAAATTTAATAACTTCTTCAACAGCAGCGGCCCAGAGAAAAAAATATGAAGTGTTTTGGGTTGAAGCTTGGCTTATTCCCATTAGTACTGATGCAAGCTGGGCAAAACTGAATTGTAAAAGTATAGCGATTGGAGAGATGATAATGCCCATGAGAAATGTTTGAGCAAGAAGGTTTTTCGGTTCGGGGTGGCAGTCTTTTCTGGCAAAAAAATAAAGCCACACCAGGCTTGGAGTTAACCCCAGAATTATCAAGATGATGTTAACCGTCAATGGTGACATATACCCATTATACAATTTCTAATTTCTAATTCCTAATTATTAAACCGGCCAATCTTCTATCATCAGGAGTTTTTTTCCGCCATCCGCCCTTTCTGGCGGAGGCGGATGGAGAGGCAATTTAGAGTATATTTCTTCGGTAATAAACGGCATGAATGGATGGAGTGTTTTTAGGCATGTAGTTAAAATTTCTATAAGCATCCGTTGGGCAGATGTCCTTATTTTCTCATCTTCACTGGCAAGTTTTGCTTTTGATTCCTCAATTATTTTATCTGCGAATGCATGCCAAGTGTAATGATAAATTTTTTCAGCGGCAAGATAGAATCGGTATTGATCCATATCATCGGTTATTTCCTTCATAGAGACATTAAGCTCATCAATTAGTTTTTGATCCTCTGGGGTTAGTGGTGACTTCAAAACAGTGGACATATCATCGGGTAAAGACATAAGAACAAATCGGGCAATATTCCAAAGTTTGTTTCCAAAATGTTTGTAGCCTTTTATCTTATCTTCTGCCAATGCAAGCGATGTTCCGGGTGTATTGCCAACCACCAATCCAATCCTAAAAGCATCAGTGCCATACTTTTCTGTTAGGTCGAGAGGGTTTATAACATTGCCCTTGCTCTTGCTCATTTTTTGTCCCTTAGCATCCAAAACAAGGCCGTGAAGGTATACGGTTTTAAAGGGAATTTTTCCCGTGACATATAAACTAAACATAATCATACGGGCAACCCAAAAGAATATTATCTCTCCTGCGGTCTCCATGACATCAGTGGGGAAGAATTCTTTATAATCTTTTGAATCTGGAAAACCAAGACTTGCGAATGGCCATTGACCTGACGAGAACCATGTATCAAAAGTATCCGTTTCTTGTCTTACATCTCCTCCACATTTGGGACAAACGGATATTTTATTATCTATATCAACAATGCCCTCATCGCATTTGATGCAAATTTTAGCCGGGATAGGGATACCCCATACAATCTGGCGTGAGACATTCCAGTCAATAATATTTTTAAGCCAGTGTAGAGATATTTTTTTGTAGTGTTCCGGAATGTATTCAATATCTCCATCCTCTATTGTCTTGATAGCCGGTTCGGCTAGGGGTTTCATTTTGATGAACCACTGATCTTTTATTTGGGGCTCAATTATTGATTCGCATTTGTAGCACTTCTTGACCACATGCTTATAATTCTCATCAATCTTGACCAAGAGGCCTTTTGATTTAAGCTTTTCAATAATTAGCGGACGGGCTTCTTTTATTGATATCCCCACAAATTCGCCGGCTATTGGAAGCAATTTACCGCGAAAATCTATGATTTGTTCTTTTTCCAAATTATGGCGTTCTGCAATTTCAAAGTCAGTTGAATCGTGCCACGGTGTAATAGTCATAACACCGGTACCAAATGTCATATCAATTGCTTCGTCTTTGATGATCGTAGCGGTGATTGGTCCATTAATCCATTCAAGTTTTATCTTCTGTCCGTTTTTGTATTTTTTATACCTTTCGTCATTTGGATGCATGACTACATATTTATCTCCGAACTTAGTTTCCGGACGAGCGGTAGCAATAACAAAAGGGCCGTATTGAAGGTAATAAAAATTATCAACCTGTTCTGTGTCGGCAGTTTCAAGGTCAGATAAGGAGGTTTGATGTTTGGGGCACCAATTTATTACCTTCTTGCCACGATATACAAGGCCATCTTTGGCCATTTTTTCAAATATTTTATAAACTGTTTTTACAATATCACCATCAAGTGTGAATTTTTCTCTTGACCAATCACAAGAGGATCCAATCTTGGGAATTTGACCTTTTATATTTTTTTTATTGTTTAAGGTAAAATCCAAAATTTCTTTGTATAGTTCTTTTGGATCCATTTGGAAACGAGAACGCCCTTCTTTTTCGAGTTGTTTTTCATATACAACTTGTGTTTCAAAACCGGCGTGATCTAAGCCGGGGAGCCATAGAGTTTTGTATCCCCTCATGCGTTTATAACGGATCATAATATCCTCAATTGTCATTACTAAGCCGTGGCCGGCATGAAGTGAGCCATTGGCATTAGTTGGAGGCATAATGATGGTAAATGGATTTTGATGTCGCTTCGGCAGATTATCGGGATTAAAAAATCCGCTCTCTTTCCAGAGTTTATAAATTTTGTCTTCAACCTCTTTGGGGTTATAGGTCTTGAGTAGTTCTATTGACATTATCGAATTTAATGGTAGACTTCTAAAAGTTTAGTTAAATTGTATCTTAAAAAAGAAGGTTTCACAAATGGCTTTAAGTGCTAAAGCAAGTGACTACGACTATACGATTCACGATGCAAATGGAGTCGCGGGAGTAAAAGATGGTAAACAATATCCTATAAGCAAAGAGGACTGGGAAAGAGAAAACCCCCACAGAGAGCATCGTGATAGTGTGTGCACAGAATGCAATTTCGTTAGGGACAAAGAAACACTTCTAACCTTTTTAGTTCCAAGAGAGCAGAAAGAACAAGCTACTTCAAAGCCGTTGTTTGTTGGAAACTTTACAATGCCCGGCTGGACTGGTCATTCGGGATTCTATCTTTTCAAATGTTCCAATTGCGGCAAAGTCTGCATCGACTATCCCCATGGTTATCGTCACAAGGGTTGTCTATATGTCCAGTGTGGCCATTGCCAATTAGAGATTGTTTTTAATCCGAAAAGATACAAAGATGTCTATAAGCGTGAAAGAGTTGTTTCTCCGCCTACTTCAAAATTGTGGGTCAATATTTCGAACATAGGGCTTGTTCTATTGGCCCTGTCAATGATTATGATATTTTTCTTTATATGGCCAAATTGGCATCTATTTTAACCGATTTATAATCGGTTTTTTTGTTTTTTAAATAAGTAAAATATCCGGCAACTGCTATCATGGCCGCGTTGTCGCCTGTATATTCCATCGGTGGTTGAAAATATTTAATACCCATTTTGGTGGCATTTTTTTTAAGTTCAGAACGAAGTAATTTATTGGCCGAAACCCCGCCCGACAACAAAATCGATTCAACGTTATGTTCTTTTGCAGCGCGTATGGTTTTTTGTACTAAGACGTCAATAGCGGCCTCCTGAAACGCGTATGCTATTTCATCAATGATGGAAACAGTCAGTTTGATTCCATCATTTTTCAGCTCCCTAATTTTATATAATACGGCGGTTTTCAACCCGGAATAGCTGAAGTTAAAATTTTTAGATTTTTTCATTGGCCGAGGAAATTTAATTGGAAATTGAAAATTAGAAATTGAAAATTGTTCAGCTCTTGCCGAAACGGCCGGTCCGCCAGGATATCCAAGATCCAAAAGACGGGCGACCTTATCGAACGCTTCTCCTGCGGCATCGTCCATGGTTTCTCCAATTATTTTGTATTGGCCGTGGTCTTTCATCAGAACTAGTTCTGTGTGTCCGCCTGACACTATTAAATTAAGTGCCGGAAAATCTTTTTTAGAAATTTCAGCAACTGGCGATAGCCAGTTGCTGTATATGTGTCCTTCAAGATGATTTACTCCGATGATAGGTTTTTGATGTAGCCAGGAAATTGTTTTGGCGAATGTTAGACCGACCAACAAAGCGGGCCCGAGGCCGGGCCCGCGGGTTACAGCAATCAGATCAAGCCTGTTAAAGCCAAACTTCAACAGACCGGCCTGCTTTAATGCGTAGTTAAAAACATGTCCAATATTTTTAACATGTTCGCGGGCGGCAAGAGAGGGGACCACTCCACCATATTTGGCATGGAGTTTTACCTGAGAGGAAATGATATTGGATAGAACTTTAATACCATTTTTGCCAGTTACTTCAATTACCGACGCCGCTGTTTCGTCGCAAGAGGTTTCAATTCCTAAAATTTTCATTGCCAAATTTTAACAGGTTTTCTTGATTTTTACCAGATTTTGATGTAAAATTTTTTATAAATTGGCGCTATCGTCTATCGGTTAGGACATATGCTTTTCAAGCATAGAAGCGGGGTTCGACTCCCCGTAGCGCTGCCATAGTGGAATGAGGAAAACTTTTTAAGCCAGGAATCATCAGGGAATCTAGGTTACTGAGAGTTTTCCGAATTCCTGTTTTTATCGACCCCCAAGGGGAATGGAAAACTTTCAAATAAAAAGGACTGAATTAATCAGTCCAGAGAATCCATCCCCCACGGTGATCTGCGGGGTTTTGTAGTGGGATTCTTTGTTTCAAGAAGAGCTTCGACTTTTTCTTCTACCTGAGCTTGGATTTCGTCCATACGATCAACAACAAAGGTCATTGTTCGTTTGTGAATCTCGGGCGTAAGTTCCAACAATCTTTGGAACGTAGGTGACGAATAAATAGAAACCAATTCGTCAACTTCTTCGTCTGTAAAAATTTCTGTATAAATTTGTGCAACTAGTTCAAGTAGGCCGTCTTTCAGAAGTCCTACTGGTTCTGTAACAATTCGATGAAATTCGGCTGGATCAATACCATCCTCAAGACATTCAGTGCTATACTTATCTCTCATAACAGAGGAAGTATTTTCGATTATTGCATCGAATTGCTTGCTTACTTGTAGGGTTTCAAAGAGCTTTGCGACTCGGTCTCTGCTAGCCACGTCAGTCCTCCTTTTGCTAAGTTCCAGTATATTATCACTATAATGTAATTATGTCAAATTTTAGTTCTAATGGATTTTGTATAAAATACATATAAATATCAGCTAACAAAGTTTTCCAATGTTCTCTATTGGCCCTGCACTTCGACAAGCTCAGTGCGAGCCATTTTTGGCGAGCAGAGCTGGAGAAGTGCCCTGAGTTTATCGAAGGGCATTTCTTAAAATCATTATGTATTTTGTATATTTAATTCAATGTGGAGATGGCACTTTTTATACCGGTATTGCCAAAGATGTTGAAAGAAGATTTCTCGAGCACCAAGTTGGTAGAGGAGCTCGTTATACTAGAGCAAGAAAAGTAGTGAAAATTTTACATACCGAGAAGTTTAATGATAAATCCCGGGCACTTAAAAGAGAAGCACAAATCAAAGGGTGGAGACGTGAAAAGAAATTAAATCTAATTAAGTTTGGTAAGCCAGTTATCTAGGGGCCAAGGGGAATGGAAAACTTTTGACGAAAAATAAGCAGAAATGCTGGTTTTTTGGTTAGCCCCAATTTTTTTGCAATAATACCGAAAGTATTGTATAGTATTTTCAGCTTTTTGATTAAAGGATGTGGCCATGAATGTCATATATGTTGTCGTATCGGTGCTGATCGCATTAGGGGTAATTCTAATAAGATGGAGTATAAAAAAGAATAAGTTAACCAAGGAGCAGTCCAAAGAAGGTTTACGATTTTTAAGGGAATTTACTGAACACGGTTCTAAGATAACTTCTTGGTTTAAAGAACATGTCGATGAATTGCAAAGATGGCCTGTCGAAACGCTCAATCAAAGAGAATTGATTGGCATGATTAGAGAAGATCAAGAATTATATGATAGGATAATAAAAATTTATCCTGATTATGAATGTATGCCGCCAACTGAACTTCATCAGTATCTAATTGAAATTGCACAAGGCAAACATAAAAGCATTCATTAGTATAAGCGGCACGAGATCTCGGTCGCTTTTTAATTTCTAAAAATCGTGTTAAATTCAAAGAAAGTCGGGTCTTTAATAAAATACCCGTAAATTTGACCGAACAAAGTTTTCCAATGTTCTCTATTGGCCCTGCAGGGTTATAAATTAAAACCTACTTCATAAAAAGTAGGTTTTAATTTAGATTCACCCCTAGCTAGCTCAACTTGTTAGAGTTTCGATACTATTTTTTTGAATACTTCCGGGTTGTTGGCGGCGAGGTCGGAGAGTATCTTTCGGTCTAATTCTATATTTGCTTTTTTGAGTTGGTTGATGAGTTTGGAGTAGGTAAGGCCGTTTTCTCTTGCGGCTGCATTTATTTTAATAGTCCAGAGATTACGCATTGTCCGTTTCTTTTTCTTTCTGTCGGCAAATTGGAATGACCAGGCGTGGAGTAGGCCTTCTTTGGCTTGGCGGTATTTGGTGTTTCGGGTCCACATAAAACCCTTTGCATGTTTCAGCAATCTTTTTCTTCTGGCATTTGCAGTTGTTCCTCTCTTTACCCTCGGCATTTTTAGAAATTAAAAATTAGTAATTAGAAATTTTATTAGATATTACTTTGAAGTAAGGCCTTGGCGTTTTTAATCAATGAACTGGGAGCCATTACATGACCCTTCTTGTTTCTTGCGGCGCTTCCCGCTTCTTTGGCATTAAAATGATCCTGATGGGGCGGACGTTTCATGATTTTACCTCTTCCGGTAATTTTTACTCTCTTCAAAAACGATTTATTTGTTTTTCCTTTATGCGACATATTCATTGTTTAATTATTTCTTGATTGTGGTTGTCCAACCAAAAGGCGATCTCTTTACAGCTTCCTGAACAGCGAATTCTTCACCGATTAATTTTATAAAATTATTAAGTTTTTCTTTGCCCAAATGTGCCAGGGCTTTCTCTCTGCCTCTTAAGGTTAATTCTATCTTGACGATATGGCCCTCATTTAAAAATTCCTTTATCTGTTTGGCTTTGAACTCCAAATCGTGGGTTCCGGTCTTAAATCCTACCCTTACTGTCTTTCTTTCCTGTTCTTTCTGTTTGGGGCCGGACTTCTTTTCTTGACGCTTCTTGCGGTATATATATTTACCATAATCCATGATTTTGGCAATAGGGGGCTGAACATTCGGGCCTACCTCGGCCAAATCAAGATCTTTTTCACGGGCAAGTTTAAGCGCGTCAAAAGTCTTCATGGTCCCAAGCTGTTTGCCGTTTTCATCTATAACCTGGACTTCAATGGCTTTTATCTGGTTGTTTATTCTTAATCTCTTTAACAAAGTAATGAGTTATTCTAACATATAATATGTTAGAATTCAAATATGAACATTTCAATTTATTTAGCCCGAGTATTCGGGATATACTTGGTCGTAGCATGTGTGGCGAAGTTTTTAAACAAAAAACATTTGTCCAAAATATTGGACGATTTCTCAAAAAGCACGGGTCTGGTTGTTTTCTCCGGTTTTATGCATCTGTTTTTGGGGCTCTTGATAGTGGTGGCCCACAATGTCTGGACATCAGACTTCAGGGGATTAGTAACCCTGATGGGTTGGATGGGAGTAATGAAAGGTGGATTAAGAATTTTGGTTTCGACAAAGATTGGTCATTTTGGTAAGGAATTTGCCGGCGGAAAGAAGCTTGTGCTTTGGGGACTTGTTTGGTTAGCGGCGGGAATCTATTTGCTCTATTCAGGTTTTGTGGTATAATTGTATCAGGAAATTGGGGGGTGAAAGGCTTCGACGAGATTTATGAACTGACTGGACGCTTAGAGTGGATGGCCGTTAACCACTATAAAACCTCGACCAAATTAATAGGTGCAAAAACGCAACCTAATTACGCTTTCGCCTAAATTTATTTAGGTAAGCCATTCCGCCTTGATGCCTGCTAGGGGATTACGGAATGTTATATAGTAGGCTGGACAGCAATTCATCTTTTTCCTGTTTTGCTGTTGAGAATACGGAAAAATAGCTCGAAGTTATTTTGTTGGTTTTTTAGCTTCAGGTGAAATACCAAACCGACTATCTAAGTAGAAGTTCTTCGGATCAAATCTCGGATGTGGATTCGACTTCCACCACCTCCACCTTTTAAATCAAAAACCGCCTGCCTATAAGGTAGCGGCTTGTAATTTTTCAATTTCGGCCTTTAGATTTAACCTGGCCTGAATTTCATATTTATCGCGAAAGTAAGGCGTGAGATAAATATCGGTGCGCTTGAGAAAGTGTTCAAGAAAATCAATTCCCTTGTGGCGATATTCTTGTTCTGGCATCCACCAGTATTCCCTCCTGATGTTGGTGGAATTTATATCAAATTCAGCCGTAGGTTTGCCAAGTTCATGAAGATCAATATCAACCATTAATCTTGTATCGCTAAATAAAACATTCGGATCGTAGCGATGGTGTGTCGATAGAATTAAATGATAAACACGGATACCCGTTGTGGACAGAGGAAGGTGCATCATTTTTGTTATATAAAACCTAGCTAGCCCGGCGCTTTGATGTTCATTGTCTTCGGCCCAAGTTTCATAAATTGCATCATGTAAATACCAAGCCAACTCAAGCTCATCTGGATTTGCAGCCAGGCCCTTGATGTCGTCAAATTCTTTCAGTCCGCTTGAAATGTGGGTCAGGGTATGATAATGCCGATGCGGCTGCATGTAGTAGTAAACCAGCATGTGGTACGTCTCTTGAGCTGTTATTTCATTGACTCCCAATCTTTTTAAAAGAGCGATCCAACGTTCAAGCATTTTAGCACGCATACTCCGAGACCCCTTATCCCTTTGAACAGGATGTCAATATTTTATATCTAAAACGACTATTCGTCAATACCTCTCTGTCTGGTCCTAGCGATATCTTTTTTCTTGATTGTTTCTCGTTTGTCATACTTTTTCTTGCCTCTGGCGATACCAACGAGGAGTTTTACTCGGCCCTTTTTGTCATAAAGTTTCAGGGGCACAAGCGTTAGTCCATGGGCTTGGGATGTTCCGACCAGAACTGAAATTTGTTTTTTGGAAAGCAAAAGTTTTCGGGAAGATTGGGGGTCGTAGTCGGCTGGAGTGTTTGCCGCCTGGTAAGGTGAAATAATGGCGCCAACCAAAAATGGTTCTCCGTTGAGTATTTTCACATAAGAACCCTTGATTGAAACTTTGCCTGTTTTGATTGATTTAACCTCATATCCTTTCAACACAATACCCGCCTCAAGTGTTTCCAGTATTTCATAATCAAACCCCGCTTTTGGATTATTCGCATATTCTGCCATATCCACATGATATCCTTAAATTTTGCTTTTTAAAAATAAAAAGCCGACAGTTAGTCGGCAAACTGAATGGAGATGTCGGGTTTTTTTCTTTGGACTAAAGTTTCCGGTGGCAAGGAAACGTAGTCTCTTTTGCTTGACCGATGTCGGGCATTTCCTTTTTCGTGATGGTGACAATATTTGATAAACCATTCTTCACCATGTTTGAATAGTTCCAAATGGAATATCTCACTTAGTGGTACATCAGGTGTTTTCATGAAAACCTCTTTTGGGAAAAGTGTGGTCTTAAGGTTAACATGAAAGTTAATCTAAGTCAAGATTAGCTGGTTTAATTTCAACAGCCTAGACAATTACATAGGGCGGACGGACCTATGTAGGGCTAGAATCTTGTAGTGTCAAGGGGTTGTCCAAAATAATATTTTCAGCTATCTTGGATTAAGAATATTGATAATTTGGTGAGGCGGAATGTTGAAAATGAAAATTATTTCTGTTCGAGAACTTGACTTAACTTGTCCATTTTTTGTTAGATTTATAGATTATGGACATGAAGACATCGGTGGAGAATTTGAGGAAGATATAAAATTAAACTTATTGTTGAGAAAGTATGAATCAATTGTTGATGAGAATCAAGCAATTGAAGAATTCAATAAATGGTGTTTAGTAAACAGTAATAGAAATTTTAAACTAAAACCGATACTTTACAGAGAACAAGTCATATGCAAAATGAATTAAAAATAGCCCAGAGGGCTATTTTTTTTTGCATCATAGAGAGTTTGATATTTTATTGCCAAATATCAACTAACCACCTAACCAACCGGCGGAGTGGGCGTGCTTTTGTGAAATCAGTAGTATTTCAGAAAAGCACACTACGTAGCATGCATAGATGTTGTGTGAGCTATAAAAATCACAAGACCGAGCGTCTTATTTTCTTTCTTCTAGTTTTACTTTCATCTTCATCTGCTGATCTTTTCTTAAGACCGTAAGTTCGACTTCGCTTTGGGCAGAAAACTTTTGGAGCATGTCTTGGAGTTCGTCGGATATTTTCTCCCCATCTAACTCAAGAATTATGTCGTTCTCTTTGATTCCAGCCCGAGCGGCAGGAGAATTAGGAACAATAGCTACTGAATCCGGGCGGTGATCTCGAACCACTAACGCTCCATAATCAACAGGCAAGGAATATTGTTTCTGTAGCTTTTTATCTAATTTTACATATTGAAGTCCGAGATATGGTTTAACAATTCTTCCGTATTTTATGATGTCTTCAAGGTCTTGTTTTGCCCAGTTGATTGGAATTGAAAATCCGATATTTTGGGCACCGAAAATAATAGCGGTATTGATGGCAACAACTTCCCCGTCAACATTAATCAATGGACCACCCGAGTTGCCTTGATTGATAGCTACGTCTGTTTGGAGTACGCCCCTTAGGTGCTCCATCTCTCCTTCAGTGCCTAAGGCAGCAGATATACTTCTTGATAAACCGGAAATTATTCCCCTTGAAACAGTGTTTGAGAACATGCCTAAAGCATTTCCTATGGCGAGCACTGTTTGTCCCAGTTCAAGTTTGCTTGAATTTCCGAGACGAACAGTCGGCAACCCATTGGCGTTGATCTTTAGAACGGCGATATCATTGATTGGATCTCGGGAAAGAACTTTTGCCGGATATTCCTGCAAGTCTGTGGTTATGATGGTGTAATCAGCGTCCTGATCAAAAACAACATGTTTGTTCGTGAGAATAAGACCGTCAGGATGAACGATAAAACCCGATCCGCCGCCTATGCTTATTTTTTCTTTTTGGCCTCCGTCAGCTGACGGATCAACTTCTCCGAATAGGAATGGGTTTGAAAAAGGAGTACTAGGCATGCCCTGGCCAGGCAGGCCACAAACTCCCTTAATCTTGGGAAGGAATTTTGATATAACAATACTGACGACCGAAGGAGCGACCTTCTTTACCGCTTCGATTGGAAGCCTGTCGTATTCATTGGATGGTGTAGTCATGACTTAAGTATGAAGCTAAATAGGAAATTTTTCAATAGAAATACCGCATTGGTTGCCCAAGATCTTTTGGGAAAGTTTTTGGTGCGGAAAATCCCTTCGATTCGCTCAGGGCAGGCCAAAATTATTAAAGCCAGAATAATCGAAACCGAGGCATACTGTGGAATAAGAGACCTCGCCTGCCACGCCTCTCGGGGTTTAACCGAAAGAACAAAAGTAATGTTCGGTCCGCCGGGGCACGCTTATGTTTATCTTGTATATGGAATGTATAATTGTTTGAATACTGTCACCGAAAAAGAAGGTAACCCGTCAGCAGTGTTAATCAGGGCTCTTGAATATGAAAATTGTGATGGACCAGGGAAACTTTGTAGAGAACTGAAAATAGACAAGAAACTCAATGCCGTTGATTTAACAAAAAACGACTTATTGTGGATTGAAAACAGCAAAATTAAAATTAAAAAATCCCAGATTAAAAAGGGCAAACGGATAGGCGTGGATTACGCCGGAAAATGGAAAAACAAATTGTGGCGGTTCTATCTTTGACATCTCCTGGGATTATAGTATTTTGATTGTCAGAAGAACCTTGAAAGGACACAGTAATGAATGCTAATGAATATCGAAGAGTAATGCAGCTTAAGCCTGGCGATGAGCGAAGATATGCTTTGGCGGAAAGAGGCGTATTAATCATGGCCGACGAGATTGATGGTTCTGCTTCTTATTCTGTCGCCTTGGATTTTATGTATCGGCATTTATTTGAGGCCAATGTGCCAATTTGGTTGTTTTTGAACTCTCCTGGTGGAGATGTGGGCCAAGGGTTTGCTATTTTTGACCTCATGAAAGCCCTTACCGCCGCCGGTTGTGAGGTAAACGTCCTTGGTGTCGGATATGTTGCTTCAATGGCAACGGCTATTATGCAGGCCGGAACAAAGAGGTATTCTTTTCCGAATACTCAATTTCTTGTCCATCAGGTAAGACAAGTTCTTCCGTTCTTTAAATCGGAAGAAGTCAATGAAGGAAGAGAAAGACAACAAGAAATGGACCGCATCAACGACATCGCAATGAAAATTATTGCGGATCGGGTGGGAATGGATTTGGATGAAATCAAGAAATTAAGCGAAAAGAAGGATTACTGGCTGGATGCTCAGAGTGCCAAAAGGTTCGGAACCAACGGGCTCATTGACGAGATTGTTACCGAGTTCCCGTTTTAATGGCTGATAGCAGCCGTTTTTAATTTTGGACTTTTAGGATATTCTTTAAGCAAGTTCCTTTAAGAGGTTTCAAATATGAGACGAAGGTCCTTGTATAAGTTCAGGGATTGGTTTTTTTACTTATTGATGGAACATTTTGTCAACTCGGGCTGGATAATTATAATCAAAGATTTCAAAAAATCAGAAAAAAGAAGCGACCGGCTTACTTTAGGAGAGATCGATCAAGAAGACGAAATTATCTATCTTGATAAAAAGAGGGGTACCCCCAAAGTCCTTATCCACGAATTATGTCATTTTGGACTCGGAACTGTTCTTGAGAAAATGTCGGAAAATCTGCCATGGAAAGATTTAAAAAAAACGAAAGGAAGATGTAGGGCAGACAAGGAATTTAAGTGGAGGGAGGACAGAACATTGGAGTTTGAAGAATATTTCTATTTCTCCTTAAACAAGAAACAGATAAGAATTTTATGGGACTTCATTGATGAGGCGCGAAAGAGATACAAAGAAGAAGAGGGCTAAAAGCCCTTTTTAATTTTCTTAATTTTGATAAACTTAAACGATATGATAAAAAAGTGGCTAAGAAAAGAAATTTCGGACAGAATTCCAGGGGTAGGGTTCGATATTTTGATGCCTTCTGAAGATATGTTGGGAGACTATTCGACTAATCTTGCTTTTGTTTTGGCAAAGAAAAAAGGAATAAGCCCAATAGAAGCAGGAAAGGACTTGGTGGAAGAACTTTTAGGCGATAAAGAATTGGGCAAAAAATTAAGAAAAATCCAGCTTGTTCCGCCGGGGTTCATTAATTTCTATCTAAGCGAAGATTATTTAAGGAACTCGTTAGTTGAGGTTGTAGAAAGAGGAGAAAAATTTGGTAATTCTGAGCCAGGTAAAGGAGTCAAGATAAATCTTGAATTCGTCTCTGCCAATCCGACTGGGCCGCTAACGGTCGGCAATGCTCGGGCAGCTTCATTCGGCGATACACTCGGCAATATTTTAGAAAAAACAGGATATCAAGTGACCAAAGAGTATTATATCAATGATGTTGGCAACCAAGTGGATAAACTTGTTGAGTCAGTGAAGTTAAGGATGAAAGAATTGAAAGGTGAAAAGGTGGAATTTGGTTCGGAAATGTATCAGGGCGAGTATATTAAAGAGATGGCCCAAGAATTTTTGGATAAGAAGATACCCGAGGGCCATGTTCGGGCGTGGGCGATTAATGCCATGATCGATAAAGCCAAAAATTCCTCAAAAAAAATGGGAGTTGAATTTGATGAATGGTTTTTTGAATCAAAACTTCATGAAAGCGGAGAAGTTGAAGCGGCTCTTGCCGAATTGGAATCGAAGGGATTTGTAATTGAAGAAGACGGAGCCAAGTGGTTAAAAATAAATAATGAGCAAAAAGCTGTTTTAGTAAAAAGTGATGGCTCAACGACTTATTTGTTGAACGACATTGCTTATACCAAGAATAAATTTGGAAGGGGATTTACAAGCACAATAAATATTTGGGGAGCAGATCACCATGGAGATGTTGTCAGATTAAAAACGGGCGTTGCGGCTCTAGGATATGATCCCGACCGTCTGGAGATACTTCTCCATCAATTAGTTTCAATCAAAGAAGACGGTGAAATCCAAAAAATGTCCAAAAGAACGGGCCGGTTTATTTTGATGGACGACTTGCTGTCCGAGATCGGGAAAGATGCCATTAGGTTTTTCTTCCTTTCCAGGGATTTGAATACTCACATGGAGTTCGATATAGAACTGGCAAAAAAACAGTCAAAAGAAAACCCGGTTTTCTATATTCAATATGCCCATTCGCGATTGAATAGTATTTTTGCTAAAACAACCAACAACCAACAACCAACGACCAACGACCTTGATTTATTGAAAGAAAAAGAGGAACTGCGATTACTGAAAGATCTTGTTAGGTTTCCGGAAGTTGTTGAAGGCGTCGCAGAAAACTATCAGGTTCATAATCTCGGTCAGTATACTTTGAATCTCGCCGGAGATTTTCATAAGTTCTATGAGAAGCACCATGTAATTCAGGAGAATGACACGGAACTTCAATCGGCCCGTCTCCTGCTCGCTCAAGGAGTGCACACGGTTCTAAGGATTTGTTTGAATCTTATGGGTCTTTCGATTCCTGAAAAAATGTAAGACAAATAAAAATAATCCAGCTCCGAGGATGTCCATTAGCAGATCATTTATCGTATCATTTAAGTCGCCTATAAAATAAGTTCTTATACCGAAATTTCTATAAATTGATTCAACAAGGATTTGGCTGGCCAAGTATTCAGCGAATTCCCAAGTTATTCCTATAAACGAAACTGCGCCTAAAACTATCAGGATGTTTTTTAATTTAGCATTTTCAAGAAGATGGTTTTTTAAATATATCGAGAGAAGTATGGCCATTAAAAATCCACCTGAAAAATGTAAAACTTGGTCAAACCAGGGATAAATCAAATACCATTGGTTGTATAAACCGATCAGGTTTATTATAAAGATTAATATTAAAAACGAAATAGTTTTTTTCATATTTATCTGACAGCTTATCATAATTATTGCTTTTCATCAAAAATTATCCGATAATTTACCAAAATGGCTGATTCTAATTTTGTCGATAAAGAAAAGAAGATACTGGACTTTTGGAGAGATAATAATATTTTTAAGAAATCTCTGGAAAACCGTCAAAAAGCGAAGCGTTTTGTTTTTTTTGAAGGTCCGCCGACCGCCAATGGACTGCCCCATGTCGGACACTTTCTAACTCGGATCTATAAAGATGTTTTTGGCCGTTACAAAACAATGCGCGGATATTTTGTCTTGCGCAAAGCCGGCTGGGATACTCACGGCCTGCCGGTGGAAATAGAGGTTGAGAAAGAGCTTGGCTTTAAAAACAAAAAAGATATTGAAACATATGGGATAGACAAATTCAACAAGAAGGCCAAGGAGAGCGTTTGGAAATACAAGAACGAATGGGAACAGATGACCAAAAAAATGGGCTTCTGGCTCGATATGAATGATCCGTACATTACTTACAAAAACCAATACATTGAATCGCTCTGGGCGATAATAAAAAAGATCTGGGATAGGAAATTATTGTATTTGGCTCATCGGGTCGTGCCTTTCTGCACACGCTGTGGAACGCCGTTATCATCTCACGAAGTTGCCCAGGGATACAAGACAGTTACAGATAAATCTGTTTTTGTTAAATTTAAAGTTAAAAATTCTGCAAGGTCTAATCTTGTTGGAGATTTAAGGTCGAACCTTTATGTACTTGCTTGGACGACAACTCCGTGGACATTGCCTGGCAACGTTGCCTTGGCTGTCGGGAAAGATATTGGTTATACAGCAGTAAAAGTTGGAGATGAAATTTTTATATTAGCCGAAAGTGCTGTTGGGAGAGTTCTCAAAGATACTAAATACGAAATACTAAATACAACCTACAAAGGTTCTGATCTTCTTGGTCTAGAATATGAACCGTTGTTTAGTGTCGAAAAACTTAAATCAGATAAATCATACAGAATTTACGATGCCGATTTCGTTTCTACCGAAGACGGAACGGGTGTGGTTCATACTGCGGTCATGTACGGAGAGGACGATTACAACCTTGGCACAAAATTAGGACTTCCCAAATTTCACACGGTTGATGAACGGGGCAGATTTATAAATATTGGCCATGGTCTTGACCGGAAATATGTAAAAGCCAAAGAAACGGAGGACTTAATTCTCGACTACCTTACTACTAACCACTTACTACTTATTACTTTCAATTATGAACATGATTATCCTTTTTGCTGGAGATGTGACACCCCGCTTCTGTATTACGCCAAAGAATCATGGTTCATCAAAATGTCGGCGGTTAACAAAGAACTTATTGAAAACAACCGGAAGACAAATTGGATTCCCGAACATATTAAAGAAGGCAGATTTGGCCAGTGGTTGAAAGAGGGGAAGGACTGGGCTTTTTCGAGAGAAAGATATTGGGGGACTCCATTGCCGATTTGGGAATGCAATCAACCCGTTCGAACTACCGAGAGTGTTCGGTCGGGCGGGTGTGACAACAAAACTACGATCGGTTCGGTTAAAGAACTCGAGAAACTTTCAGTTAGTCCCCAAAATACATATTACATTATGCGCCACGGCTTTTCTACTCGGAATGAAGGGGGCGATGCGATCGTGAACACTCGTCAGGAAAACGATGCTTACCACCTTACCTCCGAAGGTGAAAAAATGGTTGAGAAGTCCATTGAACTGTTAAAACTGGAGGGGGTTGATTATATTTTTAGTTCGCCGTTCATTCGAACTCACGAAACAGCCTCAATTGCCGGCAAAATACTGCATCAAAAAGTTGTGATTGACGAACGATTACATGAGTATCGATCTGCTTCTGGTTGGGATGGTAAGCCGGTATCTCGTTATATCGCAGGTGGCGGAGGAGATCGAACTATGGATTCACGCCAGCGCGATGCCGAAAGTTTAAATGATGTTCGTAAACGCATGACGGAATTTATGTTTGAACTCGAAGCAAAATATAAAAATAAAAATATTTTAATCGTGAGCCATGGCGATCCTCTTTGGTTGTTGAACACAATCGCTGAAGGATTGACCGGAGATCAGATATTGAATAAAGAAGGGAAGGCACAATGGTATCCGCGCATTGCTGAGATTAAAAACCTTAATTGGTCTAAAATTCCGCGCAACGAATTGGGTGAGTTGGATTTGCACCGGCCGTATATAGACAGCGTTGTTCTCAAGTGTTCTAAATGCGGTTCAGATATGAAAAAAGTGCCTGATTTAATTGATGTCTGGTTTGATTCCGGCGCTATGCCTTATGCCCAGTGGCATTGGCCCTTCGATAATAAAAAAATATCCAAAGAGCAATTCCCCGCTGACTTTATAGTTGAAGCGATAGATCAAACAAGAGGATGGTTTTTTACGCTTCTTGCCATATCAACTCTGCTTGAAAAAGGTGCGCCATATAAAAATGTAATGGTGCTTGGGCATACGCTTGATGAAAAAGGCGCCAAAATGTCCAAGTCAAAAGGAAATTATGTGCCGGTCATGGAATTTATGGATAAATACGGCGTTGATGTGTTGAGGTGGTATTTTTTGTCGTCAATGACGATAGGTGAAAGTAAAAGCGTAATCCCTAGAGAAATAGAAGATAAACAGAAAGGATTTTTCAGTACGCTTGACAATTGTTTAAGATTTTATGAATTATACGGAAAAGGAGAATTCGGTTCTTTCCACGATACTAAAGGCAAAAATCTGAATCTGCTCGATAGGTGGATACTGTCAAAATTAAACAGATTGCTAGGAGAAGTATCAGACGGCTTGGATAAATACGATCCGACTTCGGCGGCAAAAACGATCGAAAAATTTGTTGCGGAGGACCTTTCTAACTGGTGGCTCAGGCGTTCAAGAAAAAGAAAAGAGGCCCTAGGGCTTTTAAGATTTTTGCTTTTGGAGATTGCCAAAGTTATCGCCCCGTTCATTCCTTTTATGGCAGAGGACATCCATATGCGCCTCCACCGAGGACGGTCCTCGGGGACTGAAAGCGTACACCTTCACGATTGGCCTCAAGTAAACAAGAAACAGATAAACAAAGAACTGGAGAAGCAGATGGAAGAAATTAAAAACATTGTTACATTGGGTTTAGCCCAAAGAAAAGAAAAACAAATCAAAGTCCGCCAGCCGTTAAGGGCAGTACATCTGGGGCTCTCAAACGAATTTCCGAAAGATCTGGAGATTTTGGTTAAAGAAGAACTCAATGTAAAAGAAATTGTTTATGATAAAAGTCAGAAGGAGTTGGTTTGTTTGAATATCGAACTTGACCAGACGCTTGTCTATGAGGGTTATGCCAGAGAATTGATGCGACAAATACAGGACATGAGAAAAGAAGCCAAATATAAAGTTGATGATGAAATATTTGGCCAATGGCACAGTGATGACAAAGAAATATCAGAGGCTATTCGCCAATGGTCGGACGAAATAAAAAAGGAAGTCTTGCTTTCAGAATTTCGCAACGGGCCTCATGACGAAAAAGCGTATGATATTGAGAAAGAATTTGAACTTGCTCCGCAACGTAAAATTTGGATTGGACTGAGGAAATGAAAAAACGAGTGCTCATAATTCACGGTTGGGGAGGTTGGCCAAACGAGGAGTGGCTGGTTTGGCTTAAGAACGAATTAGAGACGAGAGGATTCGAAGTAATGATTCCGGAGATGCCCGACACAGATAAGCCTACTATAAAATCTTGGTTGAGAAAGCTGTCCGAAGTTGTAGGGTTGACTGACGAGAATACTTACTTTGTTGGTCATAGCATCGGTTGCCAGGCGATAATGAGGTACTTGGAGCAATTGCCTGACGACCAAAAAGTTGGCGGAGTAGTATTCGTAGCCGGATGGTTTAATTTAACTGATGGAGTCTGGGACGAAACTTATACTAGAGAAATAGCCGATGAGTGGATAAACACACCAATTGATTTTGAGAAAACAAAACAGCATACAAATAATTTTGTCTTGATTGCTTCGGATAATGACCCCTATGTTTCTTTAATTAACTCGGAATTGTTTAGAAATAATTTAAACGCGAAGATTATCGTTCTGAAAAATAAAGGCCACATTTCCGAAGAAGACGGAGTTGTCGAACTCTCGGTCGTTTTGGAAGAATTATTAAAAATGGCGGAATAAATCCTATGTTAACCATTGACCATAAGGTTAACATGTGATAACTTATCATTATGAATAAATATCTTTCAACAAGCGAAGTGGCCAAGATGCTGGGGATAAGTCGAGTGGCCGTATTCAAGAAAATAAAAAGCGGCCAGATTAAAGCCAAAAAAGTCGGCCGTAACTTTATTATTGCGGAGAAGGACATGCTTGGCCTATCCAGCAATTTTTTAACATCCCAAAAAAAGAGCGAGATTGACGAGGCAATTGACCGGACCGTTAAGGAATACGGCGAAACCTTAAAGTTACTTGGCCAAGAATGAAATCTTTATCAATTTTGGAAATAGAATATGTGGCCCATCGTCTGGCTAAAAAGTTTATGGAATGGAATGAGCCGATTCCCGATTTTGGCTCTCGTTATCCGAATATTCTAGAGAGCTGCTTAGCGATGCCATTCCAAACATTTAGCCGAAAGAAATTATATAAGGGACTGATTGAAAAGGCGGCAGTACTTTTTTATTTGATGATAAAAAACCATCCTTTTAAAAACGGCAACAAAAGAATTGCCATGGTTACTTTGTTTTACTTTTTGTATAAAAATAATAAGTGGATTAGGGTTGATAATACAGAATTGTATAACTTTGCGAAATGGGTTGCGTCTAGCAACCCAAAAATAAAAAAAGAAACGGTTATGGCAACTGATAAATTTATTAGAACCTATCTTACAAATTTGTAATGGATAATTTAGAACAAAAAATTAAACAAACTGAAGAGCGGAATAAAAAAGGAGCCGCTAAACGGTTCCGGACGATGAGTTTACTTTCGCAATCGCAAACAAACTGGTTCGATAAAAAGTGCCCAGATTACTGAGTTTATGACCATGACCCCTATTACTCCGAATAATCCCAGGAGCATCATGATACCCACATCGTTTGGCGTGTAAACACCAACACCAAAAATTTTCATAGTTGCTGAATGTAGCTATTCACGAGGGAGGAACGGCAATGACAGGAGTGTCAAAATTGCAAGGAACAAGAGGCGAAGTGCATTCATTTCAAACCTCCAGAAAAGTGTTTAATGCCAGTATAATATTAGTAAATGGCGGCAAAACTGTCAATATATCAAAGTTTCAAATATCAAATGCTGATTAAGGCGATAATTATAAAAAAGCAAAACACCAACGAATTCGATCAGTTCGTGACTTGCTATACACAGGAACTTGGGAAGCTTACCGCCATTGCTAAAAGTATTTTAAAACACAGTTCTATTCAAGCCATGCATTTAGATACCTTAAACCTTGTGGAGTTTGATCTTATACAAGGGCGGTCCTTGCCGGTAATTGCCGGAGCCCAGTCGGAGAATTCATACCGGGATTTGAAAAGCTCGATTCTTTCTTTGGCGGTTGCGAGTTTTTTCTCCGAAGTGATTGATAAGATGGTTCCCGAAATGGATAAAGATGAAAAACTTTGGAATTTTATGACCGGTCTGTTTGATAAGTTAAACCGGTTTGAGCCGAGCTTAACTTTTTTAAGACAAAAACAGTTTGCTTTGCTGGGATTGCTCGGGTATTCTCCCGAAATTGCCGCTTCAGCTTCTTTTGACGCAACTCGGCCCGGATTTACAATGCTGGATGACGCTTTTGAATACAACGCCGGATTTAGATTAAAGTCATTAAATTTTCTCCATTCTGTGTTAAGATAAGATTGAGCAGATGGAATTTTTATATTCACACAATAAACTTTTGAAATGGCTGATCTTACTGGCTTTGTTGCTGGCTATCGTCAGTTTCCTTTCGTTTTGGTTTGGAAGCCCGTCTTTTTCTGAATCCGGGGTCAAACTGGAAATAGAAGGTCCGACCCAGGCGTCTGTGGGAGACGAGGTTGTTTATAAGGTTAAGTATTCAAATACCACCAAGCTGAACCTGAACAGCCTTAGTTTCAAGTTTACTTATCCTGACGGTTCGGTTGTTTTGCCATCTGGAGGCGGGCCTGTCTTAGACGGAAAAGATACATTTTCAGAAATATTCACTTTAGACCAGTTGGCCGTTGGTCAGTCCGGAGAAAAAGATTTCACCGCTTTTTTGGTGGGCAACAGGGGAAATATCAAAACAGCAAAAATTGATCTGTCTTTTGGGGCGGGAAGTTTAAAAACTGTTTTTGAAAAGACTGCTTCTCTCTCTACCACGATGATTAGTCTGCCGGTGTCTCTCACTTTATCTGCTCCTCCTAATTCAGTTCCCGGCCAAGCGATCAGTTATGTGTTGGATTACAGAAACGAGTCCAACGGTGATATTTATGATTTGAGATTTGAGTTTAAGTATCCTGATGGGTTTAGTGTTCAGAAATCATCTCCTTCGCCAAACACGGAAAATTATGTTTGGGTCATTCCTGTTCTCAAAAAGGGTAACGGCGGAAGGATAAGCATTAGCGGACTTTTGAATGGAAAAGAAGGAGAAACAAAAAATATCTCCGTAGCTTTAAAAAGAAAAATAGGCGATCAATATATTGATTATGAAAAATCCGAAACTTCATCAGTTGTTGCCAATGCTTTATTGGGTACGGCGATCTCGGTAAACGATTCTTCTGATTACTCTGCTTTTGCCGGCGATGATTTAAATTATACAATCAAATATTTCAATAGTTCCAACTACAATCTTATTGGAGTAAACTTGCTAATCAAATTGGAAGGGGACATGTATGACATTTCAAGCTTAGATACGAAAGGCGGTTATTACGACAGTTCAAATGGTACAATTTTATGGAACGCAAGCACGATATCGGATTTTGCAAATCTGTCTCCCAACAAAAAGGGGCAGGTATCTTTCAGGATTAAGCTTAAGGACGGTATTCCTTCTGGCTCAACCGGTTCCAAAAATCTTTTTGTTAGGGCTTCAACAAGATTAAGTACTCCGAATGTGCCGTCCGACATTGGTGGGGATGAAATTTTTGCGGAATCCAATCTGGTTACTAAAATATCTACTCAGCCGACGCTAAAACAGACGGCTTACTATAATGATACAGCTTTTGGTTCGTCCGGCCCTTTGCCGCCGGAAGTTGGAAAGGAGACCTCTTTTACGATTCATTGGCAGATTACCAACCCTGGAAATGATATGAGCGGAGTTAAAATAACCGGCTTATTGTCAGCGGGCGTAAATTGGAGAAGCATTGTAAGTGTCGGTTCGGGACAGCCGGAACCGACATTCAATAAAAATATTTCCGAAGTGGCTTGGAATCCCGGAGTTTTACCGCAAGGAGTTGGCGTGACCGGATCTAAATATGAGGCAAGTTTTCAGATAAGTATAAATCCGTCAACCAGCCAAACAGGAAGCCCAGTCTTTCTAGTAAAAGATTCCAAACTTTCAGGGGTGGATACTTTTACCAAACAGAATATAATTGTTCCTGTCCGGGATATTTCTAGCAACGATCTTGTCGATCGTTCAGGAGAAGGGGTAGTGCAGTAAATTTCTAATTATTAATTACTAATTTCTAAACCAATGTCTGATAAATTGGAAAAAATAGTTTCACTATGCAAGCGGCGCGGGTTCATATTTCCGGGGTCGGAGATTTATGGCGGATTGCGTGGCACATGGGATTACGGACCGTTGGGCGCTGAGCTTAAGCACAATCTAAAACAGTCGTGGTGGGACAGCGTTGTGAAATCAAATGAAAATATTTTTGGAATCCAAGCCGCTATTCTGATGAATCCGAAAGTTTGGCAGAGTTCCGGCCATACCGAGACATTTAATGATCCACTCATTGAGTGCAAAGTTTGCCACGAAAGAGTAAGGTCCGATCAAAACGAAGAAAAAAAACACCATGAAGAATGGCACAAAAAAAGAAATGAAAACATTGACTGGACTGAGCCCAAAAAATTCAATTTGTTAGTTGAAGCAAAACTTGGGGTTGTTGAGAGTGAAAAGTCGAGCGTCTATTTGAGGGGAGAGATTACACAAGGCGTTCATGTTAATTTCAAAAATATTATTGATTCTATGCATCCAAAAATTCCATTCGGAATTGCTCAAATCGGCAAGGCCTTTCGCAATGAAATTACCCCCGGAAATTTTACATATCGATCTAGAGAATTTGAACAGATGGAACTTCAGTGGTACATAAAACCTGATCAACAAGAATGGAAAAGATGGTTTGGTTATTGGAAAGAATTGAGGATGAAATGGTATTTATCATTGGGCATGGATAAAGACAGGATTCATTTTCGCAAACAAGATTCGGAAGAATTAGCGCACTATGCTCGAGAAGCATGGGACATCGAATACGAGACCCCGTTTGGCTGGAGAGAATGCGAAGGTATTCACGATCGCTCCGATTGGGATTTGTCGCGACACAGTAAATTTTCCGGACAGGACTTGTCTTATTTTGATCCGGAAACTAAAGAGCGTTTTATTCCGTGGGTGATCGAAACATCGGGTGGAGTTGACCGGGCATTACTATTTTTCTTACTCGATGCTTACTGCGAAGAGGAAGACCGCGTGGTTCTGAAGCTCCATCCAAAACTTGCGCCCTACAAAGCGGCCGTATTTCCGTTATTAAAAAACAAACCGGAGTTGGTCTCAAAAGCTAAAGAAATTTACGACTCGCTCCGAAAAGAATTTTCTGTTGTCTGGGACGACCGAGGGAATATCGGAAAACGCTACTATTCGCAGGATGAAATTGGCACGCCAGTCTGTATTACAGTTGATTTCCAAACGCTTGAAGATGGTACGGTCACTATTCGCGACAGAGATTCAATGGAACAGAAAAGAATAATCATTTCGGATATCAACGGCCTTCTGAACTAAAAAAGGGATTGGAATTGTTTTTTGTTGGATTTAATGTTAAATAATTATTATTATCGTCCTTTTAAAAAGGGCATGGAATGAATTTAGTGAAGGCGGCCGTTCCAGTCTTTCTAGTGGTATTTTTAGCTGGTTGTAATTCTAAATTTACTTCTCCTTCTGCCCCGTCATCGATATCATCGACATCGAGTAACGGCTTGATTCCGGTGGATACACCGGAAGGTCAAATTGGATGGTCGCCTTATATCGTTGTTCATGACGATGGGAGCGCCATAAATGGATATGAAACTGCCCTGAAACTTCTCAAGTCAAGGGGCATGGTAAGGGGAGTCAGGTTGTCAATTGGTGTGAATCCTAATAGGGTTACGCAAATGATTAAATCTCTTGATATTGAAGTGTTCGGTTCGATTCCAAATGAAAGATTATTTGATTCGAACATAGAGCAGACGATGGATATGTATATTTCTTTCAATCCAGGCGTCCAGATTATCCAGATAGGGAATGAAGTAAGCACAATTAACAAATCGGCTGGGTTCAGTAATATGCCGATCGAGGATTACATGAAAGCATTCTTGAAAATATACGATCATGTCCAATCAAAATATCCCCATTTGACATTAGTTACCCAATCTACGTTCGGTGCCGGTTCCTATGGCGCTGACGAATTAAGAAAAATGTCTGAACTGGGACTTAAACCGGACAGGATTTCTCCGCAAAAAGTCGTAGTTGCCATTAATGTTTATACCGATAGCGCTTTGGCTAGCTATGCTTCAGCCATAAATCGTTATCTTGGGGGTAAATATAGGATTTGGGTTACCGAAACTGGAATTTCTGATCCCGCCAGGCAGATTTATCATGTGGGTTCTTTCTATCCTCGTTTAGCCAGTTCCTTGGGGGCGGAAAGGATATATTGGTATGCGCTTTGGAGCGGAGACACGCCTCCCGATTCTGGTTTTAGTTTAATTTTTAATCCGCGCGGTCCTAATCAGACCTACTCGCCGTTATTTAAAGCTTTAGCGGGAACGGAGTAGGCATGTCTCTAAGAAATAAAGCTCGTTTGTTTTTGATTATCTTTTTGTTCGGTTTTTTTGGTAGCTCGTTATTTGCGCAGGATGATTCGTCGAAAGATAAGAATTTCCAAAAAGAAAATTCCGGAACTTATGTTAAAACAGAATTAATACGAGGAAATTTCGATCTTTACGGCAACAATTACCGCTTTAATGATTTTTGGATCGGGATTGAGCATTATATGGCACGGAACCGATTAACTATCAGTGGTTTCTCCTTTGGCTACAAAAAAGAAGATTTCTCCAGCTCCAATTACGGCCACTTTGTTAATGGAAAGTTATTCTGGAAATTCAAAACAAGATGGTTTGACTTTAAGCCGGGGGTAGGCATGGAGTGGGGCAAACCCTCGCCCCGTTTTGAGCACACCAACTTTAAATATTCCGGTGACAAGCTTGTTTCTTATGAGAGAGTGTATCTTGAAAGAAATGCCAATGTGCCCTTTGATATCAAAAGTACCGGTTTGGCGGGCCTGTTTTTTGAGACTGGCTTGAGTCGAAAAGCCGGACCGATGATGTTTGAAGGCGGCGCTAGGTTTGGAATTAATGGTTTTGTTGTTAATGAGTTTTATTTCTCGGATGACGGCAACCTGGATTTTCAAAGTTCAAAAAAAGAAAGAAATTTAATACCCGTGCTTTATATCGGCGTAGGAATAAAGATATTTTAGTAAACAGTAAACCCGCTAAGGCGGGTTTTGTTGTGAACAAGTCGCGAGTATTTTTTGCTGAACCTGTTATAATTAATACAGCAGTTATGATTAGCCGGTATTTGTTTTAATTTTAGGCACAAAACAAATGAAAAAAGACCTGGAAAGGAAAATAACTTTTATTATTGCTGTCTTGGTCGTGGCTTTGGCGGTTTGGTTTTTAAATTACATAAAAATAAACATAACTACTCAAGAACAAGAGAAGCTTGTCTTGCCTCCGGATGATATTAAGATTAAAACATACTCGGTCAGCGGTAAGGTAGATAAAATAGAAAATAACAAAATATACTATACCGCTCCGGTTGCTTATAAAACAGATGGCCAAACAGTTATCAAGTATGAGGCGAAAATTGCCATAACTAGTAACGCAACTCTTTATACCTGGTCTAGCCTTTCTAAAAAAGGTTTCAGTTACCAAAATATAAAATTATCCGAAATTAAAATTGGTGACAAAATAGTGGCATACTTTTCGACCTTACCCTACGATAAAACAGAACAACTCGTGGATAAAATAGATGTTCCCCAAAATTACTAAAACAGCCAACAATACCCTTATTTTTGGCTGTTGACTTTATGGTAGCAAAAGTGTTATAATATAGATATGTACCGGTGTGGCATTCCGCTGCACCGCCTGACAATTCAAACCCCGAAGAAAGGAGGGTGCGACAATGACGAAGAATCTGCTGAATGGCTTTTTGGCCGCCGTCGTGTCCGGCACGCTCCTTGCGTGCGGAGGATCGCCGACGAAACCAACGGATCCTAACAAGAGGTGCACGCTTGCACCCGTTCATTATTTCCGTCAGGAAATTTCAGACTTTACGTCTAAAAACGTAACGCCTGACATCAAGATGCGTACTGCCACTGGGCAAGCATTCCAGTGGCAGGCGTTCGGCGTTGTCCGTTTGGGGGACAACGAGCCGAACGGCCATTGGATTAGCGTCTCTGGGTTTGAGA
>C687J35174_10002006_pt1 | contig 29019 bp, 10 predicted proteins | sample RifCSPhighO2_01_FD_35174 | JGI IMG/M metagenome (IMG submission 35174) | reverse complement strand
TCATCGATTTTGTAAGGACATGGTGTCGAGATCACACCTCCAGCTTGCGCGTCTGCCTCCCATGAAGTAATCATGCTATCGGAGATGGGCATCGTGGTGGTTGCTTGATCCGTACTTCCCGGATGTGTTGCGCCGTCGACGGTACTATTAGAAATACTTACATAATACGCGTCCTTGTCGATGTCGGCATTTTGAATAGTGTGCGCATATACGGAACTCGTAGCATGAATATCTTTTACCAGTCCAGAAGGGCCTGCGGACACTACGTCACCTTTTATAAGATTCGAGCCCGCTCCGTCGACTGGCCCATTCGAATATACATTACCAATGATTGAGGAACTGTTTTCAAGAAGAACACCACCGATGCCGGATTGCACACCATAATTAAACGAGGCTCCGCTCCCCTGCGTGAGTGCCGCCTGCACATTGCGAACAAAACCGTTTCGGTCTGCCTTAGTAGCAAGCGTTTTACCTCCCGTCACATCAGTAATGGTCGTCGTTGCCCTTGAGTTGTTCAAAGAAACCCCTTCTGAAGAAGAGACCGTGATACCGTTTTTAAGACGATATATAACATCTTCAATTCCTCCTTCCGCCGCAAAGAGTCCTTCTTTCGAACGCACGAGGTCATTCACAATCATCACCTCTCGCACCACAGGCGTACTTACCCCGTTCATGATAATCAGCGACGAAAAAAGGAAAAAGATAACTGCGGTAATCATAGCCTGACCGGATTGATAGTTAAAAGTAAAATTTTTAATTTTAAATTTTAAATTTTTCATGTTAGTAGCTTCCCCTTAAGATAGCCGTCGAATAAAGGTTAACTGATCTAGCTGCAGTACTTGTACCGGCTGCAAGCGTCATCTCGATTTTTATCGCTTCCGAAGATCCCGTACTCACTTGGCGAAACACGAGGTTAGTGACACGGGCAGTGCTCAGCGTGAGTGGCCCTTGGACCACACCGTTTTTCCTAAACATGAGTTGCGTGCCCGCCATATAAAATTCAGTGGTCGTGGCTCCTGCCGCTGTCGTTAACCTGCCCGGATGAGCACCTAAGGTACTCGAGCCGGCAGTGACGCTCGCGGATCCGCGAATTTCACGCACCATAGTTTCGAACCCTACGAGCGCTGAGTGGTTGAGGTCGCGAGCAACGACAATTGAGGTATACGAGCGAGTCATGACAATGAGCACCCGCGTAATCGCTATAACCGCCACCGCAAGAATAGCGACGTAGATCACGAGCTCGATGAGGGATATTCCTTTGGAAGGTGTCGCTTTCAATTGTTTAAAATATTAGAAAGGTAGGTAGAGATCGTCTCGGTAGTGGTGGCTCCCCTTCCTGTCCACGCCACCATCATGTCCACCTTCTTCGTATTGTTATCGAGCGTACCGGAAGAAGCGATGTCTTGACTCGCATCACGATATATCGAGGCGATCCTGAAGGAGCGGCTAAACCCGTCGATAGTTTGCGCGCTGGTAGTTGATTTCCACGTGCCGCCACTCCAAGCAAGGTAATAGGAAGTGCCCGAGGCAAGTGGAGCGATATTTGCAGTAAAACCGGTATCCCGAAGGAGTCGAACCGATTCCAACCCTTCCTCAAGCAGATAGGCTGCTTTTAAGGTATCTGTCGTCTTAAGTGCGGCCTTAAGATACGCTCGATAGGTGCCGAAGAGAGCACTGAAAGCAACTGCAAGAATGCCGAGCCCCACCACCATCTCGACCATACTAAAGCCCGAAGAATATGAGATACGGAATTTAGAATGTAAAAATTTTAACCGAGATTTTTTCATGTTATTTAATTTCCGTCAGTCCTGTACCATAAATCACGATCGACGAGATACGGGCAGGATTAGCGAGGAGAAAAAGTGTCGTAGTGCCGTAGGCGCTGACACCCCCTGCTTGCCGAGAGAACACAACGTCATTACCCCCTCCGGAAAGCGTGGTGGTACCGATCCGCACACTCGAGGGCAAGGTGAGGGAAATGTTGGTGGCACTAGTGGAAGAATATGAAGCACCTTGAAACAACACCGCCTTGGCACTTTCAAAGTGAACACCGTACTGCGTATCGTATTTTGAGGCAAGCGTTAATGAACGAGCTTCTTCTAAGAGTCCTCTTACTTTTGCCGTACTTTTTTCTAAGTTATTGGTTGTCATGAATTTCGAGAACGTGGGCACACTGATCCCCGCAAGAAAAATGAGGATGCTCAACACCAACAGCATTTCAATAAGCGTAAAGCCATCGTCTTGAATCTTGAATCTTGAATCTTTCATATTACAGACTATCGAGTACCGAATAGGTCGGCGTGATCATGGCGAGTGCGAAAAAACCTACAGCCACGCCAATCACGATCATCAGCAACGGCTCAATCAACGTGGATAGATCTTTAGTCTTTTGTGCCACTTCATTCTCGTAATAGTCGGCAACATTCACGAGCATAGATGAGAGTTTGCCGGTCTCTTCACCAACATTTACCATTTCTCCTAAGAAAATCGGATAGAGATTCGTCTTCTGTGAAAAAAGTGACGAGAGTGATTCGCCCTTAGTGATGACCGTTTCTGCCTCTTTAAGTACAGCCTTGTAGTATGAATTTTGAACCACCGACCCAGTGATCCGCGCCGCCTCAAGCATGGGGACGCCCGCGGACAGGAGTGAAGAAAATGTACGCGCGGTTCGTGCAGAGTTTACCTGCTTAACCAACGTAGAAAAAAGTGGTACATGTAGTATACAGAAATCAAGAACGTGCTTACCTTTCGGCGAGCGTATAGCTAAAGAAAATAGAACGATAAGGACAACGAGAGATAAGAGGGCGCTCAAAAAGTGTAGACGGACTATGTCACTGACCGCAATAATAAACTGTGTGGAAAGGGGCAGCTCTACATGGAGCTCGTTAAAAGTCGCGGTCAGGGTCGGGACGATATACATAAGCATGAGGACGGCGATAACAACCATCGCGAGAAGCACGACCGCTGGATACATGAGCGCTCCCCTCACTTTTTTCTGCAACAGATATGATGACTCCATCTGCTCACCCACTTTTTTGAGTGAGCCTGCCATAGAGCCGCTCTCCTCCCCAGCGCCCACCATGGAAACAAAAAGAGAGGAAAATACTTTAGGGAATTTTCGGAGGGCATTCGAGAGTGTCGTACCGGCGTTGATTTCCGCGATAAGGCTTCGCAGCACTTTCTTGAACGCTGCATTGTTGGTTTGCCGTTCCATCACCGAGAGTGCACGAGAAACAGAGAGTCCGGCCTCCATCATCGAACCTAGGTTTCGGGCGAAAATGATTTTCTCGTGGGTGCCCACAAACCCCAACAATGAAGCAAACCTTGGCTCTCCTGTTTCATGCGCCCCAAGAGGTACTACCGAGATAATGACGTTGCCGATACTCTTCATTTCCTTATACAAGGAAAATTTATCCGCGGCCTCTCGTACTCCGCTTATCACCTCTCCGGCCGCATTTTTTGCTTTGAATTTAAATTTCATTATTATTCTGTGGTCGCAACACGGAGTACTTCCTCAATAGTAGTGAGCCCTTGAGCCGCCTTAAAGATCCCGTCTTCGAGCATCGTCAACATTCCCTCTTTTCGTGCCTGAGCTTCAATTTCGTCAGCCGTCGCCCCCTTCATTACGAGATCTTTGATAGTTGATGTTACTTTGAGTACCTCGTGGATACCGAACCTACCCTTATACCCTTCTTCCGTTCCTTCTTTAGCTTTGTAGAAAGGAATCTTATCCCATGCAACATTTTTTTCCACAATATGTTCTTCTTTGAGTGTATTGAGCACTTTATCTACATCAACTGACGTACGTAGCTGTTCAAACTCACTCTTGCTTAAAAAATACTTCTCTTTACTATCCGACAATTTGCGCACCAGACGCTGAGCGATGACGATATCAATGGTGGAAACAAGAAGAAACGGTTCAACTTTCATATCAAGCAATCGTGGTATCGCACCAGCAGCGGAGTTGGTGTGGAGTGTCGAGAGCACGAGGTGACCGGTAAGCGCAGCGTTGATAGCAAGTGAGGCGGTTTCGTTGTCACGGATTTCACCGACCATGATAATATCCGGATCCTGTCGTACCAGTGTTCGAAGACCGCTTGAAAAAGTGAACCCTATTTCCGGCTTGACCTGTGACTGGTTGACCCGCGGCATTTGGTACTCCACAGGGTCTTCGACTGTCGAGATGTTCACGTCGGGTGTATTTAAAATATCGAGCATGGTGTAGAGCGTCGTCGTTTTTCCCGAGCCGGTCGGGCCAGTGGTCAAGATCATTCCCGTGGAAAGCGTACTTGCTTTATGGATGCGCTCAAGTCCCATGCCGTGAAAACCGAGACCCTCAAGCGTAAAGCCGCCCGCGTTTTCGCGAAGGAGTCTCATCACCGTCTTCTCACCGAAATAAGTCGGGAGAATGGACACGCGGAAGGAAACTTTCTCTTTTTCCATTTCTACTTTAAACCGGCCGTCCTGCGGAAGACGCTTTTCATCTAGCTTTAAGTTAGAGAGCACTTTGATACGTGCGGTGATCGAGGGCTCAGCACTTTTTGGCAAAATCATAGCGTCATGCAAAAGTCCGTCAATGCGATACCGTACCAGAAGTTCCGCTTCCATCGGTTCAATGTGAATATCCGAAGCGTTTTGGAGTATGGCATGCTTCAACAGTGTATCGACAACACGAACCACCGGAATATCTTCCGCGATTTTCTTAAGATCGCTCACCGAAGCATCCCCTTTTCCGTCAGTCACGGCCTTAAGCGCCTCCACTTCTTTTTGGATGATGTCGCCAAATTCCGCCTTAAGACTTTTCTGATATTGCAGCAGGGCGCTTCTGACTGATTCAGTATCGGTCAATCGAGGCAAGATTCTCAAACGTACCTTCTTTTGAACAAAGTCGATGGCGTTCAAGTCGTCCGTATCAAGCATGGCCACTTCAAGCGCATCGTCTGTTTTTTTGAATGCGACTACGTTGTGAGTTCGGGCAATGGGCTCAGGAATAAGAGAGAGCGTGTCAAAAGGGATTTTCTGACCCTTGAGATCGACAAAAGGGATGCCGAGCACATATGCCTGCATGCGCCGTAGGTTATCCTCGGTTATTTTTCCTTCAGATACCAGCATCTCGCCTACCCCATCTTTTTTACCTTTGACATCTTCAGACGCCTTCTCGTAGTCGGCTCGAGATACTAGCCCTGAATCAAGAATAAAGTTTCGAAGCTGTTTCTCTTCAATGTACATAGTGCTAAGTATACCAGAACATGCGAGAGGAATTTCCCCAACAGATAAGAAAAAACCCGCCTTGAGTTAACAAGGCGGGCATGAATGACATTGTTTAGATTAACGACTACTGGAGCCGACTACTTCTGGACTTCTACCACGCAGCCGATAGAATGCACTATTTCCCTTAGTGCAGGCCACCTGAAAGATCGTGGGACCTTCGGGATCAAACGCTCCGACGCCCGCTTCCGTCCACGTCTTCAAGTCGGTTGAAACGTCGACAGCGAAGAGTCCGGAACCTTCAAGAGTAAGAGTGATCTGCTCCATCCCTCGTTCGAGTCTAGTGATGACCATACGGTTCGGCTGTAAATCGAAGACCTGCTCACTTCCATCCTTGAAAGACAGGGTGAGAGTTCCAGGATATGTGCCGATAGAAAGATCGTATGGGAGTATGAGCATGTCGTACGCTTCATCGATTTTGAATGCTCCGGCAAGATAGATATCCTGCGCGACGGGTATCAATGTCTTTTGTACCTCACCATCTGTATATGTTATGGATGCAGAGGAAATTCCCGGCAACTTAACATGGACACTTGGATAGGGTTCAAAATGCACCTTGAGTGCGTCGCCTGAAACCTCAAGCGAACCATCTGCCTTAATGATTCCAATTTTACGATAGTGAACCAATACTGACCATGGTCTACCATCTCGAAGGATTCCCAGAATTTTAACGCTGACCGTCGCACCTGGGTATTTACTAATCTCCTGTCCGGAACGTTCAAGCATTACAGGAAGCCAACTTTCACAGATGTCCTCATAATCAGACTCGGTGAAATCGAGTGGACCACCTTCCATGTCTATGATTTTCCACGGATTCTCCACCACAAGATTGATCCACAGTTCGGACACCTGGTTGCGGATATAAGTATCAACTGTTTCTTTACTACCGATAGGCAGAAAAATTTCGCTTGCGGAGACCATTCGGACTCCGAAAAGCGCGAGTACGAATACAACTGACAAGATGAATTTCTTCACACCGTCTCCTTTGTTGAATTTTAGTTTACCGAAGCGAGAAATTGCCGTTTTTTCTAAACAATTTCAAACATCTTCTATATACAATTATATACCTAAACGCTCTAAATTGCAAGTACACAACAAAAGGTTGCTGGCTGTCAAAAAAGCCCTTGATTAGGGCTTTTTTGCTGGTCGCTAGAGAACTGAACGAAGTTCATGTTTTTAGCGGCGCTTTACGGTGGGCAAAAATAGTCGAAAATTTTTTCAGCGTTGCTGAAAAAATCTTTCGACATGATTTTCGGTTGGAACGAAAATCAAATTTCTTTAAAGGTTGGATTGACGTTGGTTACTTGGATTGGGAGACTTAACGTCTTATCCTCTCTACCACCCGTTCCATCATATTTCTTACAACCCTGTCCTTGCGCGTTGCAATCCGACAGCGGGGTAACAATGAGGTTGTATTTACCTCCAGCAAGCCCATTACTGGCATTAACTTTGATTCCGACACCAGTCGAGTATTCAGAGAAGACTAGTCTCTCGTCCCCTGGAGCCAACGTAAACGACACATTATTTTCTTTTTGGTCACTTGGTGTTCTAAGCTCAAGGTCGAGCACGACGTCTCGAGTGAAATTATTTTGTCCTTCTACGGTGATAATGAACTCACTTGATATCCCCTTCGGCCCATACATATTCATAACACCTGTTAGTGGACTGGCAACGATGGAGAAGTCGGGTGTTGGAATATTAGTGATAGTAACTGTTACCGAGTCATAGACCTCGGTCGCGAGTCCACCGGAATTCTGACAGGTAAGTCTAAACACCTTTTCACGAACAGGAGGCTGGCTATCGTCGTCTACTCCAGTTATAGGGCCTGTGGTGTGATTCCCTGTCGGTAATAGAATTGATATGTTTGTGCCCCACACACTGCCAGAAGGCACGTTAGGAATGGTCGCAGCGACACAGGTTGATGCATTAGTAGTTGTCCAGCGGAGCATTCGGCTTTGTCCATGTACCACAGAAGTAGTATTACCTGAATAACTACCGTCAGCCTGCTCGATTTCAAGATTCACGATCGGCGGACACTCGCCTGTTGAGAGCGCACTCTTTGGTCGTGCTGAATATGATTCTTTAGTGCCATTCGAAGCGAGAACTTGGTAGTAGTATCTTTTTTCGTATTCCAATTCTGTGTCGGTAGTCCGAAGTGCCGAGAGTGATGCTGCACTCTGGATAAGTTGATACGGAGTACCATCATCGTTAATTCGACGATATAGCTGGTAGAGTGTCGCGCCTTCACCACCGGTGTATGAAAGTGTAATCTTTCCGCCGCAAGCGTTGGCACCTGTCGTGGTTACCGCATCAACAACGGGTTGTGCAACACCAACATCAACGGTAAACGAGGTAGTCTTCCCGAGAGGAGCACCACCCACCACAATGGTGTATATACCCACCTGTGCAGCGGTCGTTGACGTGATGGTTGCAGTACTTGGATTGCTTGCGGGATTAGTCGGACTTCCTGGATTGTTGTTACCGGTTGTGGAAATTGTCACCGTCATGCCAGAACCAGTAAGCGTGTTGGTAGTGCCGCTCGTCACTGTCCCCCCTGGTGCCGTGATGCTCGTTACCGAGAGTGTCACAGGCGCAGTCGCTCCCGCAATAAGTGTTTTAGTAATCGAAGTGGAGCCTCCACTTCCTACTGCCAAGGTAACGTTGCCGGTAGTGCCCAAGGAATAATTGAAACAGTTGTCCGATGCGGTCGCGCTTCTTGGTCGTGCTGACCATGATGAGCCTGCGGTGTTGATCGCTTCTACCTGGTAGTAGTAAACAGTATTAGGAGTTAGCCCTGCATCGGTAGCCGGCAAGGTAGTGAAGCTACCGTCCGCTGGCGCGCCCGGAGCCGTGTTTCTGATATGAGTATACGGAGGATTAGCAGGTTGTGTGTACGGACTTTGATCAGCTGTTCCTCGATACAGCTTGTATGATGTGGCAATAGTTCCTCCCGAATATGTGAGAGCGATGGTGCCTCCACATGTTCCGCTTACCGGAGCGGGCGTCATCACTGCAGGCAATACACCAACTGTTGCAGAGGCTGTGTTTGGCCCAGCTGTTCCCTTGACTCGTGTACAGGTGAGAGCAAATACGACTGGATTTTGTGTAAGTGCCCCGCTTGAGTAGTTGGTTGCGCTCGTCGCCAAATTTTTCCTAGGGTATCCACTGATACTGGTGCCATTATACGTCGCATCAAGATCACACTTATTATTTTGCATGTTGCTGGTAGACCAGGCAAGCGAGCTCGCCGAACCATATGCAACCGGCGTAGTAGCGGTAAGTGAGATGTTGGTGTTTTGTTGGTTGAATTTAGCGTCGACGTATTTTGCCTGACTCATTGTTACAGTACAGGATGTCGCCGTGTTATTGCACGCCCCCGTCCAACCATCAAAGGTTGATCCTTCGTCCGGTGATGCTGAAAGTGTTACCAAAGTGTTGTGAAGATATGTGCCTGTGCAGGTGCCTGAGGTTGTAGTTCCATTAGTACGATTGCAACTAATAGCTGGTGTGATGCCTGATGTGGTGACCGATCCCTCACCAGTTCCAGACGTTGTAATGGTGAGTGCATAGGAAGGGTTGTTAACCGTAAGGTTGAATGTTGTGCTCTTACTAAGTGGCGAACCGTTTACCGTGATGAGGTAGGTGCATGATGCCGTCGGCGGCGGACAGGTAGTACCGAGCGTTGTTGAAAGGGTTATGTTGCTCGTACTCGTTGGCTTCGAAGGGTTAAGTGTGAACGTGGGAGTCGGCGCATTCATGGTTCCAGGCAACACCGCGGAAAGTGTCACATCTTGTGAAGCACCTACCGGTACTCCGGAAGCCAGTGTTCGGGTCACGGTGTTGGTCACCGACTGGCCAGCAGTAACAGAAACATTGCCGCCGTTTGAGAGGCTGTAGTCAAAGCATTTTTCTGAAGCAACAGCACTAGTAGGAATCACGGAATATGCCTCGTTAGTGGTATTAGTGCCGTTCCACGCCCGGACCTGATAATAGTAGGTCCTACCCGGAATCAAACCCGCATCGACAGTTCGAAGTGCCGAACGCGATGTTACCGTTTCTACATGATCGTATGGTGAAGTATTGCTGTCTATCTTTCTAAAAAGACTGAATCGTGCCGCTCCGTTTCCTCCTCCATAGAACAGATTGATATTTCCACCGCAAGCAAACGGTGTCGGAGTAAATGAGATAGTAGGGGCAGAGGCATTCACCGTGACTGCAAAGGAAGTTGTTTTTCCGAGAGGTGCGCCCGTTACAACAACAGTGTAGTTCCCCACCGAAGCGTTGGTAGTTGAGGTCACATTGACAGTGCTAGGGTTGGTTGCAGGGTTAGTCGCTGGATTGGAAGGATTATTGTTAGCGACCGTTACCGTAAGACCCGAACCCGCAAGCGTAACTCCCGAACCGGTTGTCACTGTTCCTCCTGGAGCAGTGATGCTCGTCACCGAAAGTGTTACCGGCGCTGTTGCACCCGCAACAAGCGTCTTGGTAACCGCTGTTGCACTGCTACCACCTACCGCAATTGTGACATTGCCGTTATTACTGAGAGAGTAGTCAAAACATTTTTCCGATGCAACCGCTGATTTTTTAGCAGAATAGCTGTATGAACTCGTGGTATCAAGGTGAACTTTAGTTGACATCACCTGGTAGAAGTAGGTGGAGCCACTCGTGAGTCCGACCGAGTCTACTGGACGGAGCCCTCCTCCACCAGTAAGTGCTGCTTTGCTTTCAACAAATGGATACGGTGGATTGTCTCCGAGCTGTCGATAGAGTGTGTAGGCAGCATTGCCGGTTGCTCCGGCTCCGCCGCTATACGACGTAAGGTCGATGGTACTTCCGCATGAGCCTTTTGCGGCGTTGAAGCTGACGGGTTCAGGTCCAACTTTTACGAGCACAGTGTCAGTGTCTGTTCCTCCCGCTCCTGTAATTTTAGTACAGGTTATCCTAAATGTAGTATCGACAGTAAGATTACCGGTTGTATAACTCGTACCTGAATGGGAAAGAGGCAATGAAGATTTAGGAAAACCAGTAGCCGAAGGAATTGCGGTAATTCCGCAAGTATTATCCACTATATGGTTTGATGTCCAGGTAAGATTTGCTCCGCTGCCGTACGCGAGCGTAATCGGACCGTCGGAAGCACTGGCCTTGAGGTTGACGTTTGCCGAAACTTGTGTGAAAAGAACCGCGACAGTCTTAGCCGCCGTCACTTTAACGGTACAGAAGGTTTGCCCCCCTTGATTACTGGTAACCGAGTCGCACCCTGTCCAGTTGGTTGTGTCTACGACCCATCCAGAATCAGGAGTAGCGGTAAGTACCACCGAGGTATTGTAAAGATACGAAGCGTTTGTTGTGGCACATCCTGTGTTACAGGTGACGCCAACAGGACTTGAGGATACTGACCCATTACCCGAACGATTAAGCGTGAGCAGATACGAAGGATTATTGACAGTAAGATTAAATGTCGTTGTTTTGTTAGTGATTCCTGCAGATACCCCAGTAACGGTAACGAGATAAGTACAGGATACTAGCGGCGGTAGACATGTTTTACCGAGCGTCGTATTGAGCGTCAGTGTACTAGTGTTCGTAGGCTTGAAAGGATTTGCTGTAAACGATGGATTGGTAACATCGGGTGCATTCATGCCATTAGGCAATGATCCGACTGAAAGTGTCACATCTTGCGAAGCACTCACCGGCACTCCAGGAGCAAGTGTCCTCGTCACCTGATTAGTTACCGACTGTCCGGCCGTTACCGAAATATTGCCTCCGTTTGAAAGAGAGTAGTCGAAACATTTTTCCGAAGCGTTTGTCGATCTAATGGCAGAGTTAGCGCTGCCATTCGTATTGACCGCTTCAAGTTGATACTGATACGAGGCGCCGAGAGCAAGGTTTACATCGATAGCCCTGTTGTTTCGTAGAGTTGCGATTGAAATTCCTGTATTCCCTCCTTCAATCTGTCCCCACGTTCCTACATTCCCTGAGTATGGATTCCGGTGTAGTTTGTATCCTGTCGTATTGTTGCTTTCCGTATACGTAAGGTTGATGTTTCCTCCACAGGCTGCTGGTAGAGCGGTAAGGTCAGGCGCCTGCGGTCGAACTTTTACAACAACACTGTTAGTTGGATTATTAGTTGCTCCATTAGCAGGAGTACATAAGATATTGAATGTGGTGTCAGCCGTAAGTGCTCCTGAGGTTACTCCGGCGGATGAAGTGCCGCTCTTAGGAAACCCAGTAACACCCGGACTCGCCGTAATTGAACATGTCGCGGTTTCTTCGCTGCTCCAAGAAATAGTCGGCGTCGCTCCGTAATTTACTGTAATCGGTCCATCCGAAGCGTCCGCTTTAATATCGGCTGTTGCCACAGGAGCGATAATATTCACGGGTGTACTGCAGTTTGCCGCCGCCAATCCGTTGACACTCACACTCGCTGTTTTGGAGCCGGCACTAGTTGCCCCATATGTTTTCTTTACTGAAATTGCAGTTCCTGTGAGGCTATCGGTGCCTGACCATGAATAGGTGTATGCTCCTGTGCCACCTTTTGGAACGGCAGTCCACGTAATTTCGGTAACTCCCGCGGTACCCGAAGTCGGCAAAGCGCTACAAGTGACAGTAACAGGGGCCGTCACAACAGCCGTGTCAGAAAAAGGATAATCGCCTGGTGCCAAACAGTCAATTTTATACGTCGTATTGACATCCACCACAACACTTTCCGGTGAAGACGAGGTCAACACCCGCGCCCCCTTGAATGTACTTATTGGAACAGAAGAAGCTAAACAGGTGCTTCCTGTTGGCGCGTTAAACGATTGCCAGCTTAATGCGGCGTTCGATCCAGCAGCAACCGTATCAGAGTCTTTGTCGTTAATTTTCAAATCAATTGTCGGACACGGCACGCTTGCAACCGCACTCACCCGTGGCGAATAGGCATCGAAGCTTCCATTTGATGCCTTAAGCTGATACCAGTATGTTCTTCCGGCGATCAAACTGTCAGAGGCTTTATCAATTGTAGGTAAACCGGCGAGAGTGGGTGCAGTAGCGCGTTGCGGATACGGTGAGGTATTGCTATCAATTTGTCGATACAACGTAAATGAATTCGCGCCGGACCCTCCTCCGTACGAAAGATTAATATTTGCTCCGCAAGCTGCAGTCGTAGTGTTTAGCGTTACGGTTGGCTGTCCAATAGAAACTGTTACGTTGAAAGAGGTTGACTTACCGAGCGGCGAGCCAACGACGGTAACAACATACGTCCCAAGGGTCGCATTGTTGGTTGTTACATCAATGTTGCTGGTACTGGTAGGATTAGAAGGATTGTTGTCTCTGATCGCAATAGTGAGACCGGATGTACTGAGGCTACTTCCTGAGCCGGTCACTATACTGTTATCTGGTTTTTTAATACTCGACACTGCCAATGTTACCGCTTGAGTTGGTGCAGTGACTAATGTTTTTGTAACTGAAGCTGAGGCTGCTCCAGTAACACCGACGCCAACATTGCCTGAGTTTGAAAGAGTGTAATCAAAACAGTTTGCGGATGCAGTCGCGCTCCTGATTGGCGACGATGCATCACTGACTTTATTAAACGCCTGAAGCTGGTACTGATACAAGGTTCCGGCAGTGAGACCGGTATGTACGGCCGGAAGTGCACCGAACGCTACACCGGTAGCTTCAGTTCCTCCGCCAGCAATCCTTCCCCATTGATTAAGACCGCTCGCGTCGGGGTTCCGATGGAGTGTGTATGTCGTAGCATTACCAGCCGACTGGTAAGTGACGTCAATCACTCCGCAGGAATTAGCTCGAGTAACTGGTGTAACATCACCCGTTCTTACTTTTACCTTAACCACCACACTGTCAGTGACCGTAGTCCCCGTTCCCCCTCCTGCGCCAGTATTTTTCGTACAAGTTACGGTAAAGGTGACATCTTGCCTCAATGCTTCGGTCGAAATACCGGGCGCTGTCATCGACGCCGGCTGGCCATTTTTTGGAAAGTTGTTGGATTGCCGATCTATCGTGATGTTACAGCTGTTTGCGTTTACAAACGTCGACGACCAGGTAAGTTTAGGATTGAAATCATAGTCGACAATTATCGGTCCGTCAGATGTTTCCGCCTTAAGATCAACAGACGCGATCTGCTTAGTAAACTCTGCGTCAACCGCTTTGTTTCCGTTCATGTTGACTATGCAACTCCCCGTCCAACTGCACGCACCTGTCCATTGTTTAAATGCTGAGCCTGCATCAGGGGTAGGTATAAGTGTCACCTGGTCGCTATATGTGTAGAGAGCCGAGCAGGTGCTACCACAATTAATTTTCGGTGTTGCTTCGCTCGATTTTACCGTACCGGTTCCCGTACCTGACTTAGTAACAGAAAGCTGCATGTTACTTGGGTTGGTAACAATGAGGTTATATGTCGTCTGTCTTGTAAGATTCTGACCTGGGATTTTTGGATTTGGACTGGTACCTGTAATGGTGATGGCGTAGGTATTCGGAAGCGTGGTGCCGAGCGTCGTATTGAGCCTGACGGTAATGGTGTCGTTCGGAGTGATCGAAGTTACAGCCACACCGCCCTTAAGGAATACGTGAGTTACTCCAGCTGGTAGTGACCCCATGGTGAGGTTAACGACTTGTGTTGTTGCGCCAACTGCTTCAGGTGTAAGTGAAGCGGTGAGTGTGTTGTCTACAGGATTTGTTCCCGCTACTGTCGTCTTGTTGCCTCCGTTGGTGAGGCCGAAGTCGAAACAGTTCTTGGAAGACAGCCCTGAAGTGATCGGCGAGAACGAGCTACCTCCCGTATTCACCGCCTCCAACTGGTACCAATACTCCGTATTTGGTGAAAGCGGAGTGGTGGCATTAAGCTTTGAATCTGGGTACACACTTGTTACCGTAGTAGGGATACCAATCGGAAGTTGATTAAATGGACCACCCAACCCATTCGTTGAACGGTGCAATTTGTAGGTTGTTGCCCCTGCGGCTGCGCTCCATGAAATATTTACATTCGCCCCGCACGACCCTGGTCCTACACTTATGATCGGCTGAGCAGGAACTGCAACAAAATAGTTTGCTGTTATGGTTCTCGAAATACCGCCTGAATTAGAATATTTAAAATCGATCGTACATTGATTATTACTAACTCCTGCAGGGGCGTCGCCCGATGTGGCAAGTGAATCACATCCACTCCACGCGATAAACGAACCTCCTCTTGAAGGGTGTGTGAAGGGTGCCTTGAGAGTAACTCTAAAGTTACGCTCAGTGGTCTTAGAGTAGTCGGTAGTCCCTCCAAAATTCCCTCCTTCCATCGGCACTACCACAGAGGAAGTAAGAGTTCCATCTGTCTTCAATGCGTACGCACTGCCCACCTGAGTAATGAACACACCCTGACTTGATTCGGTACCGAAAGTACTTTTAACATTCAAGGTATGTCGTTTGAGGATAGGAGTATTCGGAAGTGGTAAAGGATTAGATGTGCTCTGCACAGGAGTTGCGGTATATCCCGGACAGCTAAATGTAACAGAATCAGTATACTTACTATTTCCGCATGATTCCTGATAATAATCGTCATCAAGCGCACCCCGAGGAATACTGTAGCAGCTTTCAGCGCGGGTTGAGAGGTTAAAGCTTTTCGGATCTCCCCGCATTAAAACTGGTGTTTTAAAAGTATCACTTGGAACATCGTATACAGAGTTCAGATGCACATAACAATAGTATGTACCACTGAAAGTGTTAGTTACTCCGTAATTATAGATCCCCCAAGGAACACCGTAGGTCCCGAAATTAACATGTGTTCTTTGCCAAGGATCATTTTGAAGACATCCGAGGTACGAAGCGTACGTAAAAGAGTTGCTGTATCCCGCAGACACGTTAATCGGACCGAATCCGATACCATCCCCACTTGGCCAGCCACTGCTGTTTTGACATGCTCCATTTGCCTCTCGAACAGAATACTGTGCACTAGTACTCACTGGCCCCGTATCTCTCCATACGCCGTTGCCGCCGTTAGTTGGATCCGTACCAAAATCTCTCCATCCAAACCAGCCATAAAGATCGAGTACGGGAACTCCAGCCCCTAGATCAGATGCATAAGCTGTACCCGTGACCGTCATCCCTTGGAAGTAATCAGTGGAACAATTTCCTGATATCCCGACGTTTCCACTTGTTCGAACGTCACGATTCGATTCAGCGGTATTAGTGTTGACGAATGAGGCAAAACAAGACTGAACGGTCGGTGGAGCCGAGGGAGTGGAGACAACGATCGCCGTCCCTCCCGAGCAATTGTCGCTGTCGTTAGTTTCAGGAATACTGTTGGCCGAATCCACACAGATACGTAGAGTATAGGCACCCGGAGGAACATCTAATACAGCGTACACTCTTTGCTGTGCGCCCCTAGGAAATGAGGCAGGAATCGTTGAGCCACCTTGCTCCTTTATCGCTGGATACGCTGCGCCCATGGCAGTATAACTTGCTCCACCATTGGTGCTATATTCAAATGATACATATGCCGCTTGATCAGGAGCCTCAGTCGAACCTGAGTTGGTGATCGTACCAACAATCGTCACGTTATGGTCGTTGATGGTATAGTCTACATATGTCGAAGTTCCCTTGTATTTATCACCATTCACTACTACACCGCTTACCGTGAAGTTCGGACGATAATAGGAGGCGGTGACATACTGCGCGTTGATAGTCTTAGTCGCGCCATTAGCGACTGTCACGTCACATCGCTGTCTCGATCGAGTGCTGTCACACCCTGACCAAGAAAGAAAGGAGTTTCCGTTCAATTTTGAGGGAGCTTGAATGGTGTTGGTGATGGTGCCGGTGGTACTCGTGAACGTTTTTTCCGTTGGATATATTCCGTTATACGTACCGTCGTACATCTCCATACTTGCTCCGGTTGTCGGTGTTATTACTGCTCCATCAATAACAACACTCTGAATAATGAGTGTGTTTGGTGGTGCCGTCACGGAAATAACTTTGGTAGCAGTAGCAGATACCCCTTGTTTCGTGACTGTTATGCTTGCAGTCTTGTTGCTAGCGCTGGTATAGGTGCACGAAAATGAACCGTCGCTTACATTAAATAAATTGGCTCCTGAACCACAGGTGTGTCCTGAGTACGTGGCGGTCCCTCCAGCCGTTCCCAAAACCGAGGTTGTGAAGTTCAGGGTCTCGCCTGTTTGCGCGGCAGTGACCGCTGTACCGGCAGCATTTCTCGCGGTAAGTGTCGCACTCACCGTCGGCGCTAACACACTAAGACTGAATGTCGTGGTTCTACCGAGAGGACTGCCGGTTATCGTAACAGTTCTTGTCTCGACGGTGGCATTTCCAGCGGCCGTAATTGCAAAAACTCTGGTCACCGACGGGTTAAGAGCGCCGACAGGATCCACAGTATAACTAACACCATTTTGAAGATTTGAGAGTGTGAGAGTAACTCCCTCGGTGTTTCCCCCTGTTAATGTTGTAGGTACATAAACATAGATCGTCTTTCCTTGGGTGATAGTCTGCGCAGCAGGAGGATCGATCCTGTAGTTAAAACTGCTGAAATTTGCAGTAACACTCCTATTCCCGTTCATGGTAAGCAAACAAGACGATCCTGAACAATCACCTGACCAGTTTGAAAACTGGTAGTTAGCCGCGGTAGAAGCGGTGAGTGCCACCTCTGTCCCTGATTGAAAAGTGTTGCTGCAGGGCACCGTAGTTCCCCCTACCGAACAGGCTATTGACCCACCCGCACTCGGAGATGCGGTGGTACTGATGCTGTATCCCTTGGTGAAATAATAGTTACCGCTCCATGGAGAACAACTACCACCGCTCTGACAAAATCTAAATTGCCAAGGCCCAGCGCCGAATGTAGCATCGTTGCTATGTGTACCACTTAACGTTGCTGTGGTGTTAGCCGCAACTGTGGCAGAGACTCCCGAAATCCAGTTGGTGTAGACAGTGCCGCTGTTACCATCCCTTACCTCAACGGTTCCATTCCATGTTCCCGCCGCCCCTCCAGAGTTGGTGACCGAACCTGAGTAGGTTACCGTTGATCCGTCGATGATCGGAGTGGAGCAGTCATTGGGAGTAACCTGGTTGTTACATACCGATGAAAATGAGGGGGTGCCAAAAGAAGGCACTGCCGTAAAGTTTGCGGTAAGTGTGCCGCTTTGCGCCGCATTCCATGTACAGGTGCTCCCAGCAGAGGAACAAGGGTTATTCGTACCCGACCAACTCCAGCTTGAAAATTGATAGTTGGTGTTAGGCGAGGCAGTCACGCTGACTTGAGACCCTGAGGATACAGTTCCACAACCGGTACACGACCGCGTGCCTCCAGTACCTGCGGCGGAAGAAATAGTGTAATTAATCACCTGCGCAGCGACAGTAACCGTAAGACTATTCGATGGTGTACCCGTAGTATTAGCATTAGGGGTACAGTTGACAGAAAATGCTGTGTCCGTGGTGAGGTTACCCACCCCCACGTTTCCTGCACCGACATTTCCTGTGACATTACTCCATGTCTGTCCTCCGCCGGACAAATTACAGTTGGATGCGTTTTGAGACGAAACAGCGAGTGTCGCAGCCGAGTTGTATGGCACAGGCATTGAGGAGGGCGTGGCGAGAGAAAGGCCTGCGGATGCGACCGCCGCAACATACGTACAAGACTGGGATGTTGCGGGTGTCCCTGCACATCCCGACGGGGATGTAGAATTTACTGTTCGTGTCTGCGTACCATTGGGTTGGCAGGCTCCCCAATTTGAATAGGTGTAGTTGCATGCCGGCGCAGAAAATGTACAGGATTGTGAGGTTACCGGAGACCCGCCGGTGCAACCTGCAGGAGAGCTCCCGGTTACTGTTCTTGTCTGTGTGTTGTCTGACTGACACGCCCCCCAACCCGAGTAGGTGAAAGTGGTACAGGTCGGGGCTACAACGGTATATGTGGTCTCGCCTGTTGACGACCAGCTCCCGTTGAAGAGCAGAAAATTTTTAAACGTGTACGTGGTACCGACGGGACCTGCGACTTGAGAACATGACGCGGAAATCGAAGCGGGACCCGGCGGGTTCGCGTTCGACCCGTATACGTTTCCATATTGTTGGTCGCAAACCGACCCGTTCTTGTGTATAGCGACTCCCACATAATATGACCCATATATACTGTAGGTCGAGTTGTTGTATGAATGGGAGGTGCCGTGGGTAATAGTATCGCCGGGCACATAAGCTTCGACCGCATTGGACGCAAAGAAAAAGGAGAACAGCGATAAAACTGCAACTATGTAGACACAAAGACGCTCGATTCTAACCTTTTTCCCCATTGAACCAGTTATTGTTTCTCTATGATAAATCATTTACTTTTTAAGCGCACTGGAAATGAGGTCAATTTCTTCCGTGCTAAATTTCAAGACCGATTGGTTCACCACTGTTCCGCCGTTCGGGAAAACCGCCGCCTGGTCAAACATGACCGCGGTAAAAATCCCTTTTTCATTCTCGGTGAGTGTTACTCCAAGCCCCGCCCGCACCAAAAGCTTAGCTTTAAATTCCTCAATTGTTTGCTTTTGCTCCAACGTAAATTCTCCACCAATTTTTTTGATAAAAAGAAGTTGCTCAACCGGAGGGTTGGATAGAATGAGCGCTTGCCTCTCTTCGTTTTTTTTCCACACAAATACAGCGACTAACATCACAACCACAACGATAGCAAGAGTTACATGCGACTTTTTCATACACAGATTGTATACAGTATACAATGCATTGAGGCTATTTGACTGTTGATATCCACGGATGCCACTCACCGCATAAGCTCCGCCACTACCCAAAAAAGAGACCGGATAATTTTTCTGGTGAAAAATTTCCTTGGACTCCGCGCCGGCCGCGCTGCGTAGTCTCTTTTTTGGGTAGTGGTTACGCTTAATTATGCGGTAAAGAGAGATGTCTGAATATCCTTAAATTTCTTTAAAAGTCGGATCGATCGTAACGGTAACATTCGGACTACACACCACCCTCCACCTATTATCCACCAGAACCTCGGCAGTTTTGGTACTTAGCCCAGGGTATGCCACCGATATCGGGTTTCCCGTTTTGCCGGTGATATTGGATCCAGTCCATATGAACGTGGTTCCTCCTCCTATTACTGTCCACGTCACAGATTCTCCAACTTTCACTGCGGTTTTTGAAGGGGCACAGCTATAGATTGATGGCGAAAACGGTGGTGGAGGTGTCACTGGTGTGCCTGGAGGTGTGACAGGGCGACCTGGCGTACCTGGCGGAACAAAAGTCTGTCCGTCACAATTTACGATACAGATCGTCTCCCCTGCCGTTACTTCTACCGTTACTTCATTGCTAGTTACCATTGCAATATCCCCTGGAATGGCGCTACCACAACGCACTTGATACTTGTAGGAACCCTTGGCTAAGGGACCGACACTATCTCCCGTCGAAGCATTTGTCTTTTTACCGGTCCATGAACCAAGGGCATCGCAAGAATTCCCTCCCAGAGTATTGCTCGATTCCCACGAGAGCACCGCTTTACTGTTTTCAGGAATGGTAAGCGAATATCGCGCGTCGACAAGAGCTGTGCCCTCTTTTCTGACTTTAAGTTCAAGCGCCGTCGACAACACTGGCGGTGGCACCCCTAAACTAACTGCCGCATCGCTCGAGCAGTTGTTGTTTTCATTGGATTCGTCGACAACAGCTCCCACGAGACCCTTGGAAAGTCCCGACATGTCGGCACAAAGGCGAATATAATAGGTTTTTGTGTCACCAACCGTGGGATTCCACGTGTAAGGCTGCAAGTTTCCGGTCGCAAACGCCGCAAGCTGAGGCAACGATGTAGCGGTAAAATCTTCATAGTGGACCCGGTCAATAGAATACTGGTAGAGATTAGGAAAAGTACGCGTAACAGACACCGGGCTTTGGTTGGTGATGGTACCTCTAAGGGTTAGAGGCTTCGTGGTGTCAAAGCCTCCTGTAGCAAGAACGCTACCACTCACTACCGGTGCAGAGAGAACGGTGAGATCGGGGCTTACGATAAAGATCTGTAGGCTCGCCGAGCAGTTGTTATTTTCATTGGATTCAGCGACAGATCCATAGTCGTAGTCCGGCAAGTCCGCACAGAGACGGATAAAGTACAGGCCGGTTTTTGTGGGAACAAAACTTAAGAGACTGACTTCTTTGCTGGTATTTTTTGATATGTTGAGAAGTGCATGCGCCCCCTTGTTGGTAAAGCCTACCCTATTCCGAGTCGGAGAAAGGGCGACAGCGTCACCTTGTGGAGCAAAATTGTCAGTACTGATTTGATAAAGATTATTGAACGACTGGGTAATATCGGCTACAGCATCATTATGAATAACGCCGCGAAGAGCGATGGTTGATCCAAATACATAGCTGTTAGTCGCACTGTCGACAGCCAGGGTACTTCGACCCACATCGATGGTCGGAGTAATAGCAGTAAGGTCCGGGGCTTCTACTACAGGCGGACACGCTGCTGAAGCGAGGGCAGTTGAAGGATCGATAATAGGAGTGGGTGTTCCGAGATTCCTAAACACCGCATTAGGGTTAGTGTATCCCCGCGCGGGAGCCTGACCCTGAGCAAGCAGTGTCGCAGCGGCATTAACACTCTCCTTCGCAAGCTCATCTGCGGTAGCAGGAAACACGAAATACCAGTAGCGCGCCTTCGGCTGAAGGCCGCTGTCGATATAGGTGGTTGTGTTTACATTCCGAATTTTAATGACCGAGTATTCATACGGCTCACCGGCGTAGGGATCTTTGCTAAAGCGATACACACTATACCCTACGGCGTTGTTAGAATTTGAAGCAGTAGCTTTGTCCCATGAAAGATTGATCATTCCCCCGCACATTGGTGATGTTTGGGCTGTTACTCGTAGTGGATCATTATTAAATGTTGGCGCGACGACGTTTACTTCATGATATCCACGAAGATACTCAGTAAATTGAGTACCTGGAGAGAGGGTAACAAAATCTAACGATACTTTATACTTCCCAGCCGTGAGCGGGGCCACAAATGGCCCGATTTTATAAGGGCCAGTGATGTTATTACCTGAACTTGGAATTATTCCATACAAATATTTCCCAACGTTGATAGATGTTCCCTGAAAAGTGGCGTATACCGTGTAAGGTCTGTCGACATTACTTAAAATACCCTCACGGACTCGCGTATTCAAGCTTCCTTCAATATAAAATGTTCCGCCAGATACGATATCAGCTGGAGTATGCACCGAGGTTGCTCCCGTGATAACACAGAAATCTCTCGCTATCGCATCTCCTTTTTGATTACAGTCAGCATTCGTACCCTCGCCAGTTATCAAATAGTGCGATGATCCGCCATGATTAGCAGGAGTAATAGGATTAAGTTCTGTGAATGCGTAGAGGGAGTTGGTAGCAACAAAGAACAATAAGGCGACCAAAACCACTACGAAAAATTTTGAGGGTAATTTCATAATAATAAAAGGATTCATCCTTTTGATACGACATCGCTCGGATATCATGTCTGCATCAGCATGCAGCCGCGATATCCTCGCTCGTCGTAATAAGTATACACCTCGTCACCCACTGACAAGAAACGAACGTAATCTATTATCGTGGATTAAACTCACCGACACTCCCAGGCATTGTCTCCTGTTCGCTCAGTCTCTCAGCTTTTTCCTGACGGTCAATGGTGGCTTGCGTATCTATGTTCGCGGCTTCAGCTTTTTTCGCATCGATATTTTTAATATCGTCTGCTACCCTGGTCGCCCCACCATCCGCAAGAGCATCAAGCGCTCCCTGCGTTTCACCAATACCGCGCATCGAGGATTCCGAGAGTGCACGTTCGCCTTGCACCGTGTTCTTTTGTTGCTCATCGACGATGACATAGGAAACTAGGCCGATTACCAAGAGTATGAAGAGATATGGTGCTGCTTTGTTCATATAATTTTGCGAAATTAAAATTCATTATACGACGGATCGATGGCTCGAAGTATCGGACAAGGGTTAGGACTATTCCAGATTTTTCCGTTCACGGTGATGGTGGAGGTCTTGTTCCCCGCTGTTGTGTAGGATTTGGCGGTGGCATTAAGCGCACCTCCAGTAACGATATCCGCCGTGGTTGGCCCTCCCGTCCACGATACGGTCTTTGCCCGAGATGCCGGAGTGGCCGTCGCTCTCCAATAGGTGTTGCGGTTGATGAAAGTGGTGGTAATCGGCAAGGCGGTGGCATCAGCGCTTCCATACACATTACAGCTTACTGATTGCACATCGTCATCGCCGATTGTTCCTGTCGCCACTGCATCCCCGATTGTGGCGCCTCCAATACTGAGTAACGTGACGCTAAACGTTTCAGGCGGATCAACTTCATAAATATCGTCGCCATTAGTAGGCACCGATACAGTAGTTGAAAGAACATTGGCGGGGATAGTAAGAGTAGCACTGCTTACAGGGACATACGTGTAATCTCTACTACTATCTGTCGACGGTCCACCCTTCGCAGTACCATCAGTAGTTTTGTAAGCGAAAGTTACCGGAAGTGATGAAACCTTGTCGAGTCGGACAATGAACGTCACTGGAAAACCTTCTGCAGCGGAACTATTATCAATGAAGATGCTTGGGGTTCCGCCTCCGGGACAATTCGGAGGGCATCCTCCTGTACCACCCCCGACGCAGTTTCCGTTCACATCCTTAGTCATTCCCGATGGAATAGAGGTTTGGATTCCATCGATGTTAGGACACACATCGGAGTCATTGGTACCACTACTGTCGTCGTTTACGATCGTACCCGTAGCTACAGAACGACCGAGTGTGACGATGTTTGGGTTCGAGAGTGTCACCGTAAAGGACTCGTCAGGCTCAACAGTAGTGTCACCAATAACCGGGACAACAATAGTCTTAGTGAGTTCGCCGATAGCAAGAAAAACTGAGCCGGTAGTCGCTTCATAATCCTTGTCCGCTAGCGTGGCAGTGCCATTGGAGGTGGTAAACGTCGCAGTCACTGCTGCAGTCGCAGCTCTCGATAGACTGACCGTGAACGATGCATTAGTCTTGCCGGTATTACCTTCCGTTATTCTCGTGTCACCGATAGAAATAATAGGGATACAGTTTGAGGTGCATGGCGGCGGAGGCGCGCAGTCTCTCGCGGTAAGCGTGCCTGAAGTTGGAACGCTTGGAGAAAATACATAGCCTGATTCAGGCGTAGCTATCCACGCATACGATCCTGGCGGAAGATGTACTTGGCCATTCGAGCTAAGCTCAGAAATTACGTTAGATGCGGTACGGATGACCAATTTTGCTTTTTTGTCGGGAGCGATTGAAACGTTCGCGGGAGTGAGGTTAGTGGCCGGCGCACAAGAGCCGAGGGAAACGGTGGCGTTCACTGATGGAAAGGCACAATTGCCAGCCGCATCCTTGCTCATACCTGTCGGAATTTCGATCTGTGCTTCGGGAATGTTAGGACAGATATCACAACGATCACTGGTATCTCGTACCATTCCCGATGGAACAGAGCTTTGAATGTCAGGAATATTTACACACGCATCTACAGGGGGCTCTACACAATTCCCCGCCGCGTCTTTTATCTTACCGACTGGTACGGTTGCTTGCGTACCTCCAATATTGGGACATACGTCAGGTTTTTCTATCTCAATATCAATTTTTATACACTTGCCGCGCGCGGGAATGAAGCCAGGATTGCACTGCCAACCAGTGTTGAACGTAGTATCATCCGAACAAATATTCACGCTTGAAGCACAGGTATCCCTGCCTACAAAATAAGAGTTTTCCGGTTTGACGGTAACCCGCGCGGATGCAGGAATATCACTGCATAGTTTGGTAACGGTGTTTCCGTTGGGACAGCTATTGTTAAGAAGACCTGTGGGTATAACAGGAGTTGAGAACGTAATCTGTCCATTAAGAGGATTTATCGTCGACAACATATTGTTTGAAATTGCAGGTCCAGCAAATATAGGCGTTGGTGGAATCTGCCATACGTAATAGACTTTCGCCACAGCGCTCACAAATGACTGTTGTGGGCTCACGATCGGGTCAGGTGTTAACTTTGAATCAGATATTCTCGTGTCGACACGAAAGCCCGGGGGAGGCCCGTCAGGAGCGGAGCCTGGAAGTGCCACTTCAGATCGGGGGACGGGAGCGGCTGGCGTAAAGTCACTGCCCCACGCGCTAGGGTCAAGGGCTGGATGGATGAGATCGATCGGCTGAGAAGGTTCCAGATCAAAGATGACATAATCCCCATTGAGATCGATTGGTGGAAACGGCTGCGAACCGTCTCCACCTTCCAATCCGGCAAACAAGCTTGAGTCGTGTAGAACACTTTTACCCGCCTGAGCTTTATTTTGGGCACCGACAAGCGCAGCGCCATCTGATGCGGTTATCTCAGACGTCTTTCCTTGCTCCACTTTTTCCGCAATTTTAGCAACATCGGCATCTATCGTATCCAGACTTTTTTTGATGAATACTTCCGCTTTGTCATTTATACTTTCAAAACCATCGATTTCTCCCCCAATATCATCCAGACGTTGTTCATACTCTAAAACTTCCTTCATATAATCGAAAATGGCCTTTTCCTTGGCGGTAAATGTCCCTCCTTCGTTCTGTTTTTTTTGGATTGATGCAGCTGCCGCATCAATCTCTGCGTCTGTAAATACTTCGCCTGTTTCTGCTGGCACGGGTTTTACTTTCTCAGTTTTTTTCTTCCCTTCCCCAGATTGTTTAACCGAAGCAGATAGGTTCAGAGTACTCCAATCATAGTAGGTGATGGTCGTGATCTTGTCCGTGTTAGCGAAGAAAAGATACTGATCGGTAAACAACATAGAAAATGGTCTCGATGCTTCCATCACTCCCGTTTGGGGATCCATGAGACGCACCGTCGTCAGGTCACTGTCGGCACGAGGGGAAACAAACCCTACGAGCAAATGGGCTTTACCCGTAACTCCGCCGTAGTTGTTTTGAGCGATAACCATTACATGATCCTGCGCTCTGATCATCGCATTCACCAAAAGATCCCCACGGCTCATATAATATTTCGTGAGAATGTTTTGCAAGAGACTGGCTTCGACAAACGCGAGATCTTCACAATCACCTCGGATACCGTCAAGCGATGAGAGAGTAACGTCGACACGTGCCCAAGTATCACCTCTGCCGTCAGCACGGTAAACGCTGTACTCTTTCATCACCATATTCACATATTCCGCTAGATACTCGGGAGTCTTGTCTTTAAATCGTGGAATATATCTGACGATAGAATCAGCAAGCGCATTCACTTTTCTATTGTATGGCTCGATATAGGTCGGCAATGACGATATTTTCTCTGCAGCACTTTTGCCAACTGGAGAAGGTGCTATTTTGTTCACAGAAAACAATTGAGATGCAGCAAACGCTTCGGTCACTCCTTCAATCGGATTAAAGGTAAGCGCCTCAACATACCACCCGTTAGGTACCACCTCAACTTTTCCTGTTTTAGCCCCTGCGCCCCCTATTCCCGGAGCGAGGACGGTGAGTATCTTGTCGCGATTAAACTCATAGCTACCCGCTGAGCCAGTAAAGAGGTAGCTCGCCTCAATATAGTAGTGGCTACCATTTTTCGCCTTAAACATAAGAGAACCGTGTCCCGCTCCTGCGTTTTTGGATGAAATCTTTCCGAAAGCATCGACATGTACAAGTCCGAGTCCCACACGCGCCGCTGCATCTCCCCTATCGAGCCTCAAAAATAGATTGTGCAATAAGCTAGCTGCAAATATTCCAAAATCCTCGCAGTCTCCGCCTCCACGGGTTAATGTTTCATTCACTGTTTGCGACACGTCGCCAAGATCATGGATATATTGAAAAAGATTTGTCTCGAAGAAATACTCATAAAAAATCTTAATCACCTCCTCATCAGAAAGTGTCGGACTAAGAGAAGCACCTAAATCTTTCTGCATACGATCTAGCAGAAGGTTAATCGTCGGATCAGCCTTAGTGAGCTCTTTAAGTGAGAGATACGCTCCTGTGCCATTGTTTGCTCTCAGATTGTATCTATACAATGTTGTGCCCGTAGAACCATATACCGTGGAAGGAAGCACCGAGAGTGAATCCCACTTTTCCTTCTTTTTTGAAATAGATTTCAGTGCGTCATATGAAGATGCTCCGAGAACGGTAGTAAGAACAGCTGGGTTATTAATATCCATGTCAATAAACACGGCATCAGGCGACTCAGGTGAGACTCTCCCTGGCATAATGTAGATTCCAAAAAATTCTTGCCCGCTCGCGGCATCGACGCCGGTCCATGGCTTTGCTGTATATTCAAGCTGATGATCGTTGACCAATGACTTCCCCGGATCAGCACCCCAGACTGCATGCTCAATCGCGAATACCCCTGCCGTTAATTTGTTTACAAAATCTGCATATATTCGGTATTTCTTTTGCTTCGAGCCTGCAACAGAAGAATTCGTGAGCGTTTCTTTATATGCTCCTATGATTTTCTTCGAGACTTCGAGAAGTTTAGCTTTCTCGTTTGACGCAGTAAGTCCTGACTTGGAGACACCTAAGGAAACAAGAAGTGCGTCTCCGTAGTTTTTCATTGCCAGTTCGTCTTTCTTGAGATCACTCGCGAGAGAGCCGTCTGCAGTATAGGTATTTTCCCCCGCTGGAATCTCATTGGCACCAAGAACATAATATGACTTGACTGTGTACCCACCTGAAACATCATTCTGGTACTTATTTTTAAAGAAAATATTTCCAAAACTGTCATAAAATTCTGTAGAGATACGCGCGCCGTTATTAAAGCGTGTAAGAGAGAGTTTGTTTGAATCGCCATCATAGGCGGTAATTGAATCTTCCGTAGGTTCGGGTTTTTCCTTAAATACCGTTACCGTTACTTTAATAAGCTTGCCATCTTTGTCATACTTCTTGGTTGTCTTGTCTTTCCAGCTCACTACTCCGCCGATGGTTTGATAAGTAAATGTGGTATCGGTATCGACAGCTTCGTCATCATTCACATAATGAAGCAGCTGGCCACTACCCGCGATCTTTTTGTTTTTAGCTTCAAATGTCCCCGCAAGACCTTTGTAGTCATAGGTAGTTTTAGAACGGTACGCTCCGTCGCTTATATTCCAAGTGTATTCAGATGCTTTCTTGCCGATGATTTTTTCACCCTTGGTATGATATTCCAGATAGTGTTGCAGATTATTGATGTAATCAAACGTTCTTTCGATAGTCAGGTGCTTTCCACTCGCATCAAATGATGAAAGCACCATTTTTCGCACGTTAAAATTACTGTCCGCGTACAGTGTCTTTTTAGAAAGAACTTTTTCGTTTTCAAGTAGGGTTGCAGTATATGCGTATGGAGCGCCATCTGCAGATACTGGAGTCTTTGTATAATTTCTAATCTCCCTCACCTGCCCAGTTTGTTCGCTCGCCACATACACATTTTTCTCAAATTGATCTGGCCCATATATGATGAGATCGTCTTGCACCTTTCCCTTTTGATCATAGTTAATATGTTTAGAATAGACATACTTTCCTCCCTTCACTTCATGGGCATAAGCAATTTTTCCCTGTGGGGTAAACCGAGTGTAGAGCTCTTTGTCTCCTCGACGAAGGATTTCCTTGTGCAACGAACCGCCATCTGCCGCGGAATAATAGAAATACGTGTCGGCAATAGCGCCCTTTGGTCCAAAATGTGTTTCTTTGTATAATTCTCCCGAAGCATCGTACTCCAGCGTCTTCAATTTTTTATCGCCGGTGTTTTCTGCCCAAAAGACGCTCTTTACTAAGACGCTTCTATCGTCATAATAATTAGTATAGTCTCGAGAGCCGTCCAGATTTTGTATCAACAGCTCTTGTGCAATTGCTCTTTCCGGAAGGTCTCGCTCTTCTGATGTTTCGGTTGAAGAAAGATTCGGGAATGTAGGAATGCCTTCTTTTCCGGGTACCTCACTACGGTTGGCATATGGGTCAATCTCTACTGGCCTCTCTATGATGACAGGTTCACCTCCTTTCGGAGCTAGATATTCTATCTTGTCTCCTCGTGTTACACCTGGCCACAGAGCCGCTTTGGTAATTCGGAAATGGTCGATATAACCCTTGAACGGATAGACTTTCCCTCCGACGGTACTTGCTGCTGCCACACCACCAATCGTTAGTGTAGTTTTGCCAGTGAAAGGGACAGAATACGCGGCACCACCTACGACACCATTTATCATAAGGCGCAGATACGGTCCATCTTTTTGGACTACAACATGATTCCAGCGCCTCGCTTCAATATCAAGCCACCATGGAGATACGCCAGTAGGACTCACATCTGCACCACGTGCGTTTTTCGGATTAGAAAATGCGTCAATAACAGGTCCGAACAGAAGTGTCTTAGTATCCCCTGTAAAGTTATACCTCTGTAATAGAAAGGTTTTATTCGAGCTATCTTTAAGAGAGAACAGCTGAAGAGATTCCCCGGCGGTGCCGGATGAAAGTAATTCAGGTAACACCCAAAAGTCTATGGTGAAATTGCCATTACCCAAATCCACCTCATTTCCTGAGGCAGTGTAGACCAGTCCATTTTTCTCACCCGCAAAGAACGCGCTTCCCTTTCCCACCTGAGTGTCTACATCTTTAACTATTGCCGGGGAAGATACTTTTGGATCTACCGGGGCCACAGTTCCTCCCTGACTCGCAACAAGTGAGTCATCAAATGGTATGACAAATGAAGGAGGCACATCCTCGGGCAAGATTTTAGATGAGGGAGTGAATGGTCTAGCTCTTCCTTTCATGGCGGGAGTGATTGCCGAAGTAATCGAGGTTATATCGAATGTTTTTCCGGCTTCT
>C687J35174_10001991_pt1 | contig 29102 bp, 31 predicted proteins | sample RifCSPhighO2_01_FD_35174 | JGI IMG/M metagenome (IMG submission 35174) | reverse complement strand
TGAGATGATTAGGTTTTTATAGATTATTTCAGTAGACTTAGTATGAAAAGAGGCAATAAAAACATCTGGTTGCTTGGAGGATCGAGTCTTTTCAATGACATTGGCAGCGAGATGGTCACTCCTCTTTTGCCTTTTTATGTTTCTTCTCTAGGGGGAAATGGTGCTGTTCTTGGATTGATAAGTGGAATGAGGGAGGGACTTGCGAGTATTCTCAAACTCATTGGGGGATGGCTTTCTGATTTCTGGGGAAAAAGGAAGCCCTTTGTATTTTTTGGATACTTACTTTCAAGTATTTTTAGATTTCTTTTAATTTTAGCCTCTTCATGGAAGTCAATTATCGCACTTGTTTCTTTAGAAAGAATTGGAAAAGTGAGAGATGCTCCTAGAGATGTAATAATTACACATTCAACAAAAAAAAGAGGAAGAGGGTTTGCATTGCATCAGGCTTTAGATACTTCTGGTGGAGTTATTGGGACTTTATTAGTAATCTTTTTATTCTGGTTTTTAGGATTTTCAATGAAAACAATAATTATTGTTGCTTCTTTAATTTCTTTGCTTGCCCTTATTCCTTTATTTTTTGTTAAAGATGTCAAAACTCCCCCCATAAAGAAAAGTATCATAGAAGGAATTCACAAACTAGATAAAAGACTTAAGTATTTCATTTTTGTCTCTGCAATATTTACTTTAGCTCATTTCGGATTGTATATGTTCTTAATTTTAAGAGCACAAGAAATTACGGGGAGCATAGCTTTGTCTTTATCACTTTATGCTATATTTAGCCTTGCTTATGCAGTGTTTGCAGTTCCATTTGGAAAGCTTTCTGATAAGGTTGGAAGAAAGATGGTTTTGTTTTTAGGATATGTATTGTTTTTAGTTGTAATTTCTGGATTTATTGTAGCATTTAATTTTATTTATTTAATAGTTATGTTTGCTCTTTATGGCCTTGTTTACGCTATAGTTCAATCTAACCAAAAAGCATATGCTGCTGACCTAGCTGGAAAAATGAAAGGCACGGCTCTTGGGCTATATGGTGCCGTTACTGGTTTGGTTAATATTCCAGCAGGCCTTATTGCTGGCTTATTATGGGACAAAAGCCCGTTAGCAATGTTTTATTATATTTTTGTAATTGGATTGATCTCATTAGTGTTGCTTTATTTTGTTAAGGAAGGAAACGAGTTTAGAAAGTAGTTAGATTTTTATACATTCAATTTATCTTCTTTTTATGAAAAAATTTTATGTTACAACTGCAATTGATTATGTAAATTCTGATCCTCACATAGGGCATGCATATCAGAAAATTGTAGCGGATGTTTTAGCAAGATGGCATAAACAAAGAGGGGAGGATGTTTTCTTTTTGACAGGAACAGATGAACACGGCCAGAAAATTGCACGTAGTGCTAAAGAGAAGGGAAAAACTCCTAAGAAGTTTGTTGATGAGCTCTCACCTAGATTTGAGCAAGCTTGGAAATCTCTTAACATAGGATTTGATAGGTTTATGAGGACAACGGATGAAGACCATCAAGAAGCTGTTAAGAAATTTATTGAATTGGTTGAAAAGAAAGGGGACATTTACAAGGGAACGTACAAAGGACTCTATTGTGAGGGTTGTGAGGCTTATGTTACTGAGAAAGATTTGATTGATGGAAAGTGCCCATTTCATCCCAACAAATCACTTAAGGAATTAAAAGAAGACACTTATTTCTTTAATTTAAGCAAGTATGAGAAAAAACTTCTAGAGCTTTATGAAAAGAATCCTAATTATATTCTTCCCGCGTTTAGAAGGCAGGAGATAATTAATAGGGTTAAGGAAGGTTTGAAAGATTTGAATATGACTCGCCTTAGAGAAAATATGTCGTGGGGGATTCCATTTCCTTTGGATAATGATTATGTTATTTATGTTTGGTATGAGGCTCTTCTTAATTACATAACTGGAATTGGTTGGCCTAAAGATTCTAAGTTCAAGAAATTTTGGCCTGCTGATGTAGAGCTTCTTGGAATTGATAACGGATGGTTTCATTGTGTTATATGGCCAGCAATGTTATTTTCTGCTGGAATAAAGCCTGCAAAAACAATTCTCATAAATGGATTTTTGACTTTTAATGGACAGAAAATTTCAAAATCTTTAGGAAATTCAATTTCTCCTTTTGGACTAGTTGAGAGGTATGGTGCTGATACAATTAGATATTATGTTTGCAGAAATTTTGTTTTTGGACAAGATGGAGATTTTTCTGAGAAAGAAATTATTGCTAGGCATAATAATGAGCTTGCAGATAAACTTGGAAATCTTGTTAGTAGAGTTAGTGGACTTATTGAAAGGCACGGGTTTGAGAAATGTGGGTTGATAAGTAAAGATCAAAAAAGAACTCTGGAACTTTTAGAAAATGGAGTAAAAAATAAAGGTAATGTAAGAATTCTCAATACAGAGGATGTAACTGTAAAAAATATTTGGAAGAACTATGTTGAAGACCGAATTTCAGCTTCTCTAAGTTATGTTGGCGAGATAACTTCTATCTTGGTTGCAAAGCTTATGGAAAATTATGAGTTTGACAAGGCTCTTAATGAAATCTTTGCTTTTGTTGATGCTTGTAATGAGTATGTTCAGGAAAAGAAGCCTTGGGAAACTAAAGACAAGAGAGTTTTATATGAGTTAAAGGAAGCCATGCTTAGAATTGCTGAGTTATTGTGGCCGTTTATTCCCTCTTCTTCTGAAAAAATAAAGAAGCAGTTTTCTGAGAAGAAAATAAAGAAGGAAGAAGTTTTATTCAAAAAGATGGAATAATTTATATATCTAATAATTCTTGTTTTTACATAAAATGGGTGAACAAGTAGGTACAAAACTTTTTATTGCAATTGCATCAATATTTATAGTTTTGGTTGTTGCATTAATAGTTATTGCCGTAGTTAAAGGAAATGAAGAGATTGAACAACTTAAAAATGCTGGTGATAATAGCAATCCTGGCTTTTTTAACAGAGTTTCAGAAGGATTGAATGGAGATGATTCTGAAGAAATAATAACTAATAATGTTCCCGATCCTGTTTTAGTTGCTGACCCTGACGGAGATGACGATGATGATGGAATCCCAAACAGCCAAGATATTGACGTTAATGGTGATGGTGAATTAAACTCAGATGAAGAGGCTGTTATTTTGAAGTGTGGGGATAGTAATGGGGATGACATTCTTGATCAGTCTGATTTGGATGCTATTGTAAGTTATGCTTTTGGTGGAAAAGAAGTTCCTATTGATGTGAGGGCTGATCTGAATGCAGATGGGGTTATTGATATTCTTGATGTTGTTATGATGGTGGATCATGTTAGGAGGGGTGAGCCTGAGCCTACTTGCACTTCTGATTCTGCTCTTAAATCTTATGAAGACTTGATTTGTGGAGACACAAATGGAGATGGTACTTTAAACCAAGTTGATTTAGATGCAATTACAGGCTATGCTTTTGGAGGAGTTGAAATTCCTGTTGGTGTTAAAGCCGATCTTAATGGCGATGGAGTTGTAGATATCTTAGACGTTTCACTAATGACAAATCATGTTAGAAGAGGTGCTGCAGCACCTACATGCGGTGAGGTTTCAAATCAAGCTCCTATAATAAATAGTTTTACAGGACCTAAATATTTCAGATTAAGCACACTATCCCCTCAAATGCAGGTAATTTTAAACAACAATTCATGGATTATCAGTGCAAGCGATCCTAATGGGGGAAGTCTGAATTATAATGTAACTTGGGGGGATGGAACAGCAAATTCTTATTCAGGAGCCAGCGGAAATTTATTGACTGTTTGGCATAGTTATGGGGATTCAGGAAAATACACCTTGACTATGAATGTTAAAGACACAGAGGGGCTTTCAGCTAATGCTAACAAGATTATCGAGATTCCTTATACTACAACTCCTTTTTTCTGTGATTTTTCAAGCAATAATTCTATTGGGGTTAATATTGGAGATACTATTATCGCAAGAGATCCTCAAGGGATTTTATCGGGTGTTTCTAACGAAATTACATCAAATGGGATATTCTTTGTTCGAACTGTTGGCGACGATCCTTTAACTTCTGGAGTTGATGAAGGTGCTTCTTCAGGCAACGCCATTAAGTTTTACGAGAACGATGAAGAGTGCGTTCTTGTAAATGGAAGTAATACTTGGGCAGATAGGTGTGACAAGAAAATAACTCTTGACTGCAGTTAATTTTATATATTCTATTTAGTTTTATTGTTTGAGAAAAAAGATGGCTCCAAATAATCCTTATCCAAATAGATATCTTGGAAGATTTCCGGTGAGAAACCCTAATTTCAATCCTAACCCGAATTTTCAAAATCCAAGACAGCCAATTAAACAACCAATTCTTTCTCAAAAAATTCCTCCTAAACCAGACACTAGTCGGAGAAAGATTTTAATCTATTCAATCATAGGGGTTGGAGTCTTGATTCTCATACTGTTGTTTTATTTATTATTGACTATTGATAAAAAAGCTGAAGATTTTGAATGTGCTGATGATGCCGAATGTGATACAGGGTATCTTTGTGAAGCTGGGGAATGTATCTTAGAAGTCTTAGGTTGTTCAGACGATTATGATTGTGATGTAGGCTATTTTTGTCAAGAAGGGGATTGTGTTGTTCAAGAATTCGAATGTTCATTAGATTCAGACTGTTTGACTGGAGAGGTTTGTGAAGATGGAATTTGTGTTGCCTCGCTTCCAAATTGTGCCTCGGACAGTGATTGCTCTTCAGGATATATTTGTGAGGGTGGTGATTGTATTCTTGATACTGTTGATTCGGGGGGAAATTTGTGTCAGAATGGAACAACTAGAAAGTGTGGGAGTGATGTCGGAGAGTGTGTAAAGGGTAATCAAACTTGTACGAATGGAGTTTGGGGAAATTGTACTGGGGCTGTAAATCCTGCTAACGAAACTTGTGATTCTAAGGATAATGATTGTGATGGAGTTGTTGATGAAGGAAATATATGTGATTTGCCTGAGGACGGGGTCAGTAATTTTTCGTGGGGATTTGCTTACGAGGATATACGGACTGGCTTCTCTGCAGGGGAAGGTGTTTATGTTGCAGGATATGCACGAAATTATAGCACTCCAGAACCAGCAGGAGGTGTCGCTGGAAATTATATAATCCCTTATCTGACAAAAGGAACAATTATCGGCGGGCCTAATTATTATACAGATCCTTCTTGGTGGAAGATAAGATGGGGTGATGGGTTACTTGGATGGAGTGCAGGATCTTCTTCAAATAATGTTTTCCTCGAGAAAGTTAGTGGCGGAAGTTCTTTGAGTGTTGGAGATTCTGTTAAAGTTAGAAATGGAATATCGAGTTTGGGAGTAAGATCAATTCCCTCAGAAAGCTTTAATTCTCTGGACTCTAAAGGGGCGGGAGAGGGAGGAATTATAATTGCAGGTCCGGATAAGAATTTATTGAGGAGCGGGTATTACATTTGGTGGAAGGTAAATTTTACTGGATTAGGTGAAACTTGGATAAGTGAAGATAAAATTGGAAAAGCTAATGATATGCCATCAGCTGTAAGCACCAAATTTGTGGGATGGACTAATGTTACATTGAATAAAACTGAAGATATAAGGTTGGTTCCAAATTCTAATTTAATTATTCTTGGCTCTAAAACTCTCGGTACTAACGTGACTATTGCCGGTTCTCCTCATTATGTAAATGGTGAGTGGTGGTGGAGAATTAATTTCAAGGAAAATGTTCCTTTCTTTGGAGAACAAATTGAATTAATTGGATGGGTAAGAGAATCATCTCTTTATGTTTCTCAAGCCGATAATTTTAGTCTTGGGGTGAAAATAAGAGTTAAAAATAATACAATCAATTTAGCAGTTAGGGAAACTCCCAGTCAGTCTGCAACATGGTATGGGGGTAAAAGTACGGGAGCAACTGGAAATATAAGTGGAGGACCTGAGTTTAATGAGAGTTATTATTGGTGGAAAATAAAGTGGGAAGGCGGGTTAGAAGGATGGAGTGTTGCTAATTTTATTGAGTTAAGCAATTAATTTGCGTTCTTTTTTACAAAATTCTTAGTTTTTATCATGCCGTCTCTGGATTGATATTACAATTAATTTTAAATACTATTATTTCCAATATAATCCATGCTTAAAAGAGGGAAAGGTGGTGAGATGAGATTCGATCCTCCTCATTTGTTGATGTATTTTGCGTTTCTTGTAGTTATTCTAGCGTTGGTTTATTTTTTGTTTTCTAACATCAACATTGGTGACAATGGAAAAGTAAGCGAGATCGATTCTTTTAAGATGCAGCTTTCGGGAGATTTAAATCCAAGCATGATTTCAGGGAATGTTGTGAAAGAAATTAGCCTTCCTCAGGGTTATGATGAGTTCTGTGTGGTTGACATTGATAATGCTGACTTTGGAGATGCTATCGATGAGGCTGATATAAGGAATAGTCTTGCAAGAGATTCTAAGAGGAATGTTTTTCTGTTTGGAGAGGGGAAAAAAGCGTCTTTTTTCGTGAATGATTTGGGTGTTGATTCTTTCCCATATTACTCGTGTGCTAAGGCAAGTGGGGGCAAGATAGAGATGGAACTTAACTCAGATGGGTCGAGTACATCTGTTAAACTTCCGGTTAATGAAGTTTACTGCAAGAACGCTCAAGACAAGACTACAAACGATGGAAAAAATTTATGTGGATATTTAGATTCAGTTTATTATGAAGGATATAAAGGAGAGTGTTGTTCAACATATGGATATTGCTGTTAAGAAATTATTTTTTGTGTTTGGGATTTTTATTGTTTTGTGTTTTTTAGCTAGTGCTGGAAGCATAAATGTTGATACTTTGGATAATAGTGTTATACATCAACAGACTGCTGGAGCTGCTGATCCTGCTTTAACTGTTGACGAGTCTATAGATTTGTATGATTGTGTGAATAATAATCAAGGCGTGGATATCTTTAGTGATTCTGAATGCGGTCCTTTGGCTGCTAGTGCTGTTGCACAGATTAATGAGAATAATGGTGAAGTTGTTATGGCGGGTCCACCTATATTTTGTGAAGAGCCTGAAAATTGTCCTCTGAATTATGAGTGCGATCTTGAAAGAGGTAGGTGTGTTTTTATCGGAGATGATGGGAGCAATGAAGACGATGGAGATGACGGAGATGATGACTATGATACTCCTGATGATATAGTTAGATGTTACAATGACTCTCAGTGTGATGCTGATTTTGAATATTGTTATATTTCCGGAAGCGGGGCAGGTGTGACAGGTAACGTTATTACTGGAAGAGCCCAGGATGTTAATGATTTTGAGACTAATTTAGCAATTGATATGAGGGTAAAAGTCATTGCTACCAGCGCTTTCGTTTATGAGCTTTCAGAGGTTTCTGATAATTATTATATAGGTGAACAATATAAAGACTCTGAGGGCATTATTTTCAATGGGCCCGAGGTTTATGGTGGAAGTCTTGGCTTGATGTGGGATGTTGATTTTGATGCTGGTGATAGTGGATGGGTTAAGCAATCTGCACTTGGCTTGTCGTCCTCTGATGATTCTGGGAGCGGTCAAGAAGATACTTCAAATCCTCCTGCACAAGAGGTTGCAAAAGTTGTTGTTCCAGCAAGTGGAGTTGTTTGGGAGAAGGGAAAAGCATATACTGTAAACTGGGAGACTCCTGCAAGTTGGCAGGTGACTTTAGCCAGAATTAGTTTAGTTAAGGCTTCTGACAATTCAAATGTTGTTTCAGTAGCTGTTCTTAAGCCAGAAAATGATATTCAAGGTGGAGGGTTCCATAGATGGACTATTCCAACTAACGTAGCTGATGGGTTGTACAAAATTAGGGCCTCGATAAGCAGACAAGGATCTTCAACCCAAACAGATATTTATAGCAGTTCTTTCAAGATTCAATCAGTTACAGAAACTCCTCCAGGAGTTTGTATTTCTAAGGATACTTCGTGTGTTGAAAAAGGAGAGAGTTTGGGTGCTGTAGTTCCTGGAAATAATAGAGTTTGTTGCGAAGGTTTAGAACCTAGAATACCTCAAGGACAGGTTGGAACGAGGGGAATATGTGTTGATGTAGATAATACTACTTGCACAAACACTCCTGAATGTGCTATCTTGGGGCAAGGGTATGTTTGTGATTTCACAATTCCTATTCCTTATATTCAAGAAAATAATCCAAACATAAATTCTAATGTTGTAGCTGGTTCGACTTTGGGAATCTGTGTTCCATGTACTTCTCAATCTAATCAGATAACTTGTCCTGCAAACTCTTGTGGGGTTAAACTAAATAATTGCGAAGTCGCTGTTAATTGCACTGCCGTTAGAGGGCAATGTGCTAGTGGAAAGGAATGTGGGGAGAATTTTGTTTGTCAAGAGGTGTTGGATGAGCATGGCTGTTCGGCATCTGCCGGTCAAATATGGTGTCAAGCAAAGAATAAGTGTTTGATTCCTTCCCAAGAGAGTTGCACCACTACAGTTGTAGATAATAAAACTTGTTCAGATAGTGATGGTTTTGATCCATTTAGTTTTGGTTTTGTCTCTGGAAAGCTAGCAAGTGGAGCTAATTACAGATATAATGATAGCTGCGTTAATTCAAAGGTAAAGGAATGGGAATGTTCACTAAAAGTTTCTGTTAGCAGCGAATATTCTTGTTCTGATAGCTGCTCAAATGGAAAGTGTGTGTCTATAACTAATCCAACTTGTGTTGCTAATCAATCTAATGCTTCTCTTTGTGGAAATTGGCAGTGTGGTTTAAAACTTAATAACTGCAATGTTTCAGTAAATTGTGGACTTTGTAGTCCAACTTCGGACTTTAGCTGTAATGATCAACATCAGTGTGTTCCTTCTGGAGCTAATTTATCTCCAACAATAAACACGTTTACCGGACCAGATACGCTTGACTTACCTGTTGGAGTAAGCTATGTTAACGGAACCTGGACGGTTAAGGCTACAGATCCTGAGGGAAAGCCGTTAAGAATTAAGTTTGTGTGGGGTGATGGGACTTCTGGAGAGTATTTCAATATCCCAAGTGGCTCAACCTATACAAGGTCTCATTCTTATCTCTACATGACTCCTGTTAAAAATAATAATCGTGTAATAGTGATAATAGTTACTGATTCTGAAGGCTTGACAGCTACACTGCCAAAAAATCTTACAATTATCTGTAATGCTTGTACTGGCGGATCAGGAAGCGGAGAGCTTGTCGTTACCTCTCCCATAACAAAGGAGTATCACGTTGGAGACTTAATGGAAATAAATTGGACTGCACCTTCAACAGTAAGCGCAGTTACAATATATGGAATGAGAAAATTAAGTACAGGGGCTTGGGATAGTAATTTAATTGCGAGCAATGTTCCAAGTTCTTCAGGAGGACAGTACAATTTCTTGTTAGGCACTCCTGGAACAAATATCCAAGTTATTGGATACGATTCTGCTTCGAAGAAACATCTGAGTGGCATGAGTGAAGCTTTTACTGTATCTAGTGCATCTTCATCTGATCTGGTTGTAGGGGGGAAAGTAAAGAGCTTCCATCCTGAAGCTGTCTGGATTAATGTTTTTAGCGATGTTGTTGGTTCACAATCCTTGAATTCTAAGATGCCTCTCTGGATAAGCGGAATAATTAAAACTGGAAGTCCTAAGTACTTTGAAAGTGATCTTTATAGAAGTGCAGGATGGTATTGGAATGTGAATTTTACAAGTGGAACTGATGGGTGGGTTTCTGAAAAATATCTTATAAGTGAGGCAAAGTCTGTTGATATTGTTGGTTATTTTGCTAAAGGAGGTAAGGTGCAAGTAGTTAGTGTAAGTTCTCCTAGACTTACTCCTAATGGTGCAAATAGTTATTATGATTTTGCAAGTTCTCCAAATTATATTGGAAATCAACCACAAGGACAGACAGGAACTGCTTATTACAAAAACATAGGTGTTATTGTTGATGATGCTCAAGAAGCTGGTGGAAAGACTTGGTTGAAGGTTGACTTTAATGTGGGAGCAGATGGCTGGATGGATAAAAGTGCTTTAGTAACGACAGAAGATGATGCAACTGTTGTTCCGTTTGCATTTAGTTCTGATACTTTGATAAATCCTATTAATGTTTATGTTGGGGATGCAAACATATGGACTTTGAAAGGCAATGTGCCTATTGAAAGTGCAAGCGGTTGTACGGGATCACAAGGAGTTTTGTATGAAGTTGATTTTGGAGATGGAACTCCTAAAGCTACCTATACTGATGATTGTCTAGGTGGAATAATGGGGTATGCTCCTGAGAGCATTATGAAACATACTTATGCAAAGAATGGAACATTTACTATCCAAGGAAAGGCAACAAGTACAGTTACGGGATATAATGGAACAGCGATGAAGAATTTGAAAGTCATAGTATCTTACAAACCATTTTCTATTAGTGTATTTACATATAATACGATTTCCAATAAGGCAACGATCTCTATTAATGGAGGGTCTGTGGGAAATATGACTTATAAAATAGACTGGAAAGATGGGTTTATTGTAACTTTATCTGGAGCAGATGCTGGAAAATTAATTTCACATCACACTTATGCATCTGCAGGAACTTATAGCCCTAAACTTACAGTTACTGATTCTGCAGGCCAAAAAGCAGAAAAGATTTTGAATGTTCAGATAACAGACAGTTTTCCAGTAGCGCAACCCTCAAGTGTAAGCACTAACTTTAGTGTTGGAGATAAGGTTAAAGGAATAGTTACAATGAATGTGTTGAAAACCCCTTTTTCAAGTGGTCAACCTCTTTTAGGTGATGGAAATGGAAAGACCGGGTATATTATTGATAGGCCTATATGGGATGGGACTCTATGGTGGTATAGGTGGACTGCACCTATTCCAAATGACAATGCTGGAAACGGTGGCTGGTCTAGAGAAAGCCAGTTACAGAAGATTTGAGTTTATCTCAGGTATAGAAAAATATTTAATAGAGTGTTTTTATCTTAAATTATGAAGGTAACAAAGTTTGGCCATTGTTGCTTGCTTATTGAAGATGAAGGATTAAGAATTTTAACTGATCCTGGAAGTTATTCCACTGCTCAAAATGATGTAAGGGATATTGATGTCATTCTCATTACTCATGAGCATGTAGATCATTTTCATATACCTTCTTTAAAAAATTGCCTTGTTAATAACCCTGAAGCTAGAATTATTACTAATAAAGCTGTGGCAAATTTACTTGATAAAGAAGGAATTAAGTATGAGATTATTGAGCATGATCAGGAAATTGAAATTAATGGTGTTTTGATTGAAGGTTTTGGAGATAAGCATGCTCAAATGTATAAAACACTAACCCCTGTTCAGAACACAGGCTATTTTATATCCAACAGATTATTTTATCCTGGAGACGCACTCTATAATCCTAATCGACCTGTTGATATTTTAGCTTTGCCTGTTGCAGGGCCATGGGTTAAATTGTCAGAATCTATTGATTATGCAATTGAAATTAATCCAAAAGTTGCTTTTCCTGTTCATGAAGGAATATTAAAGAATCCTGGTTCTGTTCATAGAATTCCAAATGACATACTCAATCCTGTGGGAATTAAATTTATAGTTCTTGAAGAAGGCAAGGAAACTGAATTTTAAATGGAAGGCATAGTAAGTTTTAGTGATTGGCAGAAAATTAACCTTAGAGTTGGAAAAGTAACTAAAGCTGAAGATATTGAAGGGGCAGATAAACTCTATAAGCTTGAGGTTGATCTTGGCAAGACTATTGGTAATCGGATTATATGTGCTGGGATTAAAGAATTTTATTCTAAAGAAGATTTGAAAGGCAGAAAGATTGTTGTTGTTGAAAACTTGCAGCCAAGAAAAATGAGGGGAATTGAAAGCCAGGGAATGCTACTTGCTGCTGTAAGCGAAGATGAGTCGAGCGTTGTTCTTGTAAAACCAAAAAATGATGTTACAGAAGGCGAAAAAATAGAATTTTTATAAAGTATTGATGAAATTTGCCAATAGAAAGATATATGTTTTAACTGAAAAACTTTAAATATTCTATTTTATTAAGAAAATTATGGAAGATATAAATAAAATAAAGAGTAAAATTGTGAAGATTTTGAAGAAAAACGGGGTAGTCAAAGCCGGGATTTTTGGAAGCTATGCAAGAGGAGAGCAGAAGAAAAACAGCGATGTTGATATCTTGATTGAATTTAATGATAGCTTATTAAAATTGGTAAGATTAGAAAGAGAAATCAANGAAAAATTNGGGAAAAGAGTTGATCTATTGACTTATGGTGGAATCCACCCCCTATTACGNGAGAGGATTTTAAAAGAAGAGGTCAAAATAATATGAAGAAAGAAGAAATGATTTTTATAGAGCATATATTACAAAGCATTGAAGATATTGAGCGTTTCATAGAAAAGGTTTCTAAAGAACTATTTTTCAAGAACAAAGAAAAGCAAAATGCTGTTATTAGGGGTTTAGAGGTTATAGGCGAAGCTGTTAAGAATATTCCCAATTCATTTAAAAACGAATATCCGGAAGTTCCTTGGAAAGATATAGTTGGAATGAGAGACAAGTTAATGCACCATTATTTTGGAGCTAATTTAAACACAGTTTGGAAAGTTATTAAAGAAGATTTTCCAGATTTAAAAAAGAAAATACAAAAAATAAAAAATGACAGAAATAATAAAATTTGAAGATTGGGTAAAGCTTAAACTAAAAGTCGGAGAAGCAAGAAAAAATGGAGATAAAATAGTTATAAAATTAGATGGAAAATCTTATGAAGTTAATCTTGATTTAGATGTCAAAAAAGGAGATAAGATTGTTGTTGGACTAAATGGGGATGGTTTAGTTATTCCTGTTATTGAAGGCAGAATTCCTCTAGACGCAGGCAAAGACTCAAAAGAAGGTTGGAGAGTTAGTTAAATGGTTTTAAGATCTTCCATGGTTTTGTTTTTTTTAGCTTCTCAAACCAAAAACTCTCATAACTCGCTCAAGTATTTTTTCCTTGTCTGCTTCTGAATCGTATTTGACGTTTACAATTCTAGCAGCAATTTCTTTATATGCTCTTGATGGAGGCGATTTTGGATGAGTATGGACAACTGCATCCCTCATGTTCAAAGACTTTCTTACGGCAATATGTTCTGGAATCATCCCCAGAATAGGGACTTCAAGCATTTCTCTCACTGTTTCTGGTTGCATTTCTATTTGGTCTTTTTTTACTCTTGTTACTATGACTCCCATTACTGGTTTCTTCATACGCTCTGCTATTTTGATAGTCTTTAGAGCATCGGTTATTGCAGCAATTTCTGGATTAGTCACAATAATTAATTCATCTGCCATTTCCATTACTGTTGTTGCTTCTTTTCCGAGTCCGGCAGAAGAATCAACAAGGATATAATTAGATATCTTCTTGAAATCTTTTTTGAAGTCTTTTAATCTTTCAGGTCTGATTTTTTTCAGTTCAGTTATAGAAAGCGATGAAGGAACTATTTTAATTCCAGAATAATGTTGGTAGACTGCCTCAACTGCTTCAGCTTCTCCTAGTAACACTTGATTTAGATCGACTGGCACATCTGGAGAGTTGAGGTGAATTCCTATGTTTGGAGTTGACATGTTTCCGTCAATAATCAATACATCTCCTCCAAAATGGTTTATGGCAGCCCCTAGATTGATGGCAGTTGTTGTTTTGCCTACACCTCCCTTACCCGAAGTAATCACGATTACCTTTTGCATTTTATTAGAGTTAGATTTCTACCCTCTTATGATGAAAGAAATTGCTTAGTTGTGCTTATAAACTTTTCGACTTTTTCCGCATAAATTTTTAATTGCTCTAGATTAATATTGATCTCTTTTCCCTGATAGAATACTTTTAGGGTTACATTCTTTCTAAATTCACCTATTCTTTCGGTTCGTAGCTCCCGAATTTTCTTGAACATTTCATATAGCTCAATTACTTCAATAAAGTTAGTGTCTTTTTTGAAGAGCTTCTTTATATTTTCAATTTTTCCCACAGGATTAGAAGAAATTGTAGAAATCTTTTTTCTTTTTTTTGCGTGTTTTAATAGACCGTCCACACTAAGATCGATCATTTCCTTCCACCTTAATAATAGATTGATTATAACGTCACAAGTTTTAGTGTACTTCAAACTCACGTATAGCAGATGGTCTGCGCTAATCTTTTCTTGTATGATTTCCTCCATCACTCACCCTTCTTTTATGGACTTAGAAGTACAATTATCCAAGAGGGGGTAGTATTTATACTTTTCCTAGATTTCGGAAAGATGGTCTTTTGTCTTCTGAAGAATATTTTTTGCAAGGTTTAGAAATTCTTTTGACTTGTCTATTGTTAAGTATTTCTCAGACATGTTTTGACTAAGTATAACTACTTTATTATCTTTAAGAAATTCCATTTGACTCTGTCTATGCATCTCAGCAAGTTCAAATAGATCTAATGCTAGCTTCATCTCTATCTTACTTATTTCGTATTTAGGGGCACATTTTTCAAAAAATAATTTGAGGTTTGACTTAGAATCTCTGGAAAGCTCAATTCTTTTGTTCACATATTCGTATTTTAAAATCGTATTAATGCAGCTAACGATAGTTTTTTTGGTTTCTATCATTATCTTTAGAAGCATTCTCTTATCCCTGACTAAAGGGTAAGTTACGTACAGAAGATGGTCAATCGCTTTAATCATTCTGTCTGATTCTTCTAAGTCTCGGACAAAAGCCATTAAATTCGCAAGAAGAAGGGGTTAATATGGTTTACGGTGGAGAGATTGTTTATGATAACTTTAGAATCGCTTCTGCTAAGTCTCCGGTTTCTTGGAGGGCTTTAGTGGCTTGGGCCTTTGAAACTCCTGTTTTTCCCATAACTGTCTTTATATCTGATTCTGAGATTTCGATCTCTCCAGATTCTTCTCTTGCCTCGCCTGTTATTTGGAAGGATTCCTGGCCCTGCATTTTAATCTTGGTCACATTGGCTGGCTCGATAATTATCTTATTTCCGTCTTCTTTCTCAATAATCACTCTAGAAGCGTCAATTTCCTGCTGAGAAATGCCCATTTGTTTCATAACCGCCTGCATTTTTTTAGGATCTAAGCCAGGGAACATTTTAGTATATCCAAGAAAGAAATATTCTGAAGCAAACTAGAAGTATTGCAAAGACTATTACGCCTGAGGGTTTTATTGGGAATTTTGATTCATATTCCTCACTATATCTCAACAATCCACCCATTCCTGAAGGCATGCTTATGTTTGTGTCAGCCATAAAATGAAGAGAAAATTATAGTATAAAAGGTTTTTTGTTTTTGAAAATGGTAAAACCAACGCCATTTTGCAGAGCAAAATGCCTCAATTAAAGTTGAGGTTTGTGTTGGTTTTATTGTCGATTAAGGCTTTGTTCTGGGCTATTTGTTTTTCCATCGTAAACTACAATTCCTGTTCCGTCTTTGGACGGGTTATATGTTACTCTTGCTATTGGATCTTTGTTTTCTATGCTATACCTGTTTGTTACAATTCCTGCTAGTCCTGCAAGAGTGACTGCTCCAGCAATTATGTAAGGGAGTATTCTTTTTCTATCTCTTCCTGAATTTTTTTGCTTTAACTTTCTAGAGTCGTATCTAAACGATTCCCAATCTAAACTTCCTCCCTCATCTTCTTGCCTTCTTATTGTTTGAAGTAATATCAATGCTGCTAGTGCACCGTTTGTCATTTTGTTCTCCGTGTTTATTTAGTTAATTATCAATCGCAATACTTCTATTTAAATAAGAACTCTCTAAAAATGGAGAGTTATAATAAGGTTTAAAAGGTATTGTTGCTTTTGATTTTTATGGATACATCAGCATTAGAGGAATTGGGATTGAGCAAAGGAGAGGTTAATGTTTATTTGGCTTTGTTGAAATTAGGCGAAACCAAAGTAGGTAGCGTTATTGAAAAGTCTGGAATGGCTAGTTCCGCCGTTCATAATTCTATTAATTCGTTATGGGAAAAAGGCATCGTTTCTTATATTAAAAAAGGGAAGATAAAATTCTATAAATGTCTTCCCCCGAAACAACTAATAGATTATTTAGAAGATAAAAAGAAGAGACTTTTGCAAATAATTCCAGAACTAGATTCTCTTCATCACTTTTCTACAGAAAAACAAGAAGCTGAGATTTTTGAAGGAATAAAAGGCATAATGTCTATGCTTAATCTTTTAATTGATGGAACTAAGAGAAATGAAGAATATTTGTTTTTTTCAGTTAAGGCTGATAATAATAAAGAAATTCAAGAATTTTTTGAGATGTACGATTCTAAAAGAAAAGAAAAGGGATTGATTGTTAAGGGATTAGCTCCTAAAGAGCTAAAAGAGTTTTTTGATAAAAGGAAATTACTTAAGATGAAATATACCAACGCTCCGCTTCTTTCTAATGTAAGCATTTGCAATGATAAAATTGCAATTTTTGCTTGGGAAGACAAGCCGGTTGGTTATCTAATAGAATCAAAACAACTTTATAATATGTTTAGAGAATTTTTCTATAATCTATGGGGTAAATCTCAATGAAGGTTTATTGGCAATACTGCGTCAGATATTGTTACCTTAACGTCATCTGTCTAAGTATTGGTAATTTTTCTAAATGATTTATATCCATTTATTAATTACTTTCAATTATCATAAACATTATTTTATCGAGAGTATGTTAATTATATATCTGCAATGTGGGGATTTTTATTATTTCGTCTGTCGAGAGGATAATCTAGTGAATCTTATTAAGTGACGACAACTATACAACATCACTGCGTCATAAAATTTAAATACCCCTTGATTTAGTCTCTCTCATGAAACCGAAACATTTGGGAGTTATTTTAGCATTATCTTCCGGACTATTTCTTTTGGGGCATGCATATAAAGAAGCAAATAAGCCGAAGCATATTTTTTCTAGAGTTGAACGTGTGGATGATGATAGTTTTAGGGCTTTTTACAAGACCAAAGAAAATTCCTTTTTAGGAAGGTCAAAACAATTTTATGATGGAGTTATTGAAGACTATGACGTTGTTGATAATAAATTTAAACTGGTTAGGAGAACTTTTATTACATATCATTATCCTTTGAAAGCAGCCGGATATTCAACTGAAAGAATTGAAGAATTTAAGTGATTCTAAACAGATAGTTTTTAAAAGTTTCTTAGTCTTTTCCTTTCATGAAATTTGCAGATATTAAGAACTGGGGGCCTGATGTTGAAAAGCCAATAACTGAAGCTTGGAAAAAAGCTGAGAAATATAATTTCCACAGGAAGAGCAAGAAGAAAATTTATTCAATTGATACTCCACCCCCATACGTAAACGCACCAATACACATAGGGCAGGCAGTGACTTATTGCTATATGGACATGTTTGCAAGATATAGGAGAATGAAGGGGTACGAGGTTATCTTTCCTTTAGGTTTGGATAGGAATGGTTTGCCCATAGAAATGGCTGCTGAAAAAAAATTCAGTGTCTCTCCGTTTATGGTTGGAAGGGAGAAATTTATAGAGTATTGCAAGAAAATTCTAGAAGAAACGTCCAGTGAGACAGAAGATACTTTTGCTAAACTGGGAATTTCTTTCACTTCATATAAAAAAGGAAACCATGTGGGGAGCGTTTATTTTACAGATTCTGAAGAGTATAGGAGAATCACTCAGGCCACATTTATTGATTTATACAAGAAAGGTCTGGTTTATGAAGATACTAGAATTAACAATTGGGATCCGAATCTTAGGACAACAATTGCTGATTCAGAAATAGAATATAAAGAAATTCCAAGCACATTTAATTTTGTTAAATGGAAGATTAAAGAGACGGGAGAGGAAATCATAATCGCCACGACAAGGCCTGAGCTTATATGCACTTGCGGGAGAGTAATCTTTAACGCAAGCGATAAGAGATACGAGTCTTTAGATGGCAAAACAGCAATAACACCTATTTTTAACAAAGAGATTAAGATAAAGGTTCACTCTTTAGCCGATCCCGAAAAAGGGACTGGTATGGCGATGATGTGTTCGGCTGGAGATCTTTCTGATATTCAATTTTTTCGAGATGAGGGAATTAAACCAGTAATTGCAATCAACGCTGATGGAACAATGAATGAGCATGCCGGAGTTTTGAAAGGACTTAAGGTTAAAGATGCAAGACTTAGAATAACTGAACTTCTTAAAGAAAAAGACTTAATTGCCAAACAAGAGCATGTAAATCATAGGACTCCTGTTTCAGAGAGGAGTGGCGCTGAGATAGAATTTATCGAAATGCCTGAATACTATCTTAAACAGATTGAATTCAGAGATGAGATAAAGAAAATTGCAAAGGAAATAAAATTTTATCCTAAAGAATCCAGAAAAATTCTCTTTGATTGGATTGATTCTTTAAAGATTGACTGGCCTGTCTCTAGGAGAAGATTTTATGCAACCCCTATTCCTTTATGGAATTCTGAAGATGGAAAGAAAGTGACTATTGGTGATGGCAAGAAATACTGTGAACCGTGGAGGGAAAAACCTCATGATGATTTTGAGGTTTATGAAAAAGGAAATAAAATAGGAAAGGTTAAAGATTTCAAGACCAAATGGACTGGGGAGGAAAGAGTTTTTGACACATGGATGGATTCTTCTATATCCGAATTGATTTTGCTTAAGTATAAAGAAGACAATACATTTTTTAAAAAATCATATCCTGCTAGTTTAAGGCCTCAAGGAAAAGAAATTGTTAGGACATGGCTTTATTATACTTTGTTGAGAGGATATCTGGAAACTAAAAATCCGTGTTTTGAAGATGTTTGGATACACCAACATATTGTTGATAGCAAGGGATATAGGATGTCTAAAAGCCGAGGAAATGGAATTGATCCCCATGTTTTGTTGGCAAAGTATGGTGGAGAGGCTATAAGGCTTTGGGCAGTTGTTGAGGGAGACCTCTCGAAGCAGGATTTAAAGTGTTCAGAGGAAAAGATAAATGCAGAGCTTAAAACTATAAATAAGATTTTGAATGTTTCAAGGTTTGTAATGCTTTTTGAAAAGCCAAAGACAAAGCCGAAGATAACAAAGACAGATAAGCTTTTTATCGATTATATTGATGGTTTGGGTTTAGAAATTGATAAACAGTACATGACTTATGACTTTTATCATCCTGCAACAAAGCTTCGAGGATTTTTATGGGACATTTTTGCTTCAAATTATCTTGAATTAGTTAAGGCACGAGCTTACAATCAGGAAAAGAAGTTTAGCCAAGCTGAATGTGATTCTGCAAAGTATGCTCTTTATTACTTGCTTGAAAGATTTTTGGAATTAATGTACCCAATAATTCCACAAGTTTCAACAACAATAAGCGAGGAATTAAAGACTGAATTTGATACATTTCCCAAATCTAAGAGAAAGGTGAAGGTAAACACAAAGATGCTTGGAAAGCTAATGGAATTTAATAGTTTAGTTTGGAAAAAAAAGAAAGATGCAGGAATAAGCTTGAGAACAGAAATAAAAGACGTTCTCATTCCTAAAGAATTAAAAATATTTGAAAGAGATTTAAGAGCCACTCACAATTTGATTTAAAATGCCAATAACAAAAGATGAATTAAGAGATTTGATTGATGAGCTTGAAACTCATAAAGGAAGAGCTACAGAGCTTATAACGGTTTATATCCCTGAAGGACAAAATATATACACTGTTGCTGATCAGCTTGAAGCGGAAAAGTCTACTGCTAAGAATATTAAAAGTACCTCAACAAGAAAGAATGTTGGGAATGCTCTCGACAAGATAACTAGATACCTTAAAGATTATAAGAAGACTCCTGAAAATGGGTTGGCATTGTTTGCAGGGAATATTTCAAAAATTGAAGGACAGGATGATTTGCAGTTGTGGGACATTGAACCTCCAATGCCTTTGAAGACAAGAATGTATAGATGTGATAAAGATTTTATTCTTGAGCCTTTAAGAGAAATGCTTGCTATTTCTGAAATTCATGGATTACTAGTTATGGATAGGAAAGAGGCTACTATTGGAATCTTGGAAGGAAAAAGAATTGAGGTCATGCAAAAAATGTCTTCAGGTGTTCCTTCAAAAGTTCGAGCGGGGGGTCAATCAAGTCAGCGCTTTCATAGAATCACTGAAGGTTTGACAAGAGATTTTTATAAGAGAATTGCAGCTGAGATGAAAAACATCTTCTACGATAATCCAAAACTTAAAGGAATTTTAATCGGTGGACCTATCCCGACAAAAGATGAATTTATTGATGGCCAGTATCTGGCGACAAGGCTCCAGGAGAAAGTTATAGGCAAAATTGATATTGGAGGTAGTGATGAGTCTGGCTTAAAAGAATTAGTTACTAGATCTCAGGATATTTTATTTGACCAGGAAATAGTAAGGGAGCAAAAGCTTCTGGAAAAGTTTTTTGAGACGCTAGGACAGAGGCCAGACATGGCTACCTTTAAAGAAGACACTACTAGGAAAGCCTTGGAATATGGGGCTGTAGATTTGTTAATCCTCTCTAAGAGTTTGAATAGGAATCTTATAAGAGAGCTAACAAAACTTGCAGAAAATATAAACTCGAGGGTCGAGATGGTTTCTACAGATACTGAAGAAGGTCAGCAGTTTGCAAACCTTAGTGGAATTGGTGCTATATTAAGGTTTAAGATATAATTTATAAATGAGAAAAGTTTAGAAACATTATGTCTCCAGAAATTGAGGTAAAGGGAATTGACTTACTGAATGAGTTGGAGAAGGGCGAAGCTAACGGTTTGCTTGAAGATGGCTTCAAGAAACTTAAGAGGAAGTTAAAAGAATCATCGAGGCTTAAGGTTCACATTAAAGTTTATTCTCCAGAGGGCAATAGAAGAAAGTTTAGCATTAATTTTGAGTTGTTTTTTGCGAGCTCTCATTTGGAGGCAAGTGTCGCTGAATGGGATTTCTCAAAAGCAATACACAATGGCTTTGAAAAGCTTGGAAACCAGATAGAGCATAAGTTCCATATCAGTGACCAGAAAAATGAACCTTTTAAAAAAAGGTTCCCAAAAACGAACTGAACTTTTAAAAAAAGGTTCCCAAAAACGAACTGAACTTTTAAAAAAAGGTTCCCAAAAACGAACTGAACTTTTAAAAAAAGGTTCCCAAAAGATTGATGAAAGAAGCAAGAAATAAAAAGGACCAAGGTCCTTCTTATGACAATGAACCTTTTGGAAAGGTTCCCAAACCAGACCTTTATATGACATCTCCTTAAGTTGGAGCGGATAAGAAAGCAAGGTCCTTCTTATGACATCTCCTCTGAGAGAAAGTTCTTAAACAAGAATTTAAAAATACTAAGCTTCTTTAAGAAATTATGGAATTAAACAGCCAAACAGTAAATGAGATGGATGAAGCCAGAGAGAAAGAGGATCTTAGAAGACTGGAAGCTATATTCTTTGTTTCGGGGAGGTTTCTAACACTCCCGGAAATAATATCTCTTAGCGATTTAAATCCCATTATTATTCATGATCTTATTGAGAAACTTAAGGAGAAGTACGATAATGAGGATACTGCAATAGCTATTGTTGAGAAGGACGGTATGTGGAAAATGGACGTTAAGCCAGAGTATTCTTGGATAATAAATAAGCTTGCAACCGGAAGCTCTGAATTTTCGAAGGCAGAACAGGAAACCCTTGCAATTATTGCTTATAAGCATCCAATAAAACAATCGGTCATAATTAACATAAGGGGGAATAAAGCATATGAGCATGTTGAGAAATTTGTCAAATTGGGATTGTTGAAAAAGAAAAGGCAGGGGCACACACACGAGTTGACTTTGAGTGATGAATTTTATGATTATTTTAGTGTGCCAGAGCAATCTCCTTTAAATAAACCAGTGGAGGCATAATGGACGTTTTGACTGTTATATACTTGACATATTCTTTCATTTCTCTGTATTTTCTTTTCTTTTTTATGATGTTATATCTTCCCTATAGAAGACAGCTTAATTATGTTCCCCCGATAACAAAAAAATACCAATTGACAATGATTATTAGTTGTTACAATGAACAAGACAGCATTGGTGGGGTTATTGAATCTATAATTAAATCTGATTATGATAACATAAGGAAGATAATTGTCGTTGATGACTGTAGCAAGGACAATTCATGGAAGATAATTAAAGAATATGCAAAGAAATATGACAAAGTGATTGCCGTTCAGACCCCTAAAAATACGGGAAATGCTGCTGGAGCAAAAAACTTCGGATCGAAGTTTGCAACCACAGAATTAATAGGTTTTACTGATGCCGATTCATATCCCCAATTAGACGCCATCTCAAAGATGATCGGACATTTTGATGATACGAGAGTTGGTGCGGTAACTTCAATGATTTTGGTGAAAAACAAGAATAAATTTCTTGAAAAAGTTCAGGCTATTGAATATAAGCTTATTGCCTTTAATAGAAAACTTTTGGGCTTTGTTGAAGGCATCTATGTTACTCCTGGACCTCTAGCGATTTATAGGAAAAGTGCATTTGATAAAATAAATGGATTCGACCATAAGAACCTGACGGAAGATATTGAAATAACATGGCATTTGGTACAAGCAGGATATATAATTAAGATGAGCTCGACTGCAAGAGCATACACTATTGTCCCCAATAAGATAAAGATTTGGCTGAAGCAGAGAATAAGATGGAATATAGGGGGTATTCAGACAATATTCAAATATAAGAGCTTTTTTGGAACAAAAAAAGCCGGCATGTTAGGATTATTTATTCTCCCATTCTTCATATTCAACTGGCTTCTGGGTTTGTTTGGGTTAGGGGTGCTGTTTTATAGAGTCGCTAGAACTTTATTTGTGAAGTACCTAACTACAACTTATTCCGTCCAATCACAAGTTGCTGTTCTTACTTTTAATGATATTAATCTTACTCCTAGCATCCTTGTCTTTTTTGGAGTAGCGACTTTGATAATGAACTTTTTTTTAGTTGGAATTGCTCTATTGAACGCTAAAGAAGATCATTTAAAGAAAGATAAAATGCTCAGTATCTTCTTTTATATCTTCTTTTATCTGTTAACTTATCCTATAATTCTTGTAACATCTTTTTATAAATTTATAACTGGAAAGACTGGTTGGATGACTAAATAGTATGGAAAATAATATAAACGTTTATGGGGTTGAACTGGAATGGTAGGTGTTCTGCAGAGTCCTAAGAATGTATTTTGGGAAGCTTTGATACTTACAGTTGTAGTTTTCGTTTTTGGTTTGTTTTTGGGCTTGGCATTGGAAAAGTCTAGGATAAGTGATATTAATGATTATTATGTCAGCTCTGAAATCTCGTTGATAGACACATTGGCCTTAAATGACGCAACTTCTTTTGAGAATACTAGCTGCAGTGATCTTATCTTAGGGAATTTATTATTTGCGGATAAAATTTATATTGAATCAAAAATTCTTGAAGATTATGAAGAGGCAAATAAACTTAGCGATAGTCTAAAACTCGTACATAAAAGGTACGACCTTCTGAGAACTTTGTTGTGGATAAATGCTAATAACGTTAAGCTGCAGTGCAAGGGTGATTTTTCAGTTGTGGTGTATCTTTATGAACGTGAAACAACCGATCTTGCTCAGAAAGCTAGCCAAAATGTATGGAGTAAGGTTTTAAAAGACTTTAAGGAAGAAGAGGGTGCTAACATAGTTCTAATCCCTATAGCCACTGATAGTGATCTTAGCTCGCTTCGGGTTATTGTTTCTAGATATGACCTTGATAGTTATCCGGTGGTTATCGTTAATGATCAGGTAATAGATCAATTAAAGTCCGTTCAGGGACTTAAAGAGTATATCGATAAGAGCTAATCGAAACATTAAAAAAGGGGAGGTTAGTGTATCCACCATGACCGAATGTGTTAGATGCGGATCTTCTGAAGGAAAGACTATTTTATTCGAAGCGATTTCTAAAGATGGTGTTGTTTTAATATGTGAAAAATGTTCTATTCAAGAAGGAATTCCGGTAATAAAACGGCCTACAAATTTCCAATTGACGACTTCTGTAACCCCCTATACCGTATATGAAAGACTCTCCAGGATGGCAGGTTTAAATCCAAATCAGCATAAGCAAAAAGTTTCCATGGAAAATTTGGAAAGAGGAAGAAATGATAAAGGTCAGGAAGCAAGCTTAAGGCAGATTGTTGACAAGGGATATCAGAAAAAAGCTGAAGAGGGAAGGCCTGTAAGAGATGATTTAGTTTCTAACTTTCATTGGGTTGTTCTAATGGCGAGAAGGCTTAGAAAGCTTACTCAAGAGCAGGTTGCCAAGGAAATTGAAGAACCTGTTGCGGCATTGATCTCTATGGAAAGAGGGGTTGCTCCGTCAGATAGGCCCGCAATAATAAGCAAGCTTGAAAACTTCTTTAGAATACGATTGTATAAAACAACTCAACTTCTGTCTCAAGAAGAACCAAAGAGTCATGTCCCAGAGAGACCTAAAATTAGACGTGAAGATGTGAAATTTGATAGAGACACTAGCGGAAAGCTGACTATTGCTGACCTTAGGGAACTTAAAAAAGAGATAAACTCTAAGCCCACTTCTTTTCAGCCAGATGAGGGTATTGAAGAGATCGTATTTGAAGACGATGTTTTTGAGGAACGAAAGTAATTATTCCCACTATAGGATACGTCTTCATATTTTCTAGCGGGGTATTATAATTTATGCAGGGATCTTAGATAAGTTTTTATAATAAACTCTCTTTTTTATTTGATGGGTGATCTAGTCAGAATTGGCTCGGAAACCGCCAAAGGTGGATTTGCTAATGAAGATATAATCGTGAAGAAGTTTAATTCTTGGAAAAAAGATAGAGAAGCTAAAAAATGGCTTGTGATTATGGGCTATAATATTAAAGAAATAAGGAAAGTTGAAGCAATTAAATTACACGGGCATAAAACGGATGTTCAAATTAAGGTTTTGGTCACACTAAAAAAAGCTATTTCAGTTCAGAATATTTCTATCAAAAAAGCAAATAATGATGCAGACTACAATCAAGTAGATAAAAGGTGGGTAAAAAGCTACAAAGAAATGTGGAGAATACCCCAAGAAGTCGTCAAAATGCTCATGATCTTTACTGGAGAAGTTTCACCTAAACAGTTACTAAAAGAAAGAAAAATAACGAAACAGAAATATAAATCTCTTAGGGATAAAAGAAGATTTTTTCTTGATGAATTCAACGAGGATAGGGGGGAGGAGTTATTAACTTTTTTCAGAAAGAATAAAATGTTAATTGTTACAGATATTATAAAAGGAAATGATAAATTTGCAGCAAGTTGGATGTTAGTTACAAGATGTGATACTCAGAGAGATGAAACCTCTTGGGTCTTGGCAGATATTAATTCTGCTATGAATGTATTTTCTCAAGGAGAAATTAAAATAAGTCCTCAGGGAAGCTTATATATTGGTAGAATAACTATGCAAAGAAAAGGTGGAGATGCTGGCAGAAAAACTGCGAACATGTTGCAATTTAAAATAAAGCCTTGCGATCTGTTTAAAGATTAAGAATAGATTTAACTCTATTCTCTGAGATTTTATGGTATTCTGGAGACTTGTCGATGGCTATAAATTTTCTACCTAATTTTTTTGCAACGTAAGGAGTGGTACCGCTGCCAGAAAAAGGATCAAAAACAATACTATTCCCATTAGAGGATGTTTTTATTACTCTTTCTAATAATCTAACGGGCATTTGACAAGGGAACCCTTTTATTCTTTCGTGAAAAGTGCCTGCTACTCTTGATATTTTCCAGACGTCATCTTCTTCACCAATCCCATTTCCCCAGACATCATCAGGTAATTTTCCTTTTGGATTTGCTCTTTTATCACCAATCCTTTGTCTAATTGATTTAACTCTTATTTCATCTGGATTAAATATGAAATTTTCTTTATCTTTTGTAAAATATAATATATGGGTGTGGGCTCTACTAAACTTTTTCTTTTGTGCTTGCCCAAAAGTATAATGCCAGATTATCCAATTTCTCATGGTTAGTCCTAGTTTTTTTAAAATCATAACAATTTCTGCGGCATGTTCATCATTAATTGCTATATAGATAGAACCATTATTAGACAATAACCTTACACATTCCTTGATCCATTCCCCACACCATTCAACAAAATCTCCATATTGCATTTTATCATTGTGATTATGATATTTTATGCCGATATTGTAAGGGGGATCTGCAAAGATTAAGTCTATTTTTCCAGACGGCATTTCTTTCATTAATCCCAGACAATCTCCTAAGAGGATTTTATTCTCAAAATCTTTTATGTTTCCTTCTTTTTCCATATAATTACTTATCTTTCTTATTTTAAATTATTTTGGTTTGCTACTTTTGAAGAGGTTTTGTTTTTTAATGTCAAATTTTCCCGACCGAAGCCTTTTTAAACTAATTTTGAGATTTCTTATTATGGAAATGAACCTTTTAAAAAAAGGTTCCCAAAAACGAAACTGAACTTTTAAAAAAAAAGGTTCCCAAAAACGAAACTGAACTTTTAAAAAAAGGTTCCCAAAAACGAAACAAAATGGAAATGAAGATTCTTAAAGCAGACAAAGATGAAATGGAGATTGAACTAGGAAGTCTTACAATTGCAGAAATACTTAGAGTCTATTTAAACCAGGATTCGTCTGTTAGTTTTGCCGCATGGAAAAGGCTTCATCCTACTCAGAACCCAATACTTAAGATACAGACAAAAGGCAAGACCGTTAAGAAGGCATTAGATGATGCGATTGCTTCCTTGACGAAGGACCTTGATAAGATTCTTGATGATTTCAAGAAACTGAAATAAAATGGAAGGAGATAAAAGAGAGGATTTAGAAAAAACTCTTAAAGATTTTCCTATAACTTTTGATGCTGAAGGTCCAAGGCCGGGCGGAGTAATTGTTAAGAATTCTGATTGCTGTGGTGTTTCAGTTACTCAGTCGAGAGGAGCACATGACATGGGGAATGGGATGTATGTTGGAGGGGTTATATTTGATTATTGTCCTAAATGTCACAAACCATATCATCCTCCAATTATTGGTAGAGTGCAGTAATACTTATTAATTAGATTTTTATTGTTTTTTTATGGTTGAATTAAAGACTGAAAAGATTTCTGCTGGGAGCTTTGATCTTAATAAGTGGCTTTATGGTGGTTATGAGGTAGGTATTATAACAATGGTTGCTGGGCCCCCTGGAAGCGGAAAGACTAATTTTACTATACTTGCTGCTTGCAGCCAGGCAAAAAAAGGGAAAAAAGTCATTTTCATAGATACTGAAGGAGGTTTTTCTCCTGAAAGAGTAAAGCAAATTGTTGGTGAGGGTTATGAAGAGATACTTGGGAATATTCTTCTTCTTGAACCCCGAAGTTTTGACGAGCAGAGAAAGATTTTTTCAACACTTCTAGATAGATTGAAGAAGAAAGACATTGGCTTAATTGTAATTGATAGTATGGCTATGCTTTACAGGCTTGAGATGGGTGGGGTTGTGAATTCTGAAGGAGATGTGAAGATTAGGAATGTTAATAGAGAAATGGCTGAACAAATGAGGGTGCTGGCCGAGATTGCAAGAAAGGAAAAGATAGCGGTATTGATTACAAATCAGGTTTATAAGGAATTTTTATCTAACGAGGATTTCAAGAATGGCAAGGAGCCTGAAACAAACATTGTCGGGGGTGATTTATTCAAATACTGGAGCAAGTGCATTATTGAATTAAAAATGAGTGGTGGGAAGAGAAAGGCAATCCTTCTGAAACATAGAAATCTCCCTCCAAAAGAGATCAGTTTTGAGATTAGGAATGAAGGAATCTTCAAAAGATCTTGGTTATGAAGATTCAAGATGCCCAATCTTGGTCAATCTAAGGAATCTTTAGAAAAGGGTGGATATAGAAAGAGTTTTTTTAACAAGAGAGATATAATCTTCAAGTGACAAAAAATTAATATAAACTTCTTTGCCATTGCGTAATTGAGGTAAGGTTATTATGAGAATCGTTATAAAATATGGTGGATGATATCAAATTTACAGTAATAAAGAAGATTGCTGATGTGAACTTCAAATACAAAGATATTGGGAAAATATCTCACTTAGACAGCAATTCTCCTCCGAGTATTTTTATTGGCTCGAAGTTAAAATACCCTCTTGTTAATGTCGGAATTTTAAGCCCTTTAGAGAGGGATGAAGATGCCTGGGTTTACGATGATGCAAAATACTGGGCTGAAAGAAATTTTGGGATTCATGAAGTAGTTAAGCTTAGAGACTCATTGCTTAACTCTAGGTTTCAAGCAAAGGTTGAAGATTCAAGGATGAAGAACAAATTTGTAGAGATTGCAAAGGAAATTGCTTTATCGTCAAGACCGGTTGATATTGAAATTGAGCTTAAAAGAGACATTCAAGTAGGCAGAGATAGGGATAAGATTTTGACTCCACATGGAATGGTGGCACCCCTAAAAAAAGCTCGAGTCACTTCTAATGTAAAGATTGATAGGAAGATTGACAAAGTTGTTAATGATGATTTGAAGGCTGTTGAAGGAATAAGTTATCTATATAAGAATAATTTTAATGAATATGTCTTAAGTAAGATCTTAAGTGTTGGAGTTTTGGGCTTGAAGAAGGATAAGAAGCTTGTGCCTACTAGATGGAGTATTACTGCAACAGATGACATGCTGGGAAAAGATGTTATTCAAAGAGTTAGAGATTATAAGTGGATTGAAAACTACGAGCTTTTTTTTGGAAGTTTTTTAGGAAATCATTACATAATAATGTTGTCCCCTGGGGTTTGGAGTTATGAGCTTTTTGAGCTTTATTTACCTGGGAGTTCGTGGAATCCTTCTAATGTAATAAAAGCTTCTACAGACAGCGAGGGATATGAAGGACGAAAGAACTATGCTAGCAATACTGTTGGGGGATATTACGCGTCAAGACTTCCAATAGTTGAATACCTAGATTCGATAAAGAAACAAGCGTCTATTCTTGTTCTAAGAATTGAAACCCCTTCTTATTGGGCTGCGCTTGGAGTGTGGGTTGTGAGGGAGTCGGTAAGAAAGGCTTTGGCTAATAGGAAACTTGAATTTGCAAGCTTGAATGAGATGGTTGAGAGTTCAAGGAAAATTGGAATGATAAAATTTGGATATGATAATTCAAACTTATTGTCTAAAAGTAAACTTCTAGAGCAATTGAAAACCCAGAAGACATTGAGGGATTGGTTTT
>C687J35174_10001984_pt1 | contig 29163 bp, 28 predicted proteins | sample RifCSPhighO2_01_FD_35174 | JGI IMG/M metagenome (IMG submission 35174) | reverse complement strand
CTAAGAATGTTAAGAATCTTGACGTATAAAGGAGGAGAATTCGTTTTTTGAAATTCCGCCCAGAAGAGGCTGGATTTGACCCTTGATATATTATCTGCTATACTTAAGGGGAAATTAAATAGGCCCCCGCGGGGGTTTTAAAATGGACTTAAAGTATGAGTAAATTAAATGTTTTTCTAAAAGATGTAAGAACGGAATTGGGTAGGGTGGTTTGGCCCACCAAGAAACAAACGATACAGTACACGCTGGTCGTTGTTGTGGTGAGCTTGGTAGTCGCCGCCTTTTTAGGAGTTCTAGATTATGTTTTTGCATTTTTGTTGAATAAATTTGTTTTGAAATAGTTTTAGTTGTACTGCGCAAGTTTCTTCTTAAGTTAAACGCGATTTACTAAGGAGGTGACTTCCGGGAATTAATAATTGCCTAAGCAGGCAGCATCAGGGGAGCGTAAGTGGTATGCCATACATACCTATTCTGGCTACGAAGATAATGTAGCTCGCAACCTCAAGCAACGCATAGAATCACTTGGTTACGAAGACAAAATCTTCAATGTTTTGGTTCCTAAAGAGAAAAAAATCAAAATAAAAGGCGGTAAGCGGGAGGTTGTAGAGGAGAAGGTCTACCACGGATATGTCCTAGTGGAGATGATTGTTACAGATGATTCTTGGTATGTGGTTCGTAACACGCCGAATGTCACCGGTTTTATAGGTGCTGGAGTTATCCCAGTTCCTTTGTCCAATGAAGAAATAGAGGGACTTATGAAGAGGATGGGTGTGGATGAACCCAAGTATAAATTTGACATTGCTATTGGTGATAGTGTTAAGATAGTTGACGGTCCATTCAAGGATTTTGATGGCAGAGTTGCTGAGATTGATGAGGAACGTGGTAGAGTCAAGGTATTAGTAACAATGTTCGGTAGAGAAACGCCAGTTGAGCTAGACTTTTTACAGGTTAAGAAAATATAGAATTTATTATAGCTCTCCTACGCTAAAGCTACCTTCTGCGCTAAAGCTTCGCAGGTCAAGTCGAAAAAGCACTTAGACTTGTCCTCTGAAGTTTTAACGAAAGAGGAAGCTCTATTAGGAGCGAAGCAGTGGCAAAAAAAATAAAAACAATTCTAAAATTGCAGTTGGATGCCGGTAAGGCCACTGCTGCACCTCCGGTGGGTACCGCTTTGGGACCACACGGTATTAATATTGGGGACTTTGTCCGCCAGTTTAATGAGGCAACGAAAGAAAAGATTGGAGAGGTTACACCTATCGAGATTACTATATACGAAGATAGGACATTCAGTTTTGTGATGAAAACTCCTCCGGCTGCATTTTTGCTTCGGAAGGCTGCTGGTGCTGATAAGGGCTCCGGTACTCCAAATAAATCAAAAGTTGGCAAAGTTACCAAAGACCAAGTTCGTCAGATAGCTGAGATCAAGATGGTTGACCTAAACTCAAACGATGTTGAGGGTGCTATGAAAATAATCGAGGGTACCGCTCGTTCTATGGGAATTGAAATCAAATAGAATTTGCAAACTTAAAATTAAAGTATAAACTAAAAATCAGCCGAAAGCTGATTTTTAGTTATTTAAAAAATCAAGGAGATGTGTGATCCCGAATCCCTACCCTGGTTCTTTTTTTGCTTTTGAAGGAATAGATGGTTCTGGTAAATCAACCCAGTTTAAATTGGCAACCCAAGATCTCGAAGAGAAACTGCATAGCCATGGTTATGCAGGTGTTGGAAAAAAAGTCGTTACCACTAAGGAACCCAGGAGTGAACGTTTTTGGGGAGCCCATATTTATGATGATTTATTCAGGCAGGGTGGGTTGCATTCCCATAATCTATTTGGTTTCCAGACATGGTTCGCTCTAGACAGCCGAGATAATTACAGGGAAGTAATAATTCCAGCACTGACTCATGGCAAAATTGTTTTGTCAGACCGTTCTAGGGCCTCAATGGTTTTTGGAGCTCAGACGCCTCTTCAGATTCCGGAATTGATGAGGATGAACATGTCCATAATCGGTCCTGATTTTATATGGCCTGATGCCATATTTATATTTGATATTGATCCAGAAAAAGCTGTTGCAAGATGTAGGAGCGCGGAAAGACGACTTGACGGGCATGAAAACATAGAAACATTGTCTGTGGTGAGAGAAAACTATATTGCCCTTGCCAGAGATTACCCTAACTGCCACCTTGTAAATGCTGAGAGTACACCAGCTGAAATTTTTGAGCATGTAAGAGGTACGATTTATTCCGTAATAGATTCCAAAAAATAAGCCCCAGAAAGGGCTTTTTGTTTGACCTGCTAATTTGTTTTTGTTAACATCCTTTGGTATTTGTTATTTAAAATATGAGGAATTACATGTCAGAAATTATTGCTTTGGCTGGGTGGTCGCCGGAGGTTTTGGCATATGCTTACGCCAAATATTCTAGATCTGCCTTATCTATAAGGCAGAGTATAAAAGATATAAGCGATGACAAGGCCGGCAAGTTTTTGGATACTAACTATTTCAATTATGGCCATAGATCAATTGCTGATAATGCTCACGTAAGTCTTGCCTTTGAGGGCATATCCGAATTGGCCGCTTATGAGTTGGAAGACCAAAGTCTTTGGGACGGCCAGGAAAAATCTACTCGCTATCAGGATTTTACTGGTGCTGATGCTTTTTTTGTACCGAGTTCTCTTGCCGGTTCACAAACTCTAAATGAATCATATGTTGTAGTTGCATCATTTCTTATGAAGCAGTATGTACGTTATTCCGCGAAATGCTTTGACTGGTTGATAAAAAATAATCCCAAACCTCAGGACAAAAGTCAGGAAGCGTATGAAAGGGCGATGAAGGCAAGAGCCTTTGATGTTGCGCGCTATTGGCTCTTTAATGGTATTAGAACGAGTGTTGGGCAAATTACCAATGCCAGAACACTTGAGGACCAGATCTCGAGATTAATGTCATCCGAGTATCAAGAATTGCGCGATCTTGGCGAGAGTATGAAACAAGCTTGCTCAAGTAAACCATTTTGTCCGGATGGTAGGGATGAACCTCCGGTGGCGCCTACGCTGGTTAAATATACTGCCCCCAATGCATATCTAATTTCATTGAGAAAAAAGATGCATTCCAAAGTCGAAAAGTTTATGTTTTCTTTTGGGCCTTCCAGAAAAAGATTTGTAGACCTTAGTGATACGGAAAGCTTTTCTATTTGCGCTTTGGATGTTGAAATCGTGGCTAGCTTGCTGTATGAAGTATCTAACTATTCATACTTTGATATTTTGGAGCAGGTGTGGCTTTCGTCTGAAAATCAACGCCGGGAAATTATAGACATCGCCCTGGAGGATCGAGATAAGCACGACCCCTTACCAAGGGCGTTTGCGGCCGGCCATGCTATACAGTTTGATATCTCGATTGACAGGGGTGCTCAGAGAGATTTGCACAGGCACAGGAATTGTATTCAAATTAGTCAGCCTTTGAGCACAGAAAGAGGTTGGGACGTGCCAGCAATGATTGGTGAGGTGGGCATGGAGGATGATTTTAATGAAGGCATGCTTTGGGTCAAAAAAAGAATCGATGATTTACGTGTTCACATTGGGGTTGATTCCGACTATCTTATACCATTTGCTTTCCGTTCCGGTGTTTTATACAAAATGAACTTGGCGCAAGCAGTATATATGAGTGAGCTTCGTTCCGGAACAGGGGGACACTTCTCTTACAGAGATGTTGCCAATCAAATGCATAACCGATTATCTGATCATTTGCCTTTTTTGGAGGATCACGCCAGGGTAACTCCATTTGAAAATCAGGATCTGCTCAAAAGATAGGCCCATACCGGGCTTTTTTTATTGAAAAAATGTGTTAGATTTAGATTATAATGAATTACGAACCAACAATTGGACTGGAGATACACGTGGAGTTAAAAACTAAAACAAAAATGTTTTGTGGTTGTCTTAATGACCCGAATGAGAAGCACCCTAATGTTAACATTTGTCCGGTTTGTATGGCTCATCCTGGGACTTTGCCAGTTACTAATAGCGAGGCAATTCAGAAGCTTATAAAGGTCGGGCTCTCTTTAAATTGTAGCGTTGCTGAGTTTTCAAAATTTGATCGCAAAAGCTATTTTTACCCTGACTTGCCCAAGGGGTATCAGATATCACAATATGATTTGCCGCTTTGCAAGGAAGGTTACTTGGAAGTAAAGAACGGAGATGGAAAAGTAAAAAAAATAGGTATAGAGCGTATTCATATGGAAGAGGATACTGGCAGACTTCAACATTCTTCTGACGGCAAGAGTTCACTCGTTGATTACAATCGTGCCGGGGTGCCATTGATGGAGCTTGTTACCAAGCCTGATATTACTTCAGGTCAGGAAATAGAGGAATTTGCCAAAGAACTGAGATTGATCTTGCGTTATCTTGGTGCCTCTGACGCAGACATGGAAAAAGGACAGATGAGAGTTGAGGTTAATATTTCTGTTAAGCCTGTTGGTTCAGAAAAACTTGGTACAAAAGTAGAAATTAAAAATATCAACTCAATCAAAGCTGCAACCGCAGCTGCTGACTATGAAATAGGAAGACAGAGTGAGTTGTTGAAATCTGGGGGCAAGATTGTACAGGAGACTAGGGGATGGAATGAGAACAGCGGAGAAACAGTCAGCCAGAGGATCAAGGAGGGTTCAGCTGATTATCGATACTTCCCTGAGCCTGATTTGCCTCCGATGAGGTTCGGAAATGATGAGATCGAAGAAATAAAACTTAGTTTGCCCGAGCTACCTTCACAGAGGCGCAAGAGGTTTTTAGATTATGGTTTGAACAATGCTCAAGTGGAAGTATTCACAATAGCCAGGCATTTGGGAGATTATTATGAGCGTGTGGCAAGCGAGCTTGATTCCGCTGCCAAGGACGAACACTCCGCAGAGAGTGTTAAAAAAGAAGATCTGGCGGGCGAGCGACATATGCCAAGCAAACTCCACGCTCTTGCTGCGAATTACATCATAACTGAGTTCCCGCCTCTTTTTAACATGCAAGGCCTTGAAATAGATGATTTAGAGGGACTTAAGATGTCAGCTGAGGCGTTTGCAGAACTAATGGTAATGATTTTTCATGAAAAATTATCATCGAGTGGAGCCAAGACCGTGCTGAGAAAAATGGCAGAGACTGGTCTGCATCCAGAGAGTGTGGTTGCGCAACTTAATTTAAGTCAGATATCAGATGTGGGGGAGTTGGAATTGGTTGTGGAAGACGTGATTGCAAAGAACCCCAAACCAGTTGAAGATTATAAAAAGGGCAAGGTCGAATCCCTTAAGTATCTAGTAGGTCAAGTCATGATGGCTACCAAAGGCAAGGCCAATCCGCAGGTGGTTGGTGGTATGCTTGAAAATAAACTTTCTAAATAATTAAACCAATTTTTCTTTATTTGTCGCGCACCCCTGCCTCGCCGGCAGGCGGGTACAAATCTCATCAAATTTACTTCGTTTTTCTAAATGAATACAAAGTTGTCTTCATCATCGAAAAGCCTCGTAAATTTGATAGCATTTGTTCCGGTGCGTCCAGAAAAGAAAAATAGACTTAATTATTTGAAAATACAACATGAGTATTTTTGATATATTATCAAAGAGAAAAGCGCCAGAAAATGGCCTTGATGTGAAGTCTAGTTTGTTGATTGAAAAAAAGAATTTGGAAGATAAAATAAGAGATTTGGAACAGAGGGTTGTTTCTCACGATGCAATAGGAAATAGAAATTTTAGCAGTATTGTTAGAGGTAACATCGATGCGCTTGGAGACCAGCTCGAGGGAGTGAATCTAAAACTAAGACTTATAGAAGAAAAAGAGCGTCTTCAGGAAGCGGCCTAGTCCAAGAATCTCTTTGTTAACAAGAAGGCTTCTTTTTTGTCTTTGATCCAGTGTATTTGTTTGTTTCGTTTGAACCAGGTTATCTGGCGTTTTGCGTAATGCCAAGAGTTTTTATTTATTAAATCTTCGGCTTCCGAAAGGTTTTTCTTGCCATTAAGATAATCTATTATTTCTCTATAACCGATTGCATCAAACGGTTTTTGTGTCTCGCCATATTTTTTTATTAATTTCTTAACTTCCTGTATCAGACCATCGTCGAGCATTTGCTTGGTTCTTTTGTGTATTCTATTTTTTAATATTTCCGGATCCTGTTTTATTCCTAAAATAAGTGTTTTAAAAAGTTGATTGCCCTTATTTCTCTGGCTTGAAAATGGTTTGCCGGTTAGAATGGCAATTTCTAGAGCTCTTATTATCCTTCTTGGGTTTTTGGGATCTACTATATATGCAGCCTCTGGGTCCAAGTTCACCAATTTTCTAAAAACATAATCAAGGCCGTATGTCTCTATCTCTTTTTCTAATTTGGATCTAAGTTCCTTGTCTTCTTTAATTTCCGGTATTTCCAGATTTTTAACTACAGCGTCAATATACAGACCTGTACCTCCCACGAGTATCGGAAGTTTTCCATTTTTTAAAATTTTTCTTATTATATTTATTGCATATTTTTTAAATTCTGCCACGGAATATTCTTGATTAATGTTTCGGATGTTTACAAGGTGATGCTTAATTTTGACAAGATCTTTCTTGTCCGATTTTGCAGTTCCTATATCCATACCTCTGTAAATTTGTCTTGAGTCAGCAGAAATTATTTCTCCGTCAAATTTTTGGGCTATTTCTACGGCTAAGGACGACTTGCCAGATGCAGTTGGACCCACGATCACAAGGAGTTTGGGTAATTGATCCATCCGGCTTCGCTCAGGATCAGTGGTGAGCCTGTCGAACCATTGACTTTTTACTATTTTTCTCATATAATATAATTAACAGATTTTTGACCTTTTACAATAGGGAGTGTGATGTGGCGATGGCTTAAACTCTGGCCGCTTCTTGGCCTACCACTTATGTGGTTATGTAACATAGATCTATACGTAATACCATTTTTGAGGATGAATTTCTCTTTCTGGGTTACCGTGATCCTCTCGTGTTTATTAGCTACGGTTGAATTGATTTATCTTTTCTGGATTGTCGGATGGGGCACCAGAAACCTTAAAAACCTTACTCTCCGAGTTGTTAAAAGGGAGGTAACTAAAGAGCTAAGCGAAATGCACGAGGGTGTTGTTCTCGCCAAAGAATTGGTTCAGGAAGTTAAAGATGAACTCCAGGAAGAAGGTTTTGTTGTTAGAATCTTAGATTTTGCCAAGAAGTACCTTGATCCGGATAAGCTTAAGGACACGGATATTTTTAAAGTTTTATACTGGGGGGGCTATCTAGGTGTGTTCGTGGCTTCTTCAATTCCTGAGCCAGGGCTGAGATTGCTGTGTGTTTTTTACTGCAGACTTTTCAATCACAGGGCATTTATTGCCCTCTTGCTTGGAAATGTTGTTAAAACATTTGTCATGGTCAAGTTTCATGAATATCTTACAGAGATTGATTTGTGGTTGAGAATAGTTGTTGTGTTGCTTCTATTTGGTTTCCTAACAGCTGTCGGCAAAATGATTGGCCAATATGTTAGAAATCTCAAACAAGACTGACCTATCGGTCAGTCTTTATTTTTAATTTCATTTTTTATTTTTTCTATTAATTCTTCTAACTTGATTAATCCAATATCTCCTTCTCCTCGCTTGCGTAGTGCAACTCCACCAGCCACTATTTCCTTTGCTCCAATAATGGCGATGTAGGGGATTTTTTGCAATTCCGCTTCACGTATTTTTTTGCCGATTGTGTCGTTGTGATTGTACCACTCAACCCTGATCCCCTCAGCCTTTAATTTATCAACTACCTCGCTGGCATATCCAAGCTGTACGTCGCTTATGTTTGCCACTGCAACCTGAACAGGCGAGAGCCACAATGGTAGATTGCCTGCAGTGTGTTCAAGCAGTATGCCGATAAATCTTTCAAATGAACCAAAAACTGCTCTGTGTATGACCATGGGCTTTTTTCTTTCGCCTTTTTCATCGGTGTACCTTATGTCAAAAGATTCTGGAAGCATGGCTATGTCTAGTTGAACTGTTCCCAATTGCCAATCTCTGTCTTGGGAATCCCTGAGATGCATCTCTATTTTGGGTCCATAGAAGGCACCCTCTCCTTTCGCTACTGTGTACTGAGTTTTTGATTTATCGAGGGCTTCTAATAGGATTTGTTCGCCCTTATTCCATTGTTCTAGTTCCCCCTGGTACTTTTCTGGGCGTGTTGCAAGGACATAGCTGGTTTTAAAGTCGAACATGGTATAAAAATCGGCTACGATCTTAACGGTTTTAATTATTTCTTCTTCAGCCTGTTCTGGTAGACAGAAAATATGGGCATCATCCATTGTTATCTGCCTTACTCTGAACATGCCTCCCAGAGTTCCTGAAAGTTCGTTGCGGTGTAGGCGGCCTATTTCAGCCAATCGTAAGGGGAGATCTCGGTAGCTGCGAGTCTTTGCATTGAAAACATAAGTAGACTCAGGACAATTCATTGGTTTAAGAACCAACAATTCATTCGCGTCCCTATTATTTTCGAAATAGAACATGTTTTCGCGATAATGCTGCCAATGGCCTGATTGTTCAAAAACCTCTTTTTTTACCAGTATCGGAGTTGAGATTTCGTGGTAATCATTTTTTTCATTTATCTCTCTGGCAACTTTTTCTAGTTCTTTAAAAATAACCATGCCCTTGGGATGCCAAAATGGCGCTCCGGGAGCTATGTCTTGAAAACTAAAAAGATCCAGTTGTTGGCCTATATCTCGGTGGTCGGCAAGTTGTTTCTTTTCGTCAGACATTAATGAAATCTTATCAAAATAGACCATTACTTACAAATATTGAAATCATTGATACGCTCTGCTAATATTGGCAAAGGTTTTTTAAAAGGATATTAAGATGACGATTAAGGATCTTGATTTGAACAAATTGCAAACAGAGATTAAAGAACGAGAAACGAAAATCGAACAAACAGCAACAGTCTTGGAGAATCTTAGAAGTCAGTTGCGAATTTTAAAACAGCAGATCCAAGAGCAAGAAGAACAAAGTGGGCGTTTGGTATCGCAGAAGTCGCTGTTGGAGAGAATGGTTATATTAAAAATTGGCGTAAAAATAGAATTGATTGATGCCAGAAGTAGCCATCTGCTTATTATGCAAGAATATGTAAGCGAACAGATTACCGTCGCACACCAAAGGGAGCTTAGGCAACAGCTTGAAAAATCTTTGGCCGCACTTCAGTCGTCCTGCAACCACACTTTTTTATTTAGTTGGGCGGGATATAGGGGCAGTTATTCTCTTGATCATGATGACGCCTACCACGGATCAAGGCTTTGTGTTGTCTGTGGTAAAAAAGAAGATGAAGAGAGAATCGGTAGTAATGATTATAAAACTCTGACCGGTGAAAATTCGCTAGTTGGTTATCCTAATGAACACACAACAGACCAAGTTGAAAAATTGATATGGAGACCCCTTGGTGAAGTGCTTGAAATGTATCTGGATCAAAGAGTTTTCAAATTGACGCAAAATTAACCGCTATAAGCGGTTTTATTTTTTTGAACTAACTTACTGTCGCAATTGTTCTTACTGTATCGCACAGAATCTTAGGAATACCGTCGCGGTCGTTGAGTTTCCCGCTGACAATGAGAACACGATTTTCCTGGAAGACTTCGGGATAAGCCTCAAGCACATTTGGGAATACAATAACTTCTATTTTGGAAGTTAAGTCTTCGACCCATGAGAAAATCATTGGTTTGCCTGTCTTGGTTGTTATTTTTTGTATCTTAGTAACCATGCCACCTATCTTTATCGTCATATTGCCTTTTTTATTGGCCAGTTCTTTTATCGGTGTTATCCCTTTTTCAAAATCAAACTGCCTTTGGTAGTCCTTTAATGGATGGTCAGTAATAAAAAGACCCAACAGTTCTTTTTCCCACATCAGTCTCTCGGCTCTTGATACAGGTTCGGCGGCTACCAATTGCAACGGTGGTAAGGCAACTCCTGATTCCGAATCCCCAAAAAGACTTGCTTGCTTTGTTGAAATGGCTTTGCGATTTTCGCGAGAGTAGTACAAAAGTTGGTCCATGCTTGCTAGCAAAGATGCTCTTTCTCCAAGATTATCCATGGCGCCGGCTTTTATAAGGCTTTCCATAGATTTTTTGTTCAAATCCTTGTCATTAACTCTGACTACAAAATCCTCAATATTTTTAAAAATTCCTCCCCTTTGACGTTCCTCAATAACTGAATTTATTACGTTTTCACCAACATTTTTGATAGTTAGTAGGCCAAATCTTATCTGATCTTTTCCGTTTGTGGTATCTCCTTCCTTTATTACTGCGAAATCTTTTAAGGAGTAGTTGATGTCGGGGGGCAGTACTGGTATTTTCATGCGTCGGCATTCGACAATAATTTCAGCGGCCTTTTCAATGTCTCCTGACTCAGTGCTTAACACAGCGCACATGTATTCAGCAGGGAAGTGGGCTTTCATGTAGGCTGTTTGATAGGCAACCCTACCATAGCAGGCGGCGTGCGCCTTGTTGAAACCGTATCCCTGAAATGGTTCGAATAAATTCCAAATATCCTCAGCTTCCTTTTTGCTGATGCCGCTGTGAGTTTGGCATCCTTCTACAAAAATCTCATGCTGCTTAGCCATTTCTGCTGGTATTTTTTTGCCGACAGCCTTGCGAAATTTATCAACAGTTTCCCAGTTGTAGCCTGCCAATTCAAGAGCTGTTGAAAGAAGGTCGTCTTGGTAAACCAAAATACCATATGATTTTTTTAGAAATTTCTCAGCTTTGGGGTGAAAATATTCAATTCGCTTGCGTCCCTGCTTCCGAGCTATATAGTCCGGTATGTTTTTAATTGGTCCCGGTCTATAAAGGGCTATCATGGCATTTATGTCATGTATGCTTGTTGGTTTGAGGTCAACCAGATGTTTGGTCATTCCTGATCCGTTCAATTGAAATAAACCCTCGGTCTCGCCACGTGCCAACATCTCAAATGTTTCTGGGTCATCGAAGGGAATTTTTTCTATATCTATTTTTTCACCTCTATGTTGCTCAACTAATTTTACGGCGTTTTCAAGTATCGCTAGGTTGCGTATACCTAAGAAATCNAACTTAGTTAGCCCGACTCCATCTTCACCAATTGTATACATGTCGTATTGGGTGATGAGGTTATTGGTGCCGTTCGGGTCTAGTTGGAGCGGAGCATATTCATTGAGAGGCTTGGGAGCTATAACAACTCCGGCTGCGTGCACGGATACATGCCTAACTGTGCCCTCAAGCTTCTGTGCTATATCAAGTATATTTTTAACCTCTGGATCTCTTTGGTAAAGCTGTTTCAGTTCTGGTTCAAGTTGTAGAGCGTGATCTATCGTCATGGGGAAGCCCTGTGCCCCCATGGGTATAAGTTTGGCGATTCTATCTCCAGTTTCATAAGATTTTCCTAAAGCACGGGCCACATCACGGACAGCACCTCGGGCCATCATAGTACCAAAGGTACCGATCTGAGCAACCTTATCAACTCCGTACTTTCGTTTTGCATATTCGATTACTTCTTGACGACGGTTGTCAGCGAAGTCCATGTCTATATCAGGAGCAGATGGTCTGAACGGATTTAAAAAACGCTCGAATGGAAGCTCGAAATCTATCGGGTTTACGTTGGTAATACCAGAGAGATAAGCGACAATAGATCCAGCTGCCGATCCGCGAACAGTGGTATATATGCCCGATTCCCTAGCGAATTCCAAGAGGTCCGCAACAACCAGAAAATAGGGTGCATAGTTCTTGTTTTTAATGACCTCAAGCTCGTACAGTCTTCTTTCTTCTGTTTCTTTATTGTTTTCAAGACCTCTATTGATCACTCCTTTTAAAGTTAACTCATCAAGCATTTGATCTGCGGTTTTACCTGGCTCGAGTTTGAAATCTGGGAATACGAATTTACCGAGAATTAATTCTACGTTACATCTGTCAGCTATTTTGCCTGTATTTTCTATCGCTTCCGGCGTTGAGTTAAATTTTTCGGCCATTTTTTCCGGAGCAAGCAGCGAGAAGTCATCATTGCGCAGGGTAAGGCGGTCCTTGTCATTTATATCACTACCTGTCTGTACTGCAAGAAGGACGTCATGAGCATGGGCATCATCTGAGCGTAGGTAGTGCGAGTCTTGGGTTGCGACTAGCTCGATCCCTGTATCTTGAGACAGTTTTACTACCTTGGGAGTGACTATGTTTTGATCTTCCGTGTTGGGGTGTTGTTGTAGTTCCAGGAAGAAGTTACCCTTTCCAAAAATATCCTGGTATTCAAGGGCTATTTTTTTAGCTTTTTCTTCCTGGTTGGACAGCAAGGCACGTGAAATTTCTCCCCCAAGACATGCAGAAAGAGCTATCAATCCTTTGGAGTGATTGCGGAGTAGATTCTTATCAATCCTTGGCTTGTAATAGAATCCTTCAACGTGCGATGAAGTGACAAGTTTAATCAGATTCTGGTAACCTTCATTGTTTTCTGCGAGTAGTATTAGATGGTAGTATCCGCCATTGCTTTTGCCAGATGATCCAGAGGGCCTCTTGTCATACATGTTTTCAGTTACGTACATTTCACAACCGATGATTGGTTTAATCCCGACCTTTTTGGCTTTTTGGTAGAACTCGATTACTCCATACATAGATCCATGATCAGTGATAGCTACGGAGTCCATGCCCAATTCTTTTACCCTGTTTACTAGCTCGTCTATTCTGGTCATGCCATCCAGAAGAGAGTAGTGGGTGTGGGTGTGGAGATGAGTGAATCGCATGAGGTAATCTTAACACCGGTGCAAAACGGGGCAATGCCATTTTTTTGTTGATAAGTCTCCGACTATGTGCAAACCCGATCTTCTTACTTGACAACTTGCAAACTTTATTATAAGATTTATAAGTACTTTATAATCTGGAGAGGTCAATGAAGAGTTTTCGCTTCTATGCTGAATCTGGTGAGCTATTTACTTGGAGAGAAAAGCTCAAATTAGTTCTTGAATTAGGCATAGTTATAGCTGCATTTTTTTGGGAGATATATTATTCTACACTTACCACGCTTGTTTTACTTTCTTTTGTAACAGTCGGCCAGATTTGGTGCGATAGAGAATATGCAATCTTTAAAAAGAATTCAATAGAGCTGATTTTTTCTTCTAAAACAATGATTTTTTTCGCTTTAACAATGGCTTCATTGGGTTCAAACGTAAGAAATCACTTTGGAAATTATGGAATTATTTTTTATTTCGTGAGTTTTGTTACTCTCGTCTTTCTGTTAAAGATTAAGATCGAAGTCTGGTACCATTGGTCCATCCAGAGCAAGGGTAAAACAACCGAGTAAGACTCGGTTTTATTTTTGCTCAATATATGTTAGTGTATAAGAAATGGAAGAATCTGAATCTCATAATCACTACGAACTGTATAAATACCCTAACGGCTTGAGACTATTAACGGTGCCCATGGAACACACGAAGAGTGTAACTGTTTTAGTTATGGTTGCCACGGGGTCAAGATATGAAACTAAAGAGATAAATGGCATATCTCATTTCCTGGAGCACATGATGTTTAAGGGAACCACCAAGCGCCCAGGTACTTTAGATATTTCTCAAGAACTGGATTCGATTGGTGCAGAATACAATGCTTTTACTGCTAAGGAATATACTGGCTACTATGTAAAGTGCGCTGCTGACAGAGTTGATGTTGCCTTGGATGTTATTTCTGATATTTTTCAGAATTCTAAGTTTGATTCCAAAGAGATGGACAAAGAGCGCGGTCCTATAAAAGAAGAAATTAATTTATATCTTGATAATCCTCCTCGTCGCATTGGTGAAGTTTTTGAGATGCTTATGTATGGCGACCAACCTTTGGGTTGGGATATAAGTGGAACCAAAGAGAATATAGACAACATGCGCCACGCAGATTTGGTTAAATATTTTGAAGATCACTATTTTGACAAAAATACGGTCATTGCTATCGCGGGTAACATACAGACTGAGGATATGAAGAAAAAGGTAGAGCAATATTTTAACAATATCAGGGATGGCAAACGTGCTGAACCTGTTACAACACAGGAAGATCAATCTGAGCCAAGACTCAAGGTGGAGTACAAAAAAACAGATCAAACAAATATAAACCTGGGATTCAGGAGTTATAGTCGTTTTCATCCAAAGTACGAGGCCTTAGAGATACTTGGTATCATACTTGGTGGTGGTATGAGTTCGCGTCTGTTTGTCGAAGTCCGAGAAAGGCGAGGTTTGGCATACCATGTTAGAAGTGGTACGACTGCCTATAATGAGACCGGAAATTTTGTCACTTATGCTGGGTTGGGCAATGCTAACTTAATGGAGGGACTGAAGGTTATATTGGCCGAACACAAAAAGCTTACCCAAGAACCGGTAACTGACAAGGAGCTTAATAGAGTTAAGGACCAGATAAGGGGTTCATTTGTTATCGGTCTGGAACAGTCAGATGATCAAGCTTCTTTTTACGGAGAACAGGAACTTCTTGAGCATAAAATTGAGACACCAGAGCAGCGGTTGGCCAAGATAACAGCGGTTACTGTCGCTGACATATTGGAAGTAGCCAAGGATATTTTTAAACCGGAGAAGTTAAATCTTGCCATAATCGGTCCTCTCGAGGGGGATAACTTAGACATAAAAGAAATTATCAGTTCGTGGTAGAATTTTAGCATGCCTCCAAATCAAAGTATGGAAATCAGTATTTCTGGAGCTTTCAAGGTGATATTTCTCATCCTGTCTTTGTTGTTCCTCTATCTTGTAAGGAATGTCATAATAATTTTATTTTTTGCTGTTATCATAGCATCTGCGGTTGGGCCGTTTGCTAATTGGCTTGAAAGTAAGAGGTTCCCGCGTCTTCTCGGGGTACTTCTTTTGTATTTGGCATTTTTTGCTCTTGGAGTCTTTGTACTATCACTAGTAGTCCCATTTTTGGCCTCTGAGCTTGGTGATTTGACCCAGGCTTTACCTCAATTTGTCTCAAACATTTCGGGCGCGCTTGAGAAGGCTCAACAAACATCGACCGGAGGTTACTTTGATTTTCTTAGTGAAATACAGAATATGCTAGATAGTTTTAGCCAGTTTCTCTTCGCATATTCACAATCCGCTTTCAGCTTAATTATAAATATTTTTGGAGGAGCACTTTCTTTTATGGCGATAATTATCATATCCTTTTATCTTTCGGTAATGAGGAAAGGTATTGCTGGTTTTATTAGTTCTATTTTGCCGGAGAAGTATGAGGGTTATGTTATAGGATTGTGGAAAAGAGCTGAGTTAAAGGTTGGTCGCTGGCTTCAGGGGCAATTACTTCTTGCGTTGTCTGTTGGTCTAATGGTTTTTGTTGGTCTTTCACTTCTGGGTGTCAAATACGCCTTACTTCTGGGGGTTCTAGCCATGATTTTGGAAATTGTGCCGATAGTTGGTCCAGTTGTTTCGGCTATTCCAGGAGTTATTTTGGCATTTGCTCAGTCTCCAACCCTTGGAATATGGGTATTGGTTTTCTATGTTGCGGTGCAGCAACTTGAAAATCATATCTTCACCCCGCTCATAATAGGTAAAACCGTTGGTCTTAATCCGGTAACTGTAATATTGGCACTTTTGATTGGTGGTCAGATTGCTGGGATACTAGGTCTTTTGCTATCCGTGCCGGTGGCGGTAATTGTTGTTGAAGTATTGGAGGACTGGGCCGCCCAAAAAGAAAGTCGTCGTGCCGCATCGACCGCTTAACTTATGATAGAACACCCATTATCTTTCGAAAATACAACACTAAGAGATCAATTGATCTCTTCTTTGCGTTATGCACGAGAGAGGGGCATTGTTAGTCCTGCTGCGACAAGACTTTTTAATGAGTGGACTGATGTAGCCGAGTCAGAAATTCCTTCCAGACAACCCGAACGTAATAAGAGGGCCATTCTTCTTAATATTGAACGTGCCAGGGTATACCGTGATGCCGGCTATTTTGATTATGCCAAGGATAATTACGAGGGTGCACTTGTTCAGTTGGGGAATGAGGTTGATAGAGAATTCTCTGAAGAAACAGCCGAAATTGTTTATCTAGAACTGGGCGCACTGCCTCAGAATTAACTGGATAAGCTTTATTTTATATTGTAATATTAAAAGTAGCCGTTGTGGCTACTTTTTTAGTGAATAAATTCTACATTACAACTCCGATTTTTTATGTGAACGATAAGCCACACATAGGCCATGCTTTTACTATGGTTGCGGCAGATGTGTTGGCAAGATATCACCGTGCTCTAGGCGATGAGACTTTCCTTTTGACTGGAACTGATGAGCATGGAGCCAAAATAGCCAAGGCTGCTCAAAAACACAATGAATCACCCAGAGAATTTGCTGATAAAATATCCAGTTCTTTTTCGGGTCTTGCTAAGGGCTTAAATATTTCAAATAATTTTTTTATAAGAACCACAGATAAAAAAAACCATTGGCCTGGGGTTGTGAAAATTTGGGAAGCGATAAAATCAAAAGGAGATTTATACGAGGATGAATACGAGGGGCTTTATTGCGTTGGTCATGAGGCTTTTATGAAAAAATCAGATTTGCGTGATGGTATTTGTCCGGATCACCAGACAGAGCCGGAGAAGATAAAAGAAAAAAATATTTTTTTCAAAATATCTAAGTACAAAAATGAAATAAAAAAAGCATATGAATCTGGAGCCATCGTTATCAGGCCAGCTTCAAGAACAAATGAGGTGCTGGCGATGTTGGAAGATTCTGAAGATTTAAGTTTTTCAAGGCCGCGGTCTGATTTAAAGTGGGGTATACCCGTTCCGGGAGATGAGACTCAGACTATTTATGTTTGGGCCGATGCGCTTACAAACTATTTGTCTGCGATCGGTTATGGTAGGGATGAAGAATGGCATAAATGGTGGCCTGCCGATTCTCATGTAATTGGCAAGGATATTCTTAGGTTTCACGGTATTATTTGGCCTGCAATGCTTTTGTCGGCCGGTTTAGAGTTGCCAAAATCTTTGCTAGTCCATGGATTTATTACAGTTGAAAACCAAAAAATGTCTAAGACAATAGGCAACGTAATAGATCCGAATATTCTTATCGAAAAATATGGCATTGACCCAGTTCGTTATTATCTTCTTCGTGAGATACCATCAACGGAGGATGGAGATTTTTCTTATAAGAAGTTGGAAGATAGATATAATGGCGATCTGGCTAATAATTTGGGTAATTTGGTTAGTCGAGTTGCGAAACTTATCGAAACAAAGCTGGATGGTGAGCTGAATTTCGATGATAAGTTTCTTGGCGGTGAGGTTGCTTCTAAAATTTCAGAAACAGAAGAAAAGCACAGAAAGGCAATCGATGATTTCAGGTTGCACGAATCACTGTCTCAAATCTGGGAGTTATTTGGTTTCGCAAACGCATATATTGATACCCACAAGCCATGGGAAGCCGATCAAGAGCCCGGTCATTTACTCAAAACTATAACAAGTGTGATGGCGATAATAATAAAAGGATCAAGGTGGCTTGAGCCGTTTCTGCCGGAAACCGCGGTCAAGATATTTGAAGCATTTGGTTTCGATGGCAAGACAAAAGACCTGAATGGACAGAAGTTCGAAGTTATTAAAGTTGAGTCTTTGTTCCCGAGATTAAAATGAAACTAATAGATTCTCATTGCCATCCTCAGATGCCGCAATATGATGCGGATCGTGAAGAAATTATAAAAAGAGCTACCGAGATGGGAGTCGGTATTATTTGTGTTGGTGTCGATTGGGAGTCGTCAAAACTTGGAATTGAATTGGCGCAAAAGCATGAAGGAATTTGGGCAAGTGTTGGTCTGCACCCAAACGATAATCTAAACGAAGAATTCAATGAGAAAGAATACGAGGAATTACTAAAAAAAGATAAGGTGGTTGCGATGGGTGAGATAGGTCTGGACTATTATAGGACTGCTGAACCAGAAGATCAGAAATTCCAGAAAGAAAGATTTATAAAACAATTGGAACTTGCCAAAAAAATGGGCAAGCCATTGGTATTGCATTGTCGTGATTCAAAATCAGGTAGCATAGGTAAAGCATACCCAGAAATGATTGATATTTTAAAAAGTGGTTATGCAGAATTTGGAGGAGTAATACATTCTTATACAGGTAGTCTTGATGAGGCTAAGCATTTTTTAGATTTGGGTTTTTGCCTGGGCTTCAATGGTATAATTACATTCCCTCCTTCGCGTAAAGCTACGGACGGGCAAGTGCTCGGCATGTACGATGAGGTTGTAAAATATGCTCCACTTGATAGGATTTTACTTGAGACAGATGCGCCGTATCTTACGCCCGTGCCATATCGTGGTAAAAGAAATGAACCGGCATATGTAATTGAGGTGGCAAAGAAAATTGCCGAACTGAAAAATATAACACTTGAAGAGGTGGCAGCGGTAACAACCGAAAATTGTAAAAAATTATTTAGAATATAATGTTTATACCAAAACTTTTAATTTTATATGGTGATGTCTTGGACAGAGAAAGAAGACAACTTTTCAAACTTAAAGACCTGGGTCCTTACCCTGATTTTGAAGTGATAAAAGTTCAGGTTAATAAACTTAAAGAATTGTGGGCTAAAATAAATGACCAAGATCAGATTATTAAGAAAATAATTGATTTGACCGGCGTTAATTTATCCAGAGATATGGAGGCATGGATAATCGGTAGCGGCCTTTCGCCAATGTCGCACCCTTTTATTGTTCCGATTTCTGCTAAAAATAAAGAAATCTTTAGCGAAGAGACATTTGTTGAGATTATTATCCACGAAATAATACACAAATTTGTTGGAGACCAAGAGGAAACACCACGCTTGGAAAAATATTGGAATTATTTAAAAAACGATAAGTATAAAGATGAAAGTTCCAGTACAAGAAATCATGTTATTCTGTATGCGGTTTTGAAGGTGATTATTGTTGAATTTTTTGGCAGGGATAAGCTTAGTAGGTACGTTAGAATGGAAAACTTGCCGGAAGATTATAAAAAGGCCTGGGATCTCATGGAGCTGGAGGGGGCAGAAAATTTGATTGCTGAGTTTGTAAAATTTACAAATGAAAAAATATAATCCTGAAAAAATAGAAAAAAAGTGGCAAAAGTACTGGGAGACAGGGGGGTTTTATAATACCAATGACGAGCCGCCTTCGCGAGACGCTTCGGCGAGCCGAAGTAATTATATGCTATTGGCAGAATTCCCTTATCCGTCTGGCAATCTTCACATAGGTCATTGGTACGCTTATTCTCTGTCAGACATATCGGCTAGATATTTGAGGATGAATGGCAAAAATGTGATGTACCCAATAGGTTTTGACGCTTTTGGTTTACCGGCGGAAAATGCGGCCATTAAAAACAATATCCATCCTGAAAAGTGGACGAAGAAGAATATTGCATATATGACTAAACAGCTGAAGTCTATGGGTGCGACTTTTGATTGGTCGCGCCAGGTTTCAACTATTGATCCCGAGTACTACAAGTGGACTCAATGGATGTTTTTGAAATTTTACGAAAGTGGTTTGGCTTATAGAGCAGCGACCAAGGTCAACTGGTGTCCGAATGACAAAACCGTATTAGCAAATGAACAGGTGATTGATGGCAAATGCGATAGGTGTAAAAACGATGTGGTTAAAAAAGAAATGACCCAGTGGATGTTTAAGATAACCAACTTTGCTGATGAGTTAGTCGATGGCCTGGAGGGTCTGGACTGGCAGGAAACTGCCAAACTTGGTCAGAAAAATTGGATAGGCCGATCGGAGGGGGCTTTGGTTAAATTTTCACTCCGCAATATGTCAGGACAGCCGAATGATAAACATTCTGTTGAAGTTTTCACGACCAGACCGGATACTTTGTTTGGTGTAACCTTTTTAGTGGTTTCCCCAGAGCTGGCTCAAAAATGGATTGATTTGGGTTGGCAAGCTTCTGGTGACGTACGGGAATATATTAAAAAGAGTTTGAATAAAAAAGAGCTTGAAAGACTCGAGGAAGTAAAAGAAAAAACTGGCATGCCTAGTGGTATAACTGGAGTTAACCCAGCCAACAAGGAGGAGATTCCTGTGTGGGTCGCTGACTATGTGCTCGGTTCTTATGGAACCGGGGCTATAATGGCTGTTCCAGCACATGACCAAAGAGACTACGAGTTTGCTAAAAAATTTGGCTTACCTATAAGGGTTGTCATCGAACCTGAAACAGGAAAAGTTTTAGATAACGAAGAGCATCGCAAGAGCATTGTTGCGATAGTGGAAGATGAAAAATCTAAAAAATTCCTAACTCTTAATTGGGGACCAAGGCTGGGAGGGACCCTTTTTATTGGTGGAGGGCGCGAAGATGGTGAAGACGAGGTCGCAACTGCATTGAGGGAGATTAAGGAGGAGACTGGTTATACTGATTTAACTTTTGTGGCGAAAACCGAGTTGATGCACCACCACTATTTTGCCTTTTCAAAAAACGTGGCGAGGAATATTGAGGTAGTTGGTCTACACTTCCGTCTTAGTGGTGACAAAACCGTAGAAAAAAATCTTCAACATGACGAAAAAGGAAATTTTGAAATCGAGTGGCTTGTCAAGGAAGATGTTTTGCGAAAAATGGAAGATGAAAATCATCTACTAAGCTTCAAAAGATTATTGCTAGGTGAAATATATACTGGCAGAGGGTTGCTAGTCTCTTCCGGCAAATTTAACGGAATGGATTCCGAAAAATCAAAAAAGGAGATCGTAGATTTTGTAAAAGGAACTGCAAAGAGTCAATATCGCTTACATGATTGGATATTGTCTAGACAGCGATACTGGGGATCGCCGATACCTATGGTTAATTGTGAGAAGTGTGGCTATGTTTCCGTTCCGGAAAAAGATCTGCCGGTTAAATTACCGCCATTGAAAGATTTTAGGCCTGCTGATGACGGCAGGTCGCCGTTGGCTAAGGCAACTAAGTGGCTCAAGGTAAAATGTCCGAATTGTGGCGGTGATGCTGAAAGAGAAACAGACACCATGGATACCTTCGTGGATTCGTCCTGGTATTTTATGCGCTATACCGACCCCAACAATGAAAAAGAATTTGCTTCAAAAGAAAAAATGAAAGAATGGTTGCCTGTGCCTATGTATGTTGGAGGGGCAGAGCATACGACCATGCACCTTCTTTATGCCAGGTTTTTTACCAAGGCGTTACACAAGCTTGGATATGTTGATTTTGATGAGCCATTTCTTGGAAGAAGAAACCGGGGCATAATACTTGGCCCGGATCACCAAAAAATGTCCAAGTCTCGCGGCAATGTCATAGATCCAGATGTGGAGGTTAAAAAATTCGGAGCCGATACGATAAGAATGTATCTTGCATTTATGGGTCCATATGATCAAGGAGGTCCATGGAGTCCCGGTGGAATAGTTGGAGTTTACCGTTTTTTGAATCGTGTTTGGAATCTTTTTAATGCCAAAATGGAATTGAGTTCTGAATATGTAAACACGTCACTGCGGGCAACATTGCATAAGACAATTAAAAAAATAGGGGAGGATATAGCAGAGATGCATTACAATACATGCGTTTCTGAATTGATGAAGCTTCTGAATGAGTTTGAAAAATCACCGAGCACCTTGTCGGATATTGATCGCGGATTGTTTTTAAAGATTCTTTCTCCGTTCGCTCCGCACTTGTCTGAAGAACTTTGGCAAAATATACTTGGCAATAAGAAATCAATTCATCTTGAAAAGTGGCCTGAGTATGATCCAGAGTTGATAAAAGATGAAAAAATAAAACTTGTGGTTCAAATAAATGGTAAAACTAGGGATGTGGTGGAGGTTCCCTCAGGTATTGATGAAGATTTTGCCAGAGAGGCAGCTTTGACGTCTCAAAAGGTTCAAAATTATCTGGAAGGCAAAGATATTAAGAAGACTGTCTTTGTTAAGGATAGACTCATCAATCTAATCATCTAAAAACAAAAACCGCTTTTGGCGGTGTTAAAAATTGGCTAATCTTGTTTGTTGTCCGCACTTATTTTTACCAATGATCTCGAGGGTCACGATCTTCGTTGGCAACTCCTCTTATGTCCTGATATGCTATTGTTACCATGATAATATTTCCAGCGGTGGATGAAGGTAGTGCTATTACGCACACTTCTTTTGAAGCTTCTAACACCTCACCCCGCACATCTTTGGCGTCTGCTCTGTTTACGATTACATTTGTTCCTTTCAAGTCACTCAGTACTTGTCTATAAGGACTATCCATTCGGGCTCTCCTCACTCTTAAGTTTCTAAAATCTATTTAAATAGTAGCAGACTTATATTATTTGTCAAGTTTTGAACGAGAGCAGCCCCGACAAATGTCGGGGCTGCGAGTGTTTTATGTTAGATAGATGGATTTTGATATTTCTCCCGCCTTGTTGGCGGGTTGGCTCGGGGGCCCACGTTGGTCTAAGAGTATCATACAAACTAAGACGCAAAGAGCTGGTTGTGGTTGCATGTTTTTACGGTGAAACCTGGCGATTGTATTAAGCGTCTTAATTGCTGGAAATAGAGTTGTCATTCTGCTAAAATACTAAGTAAATGCAAGCCCAAGATATAAGAAAATTTGAGGAAATAGTGAATCAGTACCAGCGTGATTTGGTTAATTTTCACTACCGTTTTGTGGGTAATCGGCCGGAGGCTGAAGATTTGGCCCAGGAGACCTTTATTAAGGCTTACAAGAAGTTCGATACTCTAAAGGAGCCGGATAAGTTTAAGAGTTGGCTTTTTCAGATAGGTCGTAATACTGTTATAGATTTTTTCAGGAGAAACAAAAATAAGGCGTTTGCTATGGATAGCACCATACTTGAGAATATCCCGGACACCACGGTAGACTATCAAGAAAGGGTGGCAAGTATGGAGGTTACCAAGGAACTAGATCGATGCATTGGGCAACTTGTTAAGGAGGATCGAGCCATAATCAAGCTGCTTTATTATGAAGGTTTTTCTTATAAAGAGATCAGTGATTTATTGAATATTAATGAGAACACTCTAAAGAGTCGTTTACACAGGGCGAGAAAAATATTGCTTGAACAGATTCAAGCAAGTTCTGTCCTGAAGGATACGGTTTTACAATACGACAATGCATAAAGACGAAGAGATCGACAATTTCATAAGGTCTAAGCTTGGTGGCGTTAATTCTTCTAAGGATAATTTTATAACTCCGTCGCATGATTTTACTTCACGTGTAATGGGGGCGGTTGCCTTGATTGAGCGACGCAAGCGTTGGATGGGATATCTTGTGGCTGTTGTATTGTCTTTGGCTCCTCTTGCTGTAAGGGAAATATGGATGATTATAAGGGGAGATTACTTTTCCGCTTCCTCTTTGCCTATGAGCGGATTTATTATAAGGGCGTATGATTTCTTTTTGTCTCCTGCAGCGTTATATATTCTCCTCGCATTAGGTGTGTTGGCGTTTCTGGTAAGGGCCAGCAGGCTCAAGCGTAACTTCAACTTTGATTTTATTAAGATAGCTTAGTAACTAGAGAAGCCAAAAATTAAAACGACTTAGTAATTCCTTCTATCACCACTTGCAACCCCAGCGAGGTTGCTGCTTTCCGTCAAAAGAGTGGATTCTGTTTTGAGTAGTAAATATTTTACTCAAAACAGACCATGCAATCCACTCTTTTGACGGTGCTATAAGGAATTACTAAGTCGTTTTTAAAAACATTGAGTAAAAACAAAAAAATAGTCGTAATTGGTGGTGGGACGGGAAGTTTCATGGTGTTGTCCGCCCTGCGGGACTATCCTGTTGATCTGACATCTGTTGTATCAATGGCAGATGACGGGGGATCTACTGGTAGGCTCAGAGACCAGTATGGAGTTCTGCCACCAGGTGACATACGTCGCGCTTTGGTGGCTCTTTCTAATACAAGCAAGACATTGCGTGACCTTTTTAATTACAGATTTAAAGGTGGAGATCTTAAGGAGCATAGTTTTGGTAATATATTTTTAAGTGCGCTTGAGAAGATAACTGGAAGTTTCGGCGAATCAGTTGATGTTGCTTCCAAAATCTTGAACATAAAGGGTCAGGTTTTACCGGTTACTCTTAGCCGTATAACTTTATGCGCAGAGTTGGCCAATAACTCCGTGATAAGAGGGGAAACAAACATAGACATACGAAAGAAAAATCCCGAGGTACCAATTAAAAAAGTGTGGCTTGAGCCGGCGGCATCCATAAACCCAAGGGCAAAGAAGGCAATACTAGGGGCAGATATGATAGTGATAGGTCCTGGAGATTTGTTTACGAGTCTTATACCAAACTTTTTGGTAAGGGGTATGTCCGCAGTTCTTAAAAAATCTTCTGCCAAAAAAGTTTATGTTTGTAATCTGATGACTAAAATGGGTGAAACACAAGGATTTAAGGCCCCGGATTTTGTTGTTTCAATTGAAAAGTATTTGGGTAAGGGTGTTTTAGGCCATGTTATTTTTAATAACAAAAAGCCGTCAAATGAAATATTGAAAAAATATTCTTCGGAAAAATCTTTTTTTATCGAACCGCCGGATGCTTTCACATCTTCTAATAACACAAAATATATTTGTGCAGACCTGCTTGATGGTGGCCGCTTTGTTCGACACAATCCCAGGAAAAAATTGGCCAAGGTGCTTATATCACTGCTTTAAATTTAAAAAATAATGTGTTATTTTAAAGCACATTGTGAAGATAATTTCTATCGATCCATATAAGGACTACTCAGAAGCAATTTTGGAGGCTGTTGAGGTGTTGAATAAGGGTGGTGTTGTTGTTTATCCAACGGATACTGTCTATTGTCTTGGGGCTAACGCTTGTGAGGCGCGTGCTGTGGAACAGGTTTTTAAAATAAAAAATAGGCCTCTATCTAAACCCATTCCAATAATTGCGCGGAATATGAAGTGGGTTAAAGAACTTGCGTTTATTCCAGAAAAATTAGAAGCAAAACTTGATTACATATGGCCTGGTTCAACAACAATCATTCTTCCAAAAAGAGATGTTGTTCCAAGTGTTGTAACGGCAGGTAATCAGAATGTTGGGATGAGGATTCCTGATTTTTTATTTGTCGACAAGCTTCTTGGTAAATTCGGTTATCCTCTTACGGCTACCTCGGCAAATGTCTCTGGTTGGGAGTTGAGGAATAACCCAGCGGTTATAGCCGAAGATTTTAAAGGAAAAATTTGGAAACCGGATCTAATACTGGATGTCGGAGTATTGCCTCCATCAAGACCCGCGACTATATTGGATCTCTCAACAATTAAACCAAAGATATTGAGAGTTGGACCTAGTAAACCTCAACAGCTTATGAAGTTGCTTGAGATTTAGATATAATATAGGAAAATGGATCTAATATATTCCATAATTTTGGGAGTAATTGAGGGGTTCACTGAATTTTTGCCGGTTTCATCAACCGGGCATTTAATTTTGGCATCTCGGCTGTTTGGTATTGGTCAGACTGATTTTACAAAAACATTTGAGGTTGTTATTCAGTTTGGCGCCATACTGTCAGTAGTAGTTTTGTATTGGTCGGTTTTAAGAAAAAATATTCATCTTATCGGTAAAGTTATTTTTGCCTTTATACCTACGGCCATTGTCGGTTTGCTTTTGTATGATTTCATTAAGAACGTGTTATTTGCAGAGAGTGTTACTGTTTGGGCGCTTCTGATTGGTGGCGTGGTTTTGATAATTTTTGAGCTGCTACGAAAAGACGATGGGCAGACAGTTGAATTAGATCAGGTCTCTTATAAACAAGCTTTTTGGATAGGCGTTTCACAATCTATTGCTATTATTCCTGGCGTGTCACGCGCGGCAGCGACAATACTTGGTGGCATGATTGTTGGTTTGAGACGCAAGGTGATAGTTGAATTTTCTTTTCTTTTGGCCGTGCCTACGATGGCCGCAGCCAGCGGTCTTGATCTGCTTAAAAATATGAAGCACATTTCTGACGGCGGATTTCATGTTTTGGCAGTAGGTTTTGTTGTGTCCTTTTTAATGGCGATATTGTCAATTAAATTTTTGCTAAAAGTTATTCAAAAGCACAGTTTTGTGCCGTTCGGTATTTACAGAATAATTCTTGGATTGGTTTTTTTGTTTTCCCTTTCTCTAATTACATGAATGAAAAATACACAACTATGTCTTTTGAGGAATACGCCAAAAGTAGTCACAAGGCGCCTTATGTCTTTGATGTTACCAATGGCAATAAAAAGTTAGTCTATTTTGGCGCGGCTCATTCAAATAGACCCGACGACAAGATGTTTGATCAGATAAGAGAAAAATTTGAAAAATTTGAGCCTGAATTGGTTTTTGTTGAGGGTTGCGGTTCCTTGGTTAAGGATAAAAAGGCGGCATCAGAGTGGGTAAGAGATTTTGGTGATGACGACACTATTATTAGGAAAGAAGGTGAGAATATTTTTATGATTAAACTTGCGGTTGAAGCTGGCGTGGACTTTGATTCTCCTGAACCTGATTACGAAAGAGAAATAAATCATCTGTTGGAAAAGGGTTTTGGAAAAGAAGAAATCTTTGCTTACTATATGTATCGTCACATAGAACAGTGGCACAGAATTCCTGAGGCTCCTCCGATTGCAAAGTATTTGGGGCACACCAAAGATGAATTTGAGGAAGTTACAGATTGGCAAGATTTTGACTACTCACTCGAACATTTAAATGAGATTGGCAAAAGAATATGGGGTGAGTCAGGAAAGTTTTCAAACTATAATAATTCGCGAACTGACCCGACTCCGTGGCAACCCGCAAGGGGAGTTTGGACGGAGGTTAACCGTATTGCTCAAGAGTCGAGCTATTTTAGGGATAGATATATTGTGGCTAGGATAGAAGAAGCTTTGAATAAAGTAGACAAACTATTTGTAGTTTTTGGGGCAAGCCATGCATATATGCAGGAACCTGTGATAAGAAAAATGTTCTCATCTCTAAAATAGGCAATATAAAAACGGCTTTTGAGCCGTTGTTAGAAATTTGGAAGAATCCAGAGTAGTCCCACACCTAGGTTTTTTTGATTTGGGCCTTGGTTGTACTCAGTCATAAGCTGAACGTTGCTAGACAAGCGTGTTACCAGCCCAACTGACCCAACATTTACTGGAGTGCTTGGTGTAAACAATTTATCCGAGCGCTGGCCTACAGGTATCGTAGAAAGTATCCCCCCGTATAACACCAGTGACTTTGTTCTGTTTAGGGGCCTACTGACTATGGGGCCGATTAATACTAGTGCAGTGGATGATTTACCCTGTTTATTAAATGGCATGGTTGCCATGTTGAAGAACGAAGCATCGAATCCAACTTGTTTACGGTTCAACAAACTGATGTTTGAACCGCCACCCCAATAATGTTGAGTTTGGCCAAATGCCGTGATGTTTCCATAGAGTGCAAAAGCATCAACCTTATTATGAACGCCCGTAGTGTATGCGGTCCAGAAGTTGCCCATTGTTGTAAAGTTGTTGGGCTGAACAGCATTTGCCGAAAAAAGAAGCGATTGCGAGCCCTTCCCGCCCGTTTCGGCAGTAAATTGAAATTGGGCAAAGGCCGATTGCGCAAGCGCAAGTACGATAAAAGCAAAAAATAGCTTGCCAGTAGTTTTCCAGTTCATTGATTTCTCCCGTATATTTAGAAAGAACTTAAATCGAGCACACTAATAATGTAAATTATAATTCTAATCTTGTCAATTAAAAAGCCCTATGTGGGCTTATCTTAATTGTTTGAGTGGTTTAATACTTAATATTCTTTCTGCAAAATCATGGGTGAACTCTATTAGCGCATCCTCATGGTCCAGCCCCATATTTTCTGTGTAGGTGTTTTGAACCGCACGCAGAATGTCATCCTCGGTTATCCCTTGGTATTCTTTTTGGTTTTTTCGTGCACTTCTTTTGGCATATGTTTCGGCTTTTGTAACGATGTTTACTGCCATTGCCCCATTGGCTATCTGGGCGAGCGTGAAGGGGATTGCCTCAATGGGTGTATCGCCGGTGGCTTTTCGGGTTATTTCCAAAAATGCCAGACTTGGAGAGTAAAGCTTTTCAACTGCAGAATGAGCCAGCCTTTGAGCATCTCCTGATTGTATTTTTATCCCAAGTATTTTTCTACGCAATATCTCTTCGAATGATTCTTTGGTGGGCCTGGGAACACGAAGCTTGATATCTATTCTCCCGTCGGCTACTATGGCAGGATCAAGAAGGTCTTGTCGGTTTGTTAGCATGAAGACAATTGAGTCAGATGGTTCAAGCCCGTCCATTTCCGCCAGAAGTGTGGGGACTATACTATCCAATATGTCCGAGCTTATACTTGTGCCGCGTTTGCGGCAGATTGATTCAGCCTCATCGAAGATTATTATCGCGGGGAAGCCATGTCTCTTTTTGTGCTCTCGACCCATAGCAAACAACTGCCTTATCGTTGATTCAGCTCGACCAACTAGTTCTTCCAGTATCTCGGGACCCTTTAAATAATATACTCCTGAGCTTATTTTTTCTTGCCCATGTTTTGTTCTGAGTGCTCCGCCCAGTGCTTTCATAAGCAATGTTTTGCCACATCTGGGTGCTCCCCAAAGGAGTACGCCCTTGGGTTGGGTGTGACCATCGACAATGTCAAGTAGTTCCTCTTTTATTTCTTCTAGGCCGACTATGTCTTCAAATGTTGTGTTAGTTTCTAGAGAATATTTAAAGCGGTTGTCCTGCTTGCCTAAATTCGATAAAACAATGTAACCGGATGAGTCTAACATTACCCGGTCACCTGCTGATAAGTTATTAGCTTTAGTGTTTAATACAATTCGATGTTCTCCTCTGAAATTAACTTCACTGCGAGATTCGTCTATAACTCGAATTACTGTGGCAACCTCGCCATTTTCGGGTGATTCGATGGCGATGTCTATTGCTTGTGATGTTTTAGCATTCAGTTTGATTCTTTGACCAGGTTTAACCCGCATTTCTAATGGAAGCTTAATTTCCATCTCTGCTCCATGATGTAGAATGATAGCTGATCTTGACGGGGTATCAAGTAGTTCGAGCTCTTGTTCTTTTTCTGATGTGCTGAAAAGCCCGATTTCTTCACTGTCATCTATTATTACAATAAACTTTTGATCCTCATGAGGATCGCTTATTATCTGACCAGTTTGCCCAATAAGATCGGGGCGGGTTTCACTCGAGGCGATTCTTACTCGAGAGCCGTTTATAAATTCTGTTTTTTGTGTACTCTGAGTTATTTTACAAACCGGGACTATGATAGTCGGCTCTT
>C687J35174_10001965_pt1 | contig 29305 bp, 30 predicted proteins | sample RifCSPhighO2_01_FD_35174 | JGI IMG/M metagenome (IMG submission 35174) | reverse complement strand
GCAAAAAGAATGGCGGTCTGCACTGCCACTTTTGCAATGTTCTTGCCGCGCAGCTTAATTGCCACAAGCCACAAAAAGACAATTGCACCCATATCAAATACGGCCGGCACTTTAAATAATGTACTAATAGAAAAGAAAATGCCCGCTATAAATAAGTTTTTCGCGCTTAACTTCTGAGTTAAGAGAATTAGAAAAGCCGCCATGGTCGGCGCAAGCATAAAAAGTTCAGCGTTTGGAATGCGGCCCTCCAGAAGGGGCAGGGTTGTGAGTAGTGCAAAGGCCACGGTCGAAACTTTTACAATCAGGCTGTTTTTTGGAAATAGCGCCTCGGCCAATCTCCAAAAGAGGATGGTGGTTGCCATCATCCAGCCGGCCAAAATAGCTCGAAAGAGGAAAAGGTTTCCGGCGAGTCCCGCAATTAAATATAAAAGTGGTGGCTTGTTGTCGTGAATGTCGCGGTAGAGGACCATTCCGCGTCGAGCGGCCTCGCCGAGGTTTAGGTAGATCATCTCGTCCCCGTAGTGATATGGCTCAAGGAAAGTGGGTATTCTAAACAGGAAAATTATCGCAAGAATAAGAACAACCCATCCCGGAGCGTGAATCTTGTCTAATATTTTATTCGCTTTAACCATACAACCTTAAGGTCCCCCACCTGATTGGTGCCACTTTCAGTATAGCCAGCCAGCACCACTTCATCAACCGGTCCACTGGTGATTGCCCCTACTCTGGTGGCGCCTTCGGGAATCTCACGAATGATGTCGCCTGGCCCCATTAACGCGGTACCAACAAAGAAAGGAAGCTCTCCATCCCCAGAAATATAAATTGGTCCGCCGATTCCGTAATATTTGGTCTCCCACAAGTGATGAGAGGTTGAGTTCCAGTTAATTAAATAATCTCCGAGCTGCAGGTTTTCTTTGACGACTTGGGCGAACTCACGGAAAGGCCGCTTTACCGGGTGAGTAAAGTAATGGAAGTCGATAATAAGAAATAGCCCTAGAGTCAAGACAATGGCAATGTTAGAAATCAGTTTCCTTTTGTTTGAGCCCAAAAGGAGCATCCCGGCTGGGATTGTGGTGATTAGGTACCGGTCAAAGAAAATAGGCGTGAAGACCTGCGAAATTGCCCAAGTCGTAACAAGTGGCACCAAAAACCAACTTACTAAAAACAAGTTTTTCTTGATGTCTTTTTCCCATGCGCGAAGGGCGAGGCCGGCGAGAGCTGCATATAGTGCGTAATTGCCAAAGGGGTGTTTGATGCCGTTTCCCAAGTAATTGAATATTAAATTTGAAAGATCACGGATTGATGGCTTCCCTAGCCAGAATCCACCCCCAACCATCTTGGTTTGGTTGTACAGTGGGATAATCCATGGGATATATAAAATTCCAACCAGGATGAATCCTTTTAGAATTACCAAGGATTTTTTCCTGTTACCCAGAAACTGGAAAGCAAACCATGCGCCTTGGACAAAAAGCGCAAACATGGCAAAGTGGTGAGAGTAAAGCGCCCAAGTGGTGGCCAAAACATAGCCAGCTAGAATTTTATTATTCTGTTTTTTATCAAATATGAGCCTTAAGAAAAAATACATCGAGGCGGTAACACCAAGGGTAAGAATGGAGTACATCCGGCCTTCAAAGGCGTAAACGAAGAAAAAGGGATTGAAAAATGCCAATGTCGCGGTTAAGAAGCCGGTTTTTTTGTTCCACAAGTACTCCCCGATTTTGAAAACAAAAAATATTGCAATTGAGTAATACAAAAAAGACAAACTTCTAATGGCTATTTCACTGGTGCCGAAAACACTAAACCACAAGTGCTCGGTGATGTTATATAAAGGAGGCGACGTGTCCCGCGCGACTATGGAGATGATTTCCGGGATGGACTTCATTGAAAGAATGGCAGAAAATCCTTCGTCTCCCCAAATTGAAGCAGTAAATTGGTTTTCCACAGTACCTCATAGTAACAAAATTTGTTAAAGTAACTCAATGACACATTTCATGACCGTTGCCTTTCATCTCCTGGTTGCAATAGTGGTTCCGGTTCTTGTGTTGGTTTTGGTAAAGAATAAATACAGATTTTATATTTTTACTTCTTCACTTGTGTTTATCTATCTTTCGGTCAAAACTTTGGGCTTAAGTTTGGCTGATTTGGGTATTAAAAAAGAGCAGATAGCAACTTCTTGGTCAATAGGCTTTTTCTTTTTTGTGACAGTTTTGGTATTTTTGATTTTTAACCTAGACAGGAAAAATATTAATAAACTTAAGGTCAATCACCTTTCAAAATCTCTGAACCCTTGGCAGTATGTTCTGATAGGAATTCCCGTTCAGCAACTAATTTGTTTTGGATATACTTTTGCTTTGTTAAGCACCATAACCAATAGCCCCTTGGTGATTGCCATGGTGTCAGGAACGTTGTTTGGCTTAATGCATGTGCCTTTCAGAAATACTTATCTCTTCGTCGCAACCTTATTAGTCGGGCTAATTAGTGGATATTTTTATGCCAATTCTTCGAATTTATTTGTTGGGATTTTTTACCACGAAGTTGTGGGAATATCTCTTCTGAAGAGATTGGAGATGTAGGATGTGTGGTAAAATATAGCCATGAAGCCAATAGACAGAAGACCGGTTCAGAGAAAGTATCCCGGCAAGTGGGTGGCGTTTGATAAGGATAGAATGACCGTGAAGGGTGTGGGCGGTACTCCAATGGAGGCAAACGAGGAAGCTAAAAAGGCTGGAATTAAACTACCAATCCTGTTTAGAGTGCCAGATCCAAACGACCCCGCAATATTTATAGGCAGCATTTGGAATGAAATTTCCTTACGTCGAGTTTGAATCAAGGTTAAAGTTTAAAAGTCCCCGGAAGAGGATAATTTACCGCCCTATAATTCCTATTATCCTTCTTTATGAGAAAAGCATGATTCTGTACGATTGTTTAATAGATTCCGGCGCCGATCAATGCGTTTTTGATTCTAACGTGGCGGACGCCTTAAGAATAAATCTGAAGTCTGGTAAAAGAAAACCCCTCAAAGGGATTGAGGGAACAGGGATAATAGGATACGAACACACCATTAACTTGAGAGTGGTCGGTAAAAACTTTAACACTAAAGTTTTGTTCTCAGGCGACATCTTGCCCAATTCCTACGGTGTTCTGGGAACTCGTGGATTCTTTGACAACTTTGACGTAAATTTCCGCTATAGGGAAAAGTATTTTGAAGTTTTCTAGACTTTCTCGGTAACCCTGTACTCAATATATTTGCCCAACATGAGTCTTGTGTGAGCATCAAGGCCAGGAAGCGCTCCAAAGATGAAGCCCGCAATTGGCATAAGAACAAACTCCAGAGGGAAAAGTATTGCCCGCCAGAGGGGGAAGTTTTTCGGCCGCTTGGGCTTGTAAATTCTGTCCAATACTAGCATGACTATCAAAAATCCAAGAGCAAGGGTTAATACAAATGACGATATTTTGGGCACGGTGTAGCCAAGGGTGGTTCTCCCGAACGCGGGGTTAATTACAGTCGGGAGCGTCAGCCCGATTGTAATAATAAACCAGTTGACCGGCCACATAAAGTGCTGCCAGAGAACCGTAATAAGGCGCGTGGTTTTATCCCAAAAGGGCACTCCGGGTACAAACAAATAATTTTTAATAATCCAGGGAGTGTCACTGACTCCCCAGGCCCAGCGCTTTTGTTGTTGGTACTGGCTTCTGAAAGTTTTAATGAGCGTGGTTGACTGGACCGCATCTGCAAAAAGAGGGAGATAAATTGGTTCCACTTCAATTCCTCCTCTTTTTATGTAAAAGGCCTTGAAAAATATTCCCCAGTCTTCCGGGATTTTGTCCGGGTCCCAATAGCCCGCCTCATCGAGGAGCTTAAACGAGAGCGAATAATTTTGGCCGTTTATCAGGCGGTCCCGGCGAGGAAGCTGAGACAAGTTCCAGATGGAGCTTAAAGTTGACTGGACCCGGGTGATTGCTGGCAAGTCCCAGATGTTGTTGTAAAACATGACCGCGGGCTGCCAGAAGAAAGTGTATCTCTTGGGGTTATCGAGAAACTTAAATGTCAAATATGCAAAATGTTTTTTGTGGTATACGTGGTCCGCGTCACATGAGGTTACTGTCATGTAGTTAATGTCGTATTTACCGCTATCAATAAGTGCCTTTTTTACTTCAAGTGCGGCAAAGCGCTCGTTACTGGACTTGCCAATTATTTCGCCCTCGATGAGATTGTGGACAGTAACTATGAAATTGCCGAATACTGCGCCATACTTCTTTTTTAATATTCTTACTTTTTCTTCCCGCTCCGCTTTTGGCGCGCGGCCCTCGGTGGCCAAAACCACAGTCAGCAATTTACTTGGCAAATCTTGCTCGGTAAGAGAGCTGATGGTTCGCTCTAAAACATGCAAAGGTTCGCGGTATGTGGAAATAATAATGACGTGTTGAACACGTTCCCAGTCTGGGAAGCTTTCAAGGTCAGCCACCCAGTCGTATTTCATGGATGCTTGAATTCTAAAGTGAGAAAGAGTGGCGCTAAGCGCGATTTGAAACGACTGGTAAAACCAGTAAATGTTAAACAGAAGAACAAAGTAAGCAACTATGTTGGGTATTACAAATATTCCCCAGTAAGGGAAGAAGATCAAATTCCAACTGAAAAGGCCGGGAAGAATTTCCAACAGTCTGTAAAAAAAATGGTAGTGCTTGACTACGAACTTTCGAACAATTGTCATATGCGGGGAAAGAGGGGTTCTCCACTTTTTATATTAGCACTATTAAATTGGTCTTGGATTTTTTTGGCTGTTGCAGGTAAGAAGGGAGACAAGTAATAAGAAATAAGCTTTAGTTCCTCAATTGCGGTCTCCAAAATGTCAAATAGCTCCTCACCCTCCTTTTCCCAAGGTTTGGCTTCACTAAGGTATTGGTCGGTGTGGGCCACATGTTCCCAGATTTTGGTTAAAGCCTCATCGGGGCGGAAGCGCTCCATTGCGTGCTCAATATGTTTATCTCTTTTTGGTTTTTCTTTCGAAAAAGGCTTATCAACTTTCTGACAAAGGGCAGCCACGCGGGCCACCAGATTTCCCAGTCCATTGGCAAGATCTGCATTGTAAGCCACTCTTAATTTTTCAATGGTAATGTTAACATCATTCACAATTGGTCCGTAACGAAGGAAAAAATAACGAATTGCATCTACTCCGAATTGTTTTACCAAATCACTCGGGAGGATGACATTGCCCAATGACTTACTGATTTTCTGGCCGTTGAGGCTAAAAAAATCATGAACAAGAATTGTTTTTGGTAAAGGAAGATCGACCGACTTGAGCATTGCCGGCCAGTAAATTGCGTGGAAACGTTGATTGTCCTTGCCTAAAACATGAACATCAGCCGGCCAAGCACCGACTTCTTTGCCATAAGTGTAGTAATTAATAAGCGCGTCAAACCAAACATAAATGGTATGCTTAGGATTGCCCGGAATGGGAATCCCCCAGGAAACGTTCTGACGGCTTACTGAAAAATCTTTTAGCCCATGTTTAATAAATGAAAGTATTTCGTTTCTTTTGCTCTCCGGTTGTATAAATTCAGGATGGCTTGCAATGTGCTCTTCAAGAAACTTCTGATATTTTGAAAGACGGAAAAAGTAGTTTTCTTCAGAGATCTTTTGGATTTCCTTGTTGGGGTGAAAAGGGCAATGGCCATCTATCAGGTCTTTTTCTTCATAATAAGCCTCGCACCCTTCGCAATAAAGTCCTTCATATTTATCTAAATAAATGTCTCCGTTTTCTTTTGATTTTGTATAAAACTCCTGTGCCACTTTTTTGTGGTCTTCGTCCGTGGTTCTAATAAATCTGTCATAGGAAATGTCCAGCGTATCCCACTCATTTTTATCTTTTTCGGCTATGCCATCGACAAACTTCTTAGGATCTATGCCATGCTCTTTAGCGCTTTTTTCGACCTTTTGCCCATGTTCGTCCGTGCCTGTCAGGAAATATACTTTATCTCCAAGCAAGCGGTGGTATCTAGCCAAACAATCTGCCAATATCTTTTGGTAAGAATGGCCGATATGAATTACGTCGTTAGTGTAATCAATGGCGGTGGTGATAAAAAATTTCTTCTGCATGAGCGTATTTTAGCAGAAACATAGTATAATAAGCCATGCAAGGCAGAGAAAGACTCAATAAAGATCCCGAACTGGCTGCATATGCAGAAGAAGCGGATGTGCAGTACAAAACGGTGTTGCAACTCCTGGAGGGCGGAATATCAAGAGATCAACTGGCCGACGTCCTTGATCTTCGCAACACCTTGGTTTCTTACAAAGAAAATGGTTCGTTCTATGCCAGGATATCGACCAAGGCCACTCTTAAAGCATACCAAGCTTCGGATGGAGATTTAGATCTTATGGAAATTATGTTTACAAGGGTTGCAGAAACAGTGGAGAGTAAGTACGGAACTCAGTTGACAACATTTGATTTCGATAGTGCAGTTTATAGTGTCATCGATGATTATCGGGAAGGCGGGCTAGAGGCGTTGGAAGATTAAGTTACTTCCCAACAATCTTTTTAATTTTCTCGCTCCACTGATTGGCCCATTCTTCCGCCTCTATTTTTTTGAGTGCGTTTTGCACGCCTTTTTTATCAAGAAGCGTCTGTGCCGAAGCAATAGTTGCCGAGCTGACTTTAAGGTTCTGCTTAATATTTGAGTAGCCCCTGCCTTTTTTGAGCCAATAAATAAGGGCAAGCCTTTTGACAAAACTTTCTTTTTCGGACGGAAAGAAAAAGTCGTTGATAAACTCTCTAGCCTCCTCTGGAGTTTTTAGGTCTGAAACTGTTTGAGCGAAAAGAGATTCCAAGCGGGTTCGCAAAATAGAGTTCATAAACAAACTAGTTATACCTCTTTGAAAGATAAAATTCAAATGCTGTAATTACCCCTATAATAAGGAGTAAATTGATTAGGTTACCGACTCCCAAGTAACGCAAGAAGATATAGAACGTAATTCCACCAGCCACAAAGAATCCTCTTCTGGCTTTCCCAAGTATCAGTGAAAACGTAAAAAAGTTAGCGAAAAAGACGCTCGTGATGAATAGCTCAAGCGCGCCCTTTTTTTCCGGGTCAATAAAGATAATTATTAATGTGAAGATAAACCACAAAATGATGGTGAAGATTAAGAAGGGGAAGAAATTCTTGCGTTTTTTTATTTCTTTCTCTCGCTTTTTTCTAATTGCTTTGAGCTTTGATGATAGAATAGACATATGGATGCGTTCTTAATAATAGCAGTGATTGGAGTTTTGGTTATGGTGTTTGTTATGTTGTTTAAGATTTTTGCAATGCTTCAGGACTCCTCCAGAAAAGACAGGCAAGTGCTTCTTGAATCTCTTACCGCGAATTCTCAGGCTCTAAACCAGAGGCTTGATAATGCCGCCAAAGTTATTTCTGATGTTCAAAGAAACGTTGGCGAGATGAGTGAAATCGGGCGGGGCATGAGAGACTTGCAGGAATTTTTACAAAGCCCGAAACTGCGGGGCAACATTGGCGAACAGGTCTTAAAGGATTTAATTGGCCAGATGTTTCCCAAGTCCACGTTTCATTTGCAATACACATTTAAGTCCGGCGAGAAGGTGGATGCCGCCATTAAAACCGGCGCAGGAATTCTTCCCATAGACTCAAAATTTCCCATGGAGAACTTCCAAAAGATGAGCAAAACCAGGGAAAACCGCGAGAGAGAGGCTTATAAAAAAGCCTTTATCCGCGACATCAGAAAACATATTACCGACATAAGCCGCAAATATATTTTGCCTGAGGAGGGGACTATGGATTTTGCCTTAATGTATATTCCCTCAGAGTCGGTTTATTACGAAGTTGTTAATGAGGAAGAACTTACGAGTTTAGCTCAGAAATCGCGAGTATACCCGGTCTCCCCATCCACACTTTATGCGCACCTTCAGACCATACTCCTGTCTTTTGAAGGCCAAAAGATTGAGAGCCACGCGCGCGAAGTCTTCCGGGCCCTTCGGGCAATTCAGAAAGACTACACTAAAGTAGAAGAAAACATGTCGGTTCTGCAGAAGCATTTAAATAACGCCTACAACATGATGGGCAGCGTCTTCACGAGCTTCTCTTTAATGGGCCAGAAAATTAATTCAACTAATAGACTGGAAGAAGAAGACTCAGGGGTTAAGAAGCTCCTCTGATTGCTCGAAGAACTCATTTGTGCGGATGGGCATTTCGGCCGGATCTACACCTTCCTCGTATTGTTTGTACTTGTAGACATTGTCGTCCTCACTCCATTCAAAATGGCTAACTTTACCGATGTTTCTTGTGTCCCCCGTAGGGATGTAGTAAAGCATGGTTTCTGGCTGCTCCGTTAAGCACTCCGGGCAGCGGAACATGCTGAGGTTTAGAAAGTTCCCGCCAAGACTGAAGAGGTTAAGCTTTGGGACGTAGAAAAGGCCATTGTCCGGTCTAAATATTCTAAGCTCGGAGATGTTGTTATTAAAAAACCTGTACATGTGATAGCTCTCGCCCGAGCTAGTCTCCCAGCGCGTGATGAAGACAAAGCTGTTGTTGCTTGGAGAATCCTTAAAACTAAAGACTTCGTCCGTCCCGTTTATGTCCCCCGGTGCATCAACTAAGCCAATCCAGGGGAAGGCAGCCATTTCTTCGGTTTCCTCCTGGGATTTCGGCACAAGCACTCCGGAGTCTTGCGGCAAATAAATCACACCTTTGTAGAGTAAACAGAACTTCCCATCCGCCTTTACGAAGCTTATGGTCGAGTCATTAATGGGAATTCCCGGGAAGTCGGGAAACTCTTCAAAGACATGCTCCGGGGTGGTGGTTTCAGGGCCATTGACAACGCCATCCCTTCCCCGAAGGAAAATAAAACTGCCTATGCCGAGAATAAGAATGAAAAAAATTACAGCCATCAAGGCCTTGGGAAAAGTACGCTTTTTAGGGATAATGACCTGGGCAGATGGTTGGTTGGGGGCGGGCTCAGATTTCTCCTCCGGCATAGAGGGGTTAGCGGGAGCCGCGGGGGGCACGTTTTGGTTTGGCTTCATGATGCTATAGTATCATACAGGCATGGAGAGGCTGAACAGGGAACAGCAAAAAGCGGTGATTCACGGGAATGGCCCGCTGCTCATTATTGCTGGGGCGGGTACGGGAAAAACCACGGTTATCACAGAGCGGGTTCTCCATTTGGTTAAGTCAGGCCGGGCAAAACCCTCAGAAATATTGGCTTTGACTTTTACTGAGAAGGCAGCAGGTGAAATGCAGGAGAGGGTTGATATTGCCATGCCCATGGGCTACACCGATATGTGGATTAGCACTTTCCACAGTTTTTGCGACCGAATCCTCCGCGCCGAGGCCCTTGCCATTGGTCTCTCGAGTGACTACTCACTACTGACCAAAGCGGAGACGATTCAATTTATACGCAATAATATTTATGAGTTTTCCCTGGATTACTTTCGCCCTGTTGGAAACCCAACCAAATTTATTGACGGACTGGTGACTCATTTTTCCCGGCTTCAGGATGAAGGTATAACACCCGCGGACTATGTCCGCTGGGTGAATTTAAAATTTAAAATTTCAAATTTGAAATTGGGCGACGATGAGGAGTTGGAACTCCATAAATGGCGAGAACTTTCTAAGGCATATAAAAAGTATGAGGAGCTTAAAGCTCGCGAGGGTTATTTTGATTTTGGCGACTTGATTGCAAAAACTTTACTTCTTTTCAGGAAGCGCCCAAATGTCTTGAAAAATTACCAGTCTAAGTTTAAATATTTTCTCATTGACGAGTTTCAAGACACTAATTATGCCCAGTTTGAGTTATCGCTACTTTTAGCTGGCAAGCGGGCAAATATTACGGCTGTTGCAGACGATGATCAAAGTATTTATAGATTTCGTGGAGCTTCGGTTTCAAATGTTTTACAATTTCGGACAAAATACAAAAAAGCAAAAACGGTGGTCTTGACTAAAAACTACCGCACTTATCAGCAAATTTTGGATGCTTCATACAGGCTTATTCAACACAACAACCCCAACCGACTGGAAAGCCGAGAAGGTATAAACAAAAAGTTGGTGGCGCAAAGAAAAGGTAAAGGCGAGATTATATTTTTCCATGAAAGGAGTGTGCAAAACGAAGCTGAAAGGGTAGCTGGGACTATTCGGGAGCTTGTAAAAAAAGAAAGATATGACTGGCGGGACTTCGCTATTCTTATTCGTGCCAATGCCCATGCGGAGCCTTTTGTAACTGTGCTAAAGTACCACGGAGTGCCTCACCAGTTTTTAGGCCCAGACAAGCTTTTTCTTGAGCCCGAGATTGTGGAGCTTGTGAGCTACCTCAAGGTTCTGACTGACCAAAACGACACTGCGGCAATGTATCAGGTTTTATCAATGGAGGAGTTGGGAATTCCCGCAGAGGAGCTTGTGAAGCTCACGAGTTTCGGAAGGCGTAAAAACAAAAGCCTTTTTGAGGTAGTTGAAAACTACACAGAAGTGGACATTAAAGATGAAACAAAAGCTACTCTGGATAAATTAAAAAGCGTGATTGCGAGTCAACAGAAGGGTCTCAAAAGTGCTCTAGCCGGAAAACTGCTTTATGAATTCCTAACTGAAATGGAAATAATGCCCCGCTACATTGAGCCGGACACAGAAGCGCGCCAAAAAGCCACCGCTAACATTGGTATTTTGTTTAATAAAATCAAAGGCTATGAAGCGGCTCATGCTAATGCCAACGCCTTTGATGTGGTCGACTGGATAGAACTTGCGAGTAGCCTAGGTGACTCGCCACGGGCCGCGGAGCTAGACTGGACGCGCGAAAATGCGGTAAATATCTTAACCATTCACTCTTCAAAGGGTCTCGAGTTTCCGGTGGTTTTTTTAGTAAACTTGGTTAACCTCCGCTTTCCCAGTGTGGGAAGAAGCGACCAGATTCCTTTGCCGGATGGCATTCTTAAAGAAATTCTGCCTACGGGGGACGTGCACGAGCAGGAAGAGCGGCGGCTTTTTTATGTGGGGATGACCCGCGCTCGGGACAGGTTGTATTTCACTGCGGCCGACTTTTATGGAGAGGCCGTGAGCCGGCCTAAAAAACTTTCCCCTTTTATTTTCGAAGCATTGGGCGACAGTGCTGTAGAAAGTAGAATGCAGAATGTAGAAAGGGAACAGCTTGGTCTTTTTTCGCATAAACCTGCGGAACCCATACTGCATGCTACACCCTCCATGCTACATGTTGACTATCTTTCGTATTCTCAGATCGAAACCTTCAAAATGTGCCCGATGCATTACAGACTCCGCTATATTCTTGGAGTACCCACTGCCCCATCCGGAGCACTTTCCTTGGGAAGCTCGGTTCACAAAACCCTGAAAGAATTCTACGAAAAAATAAAAAGCGGCAAAAAGCCAACGCCAAAGTTACTACAAAGTTTGCTTACCAAAAACTGGCTCGACGAGGGCTTTATTAGCCGCGCGCACGAAAGGCAATCGTTTGAGAAAGCTGGCAAGATGCTTGAAGCGTTTTATAACCAAGGTTTTGAAAAAGAAAAACTTCCTGCTCTTTTGGAGCAGCCGTTTGTGGTGCCTTTGGCAAAAGCCGGCGAGCGGCCCTTAAAGATTGGAGGAGTTATTGACCGGGTTGACGAGCTAAGCGGCGAAATTGAGATAATTGATTACAAAACCGGGTCCAATGTCCCCACCCAGAAAGAAGTTGATAAAAACATGCAACTTAATCTTTATGCGTTGGCAGCAATGAGAGTCAACGAACCACCTCTTAATAAGAAGCCGGATAAAGTGAAGCTGTCACTTTGGTTTCTGGATGAAGGAACTAAGTTGACGACTACAAGAACTGCTGAGGAGCTGACCAAAGCAGTTGACGAGGTTTTTAAAATCAGAAAAGAGATTGAGAAAAGTGATTTTGCCTGCTCCGGCCACCCGTTTTGCCAAAATTGTGAATATAAAACTTTCTGCAGACAAAGTTAAAATGATATAATTCCGCATAATGAAAAAGGAAAGGAAAGAGCAAGATTGGCCCAACATTCTGGCTCATTACAATCAAACAAACGCTTGGATGGAATCGTTGATACTTGACCCGGAAGGATTAAGATACCTGACACAGAAAACTCCCCTAAAAGTTCGGCAAGAGCACGAAGCTAGAATCGAGAGAACCAGAAGTTTCCTCCATCATTTGGGTAACCCACAGGAGCACTATCGCGCAATTCATGTTACTGGCACAAGCGGGAAGGGTTCGGTAGCCACAATGACGGCAAATTTGTTGGGAGAAGTTAACCCATCGGTGGGTTTACATGTTAGCCCTTATGTGCAAGTTCCCAACGAAAAGTTAATAGTTGATGGTAGAATGCTCACCCCTACCGAATATATTGAACAAGTAGATGCCTTCAGGAGTTTTTATGATGCCTATCAAGCTAAACCTGAAGATAGGCCGAAATATGCAGAGATATGGACGTGTCTCACACATTTGGTTTTTGCAAACAAGAAGGTCGACTGGGGTGTAATTGAGGCGGGAATGGGTGGAAGATTTGACGCTTCCAATATCATTAATAGCAGCGTTTCGGTAATTACTAACGTAGACTTTGATCATGTTCCCGAGCTTGGGCCGAGTTTAACCGACATTGCTTGGCACAAGGCGGGAATAATTAAGCCTGGCAGACCGGTTGTTACCGGGGTAACTCAGCCTGAGCTGTTAAATATAGTGGAACAAGAAGCCATTGCCAATAGTAGTCGTGTATACATAATTGGAAGAGATTTTGGAGCGAGGGGTGTAAAAGTGTTAGATGAAGGTACGGTCGCCAGCCTGTTTACTCCGTTTGGCGAATATAGAGAAGTTGCAATAGGTCTTAAAGGTAATTTCCAGGCTGAAAATGCAGCTGTTGCTTTGATAGCTGCACAGCTGGTCCTCGATTCTGAAGGTAAACACCTACATCAAGATCAAATTAGACACGCTTTAAAATCAGTTAATATACCCGGGAGATTTGAAACAATGCAGCAAATTCCACTTACTGTTATAGATGGCGCCCACAATCCGGCAAAAATTGCTTCGCTTGCCACTTTACTGAGGGAGAGCTTCGCCGATCGGAAAATAACATTAATAATCGGAATGCTTAAAAATAAAGATGTGCAACAGTCTTTAAGTGCTTTAGTCCCAAATGTTCATAAAATTATCGCTACTGAGCCACACGTTATTGGTAAGCCTTCTATGAATGCTGAGGAAATGGCGGAAATAGTGAAAAACGTCAATTCCAAGATCGAAGTAATGACTTACCCGGATGTTAATGAAGCAATAGAAGCGGGCCTTTTGTTGAACAAAAATAACAAGAAAGGGATGATCGTTATAACTGGGTCGATTTATATGCTCGGCGAAGCCCGTGAATATTGGTATCCAAGAGAACAGCTTTTGTATAAACTTGAATACTCGCAATGAAGATTGTTCCTATAAAGACTAAAATAGTTACAAATAAAGACGGGGATTTAATACAATTTGTCGATGAGCACATAAGCTCTTTGAAAGAGAAATCTATAATTGCGATTACATCGAAAGTAGTAGCAATTATGGAGAAGAGAATTGTAAATAACACATCTATCGAAAAGGACAAACTGGTCATAGAAGAAGCAGATTATTATCTGCCTAAAATAAAAAAATATAATTTGCGCTTGACCATCAAAGACAATGTATTAATACCTGCGGCGGGAATAGATGAGTCAAACGCTTTTGGGAATTTTATACTCTGGCCGGAGGATTCATATAAAAGCGCGCGAAAGATCAGAAATTTTTTGGCTAAAAAATTTCGTCTTAAAAACCTTGGAGTTGTAATAACAGACAGCAAAACCATGCCCCTACGGTGGGGTACAACCGGAATTTCAATCGGTTATTCTGGGTTTGAAGCACTGAATAATTATATTGGCAAAAAGGATTTGTTCGGCAGAGAGCTTAAATATACCATGGCTAACGTAGCAGACGGCTTGGCTGCCGCGGCAGTACTTGCGATGGGTGAAGGAAAGGAGCAAAACCCAATTGTTATTTGTGAAGATTTGGAGAATATTAACTTTAACAGTAATTCCCCGTCTTTACTTCAAAGAAAGCAGTTCAATATCTCACCAAAAGATGATTTATATTATCCAATTTTGTCGAGTGTAAGGTGGCGAAGCCAAAAAAAAACTACAAAGGCAGAACGATTTTCTGATAAGCGCCAGGGTATTTAACCACTTTTCCTCCAAAACCAAGTTTAAATTTTGTAAAACCTTGCCAAGTGGGAATGGGAAAGCGCTCGTCGTAAATCCCTTCCATATCAAAGTATTTTGCACTTCGGCTCCTAGCCCATTTTATGCCTTCCCATAAAACCTTATATTGAGATAGTTTTTTTCGTCCCTCCTTATCAACAAAGCCATACCAGTAGTAACCAACGTCGCCGGCGACTAAAAATATTCCACCGGACACGCCGTCGTCTGCAATTAGAAACAAGCTATCTTTAGTGAAAATTCTCTTTAAATCTTCCAGCTGTTTAGTAGACAAAACATGGCGTTTATAATCCACCGCAGCTTTCCAGTATTTCCGAAACAGATTTATGTCTTTGCATTCCTCCATACTACCTGCTACATTCTGCATTCTGCGTATTGAATATCTTGTGTCTTTATCAAAAGAATCGTAAATTTTTTCTTCCGACTTGCTTAGATCAAGGATGATTGTCTTAGAAGGGATAAAAGGGTCAACCTGCTGCCAGCCCTTTTTGATTAATTCTTTTGCCTCTTTGGTAGACCACGGCTCGATTATAACTTGTACGGCTCTGTATTTTTTATTTAATCTTTTAATCTCTTTATAATTTATTTCCCTTGGCCTTTGCAGTTTCATTACTGAGAAAAATAGAATCTTCTTGATGTAATAAAAAACTCCGTCGTGCTCTTCCACAATCCAATTCTGCAGTTTCAAATATTCTGCATATTTTCTATTTTGGCGGATATCAGTCATAATAATTTGGTGAATACACTATTGTACTACTCCGGGCTTTTGGCAATATTATCCGTTTGGCTCTTTTCGGTTGCACCATCCCTGCTGACAAAAACAGGCAGAAGGAGGGACCCGATTAGCCACATGGTTTTTGATCGCTACTGGCGGCACATCTTTAATTTAGGCTTGTTTTCTACTTCAATTTTTCAACTGGTCTTTGCATATTACTTATTGAATCATTTTGGTTTTGGTTATGTTCCAATCAGTTTGGGCTTCTATGTATTTTCCTTGGTTTGTTTGTTTGTCGCGGGAATGGTCACCGAGATGGAATCTCACAGAGTTCATGCATTGCTGGCAAAGTTATATGTTGTGTTTACACTGGCAGGAGAACTTCTTTTTGGAATTGAATTATTTAATATTGTAGGGACTATATTTATTGCAATACCATTCATTGCCATACTTGTATCGTTGGGTATTTATGTAAAAACAAAAAGCTCTGCTTATACTGAATACGTGGTGATAATATTCTCAAGCCTGTGGGTTCTCGGTTTTTATTTGTTTATTTAAAAACTTGGTTTACTAAACTTAGTCTTCCATCTCAGTAGTGCCCAACGGATTTTTTCAGCATAAACATATGGCCAATATAACAGAGAGGTGACTAAGTCCCAAGTTCCCAGAAACTCCACCACTTCCGGGTTAAACCCTTCTTTAAAGCGTGTAAAACCACGGCCCTCTTCGCGGCCCCATAAGTCAAAATATTTAAGTTTATGTTTTTTGCCAAATTTTATGGCTGTCCACATCATAAGAGAATTTGGCTGGAGATTTTGGTCTTTGCCGGAGCTTGCGCCATATGGATAATAAAGGGCGTCTTTACTCTTAAACAAAATCCAGGTGGTTAGAACTTCTTTGCCGCTATTGGCAACCAGTAAATGTGCAATGTTGGCTTTGCGAAGATATTTCCACATTAACCTGTGGTATTTTTCAGAGTGGGCGTAAAAGCCCTGTCTTTGAACCGTCTGGCGCATAAGCTCCAAGTATTTTTCAAAGGCTTTGGCGGAATTATCTTCAACAACCATGACTCCTTTTCGCTCGGCATAGCGGATGTTGTAGCGGGTTTTTGGGTGAAAGCTTTTTAAAAGTTCGTCTTCAGAGCGCGTTAAGTCAATCTGAAATGTCGTCGGGGTAAATAAAGTCTTGCCTTGCACAGCGCCGGCCTCCTCCAGTGATTTGATTAGTTTTTGTCTTTCCTTGCTACTTGCTACATGCTTCATGCTACTGTTGCCGAAGGCAACATCAGGCTCCAGTTTTACGAAAATTAAATTGTGCTTTCGAGCAAGGCCCTTAAGGTCAGTGAGCATTGCTTTTGTTGGCTCGGGTCCTTTGATAAACATGCCGATTTTTTTATTTACGAAAGGGATTTTGTGAAGGGTTAATATTCCATGCTTGGTTTCTATGACTTCATTGCCCCAGGCACGGCGAAACTGCCCCCAGGCTCTGGTTTGAAGTGGGTGAACATCTTTCATATCTCTAATTTTACCCTATAAATGCCCAAGCTGCCTTTTATGGCGATTGGTTTGGGCAAAACGCGCAGAATATTTCATTACTTATTCTACTTGACTAATCTGTACAGAATTGTGTATCATAGGCCATGACAAAAACAATTACAATTACCAAAGCCCGTGAGGAGTTCCCTAAAATTATAGATAGGGCAAGTCGTTTGCTTGAAAAATATATCATTACAGTTAATGGAAAAAACAAAGCCATAGTGATGTCTGCTGACGAATATGAGAGCCTAGAGGAAACTTTGGATATTCTATCTGAACCAGGAGCTTTAGAGGAAATCCACAAAGCAGAAAAAGAAGCAGAGGAAGGAAAGTATATAACTCTAGAACAGCTAAAGCGAGACCTGAAACTAGATGTATGAAGTAATAATTCCTCCCAGGGTTGAGAGAGAAGTTAAGAAACTCCCCGAGAAGTTGCGTGGTGCTATTATCGAGGCCTTAACGGAATTAAAAATTGATCCATTCATCGGCAAACCTTTAAGAATGGAGTTGACAGGTCGGTACACCTATCACGTTAGGAACTATAGAATTGTTTATAAAATTAAAGAACTTGATAAAGTCGTGACTGTTTTAAAAGTCAAGCCAAGACCAATTGTTTATAACTAGTCACCAATCAATATCATCTTCAAAATTATATTCCACTTTATTTGGTTGCAGATTTTCGGAAGTGTCTAGAAGATCCTCTGGAATGTCTATTAAAAATCTTGACGGCGGATTTGCACTTCGCTGGCCAAAGTACAACCTGCGATCGGCGTAAGTTAAATATAGAAGCTCTTTGGCGCGGGTTATGCCAACATATGCCAAACGACGCTCCTCCTCCAGCTGGTTTGTGTCCCACAAAGATCTGGAGTGGGGGAAAAGGCCCTCCTCCATGCCCACAATAAAAACAACCGGAAACTCAAGACCCTTAGCGGCATGCAAGGTCATCAGTGTTATCTTGTTATCGCCATTTATTTTTGTGTAATCCAAAACTCCGAGAGACTGCTGTTCTGCCTCAACCAGCGCAACATTTTCCAGGAAATCTTGGAGCTTGGGAAACTCCTGGGCAACAGAGCGAAGCTCTTTGATGTTTTCAAGCCTTGCCAGATTTTCCTCGGTTTCTCTTTCGTATTTCTCTTGATAGTTAGTTGCTTGCAAAATCGCTTCCATGAGTGCCAAAGTCGTGTAGCCGTCAATATTATCAACGGTCTGTTTAAACTCTAGAAATTTATCGTACTTTCTCTTGCCGATTTTAATGGCCCGCTTCTTGGAAACAGTGTCCCGCGGGTTGGCCATGAGCCTCAGGTACCCTACCACATCTTTTATTTCAGCGCGGTCATAAAATCTGGTGCCGCCAACTAAAACATAAGGGATACCTGAGTGCAGCATGGCTTCTTCCAAAACGCGCGACTGAGCATTGGTTCGATACAAAACCGCGAAATCTCGATAATTATAACCAAATCTAATAAGCTCCTGTACTTTTGCTACCACGTATTTTGCCTCTTCAATTCCGTTTACCGCTTTATAAAGCTTGATCCTCTCGCCGGGGCCGTTATTGGTCCAAAGCGTTAAAATCGGGTGGCTTGTGTTTTTGGCAATAATTGCATTGGCGGTGGTTAGAATTGTTTCAGTTGAGCGGTAATTTTGCTCGAGGTTTACAACCGTGATGTCAGGGTAGTCCTTTTTTAAGTAATTAATATTCCTGTAGTCAGCCCCGCGCCAACTATAAATTGACTGGCTGGCGTCCCCAACCGCAGTCAGATTGCCGTCTTTTCCGACCAACAACTTTGTCAGTTTGTATTGAACTTTATTGGTGTCTTGCCACTCATCAACCAGAATGTGGGTGAGCCTTCGTTGCCAGCGGGAAAGGGCCATCGGGTTTGTGGCGAACAAATCGACAGCTTTTAGAAGTAAGTCGTCAAAGTCCAAGGCGCCCATCTCGTTGAGCCGTTTTTCATATTCAGTATAGACCGCAAAAATCTTCTCCTGCATCTCTGTGCCCGCAAGCTCACCGTATTCGAGGGGCTTAATCATATTATTTTTGGCGTCGGAAATTATCCCCGCGATGACCCCGGGATTATATGAGTCCACAGACAGATTCATGTCGGTGAGAATATCTTTGATTGTGTCCTTCCTGTCAGTTTCATCATAAATTACAAAATCATGCGGCACAGCAATGCCCTCGCCATCGATGCGAAGAACCCTCACACAAAAACTGTGGAAAGTACCAGAGTATGTAGGCACTTCCCGGATAAGCCCGAAGATTCGCTCTTTCATCTCATGCGCGGCTTTATTGGTAAATGTCAAAAGAAGAATCTCGGTTGCGGGAATGTGACCCTCAATAAACCAGGCTGCCCGGTGAGTAAGCACCCGGGTTTTGCCAGAACCGGCACCGGCCAAAACCAGAAGTTTATTAGCCTGGCTCGTGACTGCCGACAGTTGCTTATCGTTAAGACTTTCTAGTAGACTCATGGTACCCATTCTATCATTTCTAGTATGTTTGAGCGCTTAACCAGGTTTTTTGCGAGAATAAGGCGTCGAGTTTTATCTCGGCATCTAATGCTCGCCCGGGTTGTATTGGGTATTGCTGTTATTGCCTTGTTAGGGCTTCTTTTTGCCGCCATTAAGTTTACGATAAGCAGGTCGGAAATCATAAAAATGGCCGGCAGTTTCCTGTTTCTTCCGGAAGGTGCAGTTGAGTCAACCAATAGCCGAACCAACATACTTCTTCTGGGCAAGGCCGGGAAGGAGCCGACACTGACGGATACCATAATGCTAATCTCAATCAGCCGGAAAGAGAAAGATGTAACAGTGATATCTATACCTCGTGACATCTGGATTCCCGAGTTCACCGACAAAATCAATAGTGCCTATTGGCGCGGACAGGAAAAGGAGTCTGGAGGCGGGTTGGTATTGAGTAAGTCCGTCGCAGAAGATGTTCTTGGGGTAACCATTCATTATGCTGCAGCGTTTGACTTTGAAGGGTTTGCTCAAGTTATAGATATTCTTGGTGGTGTGGAGGTTCAGGTTGAGCGCAGTTTTACTGATGAGAAATTTCCTATCCCGGGGCGTGAAAATGACGAATGTGGCGGCTTGCCCCGTGACGAAGTTTTACGGGGAGACCCTGAGTTTTCCTGTCGTTATGAAACAATCCATTTCGAAAAAGGGAGGCAGTTAATGGACGGTGAGACAGCCTTGAAGTTTGCCCGCTCAAGGCAATCTGAGGACCCCGATGAAGGGAATGACCTCGCGCGCGCGGCGCGGCAACAGAAAGTGCTCTTGGCTATTAAAGATAAACTTGCGAGCCGGGACATACTCTTTTCTCCAAAAACCTTGTCGTCACTTTGGTTTGTATTTTGGAAAGTCACTGAAACGGATATGACAAAACCCCAGCTGGCCTATATTGGCAGGTTAGTTGCGAACTCCGGCAAAGTTTCCTCTCACACAATACCTCTGGAGCTACTTGAAAATCCGCCTTATTCAGATGAGTACAACAATCTCTATGTCTTTATACCGAAGGCTGGGGAGTGGTCTGAGGTGCACCGCTGGCTTGAAGATATTTTTTAACTTTTTCCACAACCTGCTCGGGGGTATTCATGGCTTTGGCCAAATATTCTTTTACTCCAAGCTTCAAAGCCCGGTCGGCTTCTTGCTTCTCTGTTAAATTCGACAGGGCCAAAATAGGCATGCTTATAGACTTTAGATGCTGCTGGAGCTGCTCCAGAAACTCAATGCCTGAGTACTTGGGAAGCATCATGTCAAGAAGGATTAAATTTGGTTGTTCCTGCGCCGCAAGTTGAAGCCCTTTTGCCCCATCCAGGGCAACGCTTACTCTAAAGCCCTCGTTTTTAAATTTCAGGGCATACATTTTGGAAAGTGACGGGTCGTCTTCAACTATTAATATCAAAGGGGCGTTGGCCGCCGGCTGAGCCTGCACTACGGGCTTTTGAGGTTGATTAGTGTCCACTTTAGTCATTATATACTATTTTTCAAGTTTGGAATAAAATACTAATTATGAAATTAAAAGATAAAGTTGCCCTTGTGACTGGCGGCTCCAGTGGGATTGGTAGAGCAACCGCAATGTTGTTTTCTGCAAATAATGTAAAAGTTGCGATTTCCTACAAAGAAAATGAAGCTGGGGCGAATGAAGTCATCTCAAAAATAAGTGACTCAGGTGGTGACGCCGTTTCGATTCAAGCTAACTTAATTCGAGATTCTGAAGCGAGGAAACTTGTCGAGGCAGTTGTTGGGCATTTTGGAAAGATAGATATTTTGGTGAATAATGCGGGGCGTTATATTAACGGGGACAGATGGGATGGAAAAGCTGAAATTTGGGAAGAAAGCATTAAGCAAAATTTATTATCGGCGCTAAGTGTCTCAAAATATACAATTGAAGAAATGAAGAAGCAAAAATCAGGAGTAATTGTAAACATTGCCTCCAGACACGGGCTTTATGGTCAGCTCGATGCTATTAGTTATGCCGCGGCCAAAGCGGGAATAATAAATATTACCCAAGCGCAGGCTAAGCTAATGGCTCCGTGGGGACGGGCGAATTCGGTTTCTCCCGGAACCGTCAGAGCGGGTTATTGGCTTACCGCACCCGCCGAAGAATTAAAGGAAAATATTTCGGTTACACCTCTTGGTAAAATGATTGAGCCTGAAGATGTTGCAGAAGCGGTTTTGTTCTTGGCTTCCGACAAAGCTAGAATGATTACAGGCCAGAATTTGATTGTTGATGGTGGATATACTCTGAAATAAAATACACTCCTATGAAAAATCAAAGACTCCATAATCTCATTGAAAACTCAAATGCAATCTCTCTAAAGGATAATAAAAAAATTGCCGATTCTTTTTGGATTACATTTCAAAGCAAATCAGGAGCAGTTGAAGGAAAGATTCATATACCCCACGAGGGGGAAGATAAATTGGTTATATTCGAACCTGGTTTCCCTGGGGGCGGCTCAGGGTATTTTGAGGAATTGTTTTTAAGGAAGGTCCTTGAAAGTGGACATAGTGTATTCCTCATTAGGCATGTAGGTACCATAATAAACGGCAAACACTCCGATGGTTATATTGTATGTAAGGAAAAACAACGTGTAGCAAAAGAGCAGGGACAAGAGGTAATCGGAGTCAAAAAAACACACACTATGGCAGATTGGTTGGTGGAACCAAAAGTTGCCTTGGAAACTTTGACTCCTTTTTTTAAGACCGTAGTTTTGGTTGGTCACTCATTTGGCCCGCTTGCCAATTTTTCTTCGTTTCTTGATTTTGTAAAAGAAAAACCAAAACTGGCAAAGAGAGTTAAGAGGTTTATATCGATGGCTGGTACATTGGGGGTTGTGAGAGATCCAAAGGGCCAGATTCTGTCTCAATGGAGAGAGTATTTAGACAAAGATTGGAGCAAAGAAAGGGTATTGATAGGTAAAACCAGCGACAATATAAAATTTTTGCATGATACCTACAAAAAGATTCACAAAGAAGTATCTACTTTACCTGAAGATGTGGATTTTATCGCGATTCATCCGTGGGGAGACAGAGAAAATACCACCGATGAGCTGGTTCATATTGTCGAATCATTAGAAATGATTACATCTTTGGGTAGAGGATATTTAATTGTAGACAAAACGGAACACGGGGATAAAAAGACAGGTGGAATTGCTCATGATATGAAAAATCTAAAGCCCGCGGTATTCCAAAAATTGGTGGATTTAAAATGGTTGCCCAAGGAACAAATCACAACAATAAAGTAGCTACACCACCCACCCAAACTTATTAATCCACACCACTCCCCACGCATTGACGAGAATACTTAAGAACAACAACAACCAATGAATCTTGCCCAATTTTTTTGGTAAAGCGTAAATTAAAATCAAAAATAAAAAGGGATAAACATCAACGGCAAAGCGATAGCCGAATTGTGCAAAGCCATAAGTGCCGTGCATAAGAATTGGAACTGCAATAAGGGCTATTGCAAGAAACGACATTCTCACAACGGGTTTCTTAAATGGTGCTTTTAGCGCCAACAAAAAAGCGGGTGTAGTAAGCCAGATTGCCAGCCCGCTCCACGGTGGGAAAATATACGGAAAAGTATCTTTCAGAACCGGAAGGGCTGTAAAGATTATTCTTAAATGCCTTTCAATGTAGCTTGGGTGAATAAGCCCCAGTTGATACCAGGGCTCATTGAGTACTCCCGAAATTAGCATATAGCCTTTGTCCCACAGGACCCCAAAGCGGGCAAAATTGTACAGTGCGTTGAAGATTAAAAATGGGGTGAGGCCTGCAAAAAAATGACTAAGTCTTTGACGTTTTTTAAAAACAAAATACAGGAAAAAGGGCAGCGAGAGAATTGTATGCACTCGAGACAAATATGCTGCCCCAAGAAAAATGCCCATGAGAAGCGGTCGCTTTTTGGTAAGTGTTTCATAGATGGCCAGAGTCAGGAAAAAGGCCGCACTAACTTGGCCCAAATACCACGAAGAGCCAGTGGCTGCCAAAAACCAAAGAACATTTCCGAATGCCGTAAGCAGACCCATCCAGACTGCGATCTTTTTACCTGCCTGCGCAGGCAGGTTTTTGGTAATTAAAAGAGTTAACTTATAGATAATTACTGCAGTCCCGGCACCAAGTAAATGTGCCAACCATTGCTGCTCAAAATTCCTGAGGACTAGTACAAAAGGAATGGCTATAATAGCAGGCATTGGGGGATATGCGACATAATATTTTCCGGCAATCGGTATAAGCTCATTGAGCCAAGGTGGGCTTTCGGTCAGGTATATTCGTCCCTCTAAAAATGCCCCTGCCAATCGGGTAAAATAGTCATGCGGGGTGTTCCCCGCGGAAGTTAAAAAGTAAATGGAAAAAATTGCAAAAAACAGAAATATACTACTTCTTCTTTTGAGCGCCTTAATCATAAGGCTTATTTTAGCAGGCTCGGGTACTTTGAGCTTGGACCAAAATACTTTTATCGCTTGGGGCAGGCGCGCGGTCGAAGTTGGTTTTGGCAATTTTTACGGAGCCTGGAGCGACTACCTCCCGGGCTACATTTATATCCTTTGGGGACTTGCAAAGCTTGGGCCGGTTTTAGACATAAGCACGACAATTCTTTATAAACTTCCTGCAATTTTTTCCGACTTGGCCGTTGGTTATTTGATTTATTTCATAACCAAGAAGAAGCCGAAACTCGCCTTTTTTGCTTCTGCCGCGTTTTTATTTAACCCCGCGGTTTTGGCAAATTCTACCTTGTGGGGGCAGGTGGACATTATAACCAGCTTGACAACTCTGGTTGCAATAATGTTTATGCATATTTGGCCGGTTTCGGCTGTTGCTTTGGCTCTCGGAGTCGCAGTCAAGCCGCAGGCTGTTGTTGCCGCCCCGCTAATACTGGCTCTGGCACTTAATAAAAAATGGAGTTTTCGCAAACTCTTTAGATATGCCTTTGTGGTAGCCACGGTCTTAATTGTCCTTTTTGTGCCGTTTAGTAGTGGGAACTTACCGACCTTTATTGTGGATAGATTCACGGCAACACTAGCGCAGTACCCTTACGGCAGCATTAACGCGTTTAATTTCTGGGGCCTATGGGGCTTTTGGAAGGAGGATATCTTTGGTGTGGGAGCAGTTGTCTTAATTGCCACAAACTTGTTTATACTTCTCAAGCGAAAAATTGCCGTTAAAAGACCATACCACTTTTTGGCGATTTTGTTTTTAGTAAACTTTCTTTTCACAACCCGGATGCATGAGCGGCACTTGCTTCCGGCGCTCGCACCGTTGGCATTAGCCGCTGCAGGTACTCCAATATTGTGGTTTATATATGCGGGATTCTCAATTACGTATGTTGCCAACATGTATTACTCTTACCAATGGATTACACAGGATTTTTTGGAAGTTTTTAGCGGTCCGCTAATAAAGTTATTCATAATAGCTAATCTCTTTTTATTTATAGCTTTGGTTAAGCAAACACTAAGTCCGGGAAAGGCAAAGCTCCTAAAATTGTTACAGTTAATTAAATCGGTGAATCTCAAGCGCCTTGAAATTCGTGACCACTTAAGCTTAAAGCAGGAAAAATATTTGCTTATTTTAATTTTAGTTTTTTCTCTCGCCGTGAGGCTTTACAGGCTTGATGTTCCCAGTACCGACTATTTTGACGAGATTTACCATGCCTTTACCGCACGGCAGATTTTGGCGGGGGACCCCAAACCCTGGCACTGGAGCAGTGCCCACCCGGAAGGTTTTGCTTATGAGTGGACTCATCCGCCACTGGCCAAAGAAATTATGGCCGTCAGTATGGGAATTTTTGGTGTAAGTTCGTGGGCGTGGAGACTTCCGGGAGCCTTGGCCGGGGTTGCCTTAATTTATCTAGTCTATTTAACCGCAAAGAAGCTTTTTAATAGTCGGGATGTTGGCATCTTCGCGGCTTTTTTGATTTCGCTTGACGGGTTAGTCCTTACAATGTCCAGGATTGGCACCGCCGATGTTTACTTTGTTACTTTTGCGCTTGCAGCGTATTATCTGTTTTTACAAAAGCGCGACGCGAGCTCCGCGCTGTTTTTGGGGTTTGCCGCAGCGAGTAAGTGGAGCACGTTGTGGTTTTTGCCGATATTTTTTGTGACCTTTATTCTGCTTCAAAGGCATCTTCGCCGGTCTCTTTTCTGGTTTATTTTAATTGTGCCTTTGATATACCTTGCAAGCTATTTGCCCATGTTTACTTTCGGGTATGACCTTACCACCTTTTGGGGCATGCAGAAGCAAATGTGGTGGTATCACTCGGGACTAACTGCCACTCACCCATATACATCTGCCTGGTGGAGTTGGCCACTAAACCTCCGGCCGGTATATCTTTATCAGGATTACAAAACCGGCTTTATCGCAAATATTTATGCAATCGGCAACCCCGCCTTTTTCTGGGCCGGGTTTTTGGCAATAATTTCAGCCCTCTGGTTTTTTATAAAGCAAAAGTTTGTCGTACTTCTTGTTATAGTTCTGGGATACTCGGTCTTATTCGTTCCTTGGGCCATGAGTCCCAGGATCATGTTTATTTATCACTACATGCCTTCCCTGCCTTTTTTAAGTTTCGCATTAGCGTATTTGACGATTCGATATAAGTTTTTGATAATGCCCGTAATTGTCGTCACAGCTGTCTTGTTTGTTTATTTCTTTCCGCACTGGACCGGGCTCACCGTCCCCGAGTGGCTTGATAAAACTTATTACTGGTTTCCAAGCTGGAGATAATTACAAAAGCGCCAAGGCCCCGAGTATAAGCAGTACGCCTAAGCCCAAGCCAAGTATCGCAGGCAGGCTAATACCCGTGACTGGTACATCAGACGGTATGGTGGGGGTGGCAGTCGCTTGAGCAATTTGTGACGATGCAGGTGTTGGTGTACTCGTCGGCTGGCTCGTAGGTGAGCTTGTGCTTGTTGAAGTTGGAGTAGGCGAAGCTGTAGCGGTTGCAGTTGCCGTCGCGGTTGTTGTGGGTGACAGGCTTTCGGCCTGTGTAAGGTTGAGGGCGAGTACCTCGCAAGATTGAGTGGGCGGAGCTTCAGCGGCAGGCTCTGACTCGGGAGCGGTGGGAGCCACCGGCTCGCTTCTCAGCTGGTAAAGGCGAACTGCGATAAAGATTGCAACACCTGCAAGGATAAGGGTTACGATAATGTAGCCAAGTGTTAAAAGATTTTTTTTCATAGCAGTTTAAAACCAGCCCAAGCTGGAATGCCTGAGTTGCACGCCGATAGTGAAACTTAAAACTCCTTCGGGAATTGTATATTCATCGTAAAGCTCCTCTTTGCCGGGTGCTTTGCTGGTTACTTCAGGTCTTTGGACTCCATTAACTGTAAAACGGGCCGCTTCAAATTGCCCACCCGTGGTGGTTCCTCCGGCTGAGAATCTGACTATGGAGCCGGGTTTCAGCTGAGAAAATTCTGCAACTGTGAGGTTATCCCAGTTTTGGTCATATATTTTTATGGCTAGGCATTGGGCGGTTATTGAGGTAGCAACTGCTGGCGTGGCTGTGGGAGTGGCAGCGGGCTGGCAGAAAGTTTGAATTATTTCGGCTTGGGTCCAACTGCTCTTGCCGTCGCTGACGCGCTTTATATAAGAATTAAATTGATCTCGAGCCACACATTTTGGAAGAGAATAACCGGACGGGATAGGGCTGGGCATACAGTAGGAAGTTGGTTTCACAGTTGAAGATGTTGTACAGCTTGGGCCTACAATATATGCGCAACTAAATCCGGCACCACACAGAGGATAACCTCCTCCACATGGCTCGCCGCAGGTTTGCACTGGAGTTCTACAGTCACAGTTGTTTCTTGGTATTGTGTCATTCGGACAAAGCATATTGACACATTTTTTAATGGTGGTGTTGCATTTAAGAATTGCTCCGTTTCTCATATCGGCACAATCATCATCGGAGTTACAACTGTCGTCACATAGACCAGGTTTTGGTGTTGAAGTGTCACCTCCTCCTCCACTAGCACATCTTCCCGGATCCCAAACACAGTAGCCTTTGTCGTTGTCCATTATGCACTCGCCTGCGGGATGTGTCGGGCCTTCGTTGTTGGGTTTATCTACACACTCTCCTGAGCCGTAGCAGCCACATTGAGGAACGCCGCCTCCTCCCGTGGGTGGATTGGTTGATGAGGGAGAAGTAGAGGTGGGTGCGGGTGCCCCGCCGCATGACTCACTATACCTTCTCCAAGCATTGGCAACAGTTTTGAAGCCGTCGTTATACACGCCGTCGTTATTAAGCTCGTCTGTGTAGCAGCCCACGTCTATTTGTTCCGCCCCGCAGGTTTGGGAGAAGCCCATGTTTGCTCCACCGTTATTAGTAAAGCCGGTTTGGGTGTCGTTAACAACCTGGTCGTTATTTTGGTTTGAATGGAAACGCCTGATTTCGCAGCGTCCTGAAGCTAGCCCTCCGGGGAGCGTGCAGCCGGAGTTCGTGCAAAATGAGGAGCAGCTCTCTCGTGCAATTGGGTCAATATCGGCGGAGCAGCCGCTTAAATTATTAGCTGACCCCTGATCAATAGTTGCAGCCCTCCCCCTGATATCCTGTTCGCGGTTTAGAAGGACCAAACCTACGCCGATACCTGCAATTAGAAAAATAATAAGCAGAAGGCCTAGTATATTTTTTTTCGTGAAGAAATTCCTCCGCTCTTTGGGTGGGGTTATGATCTCGGAAAGTTCATTGGCCATTTAAGTCTCTAGATTGCAAGTAATAATGCGCCGAACAAGAGGAGAATGCCGAGCCCGATGCCCAAAACTGTAGGAGTGGCTATGCCGGCCGCGGGCAAAGACGCAGGTGTAGCCGTAGCCTGAGCAATTTGAGTAGGTGTCGACGTTGGCGTAGACGTAGCAGTGGACGTCGGTGTTGCTGTCGGCGTAGTACTTGCGGTAGGTGTTGGTGTAGGCGTCTTGGTTGGCGTCGGTGTCGGAGTAGGTGTTTTGGTAGGGGTAGCAGTTGGTGTTGCTGTCGGCGTTGCCGTTGTTAATGCAAATGCTAGTTGGGTACAAGCAGCGGGGGGCAAAAGGTTACTTGCCTCGGGCTCGCTTTCGGGAGCGCTTGGCGCCACAGGCTCACTTCTAAGTTGATAAAGCCTCACTGCGGTAAATACCGCTATTCCTCCAAGCACCACAGTGGCGGCAACAATCAGTATTGTTGTCAGGTTTTTTTTGAGGAATTCACTATTCATGTTTAAAGTTAAAACCAACCTACACTGTTATGAAATATTTCGGCACTAACCGCAAAATTGGTAGTGCCTGTTGGAATTTCATATTCATAATAGAATTCTTCACTCCCGGGCCGCTTGTCAGTTACTTCCGTGCTTGGGCCGCCGTTAATGCTAAATCTTGCCCTGTCGAATGTTCCTGAAGTTGCGGTTCCGGAAACAGCAAAGCGTACAATGTCGCTTTTGGAAAGAGCTGACAATTGCGCCGCTGACAATTGCGACCAGTCTTCATCATAAGCGACGACTGCGCTACAGGAAACTGACGGCTCGGAGACCTCCGACTGTCCCGAGTCTCTGCAGTCTTTTGTACCTTCTATTCTCCAGGAGTAGGACTGATCGGTCGGGAGACTGATTGTGCCTAAAGTGGCTCCTTCACCCGATTCAAGGGCCGGCACATTAAAGGTGTCAACCAAATTATTGTTTACATAAACTTGGGCCTGTTGTTGCGGCTCGTCGCGGGAGGAGCCGTTTGCGACAGTAACCGTGCCGTTCTCGCTTACCGTAAATGAATAAAGGGAACAATCCCAAGCTGAAGAGCGGCTAATTTCCTGATTGCGGACTAAAAATACCCCGGCACCTATGCCGACTATCATAAGGAGTATTGCGAGTGCGGCTAAAATCCTTTTTCGGTTTCCTTTACCTTTTGGTGACGCTTCTACAACGTTTGAAGTACTGTCGCTGGGGGGTGCAGTGGGAGTGCTACTTGGCGGGGTGACCGGGTCAGCTGTCTCAATTGTCTGGAATACAGGAGGTGTAGCATCTGTTGCCGGGAAAGCCGGTGGGTTTAACGTGCTGGTTGGATTTGCGGCAGGGTCCATTATGCGTTTTTGATACTAATAACTATACCAGAAAAAAAGAGTAATAATCCAATGGTAGCCAGTAGAAAGGTTGGTGTCAAACTACCGGCCACGGGTATCCCGGACTCTGTGGACGGGATACTGACTCGAGTGGGAGTGGGAGCCGGGGAGGCGGTGACCGTGGGTGATGGCGTTGGAGTTGGGGTGGGCGAGGGTGTTGGGCTCGGGCTTGGCGTTGCAGTAGCGCCGGACGGGGTGGACACAAAACCGGGCTCCCCTTCGGCCGCAAGAACTGTAAATGTCCTGCTCACTCTT
>C687J35174_10001958_pt1 | contig 29354 bp, 25 predicted proteins | sample RifCSPhighO2_01_FD_35174 | JGI IMG/M metagenome (IMG submission 35174) | reverse complement strand
TCTGCCGACCGAAAAGCCCGTAGTGCGCTTTGCCGTGGCCCTGATCCCCCTGCCGGTCGCCTTTTTCGATACACTCCCGCATCAGGTCAAGATATTGATGTTCGGGATGCCGCATAAATAGCTTCTAGCTTCTAGCTTCCCCGCCTGCGCCGAGGCTTCGGCGGGCAGGTAGCTTCGAGGAATGGCGCCTTGACTTTGGCTTTTTTGCAGGTGTGAAGTGATTCCAGTTGTCTTTCGCGAAGCGTCCTACCGAGCGGTAGTTCCGCTCGGGTGACGAGGAGATCATCGAGAATGTTATCTGTGCGATTTCCATGCTAGGCCGCAGGATGATAGGGACGTTGCTCTGGTTGGTCATTTCGAATGTCACGTGAAGAAAGTGGCCGGGATTGATGATGCCCGCGGTGTTGTGAACCATGAGCCCGACGCGTGCGAGCGACGACTTGCCTCCTATTTGGATGAGATAGACGTCGGAGCCGAAATATTCTTTGGAAGTTCCCAAAACGGAAATGCCNGGATGCAGCACGAATTCTTCGTTATCCTTCACTTCCATCTCGCGGGTCTTCGCGTAGATCTTGCGCGCCGGATCGACAAAGTGCGTTGAGCTCTCGTCGTTCGTTATGAATTTGTTACCGAGCTTGATGTCGTAGGAGACGGGCTGAAGCTGTGATTCGCTAAAGGGCTCGAGCGTAATGTCGCCCTTTTGTACGGCCTTTTTTATGTCTGTGTCGGAAAGAAACATGAACGTTTACTCTATCACGAATATTTTCTCGGTGCCGTAATATTCCGGCCAATGCGCGTTGTAGTAGGAAAACATTCGCTCGAGACGATCTTGCGGCAACTCTGCCACCCCGAGCTCTCCCATGAGCGCCCGTATCTCGTTTTGCGCTTTTTCGAGGAGCGAATGATCGTCTACCATTCGCTCGAATTCCGCGAGCCACCCGTAGCCGGCGTTCTTGTCGAGCGTGACGTTCACGCCGCGGCACACATACTCCTCGCGCTCACGCGACCATTTGGCTTGGTATTTAAAACCGGCCCAAAGGACTAATTCGTCGAGTTTTGCGAGTGACATATCTTTCATTTCTTCCTCGAACTCAATTCGGGCGATGCCGTTCTCGCTCGTTGTATCGTCGACCGACGCTTTCACGACGAGATACACAGTGCCATCTTTGTCTCTCGTGCGCACCGAAAAGCTCCGTGCCCGTTTTGCAAGCTCAACGAGCCGCGTGCGCGCCGCCTCCGCGAGATGAGGGGCGGCGTTTTCGATAAGCGTCTCAAGCGTCTTTCCTTCAAAATAGTGATTCAGTTGTTTATTTTTAGATTCGAGTTTGCACGAGGCATCGACTTTTTTCATTGCCTTTCGTATTTCGTCCGCCCGATCCGCTTCTCCGAGGAGCGCTTTTATCTCGACTTCATACGTTTGCATCGACAAATTATATATGCCTATTCGGCANGAAAGTGATGAGATGTTATCTCATCGCATTTGATGTAAAATGCGAACATGGCGAATCGCGAACCATTTGCCGTTGGAGAGTGGTATCACTGCTTCAGTCGTGGCATCGAGAAACGAAATACTTTCGGCAACGATTATGACGCAAACAGATTTCTCATGCTACTTTACCTAGCCAATGGGACAAAGGCAGTGAGCCTTTTTGGTCTCAGGAAGTTGAACCTTGAAAAGGTTTTCGGTATGGACAGGGGAGAACCACTTGTTGATATTGGAGCATACTGTTTGATGCCAAATCATTTTCACCTTTTAATTAAAGAAAAAAAGGAAGGAGGGATATCTGCCTTTATGAGAAAACTCGGTATTGCCTACACAATGTATTTTAATTCCAAACACGAGAGAGTTGGCAATCTCTTTGTTAAACCATTCCGCTCACGTCATATCGCCACAGACCGATATTTTCAAAGAGTGCTTCAGTACATTCACTGCAACCCCGCAGAGCTCTATGAGGAAAAATGGAAAGCAGGAGTGGTAAAAAATGAGCGCTTGCTAGAACTGAAATTGAGAGAATATCCCTACGTGAGTCTCGCCGCACATTTGGAGCCATCTCGGCACGATGCAATCCTTTCGAGAGAAGTATTTAAGGTTGCAAACCCTCTTCCGCTCCGACGCATGCTGGAAGAAGCAAGATCATATTATCGGGATATCGCGGAAGAGCGTTTTGAGCGCTGATGCGATGAGATGTTATCTCATCGCAAGCGATTTAGTGGTATAGTTTTGAGGATGAAAAAGACGGTAGTTGCGGCGGTTGTGGCGATTGGGAAAAACAGAGAGCTTGGTAAAGAGGGGAAGCTCGTGTGGCGGATTCCGGACGACGTGAAGCGCTTTCGCGATCTCACGCGCGGGCATCCCTTGATCATGGGCAGAAAAACATTTGAATCGATCTTGAGCTATCGCGGTTCTCCTTTGCCTGATAGGACAAACATCGTTATCACGAGGGATCCAAATTGGAAATATGAAGGCGTCGTCGTCACGCGCTCACTTGAGGAGGCTTTGGAAAAGGCGAAAGCGGCGCCGGGGAGTGAGGAGATTCACATCGGCGGGGGAGCGGAAATTTATAAAGAGGCGCTTCCTTTAATTGACAAACTCTATCTCACGCTCATCGACGCCGAAGCTCCGGACGCCGACACCTTTTTCCCACTGTATGAGCACCTTTTCACCAAAAAAGTGTTCGAGGAAGAACACGAATGGAACGGCATCAGGTACCGGTATGTTGATTTGGAACGGAAGTAGTCAGATTTTTAATTACTTCGCCATACTCTTGAGAACTTTCAGATACAAATTCTCAACAATCTTTTGCTGCGCAGAGCCGGTTTTAACGTAATGATCGAGACCCGGCGCGGCGTTTATTTCGAGGATCCAATACTTTTTCAGCTTCTGGCGAATGTCGCCCGCAACCATAAGGTCAACACCGGCGAGGCGCAGGCCCATATCGCGCGTGAGCTTCACGGCGAGCTTTTTGAATTCAGAATGGATCGGCTTCGTCACGTCTACCGCGTCGCCGCCTGATGAGAGATTTGCATTGTCGAGGAGGTAGATGCGCTTTCCTCGCTCGGGCACGGAGCGAAGCGCGAGCTTCTGAAGCCCGAGTTTGTGCGCGATGCGGATGTCGTCGAGACGGATGCGCGTGTCGCGCCCGCCTCCGCGGAATCGTTTCTGTTTTTTCTTAAGAAGTTCTTGGATACTCGACGAACCATCGCCGACGACGGAAAGAGGGATACGCTCGTAGGCAGAAATCACTTTGCTATCGAGGACGACGATGCGATAGTCTCTTCCGCGCACAACGCGCTGCACCAGCGCGACACGGTCATGTTTGAAAATGAATTGCATCGCGCGCATAAACTCCCGCTTGGTGCGCACCAGAAATACGCCGGTGCCGTGGCTTCCTTCGTTGGGCTTCACGATGACGGGGAAGCCGAGCTTGCGCGCGTACGCATAGGCCGCGTGAATGTTTCTTTTTGAGCCGATCATTTCGCACCACTCTTTCGAATAGAATGCTTTGCCGGAAACGACGGGGTAGCCCATGCGCTTCATAAAGAGATTCGCGTAGTCCTTGTCCTTCGCGATGTCGGAGGAGCCGACGGGATTCAGATCGAGCGTGTTGTATCTGAAATAGCGCTTTTTCCCGTCGCGGAACGTGATCTGCCCCGCGACACCCCACTCCGGCTCGATGTATACCCGGGCGCCGATTGTAGGCGCTATTTTTTTGAGCAGTTGGGGCAAAAGCAGGCTTTCCTTATGCTGTCGCGCCATCATGATGTCACGGTACTTGATTATTTGTCTCGATGCTAGTATGGTGGGATATGACGGCTCGCATCGCGGTTTCCTCAAAGGTAGAGGACGCGCGCGCTCAAAAACTCCTCCATACGCTGCAGAGTCTCTTTCCGGAGACCCAACTTTCGGGTGTCGCGACGACCGCCGCATACACTATTGACGCGAAGCTGAATGGAAGCGAGCTGAAAAGCGCTGCGGAGCGTCTCACGAATCCCATTACGGAGAAATTCTCGACGAACAGCATCCTTGCACCGGAAACATACACATACGCATTGGAAATCGGGTATCTGCCGGGCGTGACAGACAATCTCGGGCACACGGTGCAGGAAACGATCGAAGATACGATCGGCAGAAAGTTTAAAGACGGAGAGGGCGTCTATTCATCGCGCTTCATTTTTTTCACCGGCGATCTCTCGAAGAGCGACGCAGAACGATTCGCGCGCGAGCTGCACAATCCTCTCATCGAGCGCACTTCCATATATGGAAGCGAGAAGAAGGATTTCCCGGTTGTCGTGCCGAAAGTGAAGCTTCACGAAAGCGCGGAGGTGGACGAAGTCGATTTAAATGTAAGCGATGCGGAATTGATGAAGATAAGCAAAGAGGGCATCCCTTCGACGGGCTCAGGGCAGGCAAGACGGGGGCCGCTCGCGCTCTCGCTCGCGGCGATGAAGGTTATCTGCAACTATTTCAAGAAACAGAAACGAAATCCCACGGATGTTGAGCTCGAATCACTCGCGCAAACGTGGTCGGAGCACTGTAAGCACACGATATTTGCCGACCCTCTCGACGAGGTGAAAGAGGGCATATACAAGCGATATATCAAGGGTGCCACGGAGAAGATCCGCAAGCAGAAAGGAAAGAAAGATTTTTGTGTCTCCGTTTTCAAGGACAATTCGGGTGCGATCGCATTCGACGACGAATTTCTCATCACACATAAGGTCGAGACACACAATGCGCCTTCCGCGCTCGATCCGTTCGGCGGCTCGGTGACGGCGATCGTCGGTGTGAATCGCGATGCACTGGGCTTTGGCCTCGGCGCAAAACCTACCGCAAATACCTACGGATTTTGTGTCGCAGATCCTCATGATGCGCGCGAACTATTTCGAGACCCTCCTTCGCCAAAGGCTTCGGGCGGGCAAGCAAGGCAAAGACAACCACTCCTTCCGGCACGACGCATTCTCGAGGGGATTGTTCGCGGTATCAATGAAGGAGGAAACCAGAGCGGCATACCGACGCCTCTCGGATTTGTTGCTGTCGATCCGAGCTATCGCGGAAAGCCATTGGTCTACGGCGGCACCGTCGGTCTGATCCCGAGAAAAAGTAAGGGAAGAAAGCTCTACGAGAAAAAGGCACGCGCCGGCGATCACATTGTCATGATCGGCGGACGCGTGGGGCTCGATGGCATTCACGGCGCAACGTTCTCATCGGAAGCCCTTTCGAAAGGCTCTCCCGCAACGGCGGTGCAGATCGGCGATCCGATTACACAGAAAAAGTTGTCCGATGCTTTAATCCGGGAAGCGCGCGATGCGGGTCTTTATAGTTCCATCACCGATAACGGCGCAGGCGGGCTCTCAGGCTCGGTGGGGGAGATGTCGCGCGAGAGCGGCGGCTGCATCGTCGATCTCGAAAAGATACCGCTCAAATATCAGGGACTCTCGCCATGGCAGATTTGGCTTTCGGAGTCGCAGGAGCGTATGACGCTCGCAGTTCCGAAAAAGAATTGGGCGGCATTCCAAAAAATCATGGACCGGCACGACGTGGAGGCGACCCGAATCGGTGTATTCACAAAATTCGGCTCTTGCGTCGTTCGTCACCGAGGGAAAACCGTAATGGATATTTCGCTCGAGTTTCTCCACGAAGGCAGGCCCATAAACTTTCAAAAGTCCAAGAAGCCCAAGGGTCGGACCTTGGGAACCCATAAAGGTCCGACCTTGAGGAGTTCCGACATCGGTAAGGCGATTCTAAAGATCTTGTCGCAGCCGAGCGTGGGAAGTATCTCGTTCATCTCACAGCAGTACGACCACGAAGTGCAGGGAACGTCTGTCACGAAGCCCACGCAAGGGAAAGGGCGCGTGAATGCAGATGCGGCAGTGATGCGCCCTCGTCTCGACTCCGACAGAGGCATTGTTCTCTCGCATGGATACGCGCCATGGTACTCGGAGATAGATACGTATGCGATGGCTGCTGCTGCGATCGATACTGCAGTGCGCAATGCGATAGCAGCAGGAGCATCGCGCGACTATCTCGCCATTCTCGACAATTTCTGCTGGTCTTCCTCGGAGAAACCGGAGCGGCTCTACGAGCTGAAGCAGGCGGCGAAAGCATGCTTTGATATCGCGATCGCGTATGGCACACCTTTCATTTCCGGCAAAGACTCGATGTTCAACGATTTTCGCGGCTACGACGCGAATGGAAAGCCCGCCCATATCGCCGCGTTGCCGACACTTTTGATTTCTGCTATCGGTGTAATCCCCGACGTCGCAAAGGCAATGACGGTTGATTTCAAGCGCGTGGGCGACTCGATTTATCTCGTGGGAGAAACGAACGAAGAGCTCGGCGCTTCTGAATATTCTGAGAATGGGAAAGTTCCTTTCGTCGACACAAAGAAGAATATGAAGGCGTATGACGCCGTCTCAAATGCAATCCAAAAAGGCTTGGTTGCCTCTGCGCTCGGCCTCGGGCGCGGCGGGCTCGCCGTAGCGCTCGCGAAGTCTGCTATCGCAGGCCAGCTCGGCGCAGAGGCAAATCTCACAAACATCCCGGGCAAAACAAAGAAACCGGAATCGATTCTATTTTCGGAAAGTCAGGGCCGCATACTAGTCTCTGTTCGCAGAAGTGTGCAGAAGAAATTTGAAAAGCTGTTTCGCAGCGTTCCGCTTGTGAATATCGGCGAAGTCGTGCAGGCGTGGTCGCTTTCTCTGAACCTGCCGGAATCGAAGGCCGAGATTCCACTTCCTGCGCTTACCGAGAGCTATCGCTCATTCTTCAAACTATGGTAAAACCGCACGTCATAATTTTCTCCGGCTATGGCCTTAACACGGAGGATGAGACGAAGGCCGCTTTCGAGTCCGTGGGCGCCACCGCAGACATCGTGCATTTGAACGACATCATCGCGAAGCCATTGATCTTGAAAAAAGCACAGATCATTGTTTTCGGCGGTGGCTTCGCTTACGGCGATCATATGGGAGCAGGAAAGGCGTATGGCAATCGCGTTCAGCATCACTTGGGCGAAGAAATCGAAAAGTTCCTCGCACGCGATACTCTAATGGCTGGTATCTGCAACGGATTTCAGATAATCACGAGCGCAGGATTTTTGCCAGGCGCTCTGATTGCAAATGATGTTCCGCGCTACAACGCCCGCTGGGTGGATCTCGAAGTGCAGAATGACAGCCTGTGGCTTCGCGGAATCAAAACTCTTTCTGTTCCGATAGCGCACGGCGAGGGAAAGTACTACGCTCCTCCCGAAGCGCTCGCGAAGTTGAAAGCAGATCACGCGATCGCCCTAAAGTACGTTGAAGAAGAAACCGCGAAGCACTTCGGCATGCCCGCGAATCCCAACGGCTCTCTTGAAAACATCGCCGGCATCACCGGATACGATGGTCGTGTCTTGGGTCTCATGCCGCATCCCGAGCGCGCCGTCCGCTTCACGCAGCTGCCGCACTGGACGCTTTTGCGCGAACAATATATCCGCGACGGAAAGCAAATGCCGAAGAAAGGTCCGGGGCTTCAAATTTTTCGAAATGCTGTTCGCTACTTTGCGTAGCACAGACCTTCAACCAATACTTGACATGATTTGTGTGGAGTGGTAGGGTGCTGACCCCACGGGTAGTCAGAAGTAGGTCCCATAGGGACCTTTTTTGTTTTATTTGCTGGGTTTTTTAGGTATGACATCTTTTCTTGTTGGCACGGTCACTGCGTGCATAATAACCCTTGGCTTTGGAGCGACAGTTGGCGGACACCCACATGCTGGCGTTGATTACTATTGTGGCTACCTCAGCCCCGTCTATTCTCCCTACGATGGGACAGTGCTATTTCGGGATGATTCTAACGGATCGATTGCGCTCGTTGTCGGCACCTCGTCGCAGAAGATTTTCATTGTCGAGCACATGGCAACGACAACCGTTGCGNTTGGAAGCAAGGTAAAGGCGGGGGATATGCTGGGAAGGGAAGGATACAAAGGCGAGGTGTACAACTACGGAAGACGAGAAAATTCGCCAGCAGCGAGTCATCGACATTATGGTCTCTACCTTCTTGTCGAAGATTCCACAATCCGAAGTTTTACACCATCCGACAGTGATCCCGAAGATCGTCCCCAGGATTTTTATATTGTGTCGGAGGAGGGATGGTACATAAACGAGCGAGGCAACTACCTGAAGCTCCGCGATCCCTATAACGGACATGAAGGTGCCTGCGATCCATTAAACTGTTCGTGAGCAAAAAACCGAGTATAATGCATACTCGTATGAATGAGCCGCTCGTGGGAATCGTGATGGGCTCTGACTCCGACCTTCCGGTGATGCAAGAGGCGACGAAGGTACTTGAAGAATTCGGCATTGGTTCAGAAGTGCACACGCTCTCTGCACACCGGACGCCCGAAGCTGTTGTTGAATATGTGAAGAAGAGCGAGGCGGCAGGATACAAAGTATTCATTTGCGGCGCCGGAGGCGCCGCGCACTTGGCTGGAGTCGTTGCTGCGCACACGGCGCTTCCCGTTATAGGTGTCCCGCTTATAAGCACGAAGATGGGAGCGGCGGGAGTAGATGCGCTTTTCTCGACGGCGCAGATGCCGCCGGGAGTTCCCGTCGCAACCGTCGCCATCAACGGCGCAAAAAATGCTGGCATTCTTGCTGCGCAAATGATCGGTGCGGGGGACGAAGGTATACGTGCGAAGGTAAAAGCATACAAGGAGAAAATGTCGGGAGATATTCTTGCGAAAGACCAGAAACTGCAGGAAAAAGGCTTCAAAAAATATCTTGAGGAACAGGGATTGATATGAGCGGCAAGAAATTGTCGTACAAAGGTGCGGGAGTAGATATCGATGCCGCAAACGAGGCGAAGCGCAGAATGGGCGAGATTCTCGCGACCAACGATGCGCGGGTGCTCAACAAAGTCGGCGCATTCGCGAGTCTTTTTGACGGGGCTTTTCCGGAGTACAAGCATCCGGTACTCGTTCTCAAAACAGAAGAGCCGGGCTCAAAGCAGAAGCTCGCGTTCGAGCATGGAAGCATCGAATCTATTTGCTTCGACCTCGTCAATCATCTCGTCAACGATGCCATCGTGATGGGCGCGAAGCCACTTTCGGTGCAGGACTGCATTGTGTGCGGCAAGCTCGAAAAAGAAGTTGTCTTGAATATGGTGTCTGCGCTTTCTGCAGCGTGCAAAGAAAATAACGCCGTTCTTACGGGCGGAGAAACCTCGGAACAGCCGGATGTCGTGCCAGCCGGAACGTATATTCTGACGGCGAGCATCGTTGGGGTTGTCGAAAAGGACAAAATCATCGATGGATCGAAGATCCAAGAAGACGATGTTGTGCTTGCACTTGCCTCGAGTGGTGTGCACACGAATGGTTTTTCACTCATCCGGAAAATAATGGAATCTAATCCGGAAATTATGAGCGAAAAAAGCGGCGGGCGATCGTTCATCGAAACAATACTCACGCCGCACCGCGCCTACTACAATTGTCTGAAAGACCTGTTCGCGCGCGATGGGCTCGTCGGCCTCGCGCACATCACGGGAGGCGGCATCAAAGAAAATCTCAACAGGATTCTGCCGGATTCTTTGAGCGCGGAGATAGATCTCTCTAAGGTCAGAGTCTTGCCGACTTTTGGCGTGTTGAAAAAATACGGCAGTCTTGAGGATCCCGACATGCTTCGCACGTTCAACATGGGGGTCGGAATCGCGGCTGTGGTGCGTAAAGAGTTTGCGGGCGAGACGATCGCGCATATGAAAAGATTTGGTATTGACGCCTACGAGATAGGGATAATAAAAAAAGGCAATAAAGACGTCATTTTTTCGGGACAACTCGTATTCTCTTGACTAAGCGAAGAAATCAATGTACATTGCAACATGACAGAAGTTCTCAAAGAGACAAATTTTGACTTTCTCGGGAAGAGAAAAGCGGGCAAAGTGCGCGACATCTACGAGCAGCCGAACAGGCTGATTTTAATTTCTACCGACCGCCATTCCTCGTTCGATCGGCTCATCGCGCACATACCGCATAAGGGGCAAGTGCTCAACCAGCTTTCAGCTTTCGGCTTTCAGAAGACAGCAGACATAGTTCCCAATCATGTAATTGCGGTTCCCGATCCGAACGTTACCGTTGCGAAGAAATACAAAACAGTTCCGATTGAAGCCGTCGTGCGCGGATATTTGACCGGCGTTACTGACACCGCGATCTGGACGCGCTACTCGAAAGGGGAGCGGAACTTCGGCGGCGTTACGCTTTCCGATGGAATGAAAAAGAACTCAAAACTACCACAGCCGGTTTTTGATCCGACGACGAAAGAGGAAAAACATGATCGGACGCTCTCAGTGGAAGAGTTGGTTTCTGAGGGATTTGTTACGAAAGAACTGTTCGAGAAAGTGAAACAGACAGCGCTCGCGCTGTTTGCGCGGGGACAGGAAATCGCCGCAAAACGCGGTCTTATCCTTGTGGATACAAAGTACGAGTTTGGCATAGATGCTGATGGCAATCTCATTCTCATTGATGAAATTCACACCCCTGATTCCTCTCGCTATTGGCAGCTCGATTCGTATGTAGAGCGCTTTGGCAAAGGAGAAGAGCCGGAGTATTTCGACAAGGAATTTCTGCGGCTCTGGTTCAAGGAGCACTCCGACCCGTACAAGGACGAGGTGCTCCCAGAAGCACCCAAAGAGCTTGTGGAAGAAATGTCGCGGCGCTACATCCTAATGTATGAGAAAATAACAGGACGATCGTTCGAGCCGGGAGAGGAGCCCATAATTCCGCGCATCGAGCGCAATCTAAGAAAGTTTTCAGTTGTCAGTTAACAGTTGTCAGAAATATTATGTCAGAATCAACTAACAACTATCAACTAACAGCTATCAGCTCTATTGATGGTCGCTATCGCGATGCCGCGAAAGAGCTCGCTGAATACTTCAGCGAGTTTGCACTCATCCGAGCTCGCGTGCGTGTCGAGTGCGAATATCTTATCGCGTTGTCGGAGACAGCAGGAGTCGGCATGCGCTCGCTCACCGCAGAGGAAAAGAAACTTTTGAAAAAAATATCTGACATCTCGCTTGAAGATGCACAGATCGTAAAGAAGATTGAAAAAGAAGGATTTGAGGGAGTGCCTGCGACGAATCATGACGTAAAGGCAGTCGAGTATTTCCTGAAGCAGAAGCTCGCCACGACGTCGCTCGTCGACGTATCGGAGTGGATTCACTTCGCAATCACGTCGGAAGATACTGACAACGTTGCCTATGCGCTGCTTCTCGGCGATGCGCTTGAAGGAGCTATCCTTCCGGCTCTCGAGGAGATCGAGGCGACACTCGACACATTCTCCCAAATACATGCAGCGACCCCTATGCTCGCGCGCACACACGGCCAGCCTGCTTCCCCGACAACCTTCGGCAAGGAAATGCACGTCTTCGAATCACGGATCGCGCGGCAGCTCAAGGGTCTTTATTCTCGGACAATTCTCGTCAAATTCTCGGGAGCGACTGGGAGCTGGAGCGCGCATGTAGCCGCGGCACCGGACGTAGACTGGATGGAGTTCAGCAGGAAATTTGTCACTCGTTTTAATGTGGTACCCAAGACGGAACACAAGAAGAAGACAGGAGTAATTCGAATCGAACTTAACGAAGCGACGACGCAGATAGAGCCGCACGACACGTACGCAGAGATGTTCGATAATCTGCGCCGCGTGAACACGATCCTCATCGATCTTTCGCAAGATGTGTGGCGCTACATCAGTGACGGCTGGCTTGCGCAAAGGGCGAAGGCGGGGGAAGTCGGCTCATCGACTATGCCGCACAAAGTGAATCCAATCGATTTCGAGAATGCCGAGGGCAATCTTGGTGTTGCTAATGCTTTGTTCGAACACTTCTCGCGCAAGCTTCCGATCTCACGTCTGCAGCGGGACCTTTCTGACTCAACAGTGAAGCGTACATTCGGTGTCGCATTCGCACATTCCCTCATTGGCTACAAAGCTCTCCTTCGTGGTATTTCGAAAGTAAGCGTGAACAAAGCAGCTATGCTCGCGGAATTGCAAAAACATCCTGAAGTCATCGCGGAAGCCATTCAAACAGTTCTTCGCAAGGAAGGCAGCGAGGTTCCGTATGAAAAACTCAAAGCACTCACGCGGGGCAGGGAAGTAACACTTGAGGACTTCGCGAGGTTCGTCAACGGCCTCGATGTCGATGAAAAAGTCAAAACGCGCCTCAAAACATTCCGTCCGGAGAACTACGTCGGACTTGCAGAAAAGATTGCGAGGACGAAATAGTCCTGTTATACAAAAAGTACCATGGTACGAGTTTTATAACGGTCATTGCCGCAGGCCGAGACCGGTGCGGATGAAGAACCAATTAATAGTGATGAGAACGGTGATTAGCACGAGAAGGATGGAGAGCGAAAGCGAAACTGGGATGTCGGTAATTCCGAGAAAGCCGTAGCGAAGACCGTTCACGAGATAGAAAAGCGGATTCGCGTATGTGATCGCTTGCCACCAATCGGGAAGCGTATGTACCGAATAGAAAATACCGCCAAGGTACACTAGAGGCGTCAGCACGAAGGTCGGGATGATGTTGATGCCATCGATAGATTTCGCATAGATGCCGTTCACGAGCCCGGCAAGCGCGAAGACGAGTGCCGTGAGGATCGCAAATCCGAGGATGATGAGCGCGTTGTGGATCGTGAGCGAAAGGCCTGTGAAGAAGAGCGAAACCAGAAGCACCAAGATACCGACGAGAACGCCACGCACGATGCCGCCCGCGACGAAGCCGGCGATGAGGAGCCACGGCGGGGTGGGGGAAACGAGAATCTCATCTATGGAGCGTGCGAAGAATTTCGACGTGAAGAACATAAAGGAAGTGTTCGCGTACGAGGTGGTCACGATCGCAAGCATCACGAGGCCGGGGACGACGAACGTCATATAGGGAACGCCCTGCATCTGCCCGATGCGCGAGCCGAGGATTGTCCCGAAGACTGCAAAGTAGAGCACCGACGTGATAACGCTCGGCAAGAAGGTTTGCACCCAGATGCGGAACATGCGCACGATGTCCTTGCGGAGCATCGTATAGAAAGAGATCCACAGCTGAAACGGAGTCATATCATTTTTCTTTGGTGAGCTGCAGAAAGACTTCCTCCAGCTTTCCACTGCGATAGTCGCCCTTCCCTGCTTCTTCTTCGTCGTGAAGCGCAAGTATCTCGGCCATGGTCCCTGCCGCTGCGATCTCACCTTTGTTGATGATCGCGACATGTTTGGCGAGTTGTTCTGCCTCCTCGAGGTAGTGAGTGGTGAGGAGGATCGTGACGCCTTGCTTGGTGAGTTTGCGGAGATATTCCCACATGCTGCGGCGGAGTTCCACATCGACGCCGGCCGTCGGCTCGTCGAGGATGAGAAAGCGCGGCTCGTGTATGAGCGCGCGTGCGATCATGAGACGGCGCTTCATCCCGCCGGAAAGCTGCATGGATTGCTGCTGCATTTTTTCGCCCAATCCGAGATCGGTGAGAAGTTTTTGTGCACGCGGCAAAGCGACAGAGCGCTGGATACCGTAGTAGCCGCCTTGATTCACGACGATATCGAGGGGCTTTTCGAACGGATTGAAATTTAACTCCTGCCCAACGAGACCAATATATGTTTTCGCTTTTTCGAACTCTTTGTCGATGTCATGTCCAAATACTTTTACACTCCCGCTCGTTTTGTTGACGAGCGAGGTGACGATGCCGATAATCGTCGTTTTGCCGGCACCGTTTGGGCCGAGGAGTGCGAAGAAATCTCCAATGGGGACAGTGAGCGAAACGCCCTTGAGCGCGACAGTGCCGCTTTTGTAGGTTTTCTTGAGGTCGCGTATTTCAAGAGCGGGGGTTGGCATGGTCAGGGGAGTATAGACGAAAGATATTCATATGTCTCGCGAAAATCTTTAACGGCTTTCGTCGGTATGATGCCGATCACAGTCTCGTCGTTGCCGCCCGGGAAGAGCGCGTCGCCGACGTAGACGCAATCCTCCTTGTTCCAGCCCAAAGTTTTCATGAACTCGGTAATGTTGTAGCCTTTCGTCTTGCCTCTTTCGATAATGTCGAGGTTCGTCGTACCTGCGATGAAGATATCGACGTTGGCTTCCTCTTTCAACCGTTCAACATCTGCGCGCAGGTCGGAGAGCAGGTTTTTTCGTTTTTGATGGTCAGGATCGAATGTATCTTTTACATCCTGATTCTCATGGTGGCCGATCAAACTGAAGGCGACCTGACACCCTCGATCTTCGACGATATCGTTCTCATCGCGAACTTTGTATGCGAGATGCTTGCGCGCCTTTGCGGTGAACTCATGAATCGCCGCGATTTGTTCGGGAGAGAGCCGGCGTTCCCACAGGATTTTTCCATTGGGCATTTGCGCGAAGTTGCCGTTTTGAGCAAGAATGTAGTAATGGCCGTCGAGGCGTTTCTCCAAATGCTCACGGATGTCTTTTTGAGGGTGACCGGAGACGATGGTGACGTCGGCACGTTCCATAAGCGCAAAAAGAATATTCTCGTGCTCGGGCTCGATGTGCGATTTGCTCCGCGTGAGCGTATTATCGAGATCGAAAAAGAAATGTTTAGGCATTGTTAGCGTGTCTTTTGTTCCCAGTAATCTGCTGAAGCTGCAACGTACTCGGCGACTCTGCGCTCCGCGGCGGCAGCGAGTTTTGTGGCGAGTGCGATACGCTCGCTCTCCAGCGACCCATGTGCAAACCAGGTATGCACAAGGTCGATGTGCGAAGGGTCGGAGAGCGCGAGGCGGCGGCCTTTGGCCGCGCTCCGCAGAAGCGCCGGGCCTCCGATGTCGGTTTTCTCGAGCACCTCGTCTGGCGGCGCTCCGCTTGCGATCGTTTTTTCGAGCGGGTAGAGTGTCACATAAACAAGATCAATGGATTCGACGCCGATTTTTTTGAGTTCGTCCATATCGTTTGGTTTTGCAAGAAGGGCCGCGTGGAGCTTGCGCGAGAGTGTCACGACTCGGTGACCCAATATGGGAGGGCCGACGATCTCGGCGACATCTTGGCAAGGGACGCCGTTTTCATTCAAGTATTTCGCCGTTCCCGCGGAGCCCAAGAGTTCCCAGCCCTTTTCTTTCAGGAGTTTGCCAAGCCGCAGGAGGTTCTCGTCCTTCTCGTACGAGGCTAGAAGCGCTTGCATTCGCGCATTCTAACACGCATGGTATGCTATTTTCCAATGAAAAACGGAAAGAAAGTTGGTGTGACAGTTGGCGCGTTCGATCTCTGCCATGCCGGTCATATTCTCATGTTCAAGGAGGCTCGCGAGGTATGCGATTACCTCATAGTCGGGCTTCACTCCGATCCCTCAATTGATCGACCGGAAAAGAACAAGCCCGTAATGTCTCTCGAGGAGCGTCGAATAATCCTTGAGTCGATCAAATACATAGATGAGGTATTCGAGTACGACACCGAGGCGCAACTGTATGAGATTCTGAAAAAAAATGAGCTCGGCATTGATGTTCGCATTATCGGTAAAGATTGGAAGGGAAAGCCCTACACTGGGCATGATCTACCCATCGAAATGTACTTCAACTCCCGCGACCATGGCTATTCGACTAGCGAGCTCCGGCGGCGCATCTACGAGGCTGAGAAAACAGAGCGTGAAGCACACACGTGAGTTTCCTCATCGTGTCCTTGAAGGCTTAATTATACCCGGTAGTGAGATGTCGCCTAACGCATCAATTGCGTGAGCACCAATACAGTGTTCTGATCTGAATGTTCCTTGATTTACCGGTCTAAAAAGCGCATCATAGAGGTGTAAAGCGCCCTTCTCGATGAGAAGACATGGGAAACCGATGACAGTTTAGAACTGTTACGTGTTTCCATGGGTTCAGCGTATCAAAAAATCACAGCCTTGATTCCTTGCCTCAATGAGGAAGAAGGCATTGGGAATGTCATCAAGGCTTTTCCCGTTCGGGAATTGCGAAAACACGGCTACGAACTCGAGATCGTCGTTATCGATAACAACTCGGAAGATCGCACCGCGGAGATTGCCCGCTCGCTTGGCGCCACCGTCATTCATGAGCCGCACAGGGGCAAAGGCAACGCGATTCGCCGGGGTTTTTATCATGTCTCAGAGAATACCGACTATGTGGTTATGCTGGATGGCGACAATACGTATTGTCCGGGAGAGATACTGCGTCTCGTGGAGCTCTTGAGTTCTCGTTTTTGCACTGTTGCGATCGGGTCCCGCTTGGGCGGCCGAATCTCGAGGGGGTCTATGACGGTCGTCAATCGTCTTGGCAACTGGATATATTCTCACCTGATTCGTCTTTTGTACCGGGTAAACGTAACTGACGTACTATCCGGCTACTTTGCGTGGAAGCGCGACGCTCTTGTGAAATTACGCCCTCATCTCGTATCAAAAGGATTTGCAATCGAGATGGAAATGGTCACAAAAATGGCCCGTCTCGGAGAAGAAATATACTGTGTCCCGATCAGCTATAATCCGAGAAACGGGAAGACGAATCTGCGGCCAATTCGCGACGGCACGCGCATATTGCTGATGCTCGTCCGCAACTTCTTTTGGCAACCTACAGAAAGCAGGGAGAGAATAACGAGGGGTGCATCATCCCGCGCTCCGTTCGCGAAAATTCTCTCTGTTTCTCATTACTATCCGCCACACGTCGGCGGTCTTGAAATAGTTACGCAAAAGCTTGTAGAGAGTCTGTACACGGCGGGGCGTATTGTTTCAGTCGTTACCTTTGCTGGAAATGGAGAAACAGCGGGCGAAAGCAGCGAGCGCGGCGTTCGCGTGACACGTGTACGCGGGCTGAATTTTTTCGACACTCGTTTCGGAATTCCATTCCCCATTGGGGGCTTCGGCCTTGTACGAGCGCTTTCTCGGGAAGTCAGATCTGCGGACGCCATCCACCTCAACGACGTGCTGTATCAATCGTCTTGGCTCACCTATCTTTTTGCCCGATGGTACAACAAACCGCTTATTCTGACGCAACACATCGGCATGGCTGATCATCCAAGCCGAATGATCATGCATATCCAGCGCATTGTGTACGCGACGTTCGGTACGCTCATTTTTAAGTATGCCCTGAACATCATTGTCTATAACAAACATGTTGCAGACTTCCTTGAGGCACGAGAAGTTCCTCCGCGCAAAATTCTTGAGCTTCGAAACGGCGTAGATGTCTCGCTTTTCTCTCCGCTTCGCGATTCAGACCGGAAAACAGTGCGCAGTCAGTTCAAACTCCCTAAAAATCGTCCCCTTGTGCTCTTTGTCGGGCGTTTTGTGCCCAAGAAAGGATTTGATCTCGTATACGAAGCGCACGATCCCAGTTACGACCTCGTATTTGTCGGAAGCGGCGCATTTCCGGTGGAGTGGGCGGAGACGCCTCGCGTCCACGTGCTCGGTACGCTTTCGCAATCGCAGCTCGCAAAACTGTACCCAATCGTAGATGTATGCGTTTTTCCTTCTCGGGGAGAGGTGTTCACGCTCGTCATGCAGGAAGCAATGGCATGCGGGGTACCTATTATCACCTCCGACGAACCCGCGTACCGTGCCTACGATCTCGATCGGCAATCGATTTCTTTTGTGGAACCTACGGCCGATTCGCTCCGATCCGCGATAAAAAGAATTCTTGCGGATCAGGATCTTCGGGAGCGAATAGGCGCATATTCTCGAGCACTCGCGGAGCAATGGTTTGACTGGACAAAAAATATCCAACCCGTCCTCGATCTTTACTCCGATTTGGAAACAAAGCGCTCATCAATCATTGTTACCACAAGTTGGGACGACGGTCATGTGCTCGACCAAAAGCTTGCATCACTCCTGAAAAAATACGGCATCACGGGAACGTTTTTCATTGCTCCCGAAAATCGCGAGCTTCCGCCGGACGAAAGGTTATGCAAAGAGAACGTCCTACAGCTTGCACAGGACTTCGAAATCGGAGCGCATACCATGACACATCCCTATTTGCTCGATGTCGATGAGGCGACGGCGCATCGAGAGATCGTTTCTTCAAAGGAAACTCTGCAACAGTGGATTCATCGTCCGGTCAGGAGCTTTTGCTATCCCAAAGGAGGCTATAGAAAGATACACAAACACATGGTACGCGATGCTGGTTTTACCCATGCGCGAACGACTAAACGATTTTCGCTCTCCCGCAGCGCCGATTCCTATGCGCTCTCGACGAGCGTACACACATATGATCACTGGTCAGATGTCTGGCGGATTCTCGCATTCGTGCGCTTCAATCCATTGCAGTTTTTTCAATTGTATCATCGGTGGGATCTCCAGGCGATCGCGCTTTTCGATCGCGCCCTTCGAGAAGGNGGCGTGTTCCACCTGTGGGGGCACTCATGGGAGATAGAGAAGCACAATGATTGGGATCGTCTCGAGCGCGTGCTACAGCACATAGGGAAGCGTGCAGAGGTTCAGTACCGGACGTTTAGCGAAGTATGAACGAACGTACCTCGCGCACTCTAGCGGTGATTGCTCCGTACTTTCCGCCGCACGCGGGAGGTCTTGAGCGCTACGCGTTTGAAATAGCTCGTCGATTGCAAAGTGAGTATCAGTGGCGCGTGATTGTGATCACTTCAGGCGAGCGCTATGGAAAAGATGTGAAAGAGCAAAAAGATGGTTTAACGACCTATCGTCTCGGATATTGCCTAAAGATTTCCAATACGCCACTGGGTTTTAGCTGGTTTCACAAAATTCGCCGAATTTTAAAGCAGGAAAATCCCGATATCGTAAACGTACATACACCCGTGCCGGGAATCGGTGACATTGCCGCCTGCTGCACTCGAAAAATACCGCTTGTCGTTACGTATCACATGGTCTCTATGCGGAAAGGGAAATGGCTTCCGGATATAGGTATCTGGCTCTATGAGCACACCGTGCTGCCGCTTCTTCTGCGGCGGGCGGACCGCATCATTTGTTCTTCGAATGCAGTACGATATGAGTTTTTGAGCACATATGAGTCTCGGTGCACCACTATTACGCCCGCAGTCGATCATGAATTCTTTTCGCCGCACGCCAAAAAAAGAGCCCGAGGGAACAACGTATTGTTTGTCGCGGCTGACCTGATTCGTGCGTGCGAGTACAAAGGGCTTGCGATGCTTATTGAAGCGATCGATATCTTGCGAAAAAAAGGTGTTCACGCGTGTCTCACCGTGGTAGGGGATGGTGACATGCGAAAAGTGTATGAGGCCTCTGTGCGCGCGCGAGGACTCGAAGGCACCGTTCGATTCAAAGGCAGACTTGAGAGAGGTGCTCTCATTGCCGCGTACAGAGAGGCAGACATATTTGTCTTGCCGAGTGCGAAAGATAACCATCCGCTGGTTATCCTTGAGGCAATGGCCGCCGGGTTGCCGGTTATTTCGACGACGGTCGGGGATATTCCGATTCTTATCAAGGATGGCATTACTGGTTTCTTGATAGAGCCATATGACCGACCCGCACTTGTCGAGAAGCTGGAGGTGCTCCTTCATAATCCTAAAAAGGCTGCTGTCTTCGGCGCGGCCGCGCGAGAAAGGGTCGTTCGGGAATTCGGTTGGCGCGGTCGCGCAGAGAGCTATAAAAGAATTTTGGAAGATGCCGTGACGCAAAAGAAATGCATTGCCCTCATAAACGCATACTATCCGCCGCACATCGGAGGTATCGAGCGGATCGTGCAAAAGGCAGCAGAATCTCTCGCCGAGCGTATGCGCGTTGTAGTGTTCACATCGAGCGGCAGTTCGGTCTCCCGAATCACCAAGCGGAAAAATTTAACGATCAAAGAACTCGCGAGCTTCGAATTCGCACACACGCCTTTTTGCCCGACACTGCTCTTTCATCTCATCTATTTGCCAAAGACAAGCATCATACACCTTCATCTCGCGCAAGCGTACTGGCCCGAGATCGTGCGACTCGCGTCGTTCGTGAGGAGAATACCATACATTGTCCATTTTCATCTCGATGTCGGGTCGTCCGGCCCTTTGGGAAGATTGTTCTTGCTCTATAAACGAATCATGTGGCCTCCGCTCCTGAGAGGCGCGCACAAGGTGATTGTCTGTTCAAAGAGCCAGGTGGAGATCGTGCACAAAAAATACGGCGTTGCCGCATCGAAGATAACAGTGATTCCAAATGCGGTGGACGAAAGATTTTTTTCAGTAAGAAATTATACGGCTCCGAAAGATATATTTCGTCTTCTGTATGTCGGCCGGCTAGCGCCGCAAAAGCGCGTAGGCCGACTTCTAGAGGCGTGTGCGAAGCTCACAATTCCATGGCAGTTGACGATCATAGGCGATGGAGAAGAGCGTCGCGCGCTTGAAACACTTGCCGCGAAAAGAAGACTTGCGCATGTCTCTTTCGTGGGAGCCAAACATATCTCTGAAATACAGCGTTGTATCGGTGAGCACGATGCCTTTCTCATATCGTCCGACCAAGAGGGTGCGCCTCTTGCAGTGCTGGAAGCGTGTGCCAGCGGTTTGCCTGTGATCGGCTCGAATGTGATCGGCATTCGCGAAATTCTTACTGGTGTTGGCGTGCTCGTCGATGAGCCTTATCCGCAGAGATTTGCAGAAGCGATTTCAGCGCTGTGGCGGAAACCGGCGCGCCTCGAGAAAATGTCGAAATTAAGTATTGGAAAGGCACGCCAGTATACATGGCCACGATTTGTTTCCGAGCTCGAAAGAGTCTATCAAGAAATCCCAGACTAATACCATGACGATCACGCTTCCTATACATCGTTTGCTCTTTGCATTCTATATATGGTGGCTCATCTTTTTCGCGCTCGTGGCGACACAGGTTAACGACTTCCAGATACTCACGAGTGTCGGTTTTGTGTCACTCGTATGCGTGCCTGGCCTCCTTACCATCATCGCCTTGCGGCTTTTCGCTCTCGATCCATGGACATATATCGGACTTACAGTCGGTTTCGGTCTTTTAGAGCTCATGTTCGTAGGTCTCATAGGAAACACACTGCTTCCATTCGTCGGCATTGCGCGTCCCTTGGAAGCACAAGTTCTCATAAGCGGNCTTTCAATCATGATGGTAGCACTTGCCATTTTGTGCTTTGTGCGTGTGCGCGAAGTCACGGTTTCGGTCGGACGCATCGCTCTCTTCACATCTCTTCGCGATGCCCTCTTTGCATATACACCGGCCGTCTTTCCGCTCATGAGTATTGTTGGCGCGCGTACCTTGAATGAGGGCGGTAGCAATGCATTTATTCTCTCGATGCTCGCCGGAGTTGCGATATACAGCGCAGTACTGATTCGCTACAGCTCGAAGCTTGGGAGAAGTGTCATCCCGACAGCACTCTTCTTCATAACGCTCGCACTCCTCCTGATGACGTCATTGCGAGGATCGTTCGTAACCGGCCATGATATTCAGCGGGAATACAGCGTGTTCCAACTGACAAAAAGTGCCGGGCTCTGGTCGATCATGAGCCTGCGCGATGCGTATAACGCCTGCATGAGCATCACTATTGTGCCGACTATCTTCTCGAATCTTCTTTCGATCGCCGACCCCTATGTCTACAAAGCACTCTTTCAAATTCTTTTTGCAATTGTTCCCGGTATCGTGTACATGACTGCACAGCGGTACGTCGGAGCGACAGCGGCGCTTCTTTCAGCGCTGTATTTCATTGCATTCCCCACATTCTTTACCGACATGCCGTTTCTCAATCGCCAGGAGATCGCATTCATTTTTCTCTCTCTCATGGTGTATGTCATTTTTGATGAACGCATCGCGCTCAAAGCCAGGCGTCTCCTTTTCGCAGCGCTCGGCCTCGGCATGGTTCTTTCTCACTATTCGACCACCTACACGGTGATCGCACTTCTCGCCTTTGTCGTGGCTGCGGGGCCGATCGTTCAAAGTGTGAGACGGCTCTCTGCTCAATATGGTTTGGCACGCCTCTCCACGATAGCGAAGTGGAATGCAGAAGCAGTACAAAGTAGGAACCGCATTACGCTGGGCATGCTTGCCGCTCTCGTTGCGGCAAGTTTTCTCTGGAGCAGCGTGCTGACGGATACGTCATCGAATAGCCTCTATCGCGTCGTCACAGAAACAATCAAGGTCATGCGCGATACTACGAGGGAAGATGCAAAATCAAGCGACGTGCTCTACAGCCTCTTCTCCTGGAAACAACTTGACGCCAATGCGCTTCTGAAAGAGTACGAAGATACCACGATCGCCCGCGCGAGCGAAACGCCGGCAGGCACCTACTACGAAAGCGCGCGCGGGCGCTATCCCATCTCTCTCGCGACGCCGGATGTATTGCCGCTTACGCGCATTGGCCGCACTCTCTCGGCGGGAATCGATGTGCCAGAATTCAATTATGCATTTCGACAGTCGTCGGCAAAGCTCATTCAAATTCTCGTAGTTATTGGTTTCGTAGTTGTGCTCTGGAGTAGTCGTTTCTGTAAGAAACCTCTTGATTCAGAATTTGTGCTCATGGGAGCGGGAAGTTTGATACTGCTCGCTGCCATCGTTGTATTGCCCGTATTGTCGGTTGAATACGGTCTCTTGAGAGCGTTCCAGCAGTCTCTCGTGTTCTTAAGCATCTTTATTGTTATTGGAAGTCTTGGGTTTGTGGCATATGCAAGAGAATCGGTACGCGTAGGTTTTGCAGGTGCGCTCACCGTGATTTTCCTTCTGTCTTCAACCGGTGTTTTCACGCAATTACTCGGCGGCTATGATCCGCAATTGCATCTGAATAACAGCGGGATCTATTATGATCGGTACTATGTTCATGCAAGCGAGCTGAAAGCGATCGAATGGCTCGCACAGGAGATAGCGAAGGATAGAGCGGCGGGATTCGTACCGGAAATTCAAAGTGACACTATCGCGGTTACCGCGTCGCACCTTCTTCTCGGTACGAATGTTACTCACGACATCAATCCGGCGATCGTGCGCACAGATGCGTACGTATTCTTGGGAGTGACGAATGTCAAAAAAATGCAGGCGACTGTATCCTACGGCGGAACGCGGATCACCTACATATACCCCATGCGATTTCTTGATGACAACAAGAAACTCATCTATGACGAGGGCGGCGTAAAGATTTACCGATAAGTATGAGGATCTACTATTGTACGGATATCACTCTTGACGATCGTTCAGCGGAAACTGTTCATATTGACGAGATATGCTCGAATCTTGCGCGACTTCAGCATACTGTTGTCTTGTACGCCCCCAAGCCTCCGCATTGGGTACCAAAAGGGTATCGAGGAGTGCTCATTTCAGCTCCGCGGCAGCTGCGCTCGATCTTTTTTCAAACGCGTTTATTTCTTCGGCTTCTCCGGGACGTCTATCGTAATCGGCCCGATGTACTTTATGTTCGGCACAATGTGCTTTTATGTGCCCCGACCCTTATCGGCGCACTCTTCAGTATTCCCGTAGTTCTTGAGGTCAACGGACGATTGGAGCAGGAAAGCAAACTCATTGATCATTCTTTCGTCGGGCGCGCACTTTTGCGAGCGGGCATATTCGGCGTTCTCGAGTCTTTCAATATGCATCAGGCTGCCGCGCTTATTGCGGTTACGTCCGGCATTAAAGACTATCTACTTAAAAAGTATTCGATATCCGCAGGAAAGGTCCATGTAATCGGGAACGGAGTCGACCTGGATCTTTTTAAGCCGCTTGCAGATGCAGATTTGCGCACAAAACTCAATCTCGACGAGAGCTCATTCTACATTGGGTATATTGGGAGCTTTTATCCGTGGCAAGGCCTCCGATATCTTGTCGAGGCCGCGCGCGGGGTCTCCGAAAAGCGTCCGAAGTGCAAGTTCCTTATTGTCGGCAGTGGTGAAGAAGGCGCCTATCTGTCGTCGTATATAGAGAAAGCGAAGTTGGAGAATGCGGTTGAAATACGCAGCGCAGTGTCGCACACATTCGTTCCCCCCTACATACACGCTCTTGATATCTGTGTATCGTACCCGACGGCATTCCGTGCCGGTGGCACCTCTCCCATCAAAATGTATGAATATCTCGCGTGTGGGAAGCCAGTAGTGTTAAGCGATATCGCAGGTCAGCGCGAAGAATTCGCGAGTGCCGCTTTCTACGCCGCGCCCGAGTCTGTGCCGGCGCTTGAGAGAGCACTCATCACGCTCATTGATGACGCACAGATGCGCCGAGAACTTCAGAGTCGTGGTCGTGCATTTGTTGAACAGGGACACAGTTGGCGGATAGTCGCGAAGCGCGTTGCCGACGTGTGTTTCGATGTGATTGAAGACTAGCTCGTCGCCAGTAAGAACTCTTTCTCAAAAGAGCGCGACATTGTTTCTATGTACGCGGCGTATTTTTCCTTGTCCATGGCGTTTGCGGCACAGGCGCCGCCAGGCGTATTGTTGACGTCAACGATATAGAGTCTTTTGTCGTCCCGATCTCGCAGCATGTCCAGCTCACCGCAGTCGAGGCCGAGTGTTCTGCAGAAGAGCAGGATCTTCTTTATTTCTTCGGGGTTGAGGTCCTCGTGTGTCTCGAGCATGACGGCATGATGTGTAACATCGAACCGATCAAGGATGTTTTTGTATCGGTGCAGGATAAAGGGAATATGGTTGTTGAATATGGGCACTCGCAAATCCATGGCAGAATTGTCGTACTGATTGTTGATCAGCTTCTGGTATATGTATCCTTCTTCCGGTTCTGTAGGGCACTGTATGACTTTCCCGTCATGCACTCCATTTTTGTCTGACTTGCGAACGCACTCCCCTTGATGCGTTTGCGGATCTACGCGCATCCCATACCCAAATACTTCTTGGAGCACTTTTTCGACGTTTGCTTTGCTTATATCGGTGCAGTCGATATTAACGACCTTGTGTTTTTTTGCCAGCTCGGAGAACAGGGGATCGTCCGTCCCGAATGTTGTATCTTCAAAGCGGACGACACGATCAAACGCTCGATTGGGGTTGTTGGTCATCGTGATGCCAAGTTCGTGGCACGCAGTGTGGAGAAAATGGAACCATCGCGGTTTTTCCGGATAAAAAAGAATGACCTTGCGTGCAAACCCATTGCGCAAGAGCGCGCGCAGGTAGTGCAGTTTCGCGAAGAGGATGATTCGCGGTACATAGGTGACCCCTTTTATTTTCTTGAGGAGGTATGGCGACCATCGGTACAAAATGTAGCCGACCACAGCCGCGATTCCATTGCCTGCTATCCATGCGACACCGATCCCGATAAGCCCATACGACAAAAGCAAGAAGCTCAACACGAGCGTGCTTCCCATATAGCACACGTTCATGACAAGCAGGGAGAAGGTGTTTTTTCTGATTTGAAAGAGCGAGCCGAAAATAGCATATATGCCGACCGGGATTCCTGCGAGCGCGACGAGGCGCAAAAACGCGACTCCGCCATCGGCATACGTTTCGCCGAAGAAATGCAGCAAGGTTTCGCTGATCACGAGAAGAACGACAATGGACGGAATAAGCAAAAGGCTGATACCGCCGAGCGCCTTTTTAAGATGGGCGTTCAGCATCTTCTCGTCGTTAGAGCCTTCAGCAAAGAGCGAGCTGGTCATGGACCATGGGATCATGTAGAGCATGTTGCCGATCATCATACTGATGTAGTAATACGCGGTCGAGGCAGGACCCAGATGATTCGTAATGATGAGAGGCAGTACCGTAACGGGAAGCAGGTTAAGCACGCTTGCAGCATAATTGCCCATACAGTAGCGCCATACCCGGCGAAGGACACTCCCCGCAATGACCAATGCCGGAGTGTAGTCAAATTTCCACATCATGACGCCGACGCTCAAGAGAAAGCCAGCTGTTTGTGCGATAGCTGCCGCAGTAAAAATGCCAAACGCCCCCCATCCGATAAACGCAAACGGCAGCGCAATCTTGATCGCGCTGAAGACGCTGTTGATGATAAACGTGAATTTCGTGTTCCTGCCCGCTAAGAAAACGGCATTCGTCAGCGTATTGAGCGAGGACGTCACGCAGAAAATCACGAACGCACTTGCAATGAAAGGACTCACTATAAAACTTAAACGTGGCGAGAGTACGCCGGAGAGAGCAACAAAGCCGAGAGAGAGGAGAGCTGTCGTACAACCGACGAGGATCATCCCGGTATTCAACTCGTCACTTTTATGCGTTGAGCTCGGAAGAAAGCGTATGAAGGCTGCATTGAAGCCGATTGAGCTCAATGCGCCGATAAGGCTCATCACCGAGATGAGCGCTGTCGCGAGCCCGATGTCTTCTTCTGAAAACAACCGAGCGGTGATAAGCCAAAAAACGAAGCCGAACCCGGCCAATACGGCGGTTGCCAACATCAGGTATACCGAGTTTCTGAATAAGCTGTCCCGATAGAAATTCTGTAACGTTTTTGGGATCATCGTAGTGAGGGGATAAGATCCTTCAACATAGGTGTTCTTAGAACTCTGCGGTACTGTATTGACGTGCCGCAAAAGCCTACACGTTCGAGGGAAAAGAGTCAAAAGAACCTGATTTTTGCTTGCATCGGCGCGCTTTTGGCATGTTTTATACTCCTAGCGGTAACAAGCGGCGTGCTGCTTGAAAGCTATTTTCTATTGACAACTTTGACTGGGGTCAATCCCAATCCACCGGTGATACGTGCACCAGCTATCGCGATTCCTGTGCATGTTGCAAAAACGACCACTCAAGCCTCTACGACCTCATCCGCTTCCACACCACCCACATCACCGGAGAAAGAAACCATCGCGTATACACCCGCAACTGTCCCGAAGAGCTCACATGACTACGCGTTTGGCATATCCGTGGCGAATACCTTAACGAGTTTGAGTGAGGCCGAGTTAGAGAGAAGGCTCGACGATATTGTGTCACTTCATATCGGCTGGCTGCGGCTTGATTTTGATTGGAGCGTGATACAGCGCCGAGACAGCGAGACTTTTGACTGGAGTAAGATTGATCGCGTTGTTGTGGCGGCTTCAGCTCGTGGTCTCAAGCTCTTACCAATTCTTGTGTATACACCTCAATGGGCAAGAGGCGAGGCTTGCAATTCCAACAGATGCCCGCCAAACCCCGATCAGTTTGCTGATTTCGCTGTAGCAGCGGTTAAGCGCTATGCACAAAAAGGTGTGCACGATTGGGAAATCTGGAATGAGCCGAATATGAAAGGGTCGTGGCTACCTGCGGCGGATCCCGCGGGCTATGCTGCACTTCTTAAGCTTGCATATACGAGAATAAAAAAAGAAGATCCCACGGCCGTTGTGATTACCGGCGGGCTTGGACCCATAGATACACGCGCGGGGAATATTGCTCCTCGAGAATATCTTTCGGCCCTCTACAACGAGAGCGCGGGATCGTATTTCGACGCCGTCGGATTTCACCCGTATTCCTTTCCAGTAACTGCGAGCCACGATGCGTTTTGGAATGCGTGGCAGCAGATGGAGAACACCGATCCGAGCTTGCGCAGCATTATGGTCGCACACGGCGACGCATCGAAAAAAATATGGATCACTGAATACGGCGCGCCAACGGGCGGCCCGGGTGTGGCGTCGGGGGGGTATAGTCCGAATGAACACACTGATCATGTAACGGAAGCGCTGCAAGCGGAAATAATCAGAGACGCAATAGAGCAAGTCCGGAAGTACCCATGGGCTGGGCCGTTGTTCTGGTATACATATAAAGATCTTGGCACATCCAAAAGTACGATCGAGAATTTCTTCGGTATTATCCGCTACGATGGCAGTAAAAAACCGACGTATGAAGCATTGCAGAATGCACTGTCAGCCGCTACAGTGCAGTAGTAGGTATGAAAATACTGAAATCGCTCTCACTCACATTGTTTGTTTTTGGACTTCTCGGCTGGGTTTACATTGTCATGAACTCCGCGGTACACCCGCAAACGCTCTCGATGCCGCTGACACATCTACTACCCTTTCCACGAGAAGACACCGCGGGCATCATTAGCTTTATCGTGTCACTGATTTCCTTTTTTGTCTGGAATGTAGTCAAAGACGAGGAGTAAGCGCCCTTGAAAGTAAATCCACAGAAGGGAACACGTGCACAACGCAAATCGGCGTGCTACCCTAATGTCGTATGAAAGCGGGCTGGCGGCTCCACGCATCACTTCCCGCCATCCTCCTTACCCTTCTGCTGGCCTTGTTTTTGCCGTATGCGGGGAGCGCGGCGGAGGTACGTGCGGGTGACCAACCTTCGATAGGAGCCGAAGAAACGGTAGCCGAAGACATCTACATCGCTGGCGGGAATGTTTTGAGCGCCGGATATGCTTCGGCGGATCTCATCGCGGCCGGCGGCACGGTGCTTGTGAGCGGTAAAGTCGGAGGCGATCTCACGGCAGCCGGAGGCTCGGTAACGGTTCTCGGAAATGTAACGGATGACGTTCGCGCTGCCGGTGGAAATCTCTTGCTGCAAGGTGACGTTGGCGGCGATGTCGTGCTCGCGGGCGGACAGCTCACTGTCGGCGGAAGCGTCAGCGGCGATCTGCTCGCCGGGGGTGGCACCGTGCGAGTGGATGCGCCTGTTTCCGGCGACGTTCGCATCGGCGGCGGCGACGTGTATCTCAATTCCGCGATTTCCGGCAACGTTGAGGTGTATGCAGACAAGCTCACGCTCGGGAAGGCAGCGCGGATCGCGGGGAACCTCGCCTATGCCGCCGGAAAAGAGGCAACGATGGAAGAAGGTGCAGCCGTTTCGGGCGAGGTCACCTTCAACAAGCGCGAGCGAACGGTCTCCGTGGGCGGCATAGTTGCCATCATATCGCTCGCGCTCATCGGCACTACGCTCGCGCAGCTTGCCGCAGCGCTCCTTCTCGGACTCGTGTTCGGCCGCTTCGCGGTGCGTCTCGTCGAAGTAGCGGCGGCGAAGCCTCTGCTCGAAGTAGGAAGAGGTCTCATCGTTTGCATCGTGCTGCCGGTCGCCTCGCTCATGCTTTTGTGGTCACTCATCGGTATTCCGCTTGGCATCCTAGGGCTTCTGTTGTTTGCAACGACGATCGTCTATCTCTGGATCATGACGCCGGTTCTGCTCGGTAGTTTTGCGTATCGAAGTTTCTTCGGCGGCGAGTTCGACGTCAACTGGAAATCGATACTGCTCGGTGTCTTTATATATGCGCTCCTCGGTCTCGTCCCTATTGTCGGCTGGCTCGCGCAATTCATCCTCATGCTTCTCACACTCGGCGCGGTTGCGAAGATAAAGTGGGAGATCGCGAAGGAGTGGCGGTAAACGCTCGCGGGGATATGTCCCACTAATCCACAGGCCCCTCGCTAGAAGCCTCGAAATTAGCTACACTTGGAGTCTACCAGCTAATACCCATTGATATGGTTAGAAAAGCTAATCCAGCATTACTAAAGCCCATGAATCTTTCGTCAGAACTCGAGGCTGTTGTCGGTAAGGGGCCTATGGCACGAGGTCAAGTGGTGAAGAAGCTATGGGAATATATCAAGGCGCACAATCTTCAGAATCCGCAGAACAAGCGGAACAT